>Ga0210033_1000770_pt1 | contig 30397 bp, 26 predicted proteins | sample CryGeymeta201501_FD_185465 | JGI IMG/M metagenome (GOLD analysis project Ga0210033, IMG submission 185465) | Groundwater microbial communities from Crystal Geyser aquifers in Utah, USA - Crystal Geyser metaG 2015-01 (SPAdes) (version 2) | ecosystem: Environmental > Aquatic > Deep subsurface >... | reverse complement strand
GATGGTTATGGTAACGAAAGAAAAGGTTATGGTAGTTGCGATTTATTTTATACGTACCACATTGGTGATAACTGGACAAAACCAGAAAACTTAGGACAACAAATTAATACGCGAAATTGGGAAACGCAACCTTCTTTTTCAGCAGATGGAAAAACACTTTTTTTTATAAGAGGCATTGGTAGAGGGGAAAGCAGGCAACAAGATATTTATTTCTCTATTTTAGGAGAAGACGGCACTTGGTCAATCCCAACTAAATTAAGCGATAAAATAAATACAAAAGGAGCAGAAGAGTCTGTTTTTATTCACCCCGATGGCAAAACACTTTATTTTTCATCAGACGGTCATCCAGGAATGGGAGGTTTGGATATTTTTATGAGCAGAAAAGACGAGAAAGGAGAGTGGGGAACACCTATAAATTTAGGATATCCCATCAATACATTTAATGATGAAAACAGCTTGTTAGTTGCTGCTGATGGTACTATTGCCTATTTCGCTTCCGATAGAGAAGGTGGGTATGGTAGTTTAGATTTATACCAGTTTGAATTACCCGAACATTTGAAACCAATCCGTGTTAATTATTTAAAGGGAAAGGTGTTTGATGCCATCACCAAAAAACCATTGGAAGCTCGTTTTGAATTAATAGATTTAGCAACTGGCGAAACTGTTGTTCAGTCTTATGCCGACCAGTCTAATGGTGAATATTTAGTAAGTTTGCCAATTAATAAAGAATATGCATTAAATGCTTCTTTTGATGGTTATTTGTTTTTCTCCGAAAACTTTTTGTTGGAAGAAGGAACTGCAAAAGAACCTTATCGAAAAGATGTCCCTTTACAAAAAATTGAACTAGACAAAACGGTGGTGCTAAAAAATGTATTTTTTGATACCGATAAATTTGATTTACAACCAAAATCAAAAGTAGAATTGGATAAACTAGTTAACTTTTTAACTAAAAATGCAACTGTTAAAATTGAGTTGGGTGGACATACAGACAATGTGGGAACAAGTAAAGCAAACCTATTATTATCCAACAACAGAGCAAAATCTGTTTATGATTATTTGATAGAAAAAGGAATTGAAGCTATTCGTTTATCCACTCAAGGTTATGGTGATACGAAACCTATTGCTGATAATTCAACCGAGGTTGGGAAATCAGAAAATAGAAGAACAGAGTTTAAAATTATTGGGAAGTAATTAATGAAAGGACAAAAGGGACGATGGAAAATATGAAATATGAAAGGGGAAAGGAGAAACAAAAAAACTTTGCGGCTTTTCCCTCGTTAGCCATCGGGATTGCGTGAAACAAAAAATAAAAGTGTGATAATTTCTAATGACTGAGAACTGCCGACTTTACAGACAGACAAATTAACAAGAAAGTATTTCTGCTAGATTGATTAACTCCATATTAATATTAGTATGGTGTTTAATAGCTTTTGCAAAAGGAGTAAACACAATTTCCTTATTAACAATGCCAACCATCACATTTGTTTTATTATTGATTAATGCATTAACAGCTGCATTTCCCAATCTACTTGCCAAAACTCTATCCATCGCAGAAGGACTTCCACCTCGTTGAATATGACCAAGAACAGTAACTTTAGAATCATATTGAGGGCATTTTTCTTTCACTTTTTTAGCAATTTCGTAAGCTCCACCTAACTCTTCACCCTCGGCAACAATAATTATCATACTTTCTTTATGGTTTCTAGTATTGCTTTTTAGTTTTTTAATTAGTTCATTAACATAAGTTTGTGTTTCTGGAATTAAAATAGCCTCAGCTCCAACGCCAATACCACTTCGTAAAGCTATAAAACCAGCATCTCTTCCCATTACCTCCACTAAAAATAAACGATTATGAGAACTTGCAGTATCTCTAATTTTATCAACAGCTTCTACAACTGTGTTGATGGCAGTGTCGTAACCAATTGCGAAGTCGGTACCAAACAAATCGTTATCGATGGTGCCAGGAATTCCAACAAAAGGAATGTTAAATTCTTGATTAAAAATTTTAGCACCCGTAAATGTTCCATCACCACCAATGGCAACTATCCCATCTAATTCAAATTGTTGAATACTTTTAAAAGCTTTTTTTCTTCCTTCTACTGTTTTAAATTCTTCACTTCTCGAACTTTTTAAAATAGTACCTCCACGTTGAATAATGTTGCTTACCCCAGCAGATTCCATTTTATCAATAGCTCCATTAATTAAACCTTTGTATCCTTCATGAATTCCAAAAGCTTCAATTTTATTGTAGATACAAGTTCTAACAACAGCTCTAATTGCTGCATTCATTCCTGGAGCATCTCCTCCTGATGTAAAAACGCCTATTTTTTTCATTTTATTTTGTTAATTCTTCAATTCTATTTTTTCTTTCAATAGAATAATTGTTGTCTGTATTGGCTAAATAGTTTAATAGTTCTAAAGTACTATTTTTATGTTGCTTATTTGTTGGGTTTAGTAAATAGTTGTGATAAAGAACATCTTCCAATAATTTAAAATGGATAATTGTAAAGTGGTGTTTTTCTACTAATGTTGGTATTAACAACAGAGAAGGAATAGTTAAAATAGCTGTTAAATCTACTCCTAAATAGTCAGTTGAAAAATCGTTCAATTGATTTTTAGCTTCAGCTGGTTTTAAATCGTTTTTTAGATGCAAAACTGCTGCTAACACTTTTGCCAATTCATCGAAGTAGCGAGGTATGTAATCTTTTCTAATCAATTAATTTGGGATTATTAGTAAAATATTAACCCAACTTATTCTTCACTCATAGGTGGACGTTGTTCTGTTGGTGAATTAACTAATTTATGAATTTTTTTGGTGCCGCTATACATTTCGTATTTCATTAATCTACATTCTAAATTTCCGTTAAAGAGTTTTATTTTTCGAGATGGTCTTAAACCTACTTGTTTTAAAGCATTCATGTTAGAACTGATTAACCACGCATTCCAACCATTATACCTTGCTTTTAAATTATCACCAAAAGCTTTGTACAAACCATCTACATTATCGCCAATACGTTCGCCATAAGGTGGATTAGAAATAATAACCCCTTTAAGTTGAGGAGCATCAAAATCTACAAAATCTTTTTTATGAAGTTCAATTTTATCGGTTAATCCAGCCGATGCAATGTTTGCCCTACTCATTCCCAATACTCTACCATCAATATCAATTCCAATAATTTTAAATTTAAAATCGATTTCTTCATCTAAAGCTTCATCAGCAATAAGGTTAAAAAGAGCCTCATCGTAGGTTTTCCAATTCATAAACCCAAAAACAGCTCTATTGATGTTGGGTGGAATATTACAGGCAATCATAGCTGCTTCTATTAGTAATGTTCCAGATCCGCACATCAAATCTATAAAGTTAGATTGTTTATCCCAACCACTCAATAAAATTAATCCAGCTGCTAAATCTTCTTTCATAGGAGCCAAACTCATGCTCTCTCTATAACCACGTTTAAATAAAGGGTCACCAGAACTATCTAGGCTAACGGTACATTTGTTATCTGCAGAAATATGTAAGTTAATTCGTATATCTGGATTATCAGTATTTACATCTGGTCGTTTATTAAATTTATCCCTAAAACGGTCGGCAATGGCATCTTTTGCTTTTAAAGCTGCATATTTTGTATGATTATATAAAGGAGAAAAAACAGTAGAATCTATGGCAAAGGTTTGGTTTACATTAAAAATAAATTCCCATTCTAGTTCTTTAATTTTTTGATACAATTCGGCGTCACTTTTAATGGTAAACTCTTTAAAAGGAACAATTAATCGACTAGCTGTTCTGAGCCATAAATTTGCTTTGTATAGTATTTCTTTATTGCCGAAGAAAGTAACTGCTCGATTACCTTTTTCAACGTCTTTTACACCGAGAACTTTTAATTCGTCTATTAATACATCTTCTAAACCAAAGGATGTTTTAGCAATGATTTGAAATGATTTGTTGTTAATCATAACACAAAGATAAGATAAAGCGAGAAAACCATTAATTTTTTTTAGTTGTTTAGAAGTATTAAACAATACTCCTATATTTGACCTCCTAAAAAAAGGAGAGAATCATTTTTATTAATAAATGATAATGATAACAAAAAGGGCAATAATTGGTAGAATTGAAAAAGTAGATTTACCAGATTTGGAGTTATTTGGTATTGATGCTAAAGTTGATACGGGAGCCTATTCTTCTGCGATACATTGTCATTACATTAAAGAAAATTATGAAGAAAAAATAGTATCTTTTAAATTATTGGATCCATCTCACCCCAATTACAATAATAAAGAAATAAAACTTACTGATTATGCAAAAGTAAAAGTGAAAAGTTCATCAGGAACTTCACAAAATCGTTATAAGATTAATACAACGATTATCATAGGCAACAAAAGTTACAAGACTAATTTTACATTAACCAATCGGAGTAAAATGAGAAACCCCATATTGTTGGGAAGAAAGGTCTTTAGTAAACGATTTTTTGTTGATGCTTCTCAAAAATATATATTGAATAAATGATTACAAATAAAAAATTAAAGATAGTGATACTATCAAGAAATGCAGATTTATATTCTACCAAAAGGTTGGTTGAAGCTGCTGAACAAAGAGGTCATGAAGCGATGGTGATTGATCACGCCAAGTGCTCTGTATTGATGGAAAAAAGCAAACCAGCTATCATGTATAATGGAGAATTTCTTCATAAAACAGATGCTATTATACCTAGAATTGGTGCTTCTGTTACCTTTTATGGAACAGCCATTGTTCGGCAATTTGAAATGATGAATGTATTTTCTACTTCCGAATCACAAGCAATTACTCGTTCACGAGACAAATTACGAAGTTTACAATTATTATCTAGAGAAGGCTTGGGAATTCCAAAAACAGTTTTTGCCAAACACCCCAAAAATTTAGATGTAGAAGGACTTATTGAAAATGTAGGAGGAGCACCATTAATTATTAAAATACTGGAAGGAACACAAGGATTAGGAGTTGTTTTAGCAGATACTACCAACTCCGCTAAATCTATGATTGAAGCATTTTCGGGTATAAAAACCAACATCTTAATTCAAGAATTTATAAAAGAATCCAGAGGTGTTGATATCAGGGCTTTTGTGGTGAATGGAGAAGTTGTTGGAGCAATGGAAAGGAGAGGGAAGGAAGGTGAGTTTCGTTCCAACTTACACCGTGGAGGCAAAGGAACGATTATTCAATTAACAAGAAAGGAAACAAATACTGCGTTAAGAGCAGCAAAAGCTCATGGTTTATCTATTGCAGGAGTTGATATGCTTCGTTCTTCTCGTGGTCCATTGATTTTAGAAGTTAATTCTTCACCTGGTTTACAGGGAATTGAAGGAGCAACTCAAGTTGATATTGCAGGAAAAATCATAACTTTTATTGAGCAGAATGTTACTAAAAGAATAAAAAGAAATCTTCATATTAAATGATATTTTATGCCAGAAATTATAACAATTGCGGGACATTCTGTTGAAGTAGGAAAACATGTAAAATTAGATTTACAAGTTGCAAAATTACCTTCCAATACCACTATAAATATTCCTGTTCATGTTTATAGAGGTAAAGAAGATGGTCCAGTGTTATTGTTAATGGCAGGAATGCATGGTGATGAAATTAATGGAACAGAAATTATTAGAAGAATGATTGTAGGGAAAACTATTTTTCCAAAAAAAGGTACCGTCATAGCCATTCCCATCTTAAATATTTATGGATTTCTAAATTACTCACGTGAAGTACCAGACGGTAAAGATGTAAACAGAAGTTTTCCAGGAAGTACGAGAGGCTCATTAGCAAGTAGAATGGCTTATTTATTTATGAAGGAAATTTTTCCTCACATCGAATACGGAATAGATTTTCATACAGGTGGAGGAGATAGAGATAATTTTCCACAAATTAGATGTAAAATAGATATAGAAACTCAATACAATATGGCAATGGCATTTAATGCTCCAATGATATTAAATGCCAAACTAAGAGATAAATCGTTACGAAAAGAAGCCACTTTAAAAGGGAAACCTATTATTGTGTATGAAGCAGGTGAATCTATGCGAATGAATGAACATGCAATTGAGGAAGGAATTATAGGAACTATGCGAGTGATGAACTATTTAGGCATGACGAATCACTCTATAGAAAAAAAAATTGATTCAATTATTTTTCAAAATACGCAATGGTTAAGGGCTAATCGTTCGGGTATTTTTAGAAGTCACGTTAAACCAGGGGATAAAATTCATCGCAACCAATTATTGGGTGTAATAACCGACCCTTTTGGTGAGTTAGAGTTGAAAGTAAAATCTCCTAAAAGCGGCTATATTGTTGGGTTGAGTTATTCTCCAGTAGTGAGTCAGGGAGACGCTTTAATTCATATCGGATTGGTTTAGTAAATTTTTGTTTGAGTTAAAGAAACCAAAAGGAAGAACGACAACATTGGAAAAACCTTTATTACCAAAAAATAAATAATAATTATTAGATTTGAATATTAATTTTTGTTTTAGAATGAAAAAACTCAAAAAAATAACTGTTCTACTATTAATAGCATTTTTTCCATTAATTGGTAAATCGCAATTTAAAGCATCTGTTGGAGCGGAGATTACTTCTGCTCTTGGCGACTTTAGTAATCTTGTTTCTGTCGGCTTTGGATTGTCTGGCGGAGCAGAATATAATTTTACAGATAAGTTTGGCATTACCGCTCAATTAGGCTATATTTATTTATTTCCCGAAGAACAGTATGCTTCAGCCTATATGTTACCAATGCAAGGTGGTTTTAAGTTTTACATTGAAAGTAAGGAAAATGGACCATATATGGTTCCTATTATTGGAGTACATAAACTTAGCATAACCACTAAAGATTTTGTAATTCAAGGACAAACCATACCTGGAATAACTGTTGCCAAAACAAATGTAAGTTATGGTTTTGGTATGGGTTATCTATTTACGGCAAAATTTGACTTTTCTGTCCGGTATAATATTATTTCTGATGATGATGGTAATACTAGCAGTTACTTTGGGTTAAGACTTGCCAGAGAATTTTAATTGAAAAATCATCCAACAGTTTCTATTCCATGTAGTTATTCAAGGAGATGCATTAATTCATATTGGGTTGGTTTAGTAGTAAAAATATTATTAAAAGTGAAGATTATTTGTTACTTTAGATGAGTGAAAAAACTACTTTTCATATTGATTACTTGTTGTTGCATTTATACGATAAGTTATATTGTGTTTAGAAGCAACAATATTGAAGTATGGGATAAAGATAATAAAGAGTATGTTATATTTCCTAAGTCTAAAAAGTGGGTATATTATTTATATCGACCAGCAACTTATATTGACAGTAAGATAACTTCAATGAGGTTCCATATTGGAAAACATCAAGATTAAAATGAAAAACTTTCTAATCATATCATTTTTGCTACTTGTTGGAGGCTATGGGTTTGGGCAGAATGGACAAACTAATGACAGTCTTGAATTTAGTCTAACCATTCATGTTGTGGATTTAGAAACAGAGGAGGCTTTACCCTGTGTTACTATTACTATCATTGGAACAGATGGCTCCTTACGAAAATATACTCCTCGTGAGGGCGAGAAGTTAGACTCCATTCCTTTAAAACCAGAAACTTCTTACTCAATTGTTATTGAGTTGGACGGCTACTTAACCATAAGAGGAAAGGAGACAACCGTAGGGTTAACCCAATCAAAGAAATTTCTGCACGAGTACGCTATCCAGCCATTTATGGAAATTATTATTAAATTGCCAAAAGTTGAATTTGAACATAACAAATTTAAATTAGAAGTAGCGATGCTTGATTCATTGAATTATATGAGTCAAATTATGATAGAAAACCCAACCATTGTAGTAAAAGCTGTTGCCTTCCAAGATTCCACCGAAAAAAAAGGAATTAGTTTACTACGAGCAGAAGATGTTATAAAAGGAATGATTAAATTAGGAATTGCACCTGAACGTTTGGTTGTAGCTGACAACGGAATTGACCCCTATATTGTAAGTGTAAAAAATCGAAATCCATGCAAACCTCCAACATCGAGAACAATTAATTGTCGGTGCGTGCTCTTTATGGTAGTTTCTGACGACTACGTCCCTCCTAAATAATCATCTCCTCCTCATCCTAAACTCCTTTTACTTTTTTGAAGATTTCTGAACCATCATAATATAAACTCAAATAAATCTTTCTATGGTCTTATATTTTGACAATCTTGTTCAATAAAAATTAAGAATCCTACCCACTCGCTCGGCTTTGCCGAGTGAGTAATATCATGGTTGTTTTTAACAATTTTACCATTCATCTACTTTAAAATTACTTTCATTATTTCCTACCCACTCGCTCGGCTTTGCCGAGTGAGTAATATCATGGTTGTTTTTAACAATTTTACCATTCATCTACTTTAAAATTACTTTCATTATTTGCACTACTAAACGCATAACTTTCGGCATTGGTTACACAACCATTTTTAATAGGATTATTATGAATATAATCTACTTTTTGGTCGAAAATAACAGCATTAAACAATTCCGTTGGATGACTAGTGTTTTGCCAAAATTGATAAGTTGTATTTTGTTTTTTAAATTTTGCATGATATTTAAAAAGGTGCAATAACCAATCTTTTCTGCTTTCGTTGGCATTATTTTCAATGTCTTGTATAATTTTTTTAGCAGTAAAACTTTTAAAATCTCTAATCACTTCATTTAATTTTCCCTCTTTTTGTCGTGCAATTAAGTGAATGTGGTTGCTCATTATTACATAAGCAAAAACTTCAAGTTGTTTGTGCTTTCTACAAAATTCTAAACTTTCAAAAATAATATCACAATAATTTTGCCTTGTAAAAACATCAATCCAATCCACAACTGTAAAAGTAAGGAAGTAAGGATATTCGGTAGTTGCTTTTCGTTTTTCTGACATAACTCACTATCAAAGATAGTTAAAATATTGCTCACTCGGCACAGCCGAGCGAGTGGATCGAAAACATCAAGATTAAAATAAAAAACCTACTCATCATATTTTAAAAGAAGCTTCTCAACTTGTCGGGATGATCCCGCATTGAGCGGGACGATCTCACGCCCCCAGACCTGCACATTAACCTGGCTATGCTACATCTCGAAAAAAAATATTTTAAGCCAATATTATTCCTATTTTTGGATTCAAAATTATAAAAATAAAACTTTTGAAAAATAGCTTACTGATACTTTTTAGCTTCCTCTTTGTTTTTCATTCAGATGTTTTTAGTCAAAAAAAGTACACCATTAGTGGCTATGTTAAAGATAAAGCTAATGGCGAAAATTCTGTTGGTGCTTCGATATATATTAAAGAATTACTAAAAGGAAATACATCAAGTACCTACGGTTATTATTCTATTACTATCGAAGAAGGTGATTATACCATAGTTGTTTCCTACATGGGATACAAAGACATAGAGCAGAAAATTTCACTTCATAAAGACTTGCGAATCAATTTCGAAATCGAAGAGGATGTGATAACCACCGAAGAGTTTCAGGTAATTGGAGAGCGAGAAGACCAAAATACCAACGAAGCCAAAATGAGTACAGTAGAGTTGGAGGTGGAACAGATAAAATCGTTACCTGCAATTTTTGGTGAAATAGACATTTTAAAAACCATCCAATTATTGCCTGGTGTTCAATCGGCTGGAGAAGGAAATTCTGGCTTTTATGTGAGAGGTGGAGGTCCCGATCAAAACTTAATTTTATTAGATGGAGCAACTATTTACAATGCTTCCCACTTATTTGGTTTTTTCTCCGTTTTTAATGCTGATGCTATTAAAGATGTAGAGTTAATTAAAGGAGGAATGCCTGCTGAATTTGGAGGACGATTATCTTCCGTTTTAGACATCACCATGAACGATGGGAACTTTAAAGAATATAAAGTAGATGGAGGAATCGGTATAATTTCCTCTCGTTTAACCATTCAAGGTCCAATCAAAAAAGATACCGCCTCCTTTATTATTTCTGGAAGACGAACTTATTTAGGTGAGATTATACAACCTTTTATCAGCGATTCTTCAAAATTTAAAGGAAGTAACTACTATTTTTACGACCTAAACGCCAAATTTAATTGGATTGTTTCTGAAAAAGATAGGCTTTATTTGAGTGGCTATTTTGGAAGAGATGTATTCACATTTAAAAATTCCGATGATGGTTTTGGCATGAGTACTCCATGGGGAAATACGATTGCTTCGTTGAGATGGAATCATTTATTTAATAATAAATTATTTTTAAATACTTCAGTTATTTATACCGACTATCAATTTGAAGTTGGTTTAGAGCAAGACCAATTTGAGTTTAGGTTATATTCTGGTGTTACGGATTGGAATGCAAAACTTGATTTTAATTATTTACCATCCATCTTACACAACGTGAAATTTGGAGCAAACTATATTTTTCACAAATTTGTTCCAAGTAATGCCTCTGCAAAATCTGGTGAGGTGGATTTTAATACAGGTGATATCATTATCAATTATGCTCATGATGCTGCTTTTTATGCTTCCGATGATTGGGATGTGACTGAAAAATTAAAAGTTCATGGCGGTTTACGTTACTCTTTGTTTCAGCAAATAGGACCATTTAAGCGTTACAATAACGATGAATTTGGAAATCCAAAAGATACCACTGTTTATGATAAAGGAGAAGCTGTTAAGTTATACCAAGGTTTAGAACCACGATTTACCATGAGGTATAACATTAATAACCAATCGTCGGTTAAAGCTTCTTATACTCAAAATTATCAATACATCCATTTAGCTTCTTTTGCTTCAGTTTCATTACCCACCGATGTTTGGGTGCCGAGCACAGATTTAGTTCAACCTCAATTTTCTACTCAATATGCAACTGGATATTTTAGAAACTTTAAAGAAAATAAATTTGAAAGTTCTGTTGAAGTGTATTATAAAACAATGGAAAATCAAATTGAGTATAGCGATGGAGCTTTACCAAAAGATAATGCAGGTAATAATGTGGATAATGCTTTTACCTTCGGGAAAGGTTGGTCTTATGGAGCAGAATTATTTTTTAAGAAAAAATTTGGAAAAGTAAATGGTTGGGTGGGTTATACGTTATCTTGGACCAAAAGACAATTTGACGAATTAAACAATGGCGAAGTGTTTTTTGCAAAATACGACAGAAGACACGATGTTTCTATTGTTTTTACTTATGATATTTCTAAACGATTAACATTAGGTGCAACTTGGGTTTATGCAAGCGGAAATGCTATTACATTACCAGTTTCTAGGTATGTCATCCAAGGTCAAATAGTGAGTGAATATGGCGATAGAAATTGGTATAGAATGGACGCTTATCATCGAATGGATTTATCGCTAACCTTGAAAGGAAAAGAAACTAAAAAGTTTAAATCAAGTTGGAATTTTTCGGTTTACAATGTTTACAACCGACAAAACCCATATTTTATTTATTTTGCTAATGAGGGAGATGTTAGTGCTGGAACTTTAAATGTACAAGCCAAACAAGTCTCTTTGTTTGGAATTATTCCTTCTATAGCTTGGAATTTTAGTTTTTAAAAAAATAAATATGAAAAAAATTAAGAAGTATATAATTCTCATTTTGCCCTTGTTTTTATGGTCGTGCGAAAAAGACATTGATATTGAATTAAAAACAAACGATGAAAAAATAGTTGTTGAGGGAGCTATTGAACAAGGAATTCCACCAATGGTCATCTTGACTAAATCTGTTGGTTTTTTTGCTCCAACAGATTTAGAGTCTTATAAAAATTCATTTATAAAAAATGCGATAATAACAGTTTCTGATGGAACAACTTCTGTTGTGCTAGATACTTTTAGTATTCAAGGATATACGGTTTATTCAACATTAAATTCAGCAATTTTTGGACAAGTGGGTAAAACCTATCATTTAGAAATAAAAGCACTAGGCAAAGTTTTAACATCAACAACAACAATCCCAGTTCCTCAACAAATAAATAGTTTTTTTTATAAAGACCAACCGGGTTATTCGAATTATGGATATTTATGGTTTAATCAAACCGACCCACCAGAATATGGAAATGCTTATCGAATTTTCACACAAAGAAAAGGAAAGGATATTCGATTTCTTCCTGCAGATGGCTCTGTTTGGGACGATCATTTAATCAATGGATTAACCTTTGAAGCCTTTATTTGGAGAGGTCATGAACCCAATTCTACTGTTGAAGAAGACATTAATGAAACTTCACAATATTACCATCAAGGAGATACCATCTATATAAAATTTTGTACCATCGATTTGCCTCATTTCGATTTTTGGGAATCTTTTGAAACAGCTGCATTTAACGATGGAAATCCTTTTGCAGCTCCTACAACGATAAGAACGAATATAGAAGGTGGTGCATTGGGAATTTGGGGTGGTTATGGGGTAACTTATGATACTATTGTAGCTGTAGATTAATGAATATCGTTAATGTAAATTTTAAAAAAAAATAATTGCCGCAATATCATTCAAAAAAATTAATTTTAGTCTCTCAATTAAAATAAGAATATGTCGGAAAAAATAGAAAAAGTAAAATGTTTAATAATAGGATCTGGACCTGCTGGTTATACAGCAGCAATTTACGCAGCAAGAGCAAATATGAATCCTGTTTTGTATCAAGGAATGCAACCTGGAGGTCAACTCACAACAACTAATGAAGTGGAAAATTTTCCAGGAAATCCCGAAGGAATTACTGGGCCAGAAATGATGATAGCTTTACAAAAACAAGCTGAAAGATTTAATACGGATGTGCGTGATGGTTGGGTTTCTAAAGTAGATTTCTCAGGTTCAATTCATAAAGTATGGATAAACGAAACCAAAGAAATACATTGTGATACGGTAATTATTTCTACTGGTGCTTCCGCACAATATTTAGGATTACCATCTGAACAACATTATTTAAAAGCCGGAGGAGGAGTTTCTGCTTGTGCTGTTTGTGATGGATTTTTCTACAGAAATCAAGAAACAGTTATTGTAGGTGCAGGTGATTCTGCTTGCGAGGAAGCTCATTACTTATCTAACATCTGTAAAAAAGTGACGATGGTAGTTCGTAGAGACCAATTTAGAGCTTCTAAAATAATGAAAGAAAGAGTTGAAAATACGTCCAACATAGAAATTATGTACAACACCAATACTGTTGAAGTTTTAGGGGAGAATGATTTAGTTACAGGTGTGAAAGTAAAAAATAGCAAAACAGGAGATGAAATAACAATACCATGTACAGGATTTTTTTTAGCAATTGGACATAAACCTAACACTGAAATTTTTAAAGAGTACTTAGATTTAGACGAAACAGGTTATATTAAAAATATTCCTGGAACTTCAAAAACTAACGTTGCTGGTGTTTTTGTGGCTGGCGATGCAGCCGACCACGTTTATCGACAAGCAATTACAGCAGCAGGAACTGGTTGCATGGCAGCACTAGACGCAGAAAGATATTTAGCAGCGAAAGGACATTGATAGGGTTCAAACATCACATCTCAAATAACAAATTTCTAATTTCAAACCCCAAACACATTAAACACAAAAAATATGAAAAACGTTGCAGTAATCGGAGCAGGGACAATGGGAAATGGTATCGCTCATACTTTTGCTCAAAGTGGAGTTCAAGTTAATTTAATAGACATTTCTAAGGATGCTTTGGAAAAAGCGATTTCAACCATTTCTAAAAATTTAGATCGGATGGTTGCCAAAGAAAAAATTACCGAAGCAGATAAAAAAAATACCATCGAAAATATTACCGTTTATACTGATATTGCAGAGGGAGTAAAAGGTGTTCAGTTAGTTGTTGAAGCAGCTACAGAAAATGTAGATTTAAAATTGAAAATTTTTAAAGCCATTGATGAAGCAACTTCTAAAGAGGTAATCTTAGCTTCCAACACTTCTTCCATTTCTATTACTCAAATCGCCGCAGTAACCAGCAAGCCTGATAAAGTAATAGGAATGCATTTTATGAATCCAGTTCCAATCATGAAATTGGTGGAAATAATAAGAGGATATTCAACTTCAGATGAGGTAACCAATACCATCATGAAGTTGGCAGAGAAGTTAGGAAAAACTCCAACAGAAGTGAATGATTATCCAGGTTTTGTGGCTAACAGAATATTAATGCCCATGATTAATGAAGCCATCATTACCTTACATGAAGGAGTTGCTGGTGTATCAGAAATTGATACAGTAATGAAATTAGGAATGGCACACCCTATGGGACCATTGCAGTTAGCCGATTTTATTGGTTTAGATGTTTGCCTTTCTATTTTAAATGTAATGTACAAAGGTTTTGGAAATTCAAAATATGCACCTTGTCCATTATTGGTAAATATGGTTATGGCAGGTAAAATGGGCGTTAAATCTGGCGAAGGTTTTTATTCTTGGGGACACGACAGCAAAGATTTGATTGTTGCTCAGCAGTCTTGATTTTTTGTTTCTTTTTGATTAAGCAAAAAGAAAGAGTTAAACACCTCACAGTTCTATTAACTGATGAATTAATTTAAACATAAAATTACAATTCTATTAACTTAGAAAGCTGCTCTGAAAGTTCAGTAAATAGTATAAAAAAGCTCTAAAAATCGTCATTCTCACAAAGTGACGATTTTTTTATAATAGATTACCTAATTATTCGTTAATCAAACATCATAAGAATAGCTATATTTGTTCTATTCAAAATTAACGTGAAGAAATTAACTAAATTCATACTTATTTCATTTATAGGTCCGTTTGTACTTACCTTTTTTATAGCTGTATTTGTATTGTTGATGCAATTTATTTGGTTGTATGTGGATGATATGATTGGTAAAGGAATAGAATGGTATGTGATTGCAGAGTTACTTTTTTATTCCTCAGCTAATGTCGTTCCTTTGGCGTTACCTCTTGCTGTACTATTATCTTCGCTAATGACTTTTGGAAGTTTAGGAGAACATTTTGAATTGGTTTCGTTTAAAGCTGCTGGAATTTCTTTACAACGAGTAATGGCTCCACTAGCAATTTTTGTACTCCTAATAAGTGCAGCTGCATTTTCATTTTCCAATTACATTATGCCTGCGGCAAACCTTAAATTTTATGCACTATTATATGATATAAGAAATAAAAAACCAGCAGTGAATATTAAACCAGGAGTTTTTTATAACGAAATTGATGGATATACCATAAGAGTGATGAATAAAGAAAAGATAGATGGAGGTGAAGAAATGCTAAGAGATGTAATGATTTATAACCATTCTAGCAATACTGGAAATCGTAATTTAACAGTTGCAGATTCAGCAATAATGAGAATGTCGAAAGATAAAACATATTTTTCGATAAAACTGTTTCATGGAACTGATTACCAAGATAAATTTGAAGAAACAACTTATAAAGTTCACCCTTTATCAAGGTTTAAATTTGAAGAAAATGAAATGAGAATTAGTTTAGCTGGTTTCCAATTTAATAGAACTGATGAAGATGAATTTAAACACGATTATCGTTTGTTTAATCTAAAACAATTAACAAACAAAATTGATACCTTAAAAAAGCAAACTAGTGAAAGATTGGATGATTTTACTAGTATAATTTCTAATTCATACCTATTTAACGATACCATATACAAACGATTTAATAACGATAGTGCAAAAACATTATCGATAGAAAAGTACATCAATAGACTGGATAAAAACACACTCAATCAGGTGTATGAAGTTGCCTTAGCAGGTGCTCGAACCAATAAAGGTAGGTCTAGTGCTGCTGCTACCGAAAAAACAATTAAAAAAAATAATATGGTAAGAATAGCAATAGAATGGCACCGAAAAATTGTTTTTTCTTTAGCATGTTTTATTATGTTTTTAATTGGAGCTCCTTTGGGTGCCATCGTTAAAAAAGGAGGTTTAGGAATGCCAGTAGTTATCTCTGTAATTTTCTTTTTATTTTTTTGGGTAACCACAATTATTGGTGAAGATATGATTAAACAAATGGTCATTTTACCTTACCAAGGAATGTGGGCTGCAACTGCAATTTTATTGCCATTAGGTTTACTTTTTACTTATAAAGCAACAACAGATTCTGCTATGTTTAACTTTAGTTCCTATACTAACTTTTTTACTAAAATCTTTAGAAAAGGAGAGTAACTCATGAAAATTCTTCAAATTTGTTTAAAGCCACCAGTTCCAGAATTAGATGGAGGTTGCAAAGCAATAAACAGTTTAACACAAGGATTTTTAGCCCATAATTTTGAAGTTAAAGTACTTACTTTAAGTACTCCAAAACATCCTTTTCAACCTAAAGCAATATCAGAAGAGTATCAAACAAAAACTAAAATAGAACATACGTTCGTCAACACAGAAGTTACTATTTATGGGGCATTTATTAATCTGTTTTCCTGTAAATCATACAATATTGAACGTTTCTATTCCAAAAATTTTGAAGAACTGATTAAAAAAAACCTGCAACAAAATCAGTATGATATTGTTATCTTAGAAAGCCTTTATGTAACCAAATATAGTTCTATTATTCGAGAAAATACTACCGCTAAAGTAATATATCGAGCTCATAACATTGAGTATGAAATATGGGAAAATAATGCCAAACAAGAAAAAGGAATTAAAAAGAGTTACCTAATTTTATTAGCAAAAAGATTAAAACAATTCGAAAAAAAAATCATCAATCAGTTTGACGGTATTGCTGCAATTACAGAAAATGATCACCAGAAACTAATACAGATGGGTTGTAGAATCCCTATCGAGGTATTTCCTTTTGGAATTGATGTAAAAAAATATGAAATAACCTCTCACCCAAAATCCATATCTATTTTTCATATTGGAAGTATGGATTGGAGTCCAAACGAAGTGGGAATAAAATGGTTTTTAGATAACGTATGGAATTTAATTTCTAACCAATTTCCAGAGGTTAAATTAAATTTAGCTGGAAAAAATATGCCAAAGTGGTTGCTAGAACACCGTCAAAAAAATGTAATCATACACGGAGAGGTAGCCGATGCGATAGATTTTATGCACCAAAACACCATCATGATAGTTCCATTATTTGTTGGAAGTGGAATGAGAATTAAAATCATTGAAGCGATGGCTTTAGGTAAAGTTATTATTGCTACAACCATCGCTGCAGAAGGAATAAGTTATAAAGTAAATGAAAATATAATAATAGCAAATACTGCAAATGAATTTATAGCTGCCATCACCAACTGTTTAACCAACGATATATGGTGTAAAAAATTAGAAATTAATGCCAATAAAATGGTGGCTACTAATTATGATAATAAAGTTATTGTCAATAAATTGGTGCAGTTTTTTAAGCACATCAACTCATGAGAATTCTAGTATTACTTTCTCGTTTTCCATATCCTCTCGTAAAAGGAGATAAGTTACGAGCTTTTCATCATATAAAAGAGTTGGCTAAAAAGCATGAAATTATTTTAGTGGCACTATCTGACACAAAAGTTGAGCAAAAATCTATTACTATCCTATCAACATACTGTTCAGCTATTAAAGTTATACGGTTACCAAAATGGAAAATTTATTGTAATCTGTTGTTACACTTATTATTTACCAACAAATCGTTGCAAGTTGCTTATTTCTACAATAAAAGAGCACAAAAAAAAATAAATGAGTATTTAATAAAATATCAACCAGACCATATTTACTGTCAGCTAATTCGAGTTACCGAATATGTTCGTAAAACTAACATTAAAAAAACATTAGATTATATGGATGCGTTGGCTCGGGGTATGGAAAGAAGAGTGGAAGATGCCCCATTTTATATCAAGTGGTTTTTAAAAACTGAGGCTACCAGATTAAAAAGATATGAGCATTTTATTTTTAACGATTTCGATAATAAGATAATTATTTCTGAACAAGATAGGGCATTAATCGTTCATATCAACAATGATGAAATTAAGATTGTTCCCAATGGAGTTGATTATGAAACCTATCGAATTAAAGAATCTAAAAAAGAATTTGATTTAATTTTTACAGGCAATATGGCTTACCCTCCAAATGTTGATAGTGTTGTTTATTTAGTAAATACTATTATGCCTTTAGTTTGGGAAGAAAAACCAGCAATTAATCTTATAATTGTTGGGGATCAGCCTTCATCAAAAGTGTTGAAACTAAAATCAAATAAGGTGATTGTTACGGGTTGGATTGAAGACATGTCAGCATACTATTCTAAATCTAATATATTTATAGCTCCCATGCAAATTGGAACAGGTTTGCAAAATAAATTGTTAGAAGCAATGGCTATGAAGTTGCCATGCATAACTTCACCATTAGCTAATAATGCGTTGGGAGCTATTCCGAACGAACATATATTAATTGGCAGCAATGAAAAAGAATACACCCATCATATTATTAATTTGATAGAAAATAAGAATCTTTACATAAAAATTGCTGAAAATGGGTATCAATTTGTGACTAAAAATTATACATGGGAAGGAAGCACTGCAATCCTAGAAAATTTAATAATTTCAACCCCCTAAAATAGATGATGGAATGAATAATTTAAAAACTACAATAGAAAAAACTTGGGATAACAGAGACTTGTTAAAACTTAAAGAAAATCAACATGCAATAAGAGAAGTTATTGAATTGTTAGATAAAGGGAGTATTAGAGTCGCTGAACCAGATGGTGATTCATGGAAAGTAAATGAATGGGTAAAAAAAGCAGTGGTTTTATATTTTCCAATACAAAAAATGGCAACCATCGAAATTGGTCCATTTGAGTTTTATGATAAAATGAAATTAAAAACTGGTTATGAAGCTTTAGGAGTTAGAGTTGTTCCAAATGCAGTTGCTCGTTATGGAGCTTATTTAGCAAGTGGCGTTATTATGATGCCTTCTTATGTAAATATTGGTGCTTTTGTAGATGCAGGAACAATGGTGGACACATGGGCAACAGTTGGCTCTTGTGCTCAAATAGGTAAAAATGTTCATTTAAGTGGTGGAGTAGGGATAGGAGGAGTGTTAGAACCATTACAAGCTGCACCAGTAATAATAGAAGATGGTAGTTTTATCGGCTCAAGATGTATTGTTGTAGAAGGTGTACGAGTAAAAAAAGAAGCTGTATTAGGAGCCAATGTGGTGTTGACAAAATCAACAAAAATTATTGATGTGAGTGGCGATGAACCTATAGAATATAAAGGATTGGTCCCGGAAAGATCAGTTGTTATTCCAGGCTCTTATACCAAATCATTTCCCGCAGGAAATTATAATGTGCCTTGTGCATTAATAATAGGGAAAAGAAAAGCAAGCACTGATTTAAAAACATCTTTAAATAACGCTTTAAGAGAATATAATGTAGCAGTATAAACTAAAATATAGAATTCGTAAATTCGTAATTCGTAGATTTGAAATTAAAAATTGAAAACCAATTATAAAAAAATATTAATCATACAAACCGCTTTTATTGGGGATGTAATTTTAGCAACTTCAATTGTTGAAAAATTAAATGATTTTTACCCAGAAAGTAAAATAGACTTTCTACTAAGAAAAGGGAATGAAAGTTTGTTCGAAAATCATCCAATTATTAACGAAGTACTGATTTGGGATAAAAAAAATAAAAAATACGACAACTTAAAAGCAATCTCTAGAAGTGTTAAAAATGCAAAATATGATGTTGTTGTTAATTTACATCGTTTTGCTTCTAGTGGATTAATAACAGCCTTATCAGGAGCAAAACTAAAGTTAGGTTTTAATAAAAATCCACTTTCTTTTTTATACACCAATAAAATTTCGCACATCATTGGCGATGGAAAACATGAAATAGAACGAAATCAATTATTAATCACAAGCATTACCGACAATCAAGCTAGCCAACCAAAGTTATATCCATCAAAAAAAGATTATTCAACTATTGAAATTTATAAAAAACGAAACTATATTTGTTTAGCTCCAACTTCTGTTTGGTTTACTAAGCAACTTCCAAAAGAAAAATGGGTAAAGTTGATTCACAAAATTAATGATCAATGGAATATTTATTTGTTGGGAGCATCAAGTGATTTAACACAATGCGAGGCAATTCAAAAACTATCGAACAACAATACAGTGGTTAATTTGGCTGGAAGATTATCTTTTTTAGAGTCAGCTGCATTGATGCAAACAGCAAAAATGAATTATGTGAACGATTCAGCTCCTTTACATATTGCATCAGCCATGAATGCACCAGTAACCGCTTATTTCTGTTCAACCATTCCTTCTTTTGGTTTTAGACCATTATCAGATTCATCTACAATAGTTGAGGTACAAGAAAAATTAAAATGCCGACCATGTGGTTTGCACGGTAAAAAGGAGTGTCCAGAAGGGCATTTTGACTGCGGGTTTAAAATACAAGTTTAAGAAAGCTAAATTTTTATCTTTTTTTACTTCAACAAAATATTTACTATCTTTCAGTTGTGAAAATTAACTACTACATATTTTTAATAGTTAGTCGCTCCTTATAAAAACTAACTTTGGTTGATTTTGCATCTATTTTGGTAAAAATTCCATTGAAAAAAGTTAAAGAAAAAATGATACACTGCAACATACACGAGTAAATTACAATTTTTGAGTTCGAATATTCGAAATTAACACTAAATCAAGTTGTTAGTTTTGATGGGTATTCCATTGAAAAAATTATTGAAGGTTTACTTTAGGTGGGTTCTAAAAATTGATTCGCATCAAAATTTTCATAGTTTTTTAGAAACAATGAAAATTTTTGAAACACTATCTGGATTCCGTCAGCTGACGGATGAAGCAGTATATGAAAAACTATGAAAACCCAATAGGAGCAAATATAACAAACAATCTGACTGCGTTATATTTTTTTGCAATAGCTAAGGCTATTCCAAAAAGAATATGCCTTACATCTTATTTATTATCTTTGTTTTTTGAAAGAAATCAATTTTTAGAACCCACCTTTAGTCTATTTTTTATCGCAATAAAGTTATAGTTCCTTTTATCAAGAATTCTTCATCAGTTGTATTCATGTACTTGATTAAATAGAAATAAGTTCCTTCTACAACCTCTTTTCCATTGGTTTTACCATCCCAATTTAATTGATGGGCATTACTATTAAATACTACTTTTCCCCATCTGTTAAAAATAGTAACAGATGAAGAATAAATAAAATCTATTCCAGGAAAAAAATCGTTGTTGTTATCCCCATTGGGAGTGAAAACATTCGGAAAATTAAAATCTGTTGAAATAACTTTAGTAATAGAATCAGAACACATGGCATTGCCTTCTGTTAACTGAATGGTATAAGTTCCTAAAGAAGTATAGGTATGAATAGGGTGGTGTGCTGTATCTGTTTGATTATCTCCAAAATTCCAAAATGAATTTGTTCCACCAGAACTTAAATTGCTAAAATTAATAGTCGTGTTATCGGTAAAAAATAGATTGTTAGTAGAAAAAAAGGTTGGTGACAACGAAAAATCTACCAGTAAAGGAAAATAAATGGTATCAATCGGGATTTGTAGATTATTCAAAACCCCTCCAGCACATCCTGCAGAACCTCCATAATAACTACCTCCAGCAACTCCATTTATTCCACCAACCAAAGTAACAATAGCACTATCTGGGACAGTAGCATTGCTAAACCAACAAGTTCCACCACCACCACCACCACCTGGTCCAAAACCAGCAGCAATAGAACTTCCTCCTGAACCACCCGTTAAGTCAATGGTGACTTTACTTACGAAATCCTCAACAAATAAGATAGCACTTCCACCACCTCCAGCACCACCAACACCATCACCATAAGCTCCACCACTTGCTGAATTATTTCCTCTGGCAAAAATGGAATGTTCATTACCAGCTATTGCTTTACTGGTTATGATAACAATTCCACCACCATCTGCACCACTCGTTCCATTTCCAAAATGTTCATGTCCAGCACCACCACCACCTCCCATAAAAATTTTATTTTCAGCGTTAGAATAGATTAAAGGATAACCACCAATACCAAAAATAAGTTTTTCATCACCGCTTTGGTCAATAGGGTAACCCCAACCACCATCACCACCACATCCAAAATTTGCACCACCACCACCTCCAGTGGTATGTATATTTCCGCCACCACCAGCATTTGCAGGAGCACCTCTTCCAGAAGTATAAGGTTCATAACCATAAAAAGCAATTCCTTCTCCTTTTAATGCATAGTATTGTGGGTCTGGTGATTCAGCGATATAATCGTATCTAATGTCGAAAATGTGATTGGCATCATGAACTATTCCACCTCTAAATCCTTTTCCAGTCGCATTGATGTGGTTATTCATAACGATGGTGTCTAATGCATCAATGGCTATAACTCCCCCAGTTTTACCGTTCCAACTCGGACAAGTTAAAATCCCATTAATAATTGGCTTTTTATATTGTGGTACTTTTACAATTTGTACATTTCCTTCAATTTGATAGGAGCGTAGCAGAGAATATTGTAATGTTATGGTATTGCCACTAACAGATTTCACTTTTGCAAACTCATAATTCCCTGTATTACTGTAATCCATTATTGTTCCATAACTAGGTGCGTTAGTGCCATCAATTTTTGCTCCTTGCATTTGAATAATTAATATTAAATCATCAGCAAAAAAATTGGTGGCATCTGCTACTTGAAGTTGGTAATCGCATTTTTTTAAATCGTTGATTAAATAGCTGTAAGTGTTTACAACTCCTGAAATACTCGGTGAGCCATCTTTTCCATTTCCTATTCCAAGAGCGAAACAAAAAGAAGAATTTATTAAGAATAAAATACTTAATAAAAAATATAGAAATATATATTTTTCAAATTTCATGTTACTTGATTACCGAAAATTTTAACATTTCAGAAATATCCAAAAATCCTTGTCCACTAATCACAGTTAGTTTACAAAAATAGATGCCATCAGCAAAACTGTTTATTGGGATGGAAATATTCTCTAAGCTACTTTGATAGGAATAGGAACCAATTTCTTGCCCAATTACATTGTGTATAGCTATTTTAACGACATCTCCTTGTGAGGTACCTAAAATTTTAACGAATAAATTTTCACTTGTTGGATTGGGATAAATGTGGATTGAAAAAGGTGGAGGAGGGGGAGGTAATGGTGGAGGACAAACTGCAATTGGAGTAGGAGAACCACTGTTGTGGTACAATTCAACCCCTCCACCATAATTTCCAATTAGTAACTCTACCGTTCCATTTTGATTTAAATCTCCCCCAGAGATGCTTGCTCTGTCTCCAACATTTAAACTTAAGAATAAAGAATCTATTAAGGTGAAATTTCCATTCATTTCGCTATCAATATTCTTATAGAAGTAAATATAACCTCTTTCGGAACCCACTAGTAGTGAAAATTCACCAGTGCTATCCAACACCGTTAAAAAGGGAGAACTATAGCCTGTTAAATCTCCTACTTTTTTTACATCAACGCCTCCAATGTTATTACCAATTAAGGTGAATTCTGCAACAGTTTTACTTCCAATATTTTTATAATAATTTAAAGTGCCATCTCTTTCTCCAATTAATAAATCCAATAAACCATCACAATTGACATCTACCAATTGTGGTGTGCTGTTTCTTCCAACATCAATGCCTTTATAAAATGGAGCTGCTAAAACAAAATTTGCAGGATTTCCACTAGTAGCGGTATTCACAAAATAATATAAATTTCCTTCACTTTCACCAATCAATAAATCTTGGTCTCCATCTCCATCTAAATCGCCAAACGTAGGATAAACACCTAATAAACCATAAGAAGAAATGTTGACATAATCTCTCGTTATTAATTGAAAAAAAGGAGTAGTTGCTGTTCCTATGTTTTCGTAAAGCGAAAGATTAGAAGTATAAGGAGAACCAAAGTTGTAATAACCAAAATTTCCAATGACTAAATCTTGAAGTGAATCGCTATTATAATCAAAAAATACAGGATTAGCACCTTCACCAACTTCAATCATTCCATTTTGTAAAAATGCATTTGATACAAATGAAAAATAAGGAGAACAATCGGTATTGGTATTTTCATAATACCACGAACCCGTAAAATTTTCTGAAACATGCAAGGCATTTCCTGCTGCTAATAAATCTCGTTGCCCATCGTTGTTTACATCTACATGAAAAGCTGAAGGAAACGTATGGAGGTCTAAAGGAAAATCTGGTGGGTAAACAACATCTACGTTAGACATTGCTGCAGTAGTACTATTTCCTCCATTAGTTAGCATATAAGCTTTTGTGCAGGTTACATCTCCAATAATTACTTCCATATCATTGTCACAATCTAAATCGAGTGCTAATGTGGTAGAACCAGCATGAAATGCTTTGTCAGTTTTACCTAAACCGCAGGTATCAAGTGTAACCGAGCAATCTCCAAAAGCTTCTTCAAACTTCCCCCAACAACTATCTTGTAGGGTATATAACAACGAATCTGGTGTTCCATAAGTTTCTATAGAAAGGTTTTTATAATATTCCATTAAAGCACCAGAAAATTCAAAAGTTAAGATATCTACATCACCATCGCCATCCATATCTTTAATTGCTGGCAAATCCCATTCGCTAATAAAAATAAAGGAACCATCAGCAAGAAGTAAGGTGTCCACTAATGTAAATTGTAAACCGTTAACAACCGTATAATCATTTCGGTAAACTTTTACACCAGTATAAGCTGAAGTATAAATATCTTTTTTTCCGTCTCCGTTATAATCTACTAACAAAGCCCAGCCCCTTATTTCTGGGAATTTGGTTTGATATTCAGGAGCATGTTTGTAATCAATAATATTGGGAGTACCACCATTTAAAAATGTAATGATTCTATTCCCACTTCTATCAAAAACAAATAAATCTAAAATTCCATCACCATTTAAATCAATATCAGAAAATTGTGGATTGTTTAAACCTCCAGCCCAAGGGTAGTTTAGGGTGTTATTAGCGATAACTACAGGAACAGAGTCCCAACGAGAAAAATTAGATTGAGCAAATAAGGATATAGTTGAAAAGAACAGAAAAATAATGACATTCGAAATACCTATAACTTTAACTAAACCAGAAGAAATGTTCCTATTCAGAATCATCGATTAAATTTAATTATTTTTTGTTGTATTACAGGTTTTCCATTTTGATGAACATTAATAAAATAGATTCCTCCAGTTAATTCAGCGATGTTAATTTGATGAGTTGTATTGGTTGAATTAATTTGTATTTGTTTAGCACTAATTACTGTTCTTCCTTTCACATCCAAAACACTTATGTAGAGTTCTAAATTTTTGTTGGAGTTAAAATCGATATTTACGACATCTTTTGCTGGTAAGGGATAAACTTTTTCGATGGTAAAATCAGGAGTAGCATTCAATTCATTTATACCAACTGTTCCTTCATAAAGTACTAAGGTGTCAGTGTATATGTTATCTCCAGAAGGAGCATTATTTCCATTTGCGGCAACAAATGCAACATAAAAAGTAACTGTTCCTGCTCCAGCCGAAGGAGCTTTCCAGTTAAACATCCAATCGTGCATGTTCGACATTACAGGTTGTACTGCTCCTGTTGCAGTTTGTTCAGCATAATCAAAACCTCCGCCAGAAATAAGTTGCGTGTTGGTGGGCTCAGTAATCGTTATAGTTCCTGCATTTAATCCACTAGTTAGTCGGGATACAGCTTGAAAACCGCCTTTTAGTTTTGTAGTATCAACGATGTAAGGCATCATATCATAACTTGAATCTGGAAAGTAAAAATTTCCAGCTGGAATCCCTCCCATGATGGTCATTTCTCCAAAACCAGTACCAGTATTTGGAGTGCCTCCATGACAAGCTGGACTAGCAAAGCAAGTATTTTCACCAGGTGCATTAGTATTTCCTGCAGGTGGACCAGATACATAGGAGCTAATAACTAAGGATAAACCAAAAAGAATAGCAATCATTGGTAACAAGTAATAACTGATAATTTTTTTCATAACAATGTATTTTTTAACTTATTGATTAAATCATTTAATCAAAATGAAAGCGTAATATCAAAGTTAGTAAAAAGATATGAAATAATGATAAATGAAAGTGAGACGAACCGTTATTTTTTCTATCAGTAGTTATTTTTATACCGATAGTTTTTTGAATAATAACTTATTTTTTTATCTTATTTTGGATGAGATAAGTTATTTTTTGAAAACAAAATACCTCATTAGCAAAAAATTATAAAACCAGCCAATGGCTATTGCGGTTACTAATTTTGATAGTTTATAATCGATAAGAAACCAATCGGTTAATAAAAAAACAAAGGAAGTATTAAGTATTAAACTACCCATAGAAACGATAGAATATTTAAACATTTGGTTTTTTAAACTGTTTTTTGAACCTGAAAAAGCCCAATAACTGGAGATGAAAAAGTTAATTAAAGTACCAGCAAATGCACCTAACGTAGTAGAAAATACATACCAAACATGAAATGCTTCGGTAAGAATAATAAGCACACCAAAATCGGCAAAAGTAGCAACTACACCAGCTATTTGGTGTCGAAATAAATTACTTAACCAATAGTCTTTTCTCATAAAAAGCGAACAATAATGAGTAATAAGATATTGGAATAAATTCCAGCCAACATATCATCAGCCATCACACCAAGACCTCCATTAAAATTTTCCATTTTTTTAATTCCTAATGGTTTTAGGATGTCAAAGAAACGAAATAAAATAAAACCAATTAAAATTGTTAACCAAGTAAGTGGAACAAATAACATGGTTATCCACATGCCTATTACTTCATCAATTACAATAATTGAAGCATCTTTTCCTAATTCATTTTCGAGTTGATTACTAGCAACAATTCCAACAATTGTAGTAATAATAATTAATCCAATAAATAAAATTGGGGTGGATGTTGTTGAAAGTAGATTGAGTTTTTCAAAAAGCCATAAACTAGTGCAGGCAACAATTGCTCCAGCAGTTCCAGGAGCAAATGGCGAATATCCTACACCAAAAACTGTTACAAAAAAAAGGGATATGAATCTCATGGGACAAAAATAAAAAAGGCTGTTACTTTATTAAAGTAACAGCCTCTATTTTATAGCTATAATTAATCTTCGTAATCTAATCCTAAATGAGTAATCAACTCTTCGCCTTTTAAATGACGTAGCGTATTTTTAAGCTTCATTTCTTGTTGAAAAATATCATGGATGGGTAACAATTCTGGTTTAATGGTTTGAGGTGATTTAAAGAAAAAAGACAACCATTCTTGAACGCCACACATTTCTGCTCTTTTTGCTAAATCTAAGAAAATAGCTAAATCTAAAACAAGCGGTGCTGCTAAAATGGAATCTCTACATAAAAAATCTACTTTTATTTGCATTTTGTAGCCTAACCAACCAAAAATATCTAAGTTATCCCAACCTTCTTTGTTGTCACCATGAGGAGGGTAATAATCTATTCGTACTTTATGGTATAAATCTTTGTATAAATCAGGATTTTTTTCAGGTTCAAAGATGCTATCTAAAACGCTTAATTTAGATACTTCTTTAGTTTTAAAACTAGCTGGGTCATCTAAAACTTCACCATCTCTGTTTCCTAAAATGTTGGTAGAAAACCAACCTGCAACTCCTAAAGATCTTACTTTTAATCCAGGAGCTAAAATGGTTTTCATTAAAGTTTGACCAGTTTTAAAATCTTTACCACAAATAGGTACTTTATTTTCTTTTGCTAGTTTTACTAAAGCAGGAATGTCTGCAGATAAATTTGGAGCACCGTTGGCATAAGGAATGCCTTCTTTAATGGCTGCATATGCATACAACATACTTGAAGGAATATTAGGGTCATTGTTTTTCATCCCTTCTTCCAAAGCTTCGATGGTTTGGTGTACTTTTGTTTGCTCAATATAAATTTCTGTAGAAGCAGTCCAAACCATTACCAATCTATCGCAATTATTTTTTGCTTTAAAATCTCTAATATCTTGTCGTAAAGCTTCGGCTAATTCAAATTTATTATTTGCCTTTTTAATGTGTGTTCCGTTTAATTTGGTAACATATTTGTTGTCAAAAACTGCTTTCATTGGTCGAATGGCTTCCAATTCAGGTTTTAATTGTTCTAGAAGGTATCTGTCCAAAACGCCAGCATTTTGGGCCGATTCATACATGTTTACATCAAAAATATCCCAACCTCCAAAAACGATATTTTTAATATCAGCTAATGGAATAAAATCTTTGATTAGTGGTGTATTGTTGTCTGTTCTTTTACCCAACCGAATTGTACCCATTTGGGTTGTTGAACCTATTGGTTTAGAAATTCCTTTGTTTACTGCAAGTGTACCAGCAATAACTGTTGTTGCTACTGCACCCATACCAGGTAAAAGAATTCCTAATTTTCCTTTGGCACTTGCGATGTCTTTACTCATGTTTTTTAGTTTTATATTTTTATAAATTTAAGAGGACAAATATAGTAATTCAAATGGTTTAAAAATGAATTTTTTCAACAATTTGATATAATTTAGGGATTAAGTTAATTTCTAGAATTACTCTTTTTTTAATAACTCTTTTTTGGTGTAGAGTAACCGCTGAATCGCAGTTATATTAGCCATAATAGAAACAAATGTTATAGGTAAGGTGAAAATAGAAATTGTTTCAAAAATGGTAAAGTTAGTATTTGGAAAATGAAAAATAAAGGATCCAAAAAAGAAATGAACAATGCCACAAATCATGGCAGCCATACCAATAGTAACAACTCTAGCAGGTCGTTGCATCATGCCTATACTACAATTTATTTCTAAGGCTTCTGCTCTTGCTCTAGTGTAACTTACCATCATAGAACCAATTAATGCAACAAAAGCAAATAAAGAACTCATAAAATAATTTTGTGAAATTAGGAAGTAACAAATGCCTAAAAACATAACCAATTCACTATATCTATCAATAACAGAATCGTAAAAAGCACCAAATTTTGAGGATAGATTTCTTATTCTTGCCAATCTACCATCCATCATGTCAAAAAGCCCAGCAATAAGGATGGTAAAACCTCCCCACCCCACAAAGGTCATGTCTGTTCGGTCTGGCTGTTCAGCTCCGATAATGAAAAGAATTGCAGCCAATATATTTAAAAACAACCCAAAAGAAGTAATCATGTTAGGGGTAACTCCTAATTTATACATTAATTGAATAAAAGGGTTTAAGATATTATAGATGACTAATTGTGCTTTACTTTCTTTTGCCATTTATTTAAGTAATGTGTTTAATTAATTCGAATTTAATGGCAAAAATAGACAAAAGATTAGTTTGTATTTTATTCGATTGTCATTATATTTTTCCCCTCTCTCGCAGGCATTTGCTTGTGAGCTATTTCAACATAACAAATCCACATCTATCCATCCTTTTTGTCTTGAATAATCAATCGCCTCCCACTTTCTGAAGTCTGAAGTGAGTTGGAAGCTACAGACCTCATAATAGCTCAAATTTTAACATATTTCAAACATAGCAATTAAAATTCATTTATTTTTAATTCTTTATTGATTTTGCTCACAAGCAAATGCCTGCGAGAGAGGGGTTCATTAAACTACTTGAAAACGCTGTAAAAGACGAAAATTGTTTACTAAATTATAAACCTAAAGGAAATCCTCGTGAAATCGTTAGTAGAGTAAAAAAGCAAAAGACAACAATGTAATAATACGGCTATGTACGTATTTTTATTCAATGTTAATTTTATTGTCATTTTTGATGAAAAATGGGTAATTTTTTTTATTTAGTTACAGTTTGATAGTTGCTAAATTAAATTCAGCATAGCTAATAAAAAAAACAGTTTAAAATATGAATAAGTTCATGCTTATTAAAAAAAATAAACATTACATTTGAAAGTATAAACTATAAACAACACAATATGGAAACAATAGTGGATAAAAGTGGTTATTTGTTTGAGTTAGGGGAGATTTATAAATTTAAAGACCTTATAGAAATAACAGACAAAGCAATCATTAAAGAAATAATTGTGGATGGTGATGAACAATCGATGGCTTATTACAACGAATTTATTAAGTTGGTGGCGATGGAAGCAGCTCACGAATTGAACAAAACAGAGTTTCGCAATTTAAAAAATACGTTGATTGCTAATATGAAAAAACACTTGCAGAGCAAATAAATAAACCAACTCATCCGATGAGTTGGTTTATTTCATTAAAAAATTAAAGTCAGCACCAACTTTTAGTTCATAAAACTCCTGTTGGTACTTAAAAATTCGTATTTCTTTTTCTCCAATTAATTGGATGTTATTCTCATTGATTTCCAATACACTTCCTTCTCTTAAGCCAACAACAGTTATCTTTTGGTTGACTTCCAAAAACTCTAAAATACGTTGTTCTCTAGTTTCTCCATTATGTCCAGGAGGGTTGCCATGTAGGTAATGCGGATTAATCTGAAAAGGAATAAAATTTAATGCGTCAAAAGAAGGTGGTGCAACAATTGGCATATCGTTGGTAGTTTTAATAGTAGGACACGCCAAATTAGAG
>Ga0210033_1000765_pt1 | contig 30484 bp, 31 predicted proteins | sample CryGeymeta201501_FD_185465 | JGI IMG/M metagenome (GOLD analysis project Ga0210033, IMG submission 185465) | Groundwater microbial communities from Crystal Geyser aquifers in Utah, USA - Crystal Geyser metaG 2015-01 (SPAdes) (version 2) | ecosystem: Environmental > Aquatic > Deep subsurface >... | reverse complement strand
AAGGCAACAGCGCTGCCACCTCAAACACCAACCCCAGTGCGCCGCCATCTTTTTTCCGTGCCATTTTTTCTCCCTACTTTGACGTCCTATTTTCACATCGTTGGAAAAAGCCAGACAAAAGAAAACCCAGCGATTTGAAGGCTGGGTTTGAAAAGCCTTTGCAGGCTCCGCGCTCAGGGAGGTAAAGCACGGGGGGTGTTAATCCCCAGTTCGTAGTGTAGTCGTTGAAGACCGTAAGCGCTCCATGAACCCCAGACTTGTCACTTGAATCGAAAGCCGCGATGCTTGAGCCATCTAAATTCAGATGGAGAAACGAGCATGAAAAAAGGAACGTTTGGCTCTGCTTTACTCGCGCGAAGGGCGAGACTTTGGCGCGGCGCTGGAAACCGCTGGCGGTATTTGCCGCGCCCTGCCGCAGTTGTGCCCGCAGCCAGACGCGCTTGGGGGCGACGTGTTTTGGGTGCTGGCAGGAGACGTCTATACGCCCGGCTTTACCTTCACGCCCGCAGCGGTTTCGCGCTTTGCAGCCAGCGGCAAGCTCGCGCACCTCTGGCTGGTGCCCAACCCGGCGCACAACCCGCGTGGTGACTTTGGGCTCGACACAAGATCAGGCCTGGCATTGAATTTGCCGCCCGAGGACCTCCGCCTTCACTACACCTATTCCACCATTGGGCTGTACCGCCGCGCATTGTTTCTATCACCCTGGTGCGATGTGGCCCCAGGCAACCCACAGGGCCGTGTCGTCAAGCTGGCCCCGCTGCTGCGTGCCGCGATGGATCAGGGGTTGGTCTCTGCCGAGCTGTACCACGGGCCCTGGACCGACGTGGGTACGCCGCAGCGCCTGGCCGAACTGAACGCGCCCTGAAAAAACTTGCTACGCTTGGCCCCTTGCGCTGGTGCCCTTGGCGCCGCGCTTTTCTTTCATTAATTTGCCGATGAATACTGTCAACACCACCATTTATGCCCCGCGTCGTGCGGCGCTAGCACGCCACCTGGGCCCGCAAGGGATCGCCATTTTGCCCACCGCGCCTGAGCAGGCGCGCAACCGTGACAGCGACTTTCTGTTTCGCCACGATAGCTATTTTTATTACCTCTGCGGCTTCACCGAGCCGAACGCCTGGCTGGTCATTACCGGCGACGGGCAGACAACGCTGTTTTGCCAGCCCAAAGACCTGGAGCGTGAGATCTGGGACGGCCTGCGCCTGGGCCCCGAGGCGGCACCGCGACAGCTGGGTGTGAACGCGGCTTTTTCTGTGGCCGAGCTCGATGCCAAGCTGCCCGCCATGCTCGACGGGCGTGATGCCGTCTGGTACCCGTTTGCGACGCACAAGGGCCTGGAGGCGCGCATCGACGGCTGGCTGGGCAGTTTGCGTGCGCGGGTGCGCTACGGCACCCTGTGCCCGCAGCAGCAACGCGACCTCTGCGCCGTGCTTGACGAGATGCGGCTGGTGAAAGACGCGCATGAGCAAGCCGTGATGCGCCGCGCCGGGCAAATCAGCGCCGGTGCGCACATCCGCGCCATGCAACGCAGCAGCCAGATGCTGCGCGCCGGACATGAAGTGCGCGAATACCATCTGGATGCCGAACTGCTGCATGAGTTTCGCCGCCATGGCTCGCAGTACCCGGCCTACGGCTCGATCGTCGCTGCCGGCGCCAACGCCTGCGTGCTGCACTACCGCGCCGACGCCGGCTTGGTGCGCGACGGTGAGCTGGTGCTGATTGATGCGGCCTGCGAGCTCGACGGTTATGCCAGCGACATCACCCGCACCTTTCCGGCCAACGGCTCGTTCAGCGGGCCACAGCGCACGCTCTACGAGATCGTGCTGGCTTCGCAAGAGGCCGCGGTGGTTGCCACCCAAGCCGGGGCCCGTTTCACCGACCCGCACGACGCGGCGGTGAAAGTGCTCGCACAAGGCATGCTGGACGTCGGTCTGCTCGACAAGAACAAGGTGGGCAGCCTGCAGGATGTGATCGAAAAGCGCGCCTACTTTGCGTTTTACATGCACCGCACCGGCCACTGGATCGGCATGGATGTGCACGATTGCGGCGCCTACACCGAGCCCTCAGAGCTGGGCCAGGTCAGCACGCGCCAGGACGCGCTCACGGGCGAGACCATCAAGGACCGCCCGGCGCGCATTTTGCGACCCGGCATGGCGCTGACCATTGAGCCCGGCATCTATGTACGCCCAACCGAAGGCGTGCCCGAGCACTTTCACAACATCGGCATCCGCATCGAAGACGATGCCATCGTCACCGCCAGTGGCTGCGAGCTGATCACGCGCGACGTGCCGGTGACGGTGGCCGAGATTGAAGCGCTGATGCGGGCGTGATTGGCCCCTCTTTTCCAAAAAAGGCAAACAAAGGAGTTGATGCGTATGCCTGGTCAGAATGATTTACCTGCGGTGCGCGACATCGATGGAAAAAATGGCGTTCAATCGCTTGAAATCGGCATGGCCATCTTGCGTGCCATCAGCGGTGGCCACCGGGCCATGATGCTCAAGGACATCGCTGCCGCCGCCGACATGCCCCCCAGCAAGGTGCATCGCTACATCGTCAGTCTGGTGCGCTCTGGCCTGGTTGAGCAAGACCCGATGTCGTCGCGCTACGACCTGGGTCCGTTTGCGCTCAGTCTAGGGCTGGTCGCCGTCGATCGGCTTGATCGCGTCAAACTGGGCTTGTCGGCCATCGCCGATTTGCGCGACAAGATAAACCAGACCGCGGCACTGGCGGTGTGGAGCGACAACGGTCCCGTCATCATCCGTTCATTGCGCCCTTATCGCCCGATCACAGTCAATGTCGTCACAGGATCAGCACTGCATCTGCTGACATCGGCCAGTGGGCGGGTTTTTGCGGCCAACTTGCCGCGCAGCACGACTGAGGCCTTGATTGGGCGTGAGCGTGCCATCCAGTCGCTGCCACGCGAACTGCAGACCATCGACGGCATTGACGCCATGCTGTCGCAGGTGCGCACTGACGGCTTTTCGGTGGTCAACGACTACCACCTTGTGCCTGGTGTGGCCGCCGCTGCCGCGCCGGTTTTTAATTTCAAGCAGGAAATCACCTTGGTGGTTTTGGCGATCGGGGTTAAAGACATGATCGATCTTTCGCCCAACGGAAATGTGGTGACATCCTTGAAGCGTTGCGCTGAAGACTTGTCCCTGCGTTTGGGCTACACCGCGCCAGCGCAGTAACAATCACCCGGGCAGCACTGCCGGAGGGTCAATCCCCAAAAAAATTTTCAAATATCTATTGACAGAATTGATTCTATATTTCAGAATCTCGTCTCGACACAAGAAACTGGTCCAATCACTGGACTCTGACAACCGGAGACAAGCACATGTTGACGTACTCAACCCGTTCAGGGTGTTTGAGCTTTGCCCCTGGGAGCCACTGATGCTGGCCGAATTCCTGCAATTTTTGTTCTCTGGCATCACGGTGGGTGCCACCTATGCGCTAGCCGCACTGGGCTTTACGCTGATCTACAACGCCAGCAACGTCATCAACTTTGCCCAAGGCGAGTTCATCATGCTCGGCGGCATGCTGGCAGTGTATTTTTCGCAAGCTGGCCTGCCTCTACCCGTGGCGCTGGTTCTGGCCATTTTGGTGCCTGCCATCGTGGGTGTGGTGCTTGAAAAACTAGCCATTGAGCCGGTCAAGGGCGCCGAGCCGGTCACACTGATCATCATCACCATCGGTGCGTCGCTGGTGATTCGCGGCCTGATCCAGGTCTGGTTGGGCAAGAACACCTTCAGCCTGCCAGCGTTTTCCGGTGATGTGCCGCTGCAGATTCTGGGCGCCACGCTGATGCCGCAAAGCCTGTGGGTGCTGGGCATCACGGCCATCGTGGTGGTGGCACTCTGGTATTTTTTCAACCGCACGCTGCACGGCAAGGCGATGCTGGCCACGTCTTTCAACCGGGTGGCGGCCGAGCTGGTTGGCATCAACACCAAATGGGTGCTGTTTTTGAGTTTTGCCATGTCGGCAGCTTTGGGCGCTCTGGGTGGAATTTTGGTGACGCCGCTCACCCTCACCTCTTATGACGTGGGCATCATGCTTGGGCTCAAGGGTTTTGTCGCCGCAGTGGTGGGCGGTTTGGGTAATGGCTTGGGTGCTGTGCTGGGCGGCTTGCTGGTGGGCATTCTGGAAGCCATGGGCGCCGGTTACATCTCGTCGGCTTACAAGGACGCCATGCCGTTTGTGCTGATCCTGCTGATTTTGTTCTTCATGCCGCGCGGCCTGTTTGGCGGCAAATCTACCGACCGGGTCTGAGCATGTCAAAGAATCCTTACCTTGGTCTTTACATCATCATGGCGGTGCTGCTGGTGCTGCCCTTTGTATTGCCCAACAGCTTTTATGTTGATCTGGCGATTCGCATGGCGATCAACGCCGTGATCGTGCTGGGCCTGAACCTGCTGATCGGCTTTGCCGGCCAGATCAGCCTGGGTCATGCTGGTTTTCTGGGCTTTGGTGCCTACGCCACGGCCGTATTGCCAACCCATTTTGGCTGGCATCCGCTGCTGGCCATGGCGGCAGGCGCTGTTGCAGCGGGTGCACTGGCAGCTATCGTGGCGCGACCCATTTTCAAGCTCAAGGGGCACTACCTGGCCATGGCCACGCTGGGCCTGGGCATCATCATCAACATTGTGGTGCGCACAGAAGCGCAGTGGACGGGCGGTCCAGACGGTATGCCTGTGCCAGCGATGAGCCTGGCGGGGTTTGAGATTTCGGGCGACAAACACTGGTACTGGCTGGTGGCGCTGGTGTTGTCGGTCAGTGTCTGGGCATCGCTCAACATGATCAACTCACCGTTTGGCCGGGCGCTGCGCGCTTTGCACGGCAGCGAGGTCGCCTCCAAGGTGGTTGGGGTGGATGTGGTTCGTTACAAGGTGGCCATCTTTGTCCTGTCTGCCATGTTCGCCAGTTTCATGGGGTCGATCACCGCGCACTATGTGGGTTTTGTAACACCCAATCTGGCTGACTTTTTCCACTCGATCGAGCTGGTCACCATGGTGGTGATTGGCGGCATGGCCTCGGTTTACGGCTCGGTGGTAGGTGCGGTGCTGCTGACTGCGCTGCCACAGGCGCTGACGTCTTTTGAAGGTTGGGAAACCGTGGCCTTTGGTGCCATTTTGATGCTCAGCATGATCTTCATGCCCAAGGGGCTGGTGCCCACCCTCTCAGCCAGATTTGGACGGGGAGACTGACCATGGCGCTGCTTGAAGTCAACGACCTGTCGATCCACTTTGGTGGCGTCAAGGCGGTGCAAAACGTCACGTTCAGCATCGACGCTGGCGTTGTGTACGCCGTGATCGGCCCCAACGGTGCGGGTAAAACAACGCTGTTCAACCTGATCACCGGCATCTACACCCCCACCACCGGCACCATCCAACTTGACGGCGAATCCATCGCAGGCAAATCGCCTGATGAACTGGCCCGCCGCGGTGTAGCGCGTACGTTTCAGAACCTGCAAATCTGCATGAACATGAGCGCCATCGAAAACGTCATGGTCGGCGCCCACCTGCGGCTTGACCGCAACCTGCTCAAAGCCGCCTTGCGCTGGCCCGCACTCAAACAGCGTGACCGCGAGTTACACGCCGAGGCCGCCGAGCTGATGCGTTTTGTGGGGCTGGACGCTTACGTCAATGCACGTGCCGATGCCATGCCCTACGGCGCCTTGAAACGGCTTGAAATTGCCCGCGCCCTGGCCATGAAACCGCGCCTGATTTTCCTGGATGAGCCCGCTGCCGGCCTGAACCCCAAGGAAACCATCGAGGTTGACGCACTGGTGCGCAAGGTGGCTGATTCGGGCGTCACCGTGGTGCTGGTCGAGCATGACATGAAGATGGTGATGAACCTTTCTGACCGGATTTTGGTGCTCGACTACGGCAAAAAACTCACCGAAGGCACGGGCATGGAAGTACGCAACAACCCCGATGTGATCGCCGCCTATCTGGGTGCTCACGCCTAAGCCTGAAAGATCACACACCATGGACGCGTTGCGCATCATCAGCGAAGACCACAACAATTTATGGCGACTGGCCACCGCAGTGGATCAGTTGGCTGGCGACATGCAAGCGGGTGGCCCGCTAGAACATGCCTTCTTTGAATCGGTGCTGAATTACATTGACCAGTTCATTGAACGATCGCACCACCCTAAAGAAGATAACTACCTGTTTCGTCTGTTGCGCCTGCGCAGCCCTGAAGCTGCCGCTGCGCTGGATGCGCTGCAACAGCAACACGCTGAAGGACCGGCGCGTCTGAGCGCCTTGCGCATCGAACTGGCAGGAGCCCATGCTGGTCAAGTGCCATTGGCGCAATTGGCGGCGAGCCTGCGCAACTACACCGCAGGCATGAAAACGCACATCTTGCAAGAAGAAAAGCAAATCTTGCCGTTGGCGCGCAAAACCTTGCTCAAGGAAGATTGGACAGAGATCAACCAGGCTTTTCTTGACAACCAAGACCCGTTGTTTGGCGAGGTGGCGCAAGCCGAGTTTCGCGACCTGTACCACCGCATCGTCAGCACCGCACCTGAATCGATTGGCCTGGGTGGTCAAAGTGGTGGCCATTTACCGCTCAAACCTGCCGCCAGCGCCGAGGTGCTGCTGCGCGTGCAGGGCATGGAAAGCTGCTACGGCCGCATCAAGGCGCTCAAAGGTATCAGCCTGGAAGTGCGCCGTGGCGAAACCGTGGCGCTGGTCGGCGCCAATGGGGCGGGCAAAACCACGTTTTTGCGCACCCTCTCCGGCGTGCAGCCCATGAGTGCGGGCCAGATTCATTTTGACGGCGATGACATCAGCGCCTTGCGCTCCGACAAACGCATGCGCCGCGGCATTTGCCAAAGCCCTGAAGGCCGCCAGGTGTTTGGCCCGCTGTCGATTGAAGACAACCTGCGCCTGGGCGCCTACACCCAGCCCAGGCATCAGGTCGAAGGCGACATGGAAAAAATCTTTGCCATGTTTCCGATCCTGAAAGAAAAGCGTGCCCTGCCTGCCGGCACGCTCTCAGGCGGTCAGCAACAAATGCTGGCGATTGGCCGGGCGCTGATGGGGCGGCCACGCCTGTTGCTGTTGGACGAGCCCAGCATGGGGCTGGCGCCGTTGCTGGTGCAAGAGGTGTTTGGCGTCATCAAAACCCTCAAAGCTCAGGGCATGACGATTTTGCTGGTCGAGCAAAACGCCCTGGCCGCGCTCGACATTGCTGACCGTGGCTATGTGCTGGAAACCGGCACCGTCACGCTCACCGGCACGGGCCAGGAACTTATCAATAACGAACAGGTGCGCGCCGCGTACCTGGGGATGTGAGCCATGGGATTCATTCAATTTCACAAGGCTCGTGATGAACCCGCGCGGCAGGCCTTCCGGGCAGCTTCCTCATGCTGGGGTACCAGAAATCGTCGGCCGCCCAGAAGTCCTGCCGCGCTGGACGCTTGGGATCGCACCGGCGTTCTCACAAATTAACCAAAGGACGTGATATGACCAAAAAATTTGCTTCCCAAGCCGACCTCGAAGTCAAGAAGACCACCTTTGCCCAGCTCTCCAAGCATTGCTGGGCCTACACCGCCGAGGGCGACCCCAACACGGGTGTCATCATTGGCGACGACGCGGTGCTGATCTGTGACGCGCTGGCCACGCCCGTGATGGCGCAAAACCTGGTGGCCGAGATTCGCAAGATCACCGACAAGCCCATCAAATACGTGGTGCTGTCGCACTACCACGCGGTGCGCGTGCTGGGCGCTTCGGGCTACAAGGCGCATGGCATGCAGGAAATTATTGCCAGCCAGGGCACGCTGGACCTCATCAAAGAGCGCGGCGCGCAAGACATGCAAAGCGAATACGAGCGTTTCCCGCGCCTGTTTGACGCGTTTGACTCGATCCCCGGACTGACCTGGCCAACGCTCGTTTTTCAGGAGCATCTAACGCTTTATTTGTCTGGGCTAGAGGTCAAAATCATGCATGTTGGCCCCGGCCACACCAAAGGCGACACGGTGGTCTGGGTGCCGTCTGAGCGCGTGTTGTTCTCAGGCGACCTGATGGAGTATGACGCGGCCTGCTACACCGGCGACGCCCAGCTGGAGGAATGGCCAGCTACGCTTGATGCGCTGGCCGCCTTGCAGCCCGAAAAAATCGTGCCCGGCCGTGGCCCGGCGCTCGACACGCCCGAGCGTGTGACCGCTGGCCTGGCTTACACCCGCGACTTTGTGTCAACCCTGCTCAATTCCGCTAAAGAAGCTGTGGCTCAAGGCATGAACCTGAAGCAGGCCATGGCTCACACCCGCAAAGCGATGGACCCCAAGTTTGGCCAGGTCTTTATCTACGAGCACTGCCTGCCGTTTGACTTGACCCGTGCCGTGGACGAGGCCAGCGGCATCAAGCACCCGCGCATCTGGACGGCCGAGCGCGACAAGGAAATGTGGCACGGCCTGCAAGCCGCGGATTGAACCCACTGGCACCAGCAACCCAAAAACAAGCGCCAGGAGACAAGCCATGCTCAGCACTTACCAATATCCCAAGTTCGATGTCGTCCGAGCGCCCGAGCTCAGCGGCGGCGAAACCAAACGTTACCCCGTGGTGGTGGTGGGTGCCGGCCCGGTGGGTTTGGCTGCCGCCATTGAGCTGGCGCAATCCGGCGTGCCGGTGCTGCTGCTTGACGACGACGACACCGTGTCGGTCGGCTCGCGCGGCGTGTGTTACGCCAAGCGTACGCTTGAGGTGCTGGACCGGCTGGGCCTGGGCGACACCTGCATGGACAAGGGCGTGAGCTGGAACGTGGGGCGCACGTTTTTCCGCGAACAAGAGGTTTACAACTTTGACCTGTTGCCGCAGCCCGACCACAAGCGCCCCGGCATGATCAACCTGCAGCAGTATTACCTGGAAGAGTTCGAGGTAAAACGCGCCCAGGAGCTGCCCAACCTGGACCTGCGCTTCAAAAACAAGGTGGTGTCCGTGACGCCGCAGGGCGATGGCGCCACGCTGCAAGTGGAAACGCCCGACGGCATTTATGCCATAGAGACCGACTGGCTGGTGGTGGCCGATGGTGCGCGCAGCAACATCCGCCGCATGATGGCGCTCGACATTGAAGGCAAGATTTTCAAAGACCGCTTTTTGATTGCCGACGTGGTCATGAAGGCCGATTTTCCGCACGAGCGTTGGTTCTGGTTTGACCCGCCGTTTCACCCCGGCCAATCCGTGTTGCTGCACCGCCAGGCCGACAACGTGTACCGCATCGACTTTCAACTCGGTTGGGACGCCGATCCGGAAGAAGAGAAGAAGCCTGAAAAAGTCATTCCACGCATCAAGGCCATGCTCGGTGACGACCGCGAGTTTGATCTGGAGTGGGTCAGCGTCTACACCTTCCAGTGCCGCCGCATGAACGCCTTCACCCACGGCCATGTGCTGTTTGTGGGTGACGCGGCGCACCAGGTGTCGCCGTTTGGCGCGCGCGGCGCCAACTCCGGCATTCAGGACACCGACAACCTGTGCTGGAAGCTTAAATTGGTGGTGGAAGGCAAGGCCCCGCCCGAGTTGCTGAATACCTATTCGGAAGAACGTGTGTTTGCGGCCGAAGAAAACCTGCTCAATTCCACCCGCTCCACCGACTTCATCACGCCCAAAAGCAAGACCTCGCTGACCTTTCGCAATGCGGTGTTGAGCCTGGCGCGCAACCACGCCTTTGCCCGTGCACTGGTCAATTCGGGGCGTTTGTCGGTGCCCAGCTTTTTGACCGAATCGCGTCTGAACACACCCGATGACGGCCCTTTTTCTGGCGACATGGTGCCCGGCGCGCCGATGGATGATGCGCCGATGCGCTTCGCAGGCCAGGATGTTTGGCTGCTCGACCAGTTGGGGCGGCGGTTTTGTCTGCTGGTTTATGTGAATGCCCCGGCCAGTTTGGCTGCAAACACCTTGGCGCAGTTCAAGGCCTTGGCCAGTTCGGCAGCTGATGGCGCAGCGGCGCTGGCGCTGGACGTGCTGCTGGTGTCGCCAGCCAAAACGGCTGCAACAGAACTCAAGCTGCTGCAAGACCACACCGACCGCTTTGCCGAGCGCTATGACGCGCAGGACGGCACGGTCTATCTGATCCGCCCCGACCAGCATGTGGCGGCGCGTTGGCGAGCTTTTGACGCAGTGAAAGTGCAAGCCGCCCTGGCGCGTGCCACCTGCAACCTGCACTAAGGAGTCCACCATGCCTTTGAACCTGCAAGCCAATTTCTTTGAGCCAGGCAAACGCTACTTTCGCGCCTTCACGCCCGGCGATGATTTTTACGAGGCGCTGATTGATACCCACCGCGACCTCAGCGATGAACAGAGTGCCATGGTCAACGCCAAACTGGTGCTGCTGCTGGCCAACCATGTCGGCGACATCAGTGTGCTCCGTGAAGCCATGCACATTGCACGCAAAGACATTTAAGGAGCATTCATGCAAATCCAGAAAATTCACCACGTAGCCTACCGCTGCAAAGATGCCAAACAAACTGTGGAGTGGTATGGCAAGTACCTCAACATGGCCTTCATTCTGGCCATTGCCGAGAACGAAGTGCCTTCCACCCATGAGCCCGACCCCTACATGCACGTCTTTCTGGACGCGGGCGGCGGCAATGTGCTGGCGTTTTTTGAACTGCCGACCAAGCCCGAGATGGGCCGCGACAAGAACACCCCGGCCTGGACGCAACATCTGGCGCTGCAGGTGGCCACGGTCGACGAGTTGCTGGAAACCAAGGCCAAGATGGAAGCCGATGGCATTGAAGTGGTCGGCCCCACCGACCACACCATCTTCAAGTCCATCTACTTTTTTGACCCCAGCGGCCACCGGCTGGAGCTGGCCGCCAACACCGGCACGCCCAAGATGGCCAAGATGCTTGACGACGCAAAGTGGGACATGCTCAACGAATGGGCCGTCACCAAAAAAGCCCCGCAGCACGCCCGCTGGATGCATGACGGCACTTACAACAGCTCTTATGCCGGGGAGTAAACACACATGAAACTTGCCACCCTGAAACAAGGCGGACGCGACGGCACTTTGGTCGTGGTCAACCGCGCCCTGACCCACTGCCGCGCCGTGCCTGCCATTGCCCGCACCTTGCAAGCCGCGTTGGACGACTGGGAGGTTTGCGAGCCGCAACTGCGCCAGATTTATGAAGCCTTGAACAGCGGTGTCTTCAGCAGCCCCGACGCCTTCGACCAATCGCTGTGCCACTCACCGCTGCCACGCGCCTACCAATGGGCCGATGGCTCGGCTTATGTCAACCATGTAGAGCTGGTGCGCCGCGCCCGGGGTGCTGAGTTGCCGCCCTCGTTCTGGACCGACCCGTTGATGTACCAGGGTGGCTCGGACGCGTTTGTCGGCCCGCGCGACCCGGTGCGCGCCTTGTCCGTTGACTGGGGCATTGACATGGAGGCCGAGGTGGCCGTGATCACTGGCGATGTGGCTATGGGCATTGATGTCAAACAAGCCGCCAAATCGGTGCGCCTGCTGATGCTGGTCAACGATGTGTCGCTGCGCAACCTGATCCCCGCCGAGCTGGCCAAGGGGTTTGGCTTTTACCAGTCCAAACCCGCCAGCGCCTTCAGCCCGGTGGCGGTCACGCCTGATGAGCTGGGTAGTGACTGGCTGGACAGCCGGGTACATCGCCCCTTGACCGTGCATTTGAACGGTGCCTTGTTTGGCCAGCCCGATGCCGGGCAGGACATGATCTTCAACTTTGCGCAGCTGGTGGCCCACGCCGCTGAAACGCGTGAGCTGTGCGCGGGCTCCATCATCGGTTCCGGCACGGTATCGAACAAGCAGGGTGGCTTGCAGGGCTCATCGATTGCCAACGGCGGGGTCGGTTATGCCTGCATTGCCGAAGTGCGCATGTACGAAACCATTGAGACCGGTAAGCCACAGACGCCTTACATGCAGTTTGGCGACAGCGTGCGCATTGAGATGCTGGACGCCCAGGGCGCATCGATCTTTGGTGCGATCGACCAAACGGTTGAGCGGTACGGCGCAATGGGCGCGTGAGCGGGTGGTGACTCTGATGTCTGGCTTTTCTTCTTCCCGGCATGGCCAAACCAAACGCCAATTGAATCCAAGAATTAATTGGAATCTGACCCACATTAATTTATGCTATTTAAGCCTCTAGCCCTTATTAGATAAGCGTAAGCAGCTCTCATTTTTATTCATTTGATCAAACCACCAAGGACCACCCCATGACCCACCCTCTGTTTGAAAAACACCGCGCCAAGCTCGACGCCGCTCTCAACGCCATCCACACCCGTGGTTACTGGGCCGCCTACAACGAAATGCCCAGCCCCAAAACCTATGGCGAAACCGCCCCGGACGACGGTAAAAAGGCCTTTGAAGCGCACCTCGGCCAGAAGTTTGAGTTGAACCAGCCCGGCGCCACCGGCTGGCAAGGCGGCGAAAACTCGCCCTTTGGCATTGAGCTCAACGTGCAGTACCCGGTGTGCGACATCGAGGCGCTGATAACCGCGGGCCAAAGCGCCATGACCGGCTGGCAAGCCGCAGGGGTTGAAGGCCGCACGGGGCTGTGCATCGAGATGCTCGACCGCCTGAACGCGCAAAGTTTCGAGATCGCCCACGCCGTGATGATGACCACCGGCCAGGGCTGGATGATGGCGTTTCAGGCCGGCTCACCACACGCGCAAGACCGTGGCCTGGAGGCCGTGACCTACGCCTACCGCGAGCAAAGTTTTGTACCGGCTGAAGCCACCTGGGAAAAACCACAAGGCAAAAACCCGCCGCTGGTGATGAAGAAACATTTTCAGATTGTCGGCCGCGGTGTGGCCGTGGTGGTGGGTTGTGGCACCTTCCCCACCTGGAACACTTACCCGGGTTTGTTTGCCGCGCTGGCCACCGGCAACGCGGTGATCATCAAGCCACACAACAACGCGATTTTGCCCGCCGCCATCACCGTGCGCACCCTGCGCGCCGTGTTGACTGAGCACGGCATCGACCCCAATCTGGTGACTTTGTGTGTGCCCGACAAGCGCGAAACCACGCAAGCGCTGGTGACCCACGCTGCCGTCAAATCAGTCGATTTCACCGGTGGCAATGTGTTTGGCCAGTGGCTGATAGACCACTGCCGCCAGGCCCAGGTGTATGCCGAGCTGGCCGGTGTCAACAACATCGTGATCGACTCGACCGATGCCTACAAACCCATGCTGCGCAACCTGGCATTCACGCTGTCGCTGTACTCCGGCCAGATGTGCACCACCTCGCAGGCGCTGTTTGTGCCCGCCGGCGGCATCGACACCGAAGACGGCCACAAGACCTATGACGAGGTGTGTGCCGACCTGGCCCGCGCCATTGAAGGTTTCCTGGCCAAGCCTGAAGTGGCGTTGGCCGTGCTGGGCGCGGTGCAGTCCACTGACACGCTGGCACGCATTACGCTGGCCGAAGGCGGCTCATTGGGCAAGGTGCTGCTGGCCTCCAAAAAGCTCGACAACCCCGAGTTCGCATTAGCCCAGGTGCGCACCCCGGTGCTGCTGGCCTGTGACGCAGCCGATGAAGCGGCCTACATGGAAGAGCGTTTTGGCCCGATCACCTTTGTCGTGAAAGTGGCCGACACCGCTGCCGCCATCGCCTTGTCGGAGCGCGTCATTGCCACCCACGGCGCCTTGACGGCCGGTATTTACTCCACCCGCCCGGAAGTGATCGAGGCCATGACGGCGGCCACCTGGCGTTCCAAAGTGGCGCTGTCCATCAACCTGACCGGTGGCGTGTTTGTCAACCAGTCCACAGCGTTCTCGGACTACCACGGCACTGGCGGCAACCCGTCGGCTAACGCCTCGTATTCCGACTCGGCCTTTGTGGCCAACCGTTTCCGCGTGGTGCAGCGCCGCTACCACGTCTGAGGCCACACCATGACCTATCAGAACATTCTTTTTGAAGCCCGGGACGGCATTGCCCGCCTGAAACTGAACCGCCCGGACAAGCTCAACAGCTTTACCGGTGCCATGCACGCTGAATTGCGTGCGGCGCTTGACACCGTGCAGCACGACAAAAGCATCCGTGTGCTGGTCATCACCGGTGCCGGCCGTGGCTTTTGCGCCGGGCAAGACCTGGCTGACCCCGACATGGCCATGGGTGCGCTGCAGCCTGACATTGGCCACGTGGTAGAGCAAAACTACAAGCCGCTGATTCTGGCGCTGCAAAACCTGCGTGTGCCGACCGTGGCGATGGTCAACGGTATTGCCGCCGGCGCCGGGGCCAGTCTGGCACTGGCCTGTGACCTGGTGATTGCGGCCAAATCCGCCTCGTTCTTGCAGGCGTTCAGCAAGATCGGTCTGATTCCCGACACCGGTGGCACCTGGTTTTTGCCGCAGCGCGTGGGTATGGCGCGCGCCATGGGGCTGGCCATGCTGGCCGACAAATTGACCGCCGAAAAGGCCGAAGCCTGGGGTCTGATCTGGCAAGCGGTGGACGACGCTGAACTCGCCAACACGGTCGACAAGCTGGCCGCGCAGTTGGCGCAAATGCCCACCCGCGCACTGGTTGCCACCCGCCTGGCCATGCACGCTGCACCCAACCACACGCTGGAGCAACAACTGAGCTTTGAAGCCGGTTTCATGCGCGAGCTCGGCTGGCGCGACGACTTCAAGGAAGGCGTGGCCGCTTTTCAGCAAAAGCGCGCCCCCAAATTCACCGGAAATTAAAGAGCCATGACACACGCACTCTCCCCAGAATCTGTGGTCGCCGTGATTGGCGCTGGCGCCATGGGTGCCGGTATTGCCCAGGTGGCTGCCGCTGCTGGGCACCCGGTCAAGCTGCTCGACAACCGTCCTGGCGCAGCGGTGCAGGCCATTGACGGCATTCGTGCCCAGTTTGAAAAAATGGCGGCCAAAGGCAAACTCACCTTGGAAGCGGCCCAGGCAGCGGGCGCGCGCCTGCAGGCAGCTCAGCAAGTGGCTGACCTGGCGGATGCCGGGCTGGTGGTGGAAGCCATTGTGGAAAATTTGCAGGTCAAACAAACGCTGTTCAAAGAGCTGGAGTCGGTGGTGTCTGAGGGCTGCATGCTGGCCAGCAACACCTCGTCAATTTCCATCACCGCCATTGGCGCGGCGCTTCAATCTCCGCAACGCCTGGCCGGGCTGCATTTTTTCAACCCGGCACCCTTGATGGCGCTGGTGGAAGTGGTGTCAGGCCTGGCCACCGATGCGGCAGTTGCCAACACCTTGTTTACCACCGCCGCCGCTTGGGGCAAGACCCCGGTGCTGGCCAAATCCACCCCCGGCTTCATCGTCAACCGGGTGGCACGCCCGTATTACGCCGAAGCCTTGCGTGTGCTGACCGAGGGCGGCGCCGACTGCGTCACGCTCGATGCCTGCTGTCGCGAGGCCGGCGGCTTTCGCATGGGGCCGTTTGAGCTGATGGACATGATTGGCCACGACGTCAACTTTGCCGTGACGCAATCGGTGTGGCGTGCGTTTTTCAACGACCCGCGCTTTTTGCCGTCGTTGATTCAGCAAGACCTGGTCGATGCCGGTTTTCTGGGTAAAAAGTCTGGCCGGGGCTTTTATGACTACAGCGCCAGTGCCGTCAAACCGCTGCCCGCCACCGCGCCCGCGCAGGCCCAACCCCAGGACATCGTGGTGTACGGGCAATCTGCCGCCGCCCTGGCGCTGGCAACGCGCCTGCAGACCAACAACGTCAGCTTCACCCAAGCCCAGGCATTGGGCGACACGCTGGCCACGGCGGGCGGCGCCACCTTGCGCATCACCGATGGCCGCACCGCCACCCGCTGCGCCTTCGACACCCAAACGCCCAACACTGTACTGATGGATTTGGCTCTGGACTATGCCAAAGCCACCCGGCTCGCCATCAGCGTGGCCGAGCAATGCGACAGCGCTGCTGCCAACGCTGCCATCGCCCTGCTGCAGGCGGCGGGTTTTGCCGTGTCGCCCTTGCAAGACATTCCCGGCCTGATCGTCATGCGCACGGTAGCCATGCTGGCCAACGAGGCGTTTGACGCCGTCAATCAGGGCGTCTGTGACGCCGCTGCGGTCGACACCGCCATGCGCCTGGGCGTCAATTACCCCTGCGGCCCGCTGGCTTGGGCCAAGGCCATCGGCATGGAGAAGGTCAGCACGGTGCTGATGCACCTGGCGCAAACCTACGGTGAAGACCGCTACCGCACCTCGCCCCTGATTCAACGCCACGTTTTTGCAACAAAGGCCTTTGTATGACTGACCACCTGACCGACCCCCAAGCACTGGCCGACGCCGTGACTCAAGCCATGTGGTCGCGTGACCGCGCCACGCAAGGCCTGGGCATTCAAATCCTCAGCGTCAAACCCGGCTACGCCCTGTTTGCCATGCCGGTGCGTGGCGACATGGTCAACGGCCATCACATCTGCCACGGCGGCTTCATCTTCACGCTGGCCGACAGCACCTTTGCCTTTGCCTGCAACAGCTACAACCAGAACACCGTGGCGTCAAGCTGCAACATCGACTTTCTGGCGCCGGCGCGCGAAGGCGATGTGCTCGAAGCCGAAGCGGTAGAGCGCTCGCTGGCTGGCCGCACCGGGGTTTACGACATCACGGTGCGCACGCGCAACGGCAAGACCGTGGCCTTATTTCGGGGCAAAAGTTACCGCATCAAGGGTGAGGTGATTGCCGGCTTGCAGCAGACCGACACCGCCCCCTGACCCTTTGGGTGTAGGGCGGACTTTAGTCCGCCATGGTCGACTGAAGTCGACCCTACAAAAAGTCATTTCAGTCGTCATGGCTGATAGTTCAAATTAAAAGGAGACCCGCATGACCGCCAAAACCCCCCAACCCGGCGAACTCGACGCCATCGAGACTGCCAGCCGCGACGAAATCAGCGCCCTGCAATTGCAGCGCCTGAAGTGGTCGCTCAAGCACGCCTACGACAACGTGCCGTTTCACAAAGCCGCCTTTGATGCCAAAGGCGTGCACCCGGATGACCTGAAGACGCTGGCCGACCTGGCCAAGTTCCCGTTCATGACCAAGACCGCGCTGCGCGACCATTACCCGTTTGGCCTGTTTGCCGTACCAAAAGAAAAAGTGGCGCGGCTGCATGCCTCCAGCGGCACCACTGGCAAGTCGATTGTGGTGGGCTACACGCTCAAAGACATCGACAACTGGGCCAACCTGGTGGCGCGATCGATCCGCGCTGCCGGTGGCCGTGCGGGCGACATGCTGCACAACGCCTACGGCTACGGCATGTTCACCGGCGGCCTGGGCGCGCACTACGGCGCCGAGCGCCTGGGCTGCACGGTGGTGCCGATGTCGGGCGGCCAGACTGAAAAGCAGGTGCAGCAGATCATCGACTTTCAACCGCAAATCATCATGGTCACGCCCAGCTACTCGCTGGTGATTGCCGAAGAGTTTGAGCGTCTGGGCATCACGCCAGACCAGATTTCGCTCAAGATCGGCATCTTTGGCGCCGAGCCTTGGGGCGAAGGCATGCGTGCCGAGATTGAGCGCAAGCTGGGGCTCGACGCCATCGACATCTACGGCCTGACCGAGGTCATGGGGCCGGGCGTGGCCTGCGAATGCATCGAGTCCAAAGACGGCCCGGTGATCTGGGAGGACCATTTTTACCCCGAAGTCATCAACCCCGAAACCGGCGACGTGGTGGCTGATGGGGAGGACGGCGAACTGGTGTTCACCTCGCTGACCAAAGAAGCGTTCCCGGTGATTCGTTACCGCACCCGCGATTTGACGCGCCTGCTGCCCCCCACCTCACGGGCGTTTAGGCGCATGGGCAAGATCACTGGGCGCAGTGACGACATGCTGATCGTGCGCGGTGTCAATGTGTTCCCGACGCAAATCGAAGAGCAAATTTTGCGCGACAAGCGGCTCTCGGGCAACTACCAGATTCAGCTCAGCCGCGACGGCCACATGGACAACGTGGAAGTGCGCTGCGAACTGCAGCGAGAGGCGGCGGCGCAACTCTCGCCGTCTGATGTGGCGCTGCTTGCCAAAGAGCTGCAACACCACATCAAAACCATCATCGGCATCACCACCAAGGTCAGCGTGCTGGCGCCCGAGGCGATTCCGCGCACGCTGGTGGGCAAAGCGCGCCGGGTGATTGATGACCGGCCGAAACAACTGTGAGACATGCTGATGCGCTGCGGGGCTTACCCCCTCTCCCAAGGGGAGAGGGAATAAGTCAACATCAATTTGAATCGCACCCCGGCGCAAGCGACTTTTATAAGCTTTTTAGTGCTCTAGCCCTTATGCAACAAGCGCAAGTAGCTATTATTTTTATTACAGGACGTGACTTGTCACGCAGCATATGACTGAAGCCTTTATTTGCGATGCCATTCGCACCCCCATTGGCCGCTATGGCGGTGCGCTGGCCAGTGTGCGCGCCGACGACCTGGCCGCCATTCCCCTCAAAGCCCTGATGGACCGTAACCCACAGGTCAACTGGGCCAGCGTGGACGACATCATTTTGGGTTGCGCCAACCAGGCTGGTGAAGACAACCGCAACGTGGCGCGCATGGCAGGTCTGCTGGCGGGCCTGCCGGTGGAAGTGCCGGGCACCACCGTGAATCGCCTGTGCGGCTCATCCATGGATGCGCTGGGCATGGCCGCGCGCGCCATCAAATCGGGTGAAACCGATCTGATGATTGCCGGTGGCGTAGAAAGCATGTCGCGCGCGCCATTTGTCATGGCCAAGGCCGAAAGCGCCTGGTCGCGCAGCGCCGCCATTTATGACACCACCATTGGCTGGCGTTTTCCCAACCCGCTGATGAAGCAGCTGTATGACACCCATTCGATGCCGCAAACGGCTGACAACGTGGCGGCAGACTTCACTATTTCGCGCGCCGACCAGGACGCCTTTGCCGTGCGCTCGCAGCAGCGCTGGGCGGCAGCGCACGCGGCCGGGCGTTTTGCCGACGAACTGATTCCGGTAGTGATCGCCCGCAAAAAAGGCGAGCCGCTGGTGGTCGACACCGACGAGCATCCGCGCCCCGAGACCACGCTGGAGTCTCTCGGCAAACTCAAAGGGGTCAACGGCCCTGATTTGAGCGTGACGGCAGGCAACGCCTCGGGCGTCAACGATGGCGCCTGCGCGCTGCTGCTGGCCAGTGAGGCCAGCGCCCGCGCCAACGGCTTGACACCGCGCGCCCGCATTGTGGCCATGGCCGCTGCTGGCGTGGCACCGCGCATCATGGGCTTTGGCCCGGCACCGGCCGTGCGCAAGGTGCTGGCCAAGGCCGGGTTAACCCTGGACCAGATGGATGTGATTGAACTCAACGAAGCCTTTGCGGCGCAAAGCCTGGCGGTGTTGCGCGACCTCGGGCTGAAAGACGATGAAGAGCGGGTCAACCCCAATGGCGGAGCGATTGCCATGGGACACCCGTTGGGCATGAGCGGTGGCCGTCTGGTGACCACCGCCATGTATGAACTGGCACGGCGTGGCGGGCGTTATGCGCTTTGCACGATGTGCATTGGTGTAGGGCAAGGGATTGCCCTGGTGATAGAGCGAATCTGATTTTTTAACCACAAAGGAGACAAACCCATGAAATTTACGATGAAAAAGCTGGCCATTGGTACCGCCCTGGCATTTGGCACACTGGCCGCGATGGCTGCTGACACGATCAAGATTGGCTCGGTCCTATCTGTGACTGGCCCGGCTGCATTCTTGGGCGACCCCGAGCTGAAAACCCTGCAGATGTATGTGGAAGACATCAACAAAAAAGGCGGTGTGATCGGCCGCCAGCTGGAACTGGTGCACTACGACGACGGCAGTGACGCCGGCAAGGCCAACGGTTTTGGCAAGCGCCTGATTGACGACGACAAGGTCGACATCATGGTGGGCGGCACCACCACCGGCGCCACCATGTCGATGGCCCCGCTGGTCGAAAAAGCCGGTGTGCCTTTCATCTCTTTGGCCGGTGCGGTGGTGATTGTTGAACCCGTCAAAAAGTGGGTGTTCAAAACCCCGCACACCGACCGCATGGCCGCCGAAAAAGTCTTTGAAGACATGAAAAAACGTGGCCTGACCAAGGTCGCCCTGTTTTCCGAGACCAGCGGTTTTGGCCAGTCCGGCCGCAAGGAAACCGAAGGTGTGGCGGCCAAGTACGGCATCACCCTGGTGGCCAATGAAACCTACGGCCCCAAGGACACTGACATGAGCCCGCAGCTGACCAAAATTCGCAACGTGCCCGGCGTTCAAGCGGTCTTTATCTTTGGCCTGGGCCAGGGCCCGGCCATTGCCACCAAAGGCTACAAACAGCTCGGCATGACGCTGCCGCTTTACCACGCCCACGGTGTGGCCTCTGAAGAGTTCATCAAGCTCGCCGGCCCCGCCGCTGAAGGCGTTCGCCTGCCCGCCGCTGCGTTGCTGGTGGCTGACAAGCTGGCGGCCAACGACCCGCAAAAGCCGGTGGCGGAAGGCTATGCCAAAGCTTTCAAGGCCAAGTGGAACACCGATGTGTCGACCTTTGGCGGCCATGCTTATGACGGTCTGATGCTGGCAGTGGATGCCATCAAACGTGCCGGCAGCACCGACAAGGCCAAGGTGCGTGACGCGATTGAGGCCACCAAAGGCTTTGTCGGCACCGGTGGCGTGGTCAACATGTCGGCCACCGACCACATGGGCCTGGACCTCTCGGCCTTCAAGATGCTGGAAATCAAGGGTGGTGACTGGACGCTGGCCAAGTAAAACCCTTCACTGGGCTCCCCTTGCAGGAGCCCAGCCCCTGGGCGAAGGATGTTTGCACCCCCAAAGAGGTCATGCACACACGCGTTCGCCCGGAGGGCTAGGCGCCTACGAACCATCCATTTTTTATTTTTACCCCACCATGTTTGACACCCTTTCCATTGAACGCCAGCACAAGGTCGCCGTGATCTGGATGAACCGCCCGGAGGTGTTGAACGCCTTCAACGAGCAGCTCATTGACGACCTGCAGCAAGCCTGCCTGCAACTCGACGCTGACCCCGGCGTGCGCGTGGTGGTGCTGGCCGGGCGGGGCAAACATTTCTCAGCTGGTGCTGACCTGAACTGGATGCGCCGCGCCGCCATGGGCAGTGAAGCCGACAACCTGGCTGATGCGCGCCGCTTTGCAAAAATGCTGCGCACGCTCTCGGGCATGAGCAAGCCCACCATTGCCCGCATTCAGGGCGCCGCCCTGGGTGGTGGCACCGGGCTGGCGGCCGCCTGCGACATGGCGGTGGCCAGCGTTGATGCGGTGTTTTCCACCTCCGAGGTCAAGTTCGGCATCATTCCGGCAGTCATCAGCCCCTACGTGCTGCGCGCCATTGGGCCGCGCCATGCGCTGCGCTACTTCCAGAGTGCCGAGCGCATTTCGGCAGAGCGCGCGCTGGCCATTGGCCTGATCAACGAGGTAAGCCCGGTCGACGGCCTGGATGCCGCGTTGAATGCCCTGATTGAGCCCCTGCTGGCGGGTGCCCCAACAGCCCAAAAGGCTGCCAAGGAATTGATCGCCGCCGTGCACGGTCAGCCCATTGACGATGCCATCACCGAGGCCACGGCCCAACGCATTGCACGCCAACGTGCCACGGCCGAAGGCCGCGACGGCATGGCTGCCTTTCTCGACAAACGCCCGCCCGCGTGGCTGGCAAATTAGTTATTTTTTTAACCCAAGGAGTCACACTGATGTACACGCAATCGTTCAACGTGCAAGAGACACCCGGCCAGAGAAAAGCCACCAAACCGGTGGCGCTGGAAAACCCTGAGTTTCAGGCACGCTTTGATGCCAAGGTGTCCGCCGACGGCAAGATTGAGCCGCAAGACTGGATGCCCGAGGCGTATCGCAAAACCCTGCTGCGGCAAATCAGCCAGCACGCCCACAGCGAAATTGTCGGCATGCTGCCCGAGGGCAACTGGATCAGCCGCGCGCCCAGCCTCAAGCGCAAAGCCATCTTGATTGCCAAGGTGCAAGACGAAGGCGGCCACGGCCTGTACCTGTACAGCGCCGCCGAAACCCTGGGCCAGGGGCGCGACCAGATGCTGGCCGACCTGCACAGCGGCAAAGCCAAATACAGCTCCATCTTCAATTACCCCACCCTCAATTGGGCGGATGTGGGCGTGGTGGGCTGGCTGGTGGATGGCGCAGCCATCATGAACCAAATTCCGCTGTGCCGCTGCAGCTTTGGCCCCTATGCCCGCGCCATGATCCGCGTCTGCAAAGAGGAGTCTTTTCACCAGCGCCAAGGCTATGAAGCGCTGCTGGTGATGATGCAAGGCACCGCCGAACAAAAGGCCATGGTGCAAGACGCCGTGAACCGCTTCTGGTGGAAGTGCCTGGCCATGTTTGGCCCACCCGATGCCGACAGCCCGCACAGCGCGCAAGCCATGCACTGGGGCATCAAGCGCATCAGCAACGACGACTTGCGCCAAAAATTCATCGACGCCACCGTACCGCAAGCCAAAGTGCTGGGCGTGACCCTGCCTGACCCGGATTTGAAATGGAACGAAGAGCTCCAGCATTTTGATTACGGCCAAATTGACTGGGACGAGTTCTGGAGCACCGTCAACGGCAACGGCCCGTGCAACCGTGAGCGCCTGGCCACCCGCGTCAAAGCCCACAACGATGGCCAATGGGTGCGCGACGCCGCCCTGGCACACGCCCGCAAACACCAACCCACCACCCAACACAAGGAAGCAGCATGAGCACCCCAACCCCTCAAACCACTGACAGCAGCACACCGGCCCTCAAAGACTGGCCGCTCTGGGAAGTCTTTGTGCGCAGCAAACAAGGCCTGGAGCACAAACACTGCGGCAGCCTGCACGCCAGTGACTCAGCGCACGCCCTGCAAATGGCGCGTGATGTGTACACCCGCCGCCAGGAGGGCGTGAGCATCTGGGTGGTGCCAAGCAAAAACATCACAGCCAGCGCGCCCGAAGACAAGGATTCGATGTTTGAGCCAGCGGCCGACAAAATCTACCGCCACCCGACTTTTTATGACATCCCTGACGAAGTGGGGCACATGTAATGGCCGCTTATTTTCAAGACTACCTGTTGCACCTGGCCGACAACGCGCTCATTTTGGGCCAACGTAATGCCCAGTGGTGTGGCCACGGCCCGGTGCTGGAAGAAGACCTGGCGCTGGCCAACAACAGCCTCGATCTGATCGGTCAGGCCCGCTTGCTCTACCAGCACGTGGCCACGGTGCGCAAAGACGGCAAAACCAGTGAAGACTTGCTGGCCTACTTTCGCGATGTGCCTGATTTCAAAAACTACACCCTGCTGGAGCTGCCGCACAGCACCGCGCTGGCCCCCACGGCCAGTGGCGACCGCGACTACGCGGTAACCATCGGGCGCAACTTTTTGTACAGCGCGCTGATGGTGCTGGTGTGGAACGGGCTGAAAGCCTCTAACGACGCGCAACTGGCTGCCATTGCCGCCAAGTCGCTGAAAGAGGCGCAGTACCATCTGCGCCATGCGCATGACTGGCTGCTGCGCCTGGGCGACGGCACCGACGAATCGCACGCCAAAATGCAAGCCGCCATTGACCATTTGATGCCTTACACGCAAGAGTTCTGGACTCCCAGCGCCATGGAAACTGCGGTGGCAAAAAGTGGTCAGGGGGTTGCTGTGCAACCACTGAAAGCTGAGTGGGATGCGCTGGTAGACGATGCCTTGGCAGCGGCCACACTCAAGCGCCCAGCTGCCGGGGGCTTTGTGTCCACCGGCAAAACCGGCGTGCACTCCGAGCACCTGGGCTTTGTGCTGGCCGAGATGCAAAGTCTGGCGCGCGCCCACCCGGAAGCCGTTTGGTAAAACGCCATGGCACAGGACACCACCCCAAACTTGCTGGACTGTCTACCTGACGGCCCGATCGCGCAAAAGCAGCCGACCGAGCCGTTTTACGCCGTCTGGCAGCTGCTGGAATCGGTCACCGACCCCGAGATTCCGGTGGTGAACCTGCGCGAGATGGGCATCCTGCGCGCGGTGCGCCAGACTGCCACCGGGCTGGAGGTGGTGATCACCCCCACCTACAGCGGCTGTCCGGCCATGAGCCAGATGCACGACGATGTGGTCAATGCCCTGGCAAAGGCCGGCATGGCGGCACGGGTGCTGACGCAAATTGCGCCCGCCTGGTCCGCCGACTGGATGACGCCGCAAGGGCGCGAGAAATTGCGCGCCTACGGCATTGCGCCACCACACGCCAGCCGCTGCGGCGAGTCAAACGCCAACGTCATCCAGTTTGCTTCCAAAAACAGAGCTGCTAGCGCAAATTTGGCGGTGGTTTGTCCCCAATGTGGCTCAACAAATACCACAGAGACATCGCACTTTGGCTCGACCGCCTGCAAAGCGCTGTACCGCTGCCTGGACTGCCTGGAACCCTTTGATTACTTCAAGCCCTATTAACTTTCATGAGCGCCAGCGGCATCAGATGCCGGGTCACGCCCGGCATGACAGCCAATGAGCGCTCTCTTTCGCGCCAAACATCATGTCCAAATCTCCCCGTTTTCACGACCTGCGCGTGTCCCGCGTCAGCCCCGAGGCCGCTGGCTCGGTGGCGGTTGCCCTGAGCGTGCCCGATGCCCTGCTAGACAGCTATGACTTCCAGCCCGGCCAATACCTGACGCTGCGCAGCAAAATTGACGGGGCCGACGTGCGCCGCAGTTACTCCATCTGCAGCACCCACCGCCATCTCAAAAGTCAGCACGAGCTGGTGGTGGGCATCCGCCCGATGGAAGGTGGTGTGTTCTCCAACTGGGCGGCGCACAACCTGAAGGCTGGCGACACGCTGGCGGTGATGCCGCCCGATGGTCGTTTTGTGTCCAAGCGCCCGCGTGCCTTGCACCGGGTCGGCTTTGCCGCCGGTTCGGGCATCACCCCCATTTTGTCCATCATGGCCAGCACGCTGGAAGACCAGCCCGATTCAAAATTCACCCTGGTCTATGGCAACCGCAGCATGGCCAGCGTGATGTTCAACGAGGCCCTGCAAGACCTCAAAGACCGTTTTGCCGACCGCCTCACCCTGATCCACATCCTGTCGCGCCAGGCGCAAGAGGTGGACCTGTTGCAAGGCCGCATTGATGGCGACAAGGTGCGCGCCATCATTGCCACCTTGTTGCCCGTGGGCAGCATGGACGAGGTCTTCATTTGTGGTCCCGAGGCCATGATCAACGTCACCGAAAAAGCTCTGCTGGAAGCTGGTGTGCCCGCCAAACAGGTGCACACCGAGCGTTTCACCTCGCCGGTGCTGGAAACCCTGACGCCCGAAGCGCGCCAGGCGGTGGTGGCCAGCAGCATGAAGCTGCCCGCCGGTGGCCAGGTAGCGCTAACCGTGGTGCTGGACGGCAAGTCGCACGCGCTCAAAATGAACCCGGATGAGCACGTACTGTACGCAGCTATGGCAGCCGGCCTGGACCTGCCTTTTTCGTGCAAGGGCGGTGTCTGCGCCACCTGCCGCTGCAAGGTCATCGAGGGCAGTGTGAGCATGGACAAAAACTACGGACTTGAGCCCTGGGAAACCGAAAAAGGCTTTGTGCTGAGCTGCCAGTCGCGCCCCACCAGCGAGCGTGTGACAGTCAGCTTTGACGAGCGTTGAGGTGTCGCACCAGCCTGCCCCGGTAGCAAGGAGACAAGCCACATGCTGAAAATTTACAACTATTTTCGCAGCGGCACCTCGCACCGCTTGCGCATTGTGCTCAACCTGAAGGGTCTGGATTGGGACTACGTGGCGGTTGATTTGCGTGCCGAGGCGCACTTTGATGCAGCTTTCAAAGCCCTCAACCCGCAAGGCTTTGTCCCCACGCTGATCGATGGCGACCTGGTGCTGACGCAGTCGCCCGCCATCATCGAATGGCTGGAAGAGCGCTATCCGACCCCACCTTTGTTGCCCACCGATGTAATCGACCGGGCGCGGGTGCGGGCGCTGGCCGCCGTGGTGGGATGCGACATTCACCCGCTGAACAACCGGCGCGTGCTGGAGTACCTGCGCCACACCTTGGCATGTGACGAGGCTGCGGTGCTGGCCTGGTGCAGCACCTGGATCAACGCTAGTTTTGAGGCGCTGGAGCAGTTGCTGGCGGCAGACCCACATCGTGGCAGCTTCTGCTTTGGCGGCCAGCCCGGCCTGGCCGATGCCTATCTGGTGGCCCAAGTGGAGAGCGCCCGGCGCTTCAAGGTCGACCTGACGCTGTTCCCGAACATTGCGGCGATTGACGCGGCGTGCGGTGAATTGGAGGCCTTCAAGCGTTCGGCACCGGCCGTGCAACCTGATGCGCCGCGTTAACATTCCAGGGTAGTCGGCAATCAAGCCGCAAACTGGAGTAGTGATGTCTGACCTGATTTTTCTCGGCGGCGAGGCAGTGGCGCACGGTGCCATTGATGCCGGCATCAGCGCCGCCTTTGCCTACCCTGGCACCCCCTCCACCGAGATTTACCAGGCCATTGAGGACCACGCCAAAAAGCACGGCCATCACGTGCGCGGCATGTGGTCGACCAATGAAAAAGTAGCGCTTGAAGAGGGAGTGGGTGTGTCTTATGCCGGGCGGCGCGCCCTGGTGTCGATGAAGCACGTGGGGCTGAATGTGGCGGCTGACCCGTTCATGAATGTGGCGGTGTCGGGCGTGCACGGCGGCCTGGTGGTGGTGGTGGCCGACGACCCGGGCATGCACAGCTCGCAAAACGAACAAGATTCACGCTACTTTGCCGACTTTGCCATGGTGCCCTGCCTGGAGCCGGCCGACCAGCAGCAGTGTTACGACTTCACCCGCGAGGCCTTTGAGTTGTCGGAATCACTGCAAGTGCCGGTGCTGCTGCGCCTGGTAACAAGGCTGGCGCACAGCCGCAGCCGGGTCAAATTGGCCAAGGCGCGCGCCCAGAATGTGGCCAATTTTGTCGCCGACCCCAGCCGCTTTATTTTGCTGCCAGCCAATGCCCGGCGCGCCTATGCCAGCCTGGTTGACAAGCAAACGGCGTTGCAGGCCTACTCGGAATCGCGCCCCGACAACACACTGACCCTGCGCGAGGGCAAGCGCCCCGGCATTCTGGTCAGTGGCCTGGCCTGGAACTACCTGCAAGAGGCGCTGGGTGATGCGCTGCAAGAGTACAACCTGCTGCGCATCGGGTTTTATCCGCTGCCGGTGAAAAAAATCCGCCAGTTGCTCGACGCCTCCAGCGAGGTCTTCATTGTCGAAGAAGGCTACCCCTTCATCGAGCGTTATGTCAGCGCGCTGGGCCTGATGCAAGAGCCGCCGATTCGGGGCAAGCTCACCGGTGACCTGCCGCGTATGGGTGAGTTGTCGCAAGACGCCATCAAGCGCTGCTTTGGTCTGCCCATGCGCGCGTCGCTGCAAATTGCCGGTCTGGCGGATGTGCTGGTGGGGCGGCCACCGAGCCTGTGCGACAAGTGCCCGCACACCGATTCGTACCTGGCCATCAACGAAGTCATCGCCGAGTTCAATCCAGACGCTCGGGTGATGGGCGACATTGGCTGCTACACGCTGGGTGCTGTGGGGCCACTGAAAGGCATGCACTCCTGCCTGTGCATGGGTGCCTCGATTGGCATGGCCATTGGTGTGGTGCATGCCGGCATGGGGCAGGCGTTATGTGTGATTGGCGACGGCACGTTCACCCATTCGGGCATGACAGCGCTGCTGGATGCGGCGCGTGACAACACCAACATCAAGGTGTTCATTCTGGACAACAGCATCATTGCCATGACCGGGGGCCAACCCACCATGGCCACCGACGAAGAAGTGGTCGACCTGGTGGCTGGCCTGGGCGTGCCGCGGACGCACATTCGCATTGTGGTGCCCTCACCGCACAAGAAGCCCCACACCACCGCGACCATCCGCGAAGAACTGGCCTACACCGGCCTGTCGGTGATCATTGCGCGGCGTGCCTGCGTCACCTACGCCAAGGAAATCAAGGGCCAGAAGGAAACCCGCGAACACAAACGCATGATCCAGGTGATGCCGGTATGAACTACGACCTGGTGGTGTGCGGTGTGGGTGGGCAGGGCGTGCTGACCCTGGCCGGGGTGATTGACCATGCCATTCACGAAGCTGGTTTGCAGCTGAAACAGTCCGAGGTACATGGCATGGCCCAGCGCGGTGGCGCGGTGTCGGCCTTTGTGCGCATGTCGGACCAAGCGGTGGCCAGTGACCTGATCGCCGAGGGCGAGGCCCACATGATTTTGTCGGTGGAGCCGATGGAGGCCTTGCGCTACCTGCAGTTGCTGCGCCCGGACGGCTGGATCGTGACCGACATCACGCCGATGGTGAATGTGGCCAACTATCCGCCCTTAGAAGCCTTGTACCAGGTGCTGTTTTCAGCCCCACGGCTGGTGGCGCTGGATGCTGCCCGTCTGGCGCAGTTGGCCGGCAGCATCAAGGTGCAAAACACTGTGGTGCTGGGAGCGGCGGCCATGCATTTGCCACTGCCACCCGAATTGTTCGAGAACCAGTTGCGCCACTTGTTTGCGCGCAAGGGTGAGCGCATCGTGAACGCCAACATCAACGCCTTTCGCATGGGCGACGCGGCCAGTCGCCTGGCGGCTGCCTTGGTCGCTGCGGGCGTGGCGTCTGATGTGGTGGCCCGGGCGATCTCGCGCATTGCCTTTGCGCCGCAACCCGTGCCAGCACCGTGTGTCAACGCGTGGTGTCAGCGCTTGTTGCAACCAGACGCTGGCGCGCTGGCCATGCGGCTATTCGAGGGCCTTGAGTCGGTGGCACCTGAGGCCGTGCCCGCTGCATAAACACACGCAGGCGCTGGGCACCTGGTTGCACTGTGCGCGGCGCAACATGGCTGCAAGTGTGTCAAAAACGCCGAAAAACTGTAAGGAAAACTGCTTCACTCGCAAGCAGTTGTAACGGATGTCACGCCACGCCCTGATCCGTTACGTTTGACTTTTCATGGTCAAAAACCCGCGGTATCTTCGAGACACATCGATGCCGCCTGGCCCTGTTTTGACAGGCCCAGCTCACTTACCACCTTACTTTACGGGAGTTCCTCATGAACAAAACCATTCCTTCCTTGTTGTTGGCCGTCGCTTCTACCGTTGCCGCTGGCAGCGTCATGGCTCAAGGCGCAAGCACTGCACCTGAAGGCCGCGTGATCCAGGCCGCAGCGGCCAAACAGCCCACACCGGTGATGTCGCATGAAACCGCCACCGTGATCAAGCTGACCCATCAGGCCGAGGCGCAGTACCGTCGCACCGGCAGCCCGCATGACCTCGCTCGTGTTAAAGCCATGCACACCGAACTGGCCAGCCGCGGCTTGGGTCGCGCCACCCAGCCCGCACCTGCCGTGATGGCCGACGACACGCAGTTCGCTGCCATGCTGTCTGTTAACAGCCAGTATGTTGCCGACGCAGCAAAGTAAAGCCTGACCCAATCGCCCCGACCTGTTCCCTGGTCGGGGTGGTCAGTCCTGGCCTTCAGGGGCACGCTTAAACATGCACCAACTCCACTTTGCAGCGTTGGTGCCCATGTCTGATCCGTCTCAAGTTCCCGCACCATCACAGTTACACAGTGTCGTCACGACGCCGTTGCCAGAGCCAGTGCGACAGCTGTTCAAACAGCATGGCGTGCGCGATGTGGAGTGAGTATTCCTACCACCCGGTGTTTCCTGACGCTGACCCCGACGTGCAATTGCTGCCCGACTACACAAAAGTGTCGCTCGCGCCCTGGTCCAGCGTGCCATGCGCCGTGGCCATTCGCGACTGCGTGGAACTCAACGGTGCGCTGTGCCGGTTTGCACCGCGCAGCCTGTTGAAAAACGTGCTGGCGCGGTACGCCGTTCTGGAACGAATTTCGCGACGCCTGCGCCACGCTGGGCATTGCCGCTGACACCTGGACTCATGAGGTGGGCGCCACCCGATACGAGATCAACCTGCTGCATGGCGATGCGGTGGCCGTGGCGGATCAAGCCTTCCTGTTCAAGTACGCGGCGCGTGAAATTGCGCTTAAACACGGCCTGAACCTGCAGTGGGGCTACGACAACCGCCACCGGCTGCGCGTGCCCGCCAGTGGACCGCCAGTGAACCGGCAGCACGCCGGGTTGAAAACGGCTTGGCCGGGGCCGATGCCAACCCCTATTTGGCCATGGCCGCTTCGCTGGCAGCCGGACTCCAGGGCATCCAGGCGGAACTTAGCCCCTCTGACCCCCTGTTGGGCAATGGCTATGACCAGGCGTACAGCCTGCCGCGCAGCATGGAAGCCGCGTTGCAAAAGATGCAGGGCAGCACGTTTGCCAGGCAGGCCTTGGGCGACGACTTTGTCACAGGCTATTGCGCGGTGAAAGCACTTGAATTTGACAGTTACCAGAGCGAAATCAGCGCCTGGGAGCGGCGTTATTTATTGCCGCAGGTGTGACGCCACGCACACATCTCGTGGCCGTGGCCCTACTTTCAGATTTCCTGATCCGCACTAGGAGAGCCCTGGTTGATTTCAGGAATTACAACGGCACATAAATCCGAAAGTAATTTTGAAGTTGGGGTAAAGTTTGCGGCCTGAGTTCCCTACAGAAGGCCAGTATGCACAAACAACTATTTATCCCCGGTTTCCCAGATGGTGCGCA
>Ga0210033_1000764_pt1 | contig 30511 bp, 26 predicted proteins | sample CryGeymeta201501_FD_185465 | JGI IMG/M metagenome (GOLD analysis project Ga0210033, IMG submission 185465) | Groundwater microbial communities from Crystal Geyser aquifers in Utah, USA - Crystal Geyser metaG 2015-01 (SPAdes) (version 2) | ecosystem: Environmental > Aquatic > Deep subsurface >... | reverse complement strand
CGGCACGATCACCTTCCAGCTCGCCATCATTTCTTTCATGCCCCATTCCGGCGGCGTCGGCGGCGTTTGCTGGATGTAACGCGCCATCAACCCGACTTCATTCTCGGACAGTTCGTTGGCGGCGCCGAAGCCGGGCATCCCTCCCGGTGTGCCGTAGTGGATGAACACCTTGAGGCTTTCCGTGCCCAGAGCCTGCATCGCCTTGGGCAGCAGGGGCTTGCCGGTGGCGCCCTTGCGCAGCACGCCGTGGCAGCCGGCACAGCGGTCGAAATAGACCTGGCGGCCGGCGTCGAATTCCGCCTTGGTCATGGGCGGGGCATTGGGGTCGGTGGACTGGTACATCTCCACGCCGGCCAGGGTGGAGCCGCCGCCTTGCAGGTAAGTAGTCGTGGGGGTGTTGGTCTTGCTGACGTCGTCAGCCGCCCAAGCCATGGAAACCGCCAGCGGCAGAACCGCGAGCGCCAAACCTTTCACTAGCTTCATTACGATGCCCTCCAAACGTGGCTGGAAAAAACCCGACTTGCGTGGGGGGCAACGATACGGTTTAAGCCTGGGGGGTGAGCCTTGACGTTAATCAATTCCTGCACTTTTTTCTGTTGCCTGGTTGATCGAAGTCAAGCGCTTTACTCGGGTATGCCGCTTACCATGCGGCCCAACTTGGAAATCCAGGAGACCCGTCGTGTTGGAACCGGTAAAGCTCGCCAACTTTTTCATTGTTTTCTTCAGCGCCGCCTCGGTGATCCTGTTCGGCGCTTCCTATGCCTTGCTGTTCGCCTGGTCGCGGGTCAAGGCGCGTCCCCGCCTGATGCCGCTGGCCTATGCCGCTTATGCGGGTCTGTTCATATCCGTGCTGACGCTGGCTTTCGCCGCCAATCTTTTTCACAACGGTTTCTGGACTTTCATCGTCTTGCTCATGCTGATCGGCTATCTGGCCGCTCCGCATGCCATCTGGCATCTGTGCGTGGGCACGCATGCGGATGAGCACGAAGAAGGTGAGGGTTCCCCCATCAAGGTTTATCAACAGCGGTAACAGGAGGCATGACCATGTCACAGACGCAGGCGTTGTGGTGGGCATCCGAATCCTTTTGGCGGAAGACCGCCATCTGGGTGACGGCAGGCTCGTTCGTAGTACTCATCTTTCTCACTTTCGATACGGTGAAACAGATCACCGCCGGCGGTAAACGGGTGCCGGCCTATGCTACTGCACTCAACAACCGCATCGACTATGTGTTTGATGATAAACGCAACTTCCAGGTGCCGGTCATCGGCCCCGAGGAACCGTTATTCGGCAAGAAATTGACCGAAGCGGAAGCCGAAGCCCTGGTCAGCCATGGCAAGTTGACCACCCAGGCGAAGAACTGCATGGACTGCCACACCCTGCTGGGCAACGGTGCGTATTTCGCGCCGGATCTCACCAAGGCCTGGCTGGACCCCGCCTGGGGTTCCAAGGAGTCGCGCGAGCAGTCGATGGTGGAATTCCTGATGAACCCGACCGACAAGCTGCATAACGCACTCGGCCGCAGGATGCCCAATCTGGGGATCACCGAGGAAGAGGCGCATGCGACCGTGGCTTTCCTGAAGTGGATGTCGTCGATTGACACCAACGGCTTCCCCGCCAACTTCAAGCCCATCGACCAGGCCGATCCCGAGCCCGCCGCCGAGCCCGTGGCTGAAACCGCCGCGGCCGACCCGGCCGCTGACGCCGACCCGGCCCAACAATAAGGAGAGTCAACATGGCAGCTATAGGTCTTTCCCCCGCCACCCTGAACGGTGGCCAGAAACTGGCGATGAAGTACTTCACCGTCGCCATCGCCCTGTTCGGCGCGCAAGTCTTGTTCGGCCTCCTGGCCGGCCTGCAATACATCTATCCGGATTTCCTCTACGGCATTCTGGATTTTTCCGTCAACCGCATGCTGCACATCAATGCGATGGTGGTCTGGCTGTTGTTCGGCTTCATCGGCTCGGTCTACTGGCTGCTGGAGGACGAGGCCGGCGTGCCGATCGTCGGCATCGGGTTGGCTAATCTGATTTTCTGGATATTCACCCTGGCCGTGGTCGTTGTGGTGCTGGTGTTTCTGTTGGTCCAGGTCGGCCCCGGCGAGCAAAGCTCGATCTGGCTGATCAACGAGGGCCGCGAGTACATCGAGGCACCGCGCTGGGCCGACATCGGTATCGTGGTCTGTGTGTTGGCGTTTTTCTACAACGTCGCCGGCACCTTCATGAAGGGCAAGTTCACCAACATCGGCGGTGTGCTGGTGATGGACCTGGTAGCGCTGGCGGGCATCTACTTGGCCGGCATGTACTACACCCCCAACATCTCCATGGACCAACACTGGTGGTGGTGGGTGATTCACCTGTGGGTGGAAGCCACCTGGGAAGTGCTGGTCGGCTGTCTGATGGCTTATGGCCTGATCAAGACCATGGGCGTGCGCCGCAAGATCGTGGAAACCTGGCTGTACATTGAAGTCGCACTCATGTTCGGCTCCGGCATCTTAGGGTTGGGCCACCACTACTTCTGGATTGGCACCCCCGAGTACTGGTTCACCATCGGCGGCTTCTTCTCCGCCCTGGAGCCTGTGCCCCTGGTGGCGATGGTGGTGCACGCGGTGTTCGACGCCGGCCATCACAAGCTGAAGAGCACTAACAACCCGGCCCTGGCCTGGATCATCGCGCAGGCCTTCGGCAACTTCCTGGGCGCTGGCGTGTGGGGCTTCATGCACACCCTGCCGCAGATCAACCTGTACACCCACGGCACTCAATGGACCGCCTCGCACGGCCACCTGGCGTTCTTCGGCGCCTACGCCACGATGGTCATCGCCTTCCTTTACATCGCCCTGCAGAAATGGCGTGGTGACGTGTATATGAGCGGCAACCTGATGGGCGCCTGGAAGTGGAAATGGGCGATCTTCCTGCTCCACGCCGGCATGATCACCATGGTCATGGCTCTGTTGATTTCCGGTTACGAGCAGTCGCAGATCGAACGTGCCGTCGAAGGGTCTAGCTGGATGGGCTACTTCGCCGCCCAGGGACATCGCTGGTTCATGCAGGGGATGTTCTGGCGCCAGATCGGTGGTTGGGTATTCACGGCCGGCTTCGTCCTGCTCGCCTGGGACCTGATGACCATCGGCAAGCGAGAAACCCGCCCAGCGCTTCAGGTGCAGGGCGAGTGACCCAACCGATGGACTGAGTCGGGTTTCCTCTCGTACCTCTGAGCGATAGGGCCCGCCGGCTTTGCCGGCGGGCTTTTTTTTGCGCGCCCGGCGGGGCGCAGCCATAAAAAAAACCGGGGCGTGCCCCGGTTTTTTTCAACCCTTGCGGGCTGTGATCAAGCGTTCTGGATGTTCGACGCTTGCTTGCCCTTCGGGCCTTGAGTGACTTCGAAGCTCACACGCTGACCGTCTTTCAGGGTTTTGAAACCCCCCATCTGAATCGCGGAGAAGTGTGCGAACAGGTCTTCACCCCCATCATCGGGTGTGATGAAGCCAAAACCTTTGGTTTCGTTGAACCATTTCACGGTACCAGTTGCCATTTGTTGCAGTCCTTAAAGATAGAAATAGGGGTAAGCCCCCAGGTACGTGTTCAATTACAAGGCTGCATCTGGTTTAGAACCGGTACTGTCAACGACTTGAAATCAAACAACTCGGCGCGTTTTACGCGGATGTCTCTACCTGGTCAACATTAATTTTCTGTAGGGAGCCGAAGGTGGGGTATTGGGCGGGAGAAGCGGCGAGTTTTGGCTCGCGAGCAGGCCGCCTACCGGCCACGCAGATAGGCGACCGTTCTACTGCTCCAGAGCCACACGTAGCGCAGGCCGGAGTAAATGCCGACGCTGGTGGTGAGCAGCAGCAGCGGCTGGATGCCCCAGGCCAACCCGAGTGACAGGCCGTCTTCCGCCAGCACCCAGGAGACCAGCACGAATTCCAGGGCGATGGTGAGCTTGCCGGAAAAAATGGGCGTGATTTTCAGGCCGCCGGTGAGGCGCCGGTAGGCGAGGGCGCCGCCCAGAATAACCGTATCGCGTAGCAAGACCAGCCCGAGCAGCCACATCGGCAACAGCCCGGTGAGCGCCAGGAAAGAGAGGGTGGTGAGTAGCATCACCTTGTCGGCGATGGGGTCCAGCAGGGCGCCGAAATCACTTTTCTGATTCAGCAGGCGGGCCAGCCAGCCATCCAGCAGATCGGTGATGGCGGCCACCACGAACAGCCAGAACGCCCCTTCCACATCGTGCAGCGCCAGACGCCAGGCCACGAAGGGGGCGAGGATCAGGCGTGAAGCGGTGAGCAGATTGGGCAGCGTCAGCACGGCTGGAGTGGGAAAATGCGGGTTGGCGAAAAATATAGCTGATGCGGGCGCCCGTGTAGCGCCGGGGCTACAGATACCCCGCCGCGGCGATCACCCCGCCGCCGAGGCAGACATCCCCGCCATAGAGCACCACCGATTGCCCCGGCGTCACGGCCCATTGCGGCTGCTCGAAGCGCACCACCAGTTCATCGGCGGAAATGGTTTCCACCACGCAGGGGGCATCCTGCTGCCGGTAGCGGGCCTTGGCGCTATAGCGCGCGCCGGCCAGTGGCGGCGCGCCGATCCAGGACAATTGATCGGCGCGCAGGCGGGAAGACCGCAGCAAGGGGTGATCGTGGCCTTGCACCACGATCAGTTCGTTCTTTTCCAGATTCTTGCCGGCGGCGAACCAGGGTTTGCCGCCGGGTTTGCCACCGGGTTTGCCATTCTCCGCATCCTTCACCCCACCGATTCCCAGGCCACGGCGCTGGCCGAGGGTGTGGTACATGAGGCCCTGATGCCGTCCCATCACGCGGCCCTCGGGCGTCACCATGTCGCCGGGTTGGGTGGGCAGATAGCGTTGCAGGAACTCGCGAAACGGCCGTTCGCCGATGAAACAGATGCCGGTGCTGTCTTTCTTTTCCGCCACCGGCAAGCCGGCTTGCCGCGCCAGTTCCCGCACTCGCGGCTTGTGGAGTCCACCGAGGGGGAACAGGGTGTGGGCGATCTGCGCCTGGTTCAGACGATAGAGGAAATAGCTCTGGTCCTTGTTGCCATCCACCGCCTTGAGCAGGCGCCGCCGCGGCGCCTCGCCCTCCAGACGCGCGTAATGGCCGGTGGCGAGATGGTCGGCGCCCAGGCTCAGAGCGTGGTCAAGAAAAGCCTTGAACTTGATTTCCGCGTTGCACAGCACATCCGGGTTGGGCGTCCGGCCGGCCTGGTACTCGGCGAGGAAGTAGGCGAACACCCGCTCCTGGTATTCGCGGCTGAAATTGACCTGTTTTACTTCGATGTCCAGCACCTCACCGATCGCCAGCACGTCGCGGTAATCCTGGGCGATGGGGCAGTCGTCTTCCAGGTCGTCGGCTTCCCAGTTCTTCATGAACACGCCCACCACCTCGTGCCCAGCCTGTTTCAGCAGCCAGGCGGTAACGGCGGAATCGACGCCGCCGGAAAGGCCGACGACGATCCGGCTCACGCTATACGTCGCTCAAGAAACTCGCCGGGCCGCCGCAAGCGTTTCTTGCCCCTTGAGGGGAGGACCGAGCGTAGCGAAAATTTTCGGGGTGAGCTCATGGCGCGTCCGGGTAATCGGTGAGCAAATCCAGCGGGAAGCGCCGCCCGGCCTGGTAATCGCGGATGCAATCGAGGATCAGCGGGCTGCGGTGGCGGTGTTGCAGGGCCTGGATTTCCTCGGCGCTCATCCACAGCGCGCGCAGGATGCCGTCGTCGAGTGTGGCGGTCGGGTCGAAGCCGGTGATCCGGCCGGTAAAGGCGAAGCGCAGATAGGTGCGCTGCCGCTTGTTCGGATGTCGCCAGCGGTAGACACCGAGCAGGGCTTCCGGCTCGAAGTGATGCGCGGTTTCCTCGAACACTTCACGCCGCACCGCATCGAGCAGTGACTCGCCTTCTTCCAGATGGCCAGCCGGTTGGTTGAAAAGAATGCCGGAATCGGTTTCTTCCTCCACCAGAAGGAATTTGCCGTCCTGTTCGACGATGGCGGCGACGACGACGTGGGGTTTCCAGATGTCTTTGCTCATGCGGTTTCGTTCAGGATTTGGGTTTCGTTTGCGCCAGGCGAGCTTCGTCCAGGCGCCAGAGGCTGGCCAGGAGGTCGGCTTCGACACAGTCGAATGCCTGTCCCAGCGCTTTTTCGATGCCGCTGCTTTCCCGGAAGTCCGCGCTGCTGCCGGTGGCGGTGAAGCGTTGCAGGACCAGGGTGTCGCCGACGTCGTAGAGGTTCAGGGTCAGGTGCGCCTCGAAACGTTTAAGGGTGGTGGAAAGTCGGGTCTGGCCGATATCCAGGGCATAGCGGGTTTCCACCACCAGGTTGACACCCGCTTCCCGGGCTTTTTCCTGGGCGCGCGCGGTAAACCCCCCTTGGCCCAGGTTGATGAAGCGGATTTTCTGTTTCTGCAGGGCATCGGCCAGTTTCTGGGTGGCGTCGCCGCGTTCGCTCTGGTTCAGCAGGCCGACGACCAGCGTGCTCTTGTCGCGTTCGACCACGCCGGCCAAGCGCAGATCGCGTTCTAGAGCGGGGCGGTCGAGCAGGTAGGCGACCTGATAGCGCCAGTAAGCGCCATCGCGTTCGCCCGGCAACAGCAGGCGGGCGCGTTGGTGTCGCGCCAGATCGAGCCTGGCGGCGCGCGCTGCCGCCGCCGCGGGGGCGTTCGGGTAATGCTGGCTCGCCAGTGCGCGTGAGAAGCGCGCCGCCGCTTCGTCGAGCAGGCGGCTGGGCGCATCCGCGAGCGCCGGCTCGAATGGCAGATTGGCTTCCTGTATCCAGATCCAGGCGCTGCCCGGCTGGCTCTGCGTCTGGCTGCGCGCCGCGCGGGCGAAGGGGGAGGCGGCCGTTTCAACCGAGGGTTCCCCGCCGGCCAGCAACTCGATGGCCGCCGCCAGGCCGCGGCTGTCGTCATCAATAATGGGTGCCAGCGTCTTGATGCCGGCGGCGGCATTGGCCAGGTCGTCGACGCGCAAAGCGGCGACCACGTTATGCCATTCGCGTTTGAGCCACTGCCGCAGCAGATTCTGTTCTTCCGGCAGGCTGCGCCAGTCGATCTGTACCGGTCCACGCAGGCGTGGCAGCAGGTCAGCATAACTGGCGTCGCGGAAGCGGGCGGCGCCAATGTCCAGGGGCTGCGCGGCATCGACGTGCACCGCGTTGCCATCGAACTGTAGGTCGCGCGCGTTCAGGCTGACGCCGGAGCTGGTGAGCAAGGCGGTTTCGTTGCCGCGGAATTCGATCCGCTCCAGCTTGGCGCGGCTGTTGCCCAGACGCAGTCCGGTCTGGTTCTGCGCGAATACGCCGGACTGGATGCCGATGTCCGCCGCTTCGTCGGCCTGGAGACCGGTTGCCATGCCGCGCCAGATGCAGTTCTCGAAGCGGGCGTTGGCGCCGAGGATTTCCACGCCGCCGCCTATCCCCTCGAAGCGCGCGTACCGCCATTGCTGAATGCGGCTGCCGGTATCGCTGACCCGCAGGCGCCAGTGGCTGCCGACAAAGCTGACGGGCGCGTCCGAGGTGCCCATGGCCTGAATAGCGCCGAGGATTTCCAGGCTCGCGCCCTCACCGAACTCGACCGTGCTGCCCGTCTCCAGTGTCAGCGTGATGTTGCGCGCGACCCGCGCCGGGCCCTGGATGCGATAGGGGCTACCCAGAGCATGAAATACCGTGTCTTCGCTGATGTCGCCGCTGACGGCGGTGGGGCCGGGGGTGACCGTGACGACGCGGACGCTGGCGACGGGTCCGGTGTTTTTCGCGGCATCATGCGGTGTGATCCGATAGTGGTAGGCGTGGCCGACGCTGACGCGCTGGTCGAGATACTCGCTGGTGGCGACTTCGGCCAGTTTGCTGAACACACCGCTTTCCGGGTCGCTGCGTTCGAGCGTGAATAGCGGGGCATCACGGCCACCATCCTGGTTTTTCCAGGTCAAGCGCACGCCTTCCCGCACCGGCTGCGCCTTGAACTCCGCGGCTCCCGCCGGCGCCTTGTTATCCAGGCCGACTCGCCCCGGTACCCGCCAGTCCAGGCTGGCGCGCGGGTTCAGGCGGGTGGCGTGAAGCACCACCATCTGGTTATCCGCCTGGTCGTCTTCGCGTACCACATAGGCGCCCAGGTATTCGCCGGAGGCCTTCTCCCGCATCGGCAGGCCGGCGCGTTCGCGGCCCAGGTCGAAAGTTACCGCCAGGCCGGGTTCGCCCTTCAGGTAGACGATGACCTCATCGCCCGCGCGGAAGGGGCCATCGCCCCAGTTGCTGAAGGCGACCTCGATGGTCGGCGGTGCCGCCTTTGCATTGCCGCCCACGGGGTGCGGAATGGCGCTGGCAAAATTGCGCGCCAGCCGGTCCACCAGGGCCTGGCGCACGCCTTCGGTGAGCACCTTGGTAGAGGTGATCACGGTGGTGAGAATGCCTAACAGGTTGAGGGAAAGCCCGCCTTCACGGGCAACCTGGGTTTCCACTTTTTCCCAGATGAAAGCTTTCTTCGTGGCTGAATAAAGGCGCAGGCGCACGCTGACTTCCTGCTGTGCATAGGCGCCGGCATAGACTTTGGAAATGGTCAGCACATCGATGTAGACCAGTCCATCGAGTTGCAACACCTTTACCAGACGCTCCGGGTCTTCCAGCGCCAGCGACTCCGGATTGATGGCGGCGGCGGCCAGGGCGAGATCGGTTTCCTGCGGACGTTTCAGCTCGAAATTCCGGGAGCTGAGGCTGTTATGGATCGCCGTGCGGACATCGTCCAGTTGCTCCGCCGTGCCCTGGCCCACGGCCGGCAGGACGGTGATACGCCGGGGTGCGTCGACGCAAGGCGCATCGGGCGGCGGCGCCTGCTCGGAGGTCGCGAACACGCGGCCGAACATTTGCCCCGCGCGTTCCAGCAGTCCTTCCTCCTCGGCCAGCGCCGAGGGCGCGGCCACGGCCAGCATGAGGAAGAGCAAGAAGAGCGGGAAAAGCGTGCTCAGGGGGGGGCGCCGCGTGCTTCGCATGGAGCGCCCCGACTCAGGCGGACGGGCGCGCACGCAGCGCCATTTCGCGCAGTTGCTTGCCTAGCGTATCCACCGGTTTGCCCTTCTTCTGCGCCAGGGACCAGGCATTGGCGAGCATCTCGGCGGCGGCGGCGGGGTTGTCCTCGCTCTTGTGGCGCTCGGCGGCGGCTTCGTATTTCACTTCCGGGTCGCGCAGGAACTCGACCATCTGCTTGCCGATATGGGCGGACACTTCGTCAGCCAGGCTTTCCAGGATTTCGCTGTCGGAAGGCAACTCGGCGATTTTCATGGGGGCATTGAATTCACCCAGTTGCACGCCTTCCGAGCTTTCTCCGGATTCCGCGCGTTTGCGCGTCAAGGTATCGGTAAACAACATGCGCGCGTTGCTGGCGTCGACGATGCGGTATGACACACCCAGCACGCCGACCTTGCGCTGCAGGGTGATGTTGAGGGGAATGTCTTCGTACACCAGCTCCTCGCGGAATTCCACCGGCGCGGGGGTGTTGCGCTGGCCTTTCGCCCAATCGGCGTACTCGGGATTGGCGATCCGGTTCTTGCGGGTGACCACACGCACCGTCTTGCGGCCCTTCTTCTCGCTGTTTTCGACCGTGGCTTCCAGGATGGAACCCTGTACCAGGTAGTCGGCGGAAGACAGGTTGACGCTGCTGGTGCCTTGCATGGCGACGATTTCCTGCTCGCGCATGACGGCCTGGAGCTGGTCGCGCTCGACGATACGGATGTCATCCGGCAAAGCGCGGAACAGCAACTGGGTCAGCTTGGAGGCGACCGAACCGCCCAGGCGCGCGGATTCGCCACTGCCGGAAAAGCTGGCGGCGGTAATTTTCCGAGTGGCGTGATCGACCGTGCGGTCCTGCATTTCGCGCAGGCTGCGTTTGAGGCCGGGGAATTCCGGATACACGTCCCGCACCACGAATAGGTAGCCCAGCGCCAGGCCGGGATGATTCCGCTTGCCGGCATCCTCGGCCAGCACGAAGGTTTGCTCCGCGAAGCGTTTTTCTTCCTGGCTCAGCCCTTGCGCGCCGCCCCGCAACTCACGCAGGACGCGCGCACGTGTCAACCAGGCATAGGCCTCGGGGAGCTTATCTTCCGTGCTGGCGGTGCCGCCCTTGGCGACCATGAACTGATAGAGCCCCTCGGCGGCGGAGGACAGGCGCGGTTTCAGGTCCGCGAAATCGGCGCGTTGTTTGAGCGCCGCATACATCGCCAGCGCCTGATCCGCACCCGCCTCGTCGCGCCGGTTGGTGGCGAAAAACTCGAACTGTTGCGCACGGGTCTGGGCGATCTGCTTCTCCACATCCGGATAGCCCGGCGCCACCTCCGCGACACCAGCGAAGCGCGCCTCGGCCTCGTCCAGGCGCATCGCCGCGAGGGCTTGAACCCCGGCCTCATAGGCTTCCCGTAGCAGGCGTTCGCGGCCGCGCAGAATGGTCTGGCCATCGGGCGAGTCGGCCCCGGTCAATGCGGCGGTTTCGCCGAGCAGGCGATAGCGGGCCGGCAGGGCTGCCTCGTCCAGAGCACGATAGGCGCGGTTGGCCTGGTCCAGGGCCGATTGGGTGCGGGTACGCTCGCTGGCCAGTTCACTCACGACCGCTTTCTGCCGCTCCGGGTCCCAGCGCTGCATCCGGCCGGCGAGGGTGTCAACCTGGCTCAGCAAGGCCAAGGGCGCCTGGCCGCCGGGGAGCCGGCCCTGGTTCAGGAGGGCGCGGGCTGCTTCTTGTTTTACCGCCGCCAAGCGCCGGCCGGCTTCCTTCATGGCCGCCTGGGCTTCCTTGTTGGCGCCGAACAACCCTTTCTTGCCGGCCTCCGCGGCCAGCTTCTCGAACAGGGCCTCCAGACTGCCGCCGCGTTCCGCCGCTGCGATCTGTTGTTGAATGCCTTGATCAGCTTCCTGGCCGGGTGGCGTGGCGCAGGCGCCGAGCATGGCGGCCAAAGCGATCGCGCCGAGGCGGGGGTGAATCGTGGGGTGTTTCATGCTCCGTTCTTCCTTATCACAAACAATTCAGAAAATGCATTCGCTGCAACTCAGAGGGGTTTGCCCCAAAGATCATGGTCGTCCGCGCGGGTGATCTTCACTTTCACGAAATCGCCCGGTTTCAGGCCGCGCCCCTGTGCGATATGGACTACCCCATCGATTTCCGGGGCGTCGGCATAGCTGCGGGCGGTGGCGCGGCCAGCGCAGGCCGTATCCACCAGCACGATCATTTCCCGGCCTAGCCGAGTGTTCAGTTTAGCCGCGCTGATGTCGGCCTGGGCCTCCATGAAACGGGCCAGCCGATCCTGTTGCAGGGCTTCGTCCACCTGGCCGGGCAATTCGTTAGCTTGCGCGCCCGCCACTGGTGAATAGGCAAAGGCGCCGACGCGGTCCAGTTTCGCCGCTTTCAGGAATTCGAGCAGTGCGTCGAAGTCGGCCTCGGTCTCGCCTGGGAAGCCAACGATGAAAGTGCTGCGGATGGCCAGGTCGGGACAAATTTCGCGCCATTTTTCGATGCGGCGCAGGGTGTTCTCGGCGTGCGCCGGGCGTTTCATAGCCTTGAGGATGCGCGGGCTGGCATGTTGGAACGGCACATCCAGGTAGGGCAGCACCTGGCCTTCGGCCATGAGCGGAATGACGTCGTCGACGCTGGGATAGGGGTAGACGTAATGCAAGCGCACCCAGATGCCCAGCTTGGCGAGTTCCCGCACCAGTTCCAGCATCCGTGTTTTTACCGGGCGGCCGTTGTGGAAGCCGCTGCGGTATTTCATGTCGACTCCGTAGGCGCTGGTGTCCTGGGAAATCACCAGCAGCTCCTTGACCCCGGCCTTGGCCAGGGCTTCAGCCTCGGACAGCACCTCGCCGATCGGGCGCGACACCAGATCACCGCGTAAAGACGGGATGATGCAGAAAGTGCAGCGGTGGTTGCAGCCTTCGGAAATCTTCATATAGGCGTAATGGCGCGGGGTGAGTTTCAAGCCGCCGGGCGGGACCAGGTCCGCGAATGGGTCGTGCGGCTTCGCCAGGTGGGCGTGGACATGGTCCATCACGGCTTCCGTCGCGTGCGGCCCGGTGATCGCCAGTACCCGCGGATGCGCGTCTTTCACCACCGCCGCGCGCGCGCCCAGGCAGCCGGTGACGATGACTTTGCCGTTCTCGCGCAGAGCCTCGCCAATGGCGTCCAGGCTTTCCTCGACAGCGGCGTCGATGAAGCCGCAGGTGTTGACCACCACGAGGTCGGCATCCTGGTAGGTGGGGACGATGAGATAACCCTCGGCGCGCAGTTGCGTGAGGATGCGTTCGGAATCGACCGTCGCCTTGGGACAGCCGAGAGACGCGAAAGCTATACTAGCGGGCCTTTTCATTCTCTGGCCTCAAAAATGGCGAAAGTGTACCGCTATCCGCGATTCTCCGATCCTCGCCAAGTCGTTGCCTGATGTCCTGGATGACTCGAGATTCCTGCCTGTCAATGCTGGCGTTTGGTGCCTTGTTTATCAGTGGCTCGACCTTGGCCGACGCAACCGACACGGCCGTCCTGCGCAACAAACCCGCTTTGCTGCGGATGAGTTATGAGGTGCTGGATATTGGCCCGAACGAGACCCTGGGTCTGGCGGGCGTGCATTACCTCGTCAATGTCCATCCCGACTGGTATGTCGGAGCTTCCGGTTTTGGCGCCCTGCAGGGCCAGCGCGGTGGTTTTTTTACCGGCGGCTTCAGCGTCGGCACCGGCAAGCGATTTGCCTCGAAATGGCTGCTTGATGCTGGTCTTTTCGTCGGCGGCGGGGGCGGCGGGTCGGCCCCGCAAGGCGGCGGCATGATGTTGCGGCCGCACCTGGACATCAGCCGTGACGTGGGCGGCGTGCTGCTGGGTGGTGGGGTTTCTTACGTCAAATTTCCCAATGGCGGCATTGATAGCAGCCAGCTCAATCTCACCCTCGGTATTCCCTTCGAGGTGTATTACGGTCGCGCCAGCGCTTCCGGTAAAGCGGTTTATTCAGGCGACCTCTTTGGTTTGAAGCTGCGGCAATCGGAATGGCTCGCCACGGCGGGCGAATACCGCCCCGCCGACAACGCCAAAACCACCGCGGGCGCCGCGATGACGTCTTCGTTCAAACGGGTTGGCTTTGAATACCGCAGGCATCTCGATGCGCACCGCTACTTTTTTGTTGAAACCGCGGGAGCGATGGGTGGCCAGTCCGACGGCTTTGCGGAACTGCTGGCTGGGGCGGGCTATCGTGTCCCGCTGTTGAGTTCCCAACTTCACCTCGGCGCCAGCCTCGCGGCGGGTGGCGCGGGTGGCGGACACGTCGATACCCGCGGTGGGCTGGTGGCCAAAGCCCGCGTGGGGCTGGACTACGATCTCACGCCCGCCCTGAAATTGGGACTGGAAGGCGGGCGGCTCGAAAGCGCCGGCAGTTTCAGCGCCAACTTTTACGGCCTGAGTCTGGGCTATCGCCTGGGTGAAATCGGCGCGGGCCAAGGCGGGCAGGCGTGGCAAGGCGATGAAGGCGTGCGGCTAGCCAAGTGGCGGCTGGTTGGCGTGCAGCAAACCAGTCTCGCCGCCGCGCGCAAAAGCGGCGGTAATCGAGACTTGAGCCTGGTTGGCCTCAAGCTCGAGAAATTTCTGACGGATTCTGTCTACCTTACTGGTCAGGCTCATGGCGCCTACGCGGGTAATGCGGGTGGCTATGCCGTCGGATTGCTTGGCGCGGGCTGGGAAATCCCCTTGCGTGAAAATGGGCGGGTGAGTTTCAATGCCGAGTTTGCTGCGGGGGCGGCCGGCGGAGGCGGGGTTGATGTTGGCGGTGGCGCTATCATCCAGCCGCAACTGGGTTTGACCTGGCGCCTCAATCACCAGCTCGCGGCCCGTCTGGAGGCGGGCAGGGTAAAGGCCCTTGGCGGGAAGCTGGATAGTAATTTAATTGGCCTCGGCGTGATTTATGAATTCAGCCGGCCGGAATATCACTATTGACGATGAAAGAAATAGGGATGAGAAACATGAGTCAACGCGCTGTTCTTCTGGCATCGATCTTATGGGCCGTGAGTCTGGCGGCATTCGGGCAGGTGTCTACCACCATATTCGGCGGCACAGCCACCGGCGCCTCCGCGACAACCGCACCGGCGATGGCCGCGGTACCGGCGGCCACACCCCTGCCATCATCCATCGGCCTCAAAAGCAGCCCATCCCTCGACTCGGCCGCGGCCGCGAGCCTGGCCGCACCCGGTCCTTCCGCGCTCGCCGCCACCGATGCCAGTGGCGGCGATCAAGCCCTCATCACTCGCCCCGCAAGTGGCCGCGCCAATGACCAGCAAAGCAATTTCCAGCGCTTTGTGCAACAGGCCACTGGTCGCGCGCTGCCCATTTATGGCCAGAATCTGTTCAGCGCCCCCGCCGGATATGCGCCGATCTCCCAGGCTGTGGTGCCCAACGACTACCTCCTCGGACCGGGTGACGAAATTCGCCTGCAGATATGGGGCGCTATCGATTCCGAGCAACGCTTGCTGATCAACCGTCATGGCCAGATCAACCTGCCCAAAGTCGGCGTAATCAATCTCACCGGGGTGCGCGCCGGTGATCTGGAGTCGGTGCTGCGCGGCAAGATTGGCCGGGTCTTCACCCATTTCAACCTTAACGCCACGCTGGGCCGTCTGCGCAGCATCCAGATCTACGTCGTCGGCCAAGCGCGCCAGCCCGGCACTTACACCGTTTCCAGCCTGTCGACGCTGATCAATGCCCTGTTTGAAGTGGGCGGCCCCAGCAGCAATGGCTCGATGCGCAATATCCAGTTGAAGCGCGACGGCCGTGTGGTCGGTGAGATGGACCTTTACAGCTTCATTGCGCGCGGCGATCGCGGCGGTGACGTGCCGCTGCAACCCGGCGATGTCATCGTCATTCCGCCGGTTGGCCCACGTGTTGCCGTGCTCGGCGCTTTCGAACAGCCCGCCATCTACGAATTGAAGGGCGCCGGCAGCGTCGGTGAGGTGCTTGCCCTGGGCGGCGGGGTTTCGGTGCTGGCCACCCCCGGAAAAGCCATGCTGGAGCGGATTGACCCAACCGCCGACACGGCTCGCCACATCGAAGACCTCGCACTCGACACGGCCGGCCTGAAGCGTCCCCTGCGCGACGGCGACATTCTCACCTTGTTCGAGATCAGCCCGCAGTTCGCCAACGCGGTGACCCTGAGCGGCAATGTGGCGGCGCCCATGCGCTACCCCTTCACGCCCGGCATGCGCGTGAGCGACCTGGTCATCAACAACAACTTCCTGGTACCGGTCAGTTACTGGTTGAACGTCAACGCCGCCGCCAATATGGCCGGTTATTCCATGCCTGAAGTCAACCTCGATTACGCCACCATCCAGCGGCTTGATCCCAACACCCTGCGAACCGAAATCATCGCCTTCAACCTCAGCAAAGCCTTGCTCGGCGACCCTAAAGAAAACCTCCTGCTCAAGCCAGGTGATCTGCTCCGGGTTTACGGCCCCAATGACCCGGGGGCTGACACCCTCAACACCATTACCCTGCGTGGCGAAATCGTTGGCGGGGTCAAACGCTTTGCCTGGCGGCCCGGCTTCACCGTCAAAGACCTTATCCCCAATGCCGAATGGCTGATTCAGCGCTACAACTACTGGCAAAAACCCAGCGGCAAAGAACTGCGCAACGACATCAACTGGGACTACGCCCAGATCCTCCGCCGCGTGCCCCAAACGCTGGAAACCAAAGCACTCACCTTCAACCTGGGAGAGGCCGTTCTCGGGCAAAACCCCGTACAAAACCTGACGCTCGAACCGGGCGACCAAATCAGCCTCTACACCACCAGCCAGATGGTCATCCCGGTGGCCAAGCGCATTCGCCTCGTGACCCTCGCCGGAGAGGTGGCCGTGCCCGGCGTCTACCAGGTCCAGCCCGGCGAAAACCTGCCCCAGCTCATTCACCGCGTGGGGGGGCTTACGCCGCAGGCCTACCTGTACGGAGCCGAGTTCACGCGTGAATCGACGCGCCAGCAGCAGCAGAAAAATCTCGATAGCATCATCAGCAAGTTGGAGACGCAAATGCAGGCCGAAGCAAGCCGGCAATCGGCCAATATCACATCGACTAGCGATGCACAGGCTCAGCTTGCCGCGCAACAGCAGCAGTTGCAGATTCAACAGCAGCAGCTTGCGCGTATGAAAACGCTCAAGAGCAACGGCCGGATCAGCCTGGAACTGCCACTGGCCAATCTCACTTTGGCCGCCTTGCCGGCGCTGCCGCTGGAAGATGGCGACGCCCTCACTATCCCCTCCCGCCCAGGGTATGTTTCAGCCGTCGGCGAGGTTTATAACGAAAACGCCATCATCCATCGCCCCGGCAAAACCGTGGGCGATGTGCTCACGACTGCGGGGGTGAGCGATCAGGCCGAACTGGACAATGCTTTCGTGCTGCGCGCCGATGGCAGTGTAAAGGCCGCGCGTGACCACAACAGCCTGTTCCGGATGAGCAGTTTTGAGGATATCGAAGTGATGCCCGGCGATACGGTGGTCGTGCCCCCCAAGCTGGATCGTGAAACCGGCTGGACCAAGTTCGTGCTCGGCCTGAAGGACTGGACCCAGATCCTCTACCAGTTGGGCCTGGGCGCCGCCGCCTGGAAAACCCTGAATTAAGGGGCGAAGCCATGAACGAAAACCCCCTCCACGATTTACCCGAAGAAGACGAAATCAACTTGCTGGATATCTTGCAGGTTTTTGCTGAAAACGCTCGTCTGCTGATTTTCGGCCCGCTCATCGCCGGGCTGGGGGCCCTGGGCCTGGCTTTTCTGATCACGCCCACCTTCACCGCCACCACTCGAATCATGACGCCGCAGCAGCAACAGAGCGGGGCGGCCATGGCACTGGCGCAACTGGGCGCGCTGGCGGGCGCGGCCGGTGCGGTCGCCGGCATCAAAAACCCGGCCGATATGTATGTCGCGCTGATCGAGAGCAGAACGATCGCCGACCGCATGCTCGATCGCTTCAAGCTGATGCAGGTGTATGACACGGAATATCGCGAGGACGCCCGCAAGAATCTGGCTGAAAACGCCAAGATCACGGCCGGCAAGGATGGCTTGATCACCATCGAGGTAGACGACCACGACCCCAAGCGTGCCGCCGCAATGGCGAATGCCTATGTCGAGGAACTCTCCGCGCTGAACGGGAGACTGGCGCTTACCGAAGCGCAGCAGCGTCGGCTTTTCTTCGAGAAGGAAATGGCCAAGACCAAGAAAAACCTGGTCCGCGCCGAGGTTGCCCTGGGTGGCGTCGGTGTCAGCGAGACTCTGCTGAAATTCAACCCCGATGCCCTCGGCGAAGGCCTCGCCACCCTCAAGGCGCAGGTGGTGGCCAAGGAAGTGCAGCTATCCAGCATGCGCGGCTATCTCACTGAAAACAGCCCCGACTTCCGCCAGGCCCAGCAGGAACTGGCCGCGCTGCGCGCGCAACTGGCCAAGGCCGCCCACAACCCGCCCGCCGGCGGCAATGCCGAATACACCAACCGCTACCGCGACTTCAAATACCACGAAGTGCTGTTCGAGCAACTCGCCAAGCAATACGAACTGGCCCGGATCGACGAATCCCGCGAGGGCACGGTCATCCAGGTGGTGGATGTGGCCGAGCCGCCGGAGCGCAAATCCAAACCCAAGAAGGCGCTGATCGCCATCCTGGCCACCTTGGCCAGCGGCTTTGTTCTGGTGTTGTTCGTGTTTTTCCGCCGCTCACTGCAAAACGTCGACCAGGATCCCGAGCTTGCCGCCAAGCTGGCCGCGGTCCGTGCGGGTTTTGGACGAGTGCTGAAACCATAATCCTGGGGCCTGTCGGGCTTTCCGTATGCGCGGCGGAAGTCCGACAGGCTCCTAGTGGCGGATCAATGTTCGGCCAGCGAGACGCTGACGTTCACGCGCACCGTCCGGCCCGGGTCATAGGGCAGGATGGCTGAATAGCTCTGGCCCTGGTAACGGTAGGTGACGTTGTAGCCGGTAAGCTGGCGGCGCCAGTTGTCGATCTGGCGACAGCGTTGTTCATAACGCGGCGCACTGGCCACAGTACGATGGCCGTCGTTGTCGATGTTGTCGCCGACGATCGCGCCGGTGGCGGCACCCACCGCCGTCCCCCAATCGCGCCCGGAACCTTTGCCGATCTGGTGCCCGAGCAGGCCGCCGAATAAGCCGCCAATCACCGCACCGCCGTAATCGCGTTGGCGTGTGTTTTCATAACCGACCTGCTCGTTCCAGCAATCGCGGCGGGGTTCGTTGATGGATTCGTAAATCGGGGTGCTGCTGACAACTTCGGCGCGATCCTGGAAACCGGAAGCCATGCCTGGGGTGCTGAAGGCCGCGATGCCGATCAAGGTGAGTGTGAGTGCGGTTTTTTTCATGATGGACTCCATGGTTGATGTCAATACGGGGGTTAGTGCCGGTTTTTTCCGGCGGATGGGTTGAATCGGTCGCGTGGATCGAAATTCGGCGCGCTATCGTCTGGGTTCGGCTGGCTAGGGCGACGCTGTTCGAAGCCGCTACCGAAGTTGCCGCCGAAGTTGCCGCCGAAGTTGCCACCAAAACCGCCCACCGATCCCGCGAAGTCCGCGAGATCGGGAGGATTGGGTATCCTGCCCGCCCACGCGCCGCGTTGTTCGCGCAGGCGTTCCTGAAACTGGCGGCGTATTTCCATGCGCTCTTCCGGGCTGGCCTGTTCCCAGCGTTCACGCAGCATGCTGCGCACTTCCGGGGCAAGCTGGGCGACCTGGACGGCGGGGCCGATGAACAGGCGCTCGACCGCGTCGCTTGCCAGTATTGGCGTGGCGAGTACGCTCAGCAGCAGGGTCATCAGAACTTTGGCTTTCATCGCAAATCTCCTTTTCATGCTTTGCATGGTAGGCGGGGGGCGTAACACGGTGGTTTCGACATCCGTTAGATTTGTAACAGTGTGTATCGAGCGCCCCCAGGAATCCGCTTCGCGGATTCTGCCCCCCTAGGGGGGCAAGAAAACTTGGGGCGGCTTGGCGTTTTTTTGAGAGGGTTTGGGTATGACAGAACGAGTGCTGGTGGTGGACGACGATGCGGGTCTGCGCGACTTGCTCTCGGAATACCTGGTGAAGCAGGGTTTTCTGGTGGAAACCGCGCGCGACGGCCGCGAAATGGACGAGCGCATGGTGGCGGTAGTCCCTGATCTCGTGGTCATGGATTTGATGTTGCCGGGCGAGGATGGTTTAAGCCTGACCCGGCGCATCAAGGCGCAGCACAATTTGCCGGTGATCATGCTGTCGGCGCGCGGTGAGGATATCGACCGCATCGTCGGCCTGGAAGTCGGTGCCGACGACTATCTGGCCAAGCCGTTCAATCCGCGCGAATTGCTGGCCCGTATCCGCGCGGTGCTGCGACGCGGCATGAGTGAGGGAGTGGCCAAGCCGGAGAAGGATGAAATTGTCCACTTCGGCCTATTCTCACTGGACCTGGCGGCGCAGCGCCTGAGCCAGGAAGGCAAGGAACTCCCCCTCACCCAGGCGGAATTCACTCTGCTCAAAGTGTTCGTCGAGCATCCCAACCGGGCGCTCTCGCGCGACCAGATCATGGACTGGCTGAAAGGCTTTGATCGCGACCCATTCGATCGTTCCATCGACGTGCGGGTCACCCGCCTGCGCCGCAAGCTAGAGGACGACCCCGCCAATCCGGCCTACATTCGCACGGTGTGGGGCCAGGGTTATCTGTTTGCGCCGAAGGGGCGTGGCGGTTGAACCTCTCAAGCCGTTCGCCGGGCCGTCCCAAGAACGGCTTGGCCCCCTCGGGGGGCGGTCCCGACCGCAGGGAGGGGCCGGGGGCCGTATTTATTCCGCGCACCCTGTTTGGCCGCACCGCCGCTGCCTTGCTGGTGGCATTTCTGGTGTTCGAGACCCTGGCTTTCGCGGTGGTCTGGCTGACCCTGATCCGGCCACTGGCGGAGCGCTCGGCGGACGATCTGGCGGCCAAGATTTCGCTGGCGGCCAAGACCTGGGTGGAACTGCCGCCGCAGACCCGCACCGACTACGAAATGGAGCTGGCGTTTCGGCATGATCTGGAACTGGGCGCGGCGACGAAACCGCTTGCCGCCGCGACGCCCCAGTCCTGGTTCAGCAAACTCCTGGTGGCTGCGCTCAGCCGCCGCATGCGGCAGCCCGTGCTGCTCAAGCGCGGGCCGGATGCCAATTGGGTATGGCTGGACTTGCGGGTAGCGGACAAGCGCCTGCGGGTCGGTTTCAGCCAGGATCGCTATGCGCTGCAGGCTCCTCTGGCGGCGGTTGGGGTCTTCCTGCTGGGTGCCGCATTGACCGTGGTGACGGCGCTGCTCATGGTCGGCCGTGCCGGGCGGCGGTTGAACAGCCTGGCCGAGAAGGCCGTCGAAGTGGGGCAGGGCAGAGACCCGGTGCGGCTGCCGGAAACCGGCCCACAGGAAATCCGTGAACTCACCGCCGCCTTCAACCGGATGGCCGGCGAAGTCCGTGCTCTGCTGGAAAACCGCACCGTGTTGCTGTCCGGCATTTCCCATGATCTGCGCACGCCGATCACCCGCCTGAAACTGGCGGTGTCCTTGCTGGATGGCGCCGATGCCACGCAGGTTGGCCGGATGGAGCGCGACCTGGACGAAATGAATCGGCTGATCGGCGACATGCTGGTGTTCGCCCGCGCCCTCCAGGCGGGCGACAAGACAGACCTCGATCTGGTTGCGCTGCTGAGTGATCTGGCGGAGGCCGCCGCGCGTCTGGGGCCGGTGAACTGGCGGACGCCCGCGCCGGTTTGTCTGGTGAAAGTGGGAGAAGCCGCGCTACGCCGCATCGTTGGCAACCTGCTGGACAACGCGCGGCGCTATGGCGGTGATGAAGTCATTGATCTGGAACTGGCGTGTGGGGAGAAGGCTGTGCGGATTTCAGTGCTGGATCGCGGGCCCGGGATTCCGGAGGATCAGCGTGAAGCGGTGTTTCGGCCCTTCCATCGCCTGGAAGGCTCCCGCAGTCGAGATAGTGGCGGCAGCGGCCTGGGGCTGGCGATCGCGCGGCAGCTGGCGGACGCCTACGGCTGGCGTATCGAGTTGCGTAGTCGAAAAGAGGGTGGACTCGATGCGGCCCTGGTTATTCCCCGTGGTACTTGAACACCAACACTTCCATTTTCAGGAACGACAGGCTCACGATGGACAGGCGCCGCGTATGCGTGCGGATCACGCGCCAGGCGCCGTCCGCCGCGCAGCGAAAGCGGATGGTCAGGCTGGGGGTTAGGGTGAGTGTCATGCTGTTCTCCACGGTTATAATTCATTTTTAGCAAATTCCGTGCCTGGCATCTTTTAATAGCGCTCGGCCCGCCATGCCGTAGGAGCGGATCGTGTCCGCGATGCGCCGGTAGGCGCAAAGGTGGAAACGCCAGCCCAAGCGAGTGTCTTCCGTTTGTGGTGCGCTGGATCGCATGGCATCGCGGACACGGTCCGCTCCTGCGGCAGGTTTTATGTTCCGAGCCGCCGCTGAATCCTTGCCGGTATTGGCAAATTTCCAACAGGCTGCCCGCCGTGCCGGGCCTGGTCGGTGAATCCAGGTAAAATCGCTCACCCTTTGCAATGGCTTTACGAACATGCCCGCTTTTCAGGACATCATCCTCACCCTCCAGCATTTCTGGGGGGAACAGGGCTGCACGCTGCTGCAACCCTACGATCTCGAAGTCGGCGCCGGCACTTCCCATACCGCCACTTTTTTGCGTTCCCTCGGCCCGGAACCCTGGCAAGCCGCCTACGTGCAGCCTTCGCGCCGTCCCAAGGACGGCCGCTACGGCGAAAACCCCAACCGGATGCAGCACTACTACCAATTCCAGGTGGTGCTGAAACCGGCGCCGGAGAACATCCTGGAGCTGTATCTCGGCTCACTCGAAGCCCTCGGCTTCGACCTCAAACAGAACGACATCCGTTTCGTCGAGGACGACTGGGAAAACCCCACTTTGGGCGCCTGGGGCCTGGGCTGGGAGGTGTGGCTGAACGGCATGGAAGTCACCCAGTTCACCTACTTCCAGCAGGTCGGCGGGATCGACTGCAAGCCCATCACCGGTGAAATCACCTATGGCCTGGAACGCCTGGCCATGTATCTGCAGGGCGTGGAAAACGTGTTCGATCTGGAATATTCGCCTGGCGTCAGTTATGGCGATGTGTTCCACCAGAACGAAGTGGAACAGTCCGCCTACAACTTCGAGCACAGCGATGTGGAATTCCTGCTCACCGCCTTCAACGCCCATGAGCGCCAGGCGAAACACCTGATGGAAAACCAGTTGGCCCTGCCGGCCTATGAACAGGTGCTGAAAGCCGCCCACACCTTCAACCTGCTCGATGCCCGTGGCGCCATCTCGGTGACCGAGCGCGCCGCCTACATCGGCCGTATCCGCAACCTGGCGAGAGCCGTGGCGCAGAGTTATCTGGATTCGCGCGCCCGCCTTGGCTTCCCGATGGCGCCCAAAGCCTGGGCCGAGGAAGTGCTGGCACAGATTGAAAAGAAGGCGGCGTGAACATGAGTACAAAAAATCTGCTGGTCGAACTGTTTGTCGAAGAACTGCCGCCCAAGGCGCTGAAGGTACTTGGGGAAGCATTTGCAGATGGAATTCTCAATGGGCTCATCAAACGTAACCTGAAACTAAGGGAACCCAGCATCCAGGTTTTTGCCAGCCCACGAAGGTTGGGGGTGGCTATCCCTGATGTTTTGGCGCTGGCTCCGGAAAGAACCGAGACGATCAAGCTTATGCCGGTCAGTGTTGGACTTGCCGCCGATGGCCAGGCCACGCCGGCACTGCTGAAGAAACTGGGTGCAATGGGGCTGGATGTCTCATTTATGCCGCAACTCAAGCGAGCTCAAGATGGAAAGGGCGAAGCTTTGTTTTTCGACAGAGTTGTACCAGGAGCAACTCTGGCTGAAGGGCTACAACAGGCTCTGAACGAGACACTAACCAAACTGCCCATCCCCAAAGTCATGACCTACCAGTTGGCGGATGGCTGGACCACGGTCAACTTCGTGCGCCCCGCGCATGGCCTGGTGGCGCTGCATGGCGCCGAGGTGGTGGCGATTTCCACCCTGGGTCTGAACGCCGGGCGCGAAACGCAAGGCCATCGCTTCGAGGCCGTGGCACACCCCGTTTCCATCAAGACTGCCGACAGTTATGCCGCGCAGATGGAAGAAGAAGGCGCGGTCATCGCCAGCTTCGGCGAGCGTCGCGCCGAGATCGAGCGCCAGTTGCAGGCGGCGGCGGAGAAGGCCGGAGGCAGGCCGATCGACGACGATGCCCTGCTGGATGAAGTCACCGGCCTGGTCGAGCGGCCCAACGTGCTGCTGTGCCAGTTCGAGCCGGAATATCTGGAAGTTCCGCAGGAATGCCTGATCCTCACCATGAAGGCCAACCAGAAGTATTTTCCGCTTCTGGACGCCGCCGGAAAGCTTACCAACCAGTTCCTGATCGTCTCCAACATCCGCCCGGCCGACCCTTCCCAGGTGATCGGCGGCAACGAGCGGGTGGTGCGCCCGCGCCTGGCCGACGCCAAGTTTTTCTATGACCAGGACCGCAAGAAGCCGCTCGCGTCTCGTGTCGAGGCGCTGGACCGCGTGGTCTATCACAACAAACTGGGCAGCCAGGGCGCGCGCAGCCGCCGCCTGATGAAACTAGCTGGTGCCATTGCCCACGAACTAGGCGCCGATGAAATCCTGGCCACTCGTGCCGCGCAGCTCGCCAAGGCCGACCTCAGCAGCGACATGGTCGGCGAGTTCCCGGAGCTGCAAGGCATCATGGGCCGCTATTACGCCCTGCATGACGGCGAGGACACGCGTGTCGCGGCGGCCATCGCCGACCACTACAAACCGCGTTTCGCCGGCGACGAACTGGCCGCGGACCACCTCGGCCTTGCCGTCGCCTTGGCCGAGCGACTCGATACCCTGGTCGGCATCTTTGGCATCGGCCTGATTCCGACCGGTGACAAAGATCCCTTCGCCCTGCGCCGCGCAGCCTTGGGGATATTGCGCATGCTCATGGAAAAGCGGTTGCCGCTTGATCTGATGTGGTTGCTGGAACTGGCCCGAGGGCAGTTCGACCCGGAGCAGATCGCCAGCAGCGTGGCGCTCGACGTGTTCCAGTTCATGCAGGATCGTCTGCGGGTTTATCTGAAAGACCAGGGTTTTGCGGCTGCCCAGGTGGAAGCCGTGGTGGTGCTGGCGCCCACGCGCATTGACCAGGTGCCGGCGCGCCTGGACGCGGTGGCCGAGTTCAGTGTGCTGCCCGAATCCGCCGCCCTCTCCGCCGCCAACAAGCGCATCCAGAATCTCCTCAAGAAAGCCGATGGCGCGGTGGAGCCGGTGACCAACCCCTACTTGTTTCAGGAACCGGCGGAGATTGCGCTCAACGCCGCCCTGGCGGAGGTCGAACCGGTCGCTGACGCGGCCTTCGACGCGGGGGATTACACCGCGTCATTGCAATCCCTGGCCGCGCTGAAAGGCCCGGTGGACGCTTTCTTCGATGGCGTGATGGTCAATGTGGAAGACGCGAATCTGCGCGCCAACCGCCTCGGGCTGCTGGCGCGTCTGCATCGCGCCATGAACCGGGTGGCGGATTTGTCCAGGTTGGCGGTGTGAGTTCCGAAGTTGAAGCACACCCAGTATTTTCTAGCCACACGCGAGCGCTCTGACCGCGTCACGATTCTGGAGGAATGGATCGAACGTGCGGTGAGATGTCCGGAACATGAGGTTATCCAGTCCGATGGCCGCATTCGGAGGTGGATTCAGGTTCGGGAGATGGAGGGGAGGTGGTTGAGAGTTGTGCTACTTTCCGACGGCGAAACCGTGCACAACGCCTTTTTTGATCGGAGGTTCAAGCCATGAAGATCAAATATTTCACCGATACCGACACGCTCTACATCGAACTGCGTCCCGCAGACATCACGGACACTCGCGATCTCGACGAGGATACGTTGCTCGATCTCGATGCCTCCGGGCAGGTCTGTGCCATCACGCTGGAGCATGCTTCGCAGCGCGCGCGGATTCCCGAGTTTTCCTATGAACTGGTGGCTGCTGCATGAAACTCGTCATCCTCGACCGCGACGGCGTCATCAATTTCGACTCCGACCAGTTCATCAAGAGCCCACAGGAATGGCTGCCGATTCCGGGCAGCCTGGAGGCTATCGCCCGGCTCAATCAGGCGGGGTATCGGGTGGTGGTGGCGTCGAATCAGTCCGGGGTGGGGCGTGGCCTGTTCGACATGTCCACCCTCAACGCTATCCACGCCAAGATGCACAAGTTGGTCGCACAAGCCGGTGGCCGCATCGACGCGGTGTTTTTCTGCCCGCATGCGGCGGATTCAAAATGCGCTTGCCGCAAGCCCAAACCGGGTTTGTTCCAGGAGATTGCCGAGCGTGTGCGTTCCGATTTGCGTGGCGTGCCCGCCATCGGTGATTCCCTGCGCGACCTGCAAGCCGCGCTGACGGTGGGCGCGCAGCCGATGCTGGTGAAGACGGGCAAAGGGGTGCGCACCCTGGAGGGCGGCCAGATGCCGGAAGGCATCCCGGTTTATGAGAATCTTGCTGACGCGGTGCGCGCTATCCTCGCAGAAGCGGCTTGAACCTCGCGCTACAGCCATGCCATTCATTCGCTCCCTTCTGTTCCTGCTCATCAAGGTCGTGCTGACCATTCCCTTCAGCTTGCTGATTCTGCTTTCCGCCCCGCTGCCAGCACTGCCGCGTTATCGCTTCATCACCCTCTGGGGGCGAATGGTGATCGGGCTGGCGCGCTGGGTGGTGGGCATCCGCTTTCGTGTTGAAGGGCTGGAAAACCTGCCGCGAGAACCGGCCGTCGTGCTGGCCAAACATCAATCCGCCTGGGAGACCATCGCCTTCCAGCAAATTTTCCCGCCGCTATCTTTCGTGTTGCGGAAGAGCCTGCTCTATATCCCGTTCTTCGGCTGGGGGTTGGCGCTGTTTTCACCCATCGCTATCGATCGGGGCGCCGGGCGCGAAGCGTTGAAGCAACTGGAGGCGCTGGGACGCGAGCGCCTCGATGCCGGTTTCTGGGTACTCGTGTTCCCGGAAGGAACACGCGTCGGGGTAGGAGAGAAGGGCGATTACCAGATCGGCGGCGCCTGGCTGGCGGCAAAATGCGGCGCGCCGGTGGTGCCGGTGGCGCACAACGCCGGGCGTTGCTGGCCAAAGAATGCGTTCATCAAACGACCAGGCGAAATCACCGTGGTAATCGGCCCGGCCATCCCCACCCAGGGACGCCGCCCGGCCCAAGTGCTGGCGGAAGCCGAGGTGTGGATCGAAACGACTATGCGGCGCCTGTGAACGAAGTAATCGGTCCACCGTCGCAAATCGTGCCTAAGAAACATGGCCGATGCACCGCGTGTAGCGCCGGCTTCCAGCCGGCGTCTTTACAGCAATGGCAGCCGGCTGTTTTAAAGGACGCCGGCTCGAAGCCGGCGCTACACATGCACGAAACCGTCGTTTCGAATCAATAGGTTGCAATGTGTTTCTGGTGATGTCATGAAAGACCCCGATTCCTTCCTTCTACCGCCGATAGACCGCTGGCCCGCGCGCCTCGATCTGCTGCAAAGCACCAGCGGCCTCGTCCTGGGGCTGTTCATGTGGCTGCACATGCTGTTCGTCTCATCCATCCTGCTCGGCAACGATGCCATGTGGACTGTGGCGCGTTTCTTCGAAGGCACTTTCTTCTTCGGCTACCCCTTGCCCTGGCTGGTTTCCGCCTTTGTGGCGACAATCTTCGCGTTGTTCGTGGCACATGCCTGGCTGGCGCTGCGTAAATTCCCTACGCAATGGCGCCAGCAGACAGCTTATTGGCGGCACATGCGCGCCATGCGCCACGAAGACACGTTTCTCTGGTTCGTCCAGGTTCTCACCGGCTTCGCCATGTTTTTTCTGGCGCCGGTGCACCTCTATCTGATGCTGAGCCACCCGGAATTGATCGGCCCCTATGAGTCCGCCGACCGGGTCTGGAGCGGGCGCCTGTGGCCGCTCTATCTGGTGCTGCTGTTTCTGGTGGAACTGCATGGCGGCATCGGCCTGTATCGCCTGGCGGTGAAGTGGGGCGACTTCAAGGATGCCTTCGCCTCCCGATGCAAGTTGAAGCGCCTGAAATGGGACTTGACCGTGTTCTTCCTGGTGCTCGGCTTCGCCACCCTGGCGGCCTACATCAAACTCGGCATCGAACACGCGCCGCATGTGGGCGAACCGTATATCCCCTCTTGGCAGAGGAGTGCGTCATGAAGCTTATTCACGCCGACGTGCTGGTCATCGGCGGCGGGCTGGCCGGGCAGCGGGTCGCCCTGGCGGCGAAACGGCGCGGCCTGGAGCCGCTGATCCTTTCGTTGGTGCCGGCCAAGCGCTCGCATTCCGTCGCTGCCCAGGGCGGTATGCAGGCCAGCCTGGCGAATGGTTTCAAGGGCGAGGGCGATAACGAGGACGTGCATTTCGAAGACACCGTGCGCGGTTCCGACTGGGGCTGCGATCAACGGGTCGCGCGCCTATTCGCCCATGTCGCACCCAAGGCCATTCGTGAACTGGCCGCCTGGGGCGTGGCCTGGAGCCGGGTACGCGCGGGGGATCATGAGGTGGTCATCAACGGCCAGCGGGTGACCCTGACGGAACGCGAAGCCGCGCAGGGCCTGATTACCGCGCGCGACTTCGGCGGCACCCGCAAATGGCGCACCTGCCACACCTCGGACGGCACCGGCCACGCCATGCTCTACACCGTGTCCGATTGGGTCATCGCCGAGGCCATTCCAGTACATGAGCGCCAGGAAGCGCTGGCCCTGATCCACGACGGCCAGCGTTGCCATGGCGCGGTGGTGCGTGACCTCATCACCGGTGAACTCTCTGCGCACCTGGCGCGCGCCACGGTCATCGCCAGCGGCGGTTACGGACGCCTCTACGGCATTTCCACCAACGCCCTCATCAACGAAGGCATGGGTGCGGCGCTGGCCCTGGAAACCGGGGTGGCGCGCCTGGGCAACATGGAAGCGGTGCAGTTTCACCCCACCGCCATTGTTCCCGCCGGCATTCTGGTGACCGAGGGCTGCCGTGGCGACGGCGGCGTTCTGCGCGATGCTGATGGCCACCGCTTCATGCCCGATTACGAGCCGGAGAAGAAAGACCTGGCTTCGCGCGATGTGGTCTCGCGGCGCATGGCCGAGCACATGCGGGCAGGAAAGGGCGTTCAATCGCCTTATGGCGACCACCTCTGGCTGGACATCACGCAACTTGGCGCCGCGCACATCGACCGCAATCTGCGCGAGGTGAAGGACATCTGCCACTACTTCCTCGGCATCGACCCGGCGAAAGATTTCATCCCGGTGCGTCCCACCCAGCATTACTCCATGGGCGGCGTGCGCACAGATTTTCGGGGCGAATCGCCCTGGCTCTCCGGCCTGTTCTCCTGCGGCGAGGCGGCCTGTTGGGACCTGCACGGTTTCAACCGCCTGGGCGGCAACTCGCTGGCGGAAACCGTGGTGGCGGGCATGCTGGTGGGCGAATACGTGGCCGACTTCTGCGAATCCAGCCACGGCGAGCTGGATATTTCCACCGCCCTGGCGCGCGACTTCGTCCAGCGCGAACAGCGCGCCCTGGAAAAATTCATCGCCAACCCCGGCCGCGAGAACGCCGTGGCCCTGCGGCGGCGCATGGAACAGATCATGACCGACCAGGTCGGCCTGTTCCGCAACGGCCCCGATCTGGAAAGCGCCGTGGCGGAACTGGCCGACCTGCTCGCGCGTAGTAGCGAGGTTGGGGTGAGTGGCGGCAAATTCGGTGGCCTCGACGCCAACCCGGAACTCGTTCTCGCCTATCGCCTGCCGCGCATGCTGAAAGTCGCGCTCACCGTGGCGATGGGCGCCTTGAATCGCACGGAAAGCCGGGGCGCGCACTACCGCGAGGATTTTCCCGCGCGCAATGACCGCGACTGGCTCAACCGCACCCTGGCCTGCTGGCGCGAGGGCGACGCGCTGCCGACGCTGGATTACGAAGCGCTGGATGTGTTGCAAATGGAACTGCCGCCCGGTTTTCGCGGCTACGGCGCCAAGAACATCATCGACCATCCCGATACCGCCCAGCGCCAGGCCGAAGTGGACGAAATGCACGCGGCCAAGCTGGATCGTTACGCCGCCCAGTCCTATCTGATGTCCTTCAAGCACTACTTGCCGCTGAAATACCGTGGCCGCAACGAGCGCCTGGACGAACCGCTGCCATGACCGCATCGCGCATCCTCACTTTCCACGTTTTCCGCCACAACCCACGCGATTCCGGCAGCCAGCCCGGCGTGCGCGAGTACCAGGTGGAGGAAACGCCGGGCATGACGCTATTCATCGCGCTCACCCACATCCGCGAAGAACACGATCCCGGCCTCATTTTCGATTTTGTCTGCCGTGCCGGGGTCTGCGGTTCCTGCGCCATGCTCATCAATGGCCGCCCCGGCCTGGCCTGCCGCACGCTCACCAGCGAGCTCCCGGCCGACATCCGCCTGTTCCCGCTGCCCGGCTTCGAACTCATCGCTGATCTCTCGGTGAATACCGGTAAATGGATGCGCGCCATGAGCGAGCGCCTGCAAGCCTGGGTGCACCTGGCCAGCGAGGTAAACCCGAACGAGATTGAAGCAGCGATGGACCCGGACCTGGCCGAAGCCGTCTACGAACTCGATCGTTGCATCGAATGCGGCTGCTGCGTGGCCGCCTGCGGCAGCGCCCAGATGCGGCCGGATTTCGTCGGCGCGGTGGGCATGAACAAGCTCGCGCGCTTTCGCCTCGACCCGCGCGACGACCGCGGCGACGCTGAGTATTACCAGCTCATCGGCGACGACAGCGGCATCTTCGGCTGCATGAGCCTGCTCGGTTGCCAGGACGTCTGCCCCAAGGCGCTCTCGCTGCAAACCCAGATCGCCTTCATGCGCCGGGCCATGACGCGGCAGGGGCTGTAAGGCCGCCCAGCCGGGTAGAAGCCAGGCGCCGTATCAAAGCCGCCGCCATGGTTTACCCGGCCAAGATCGCCGAGGTTCGGGAACGGCGGCTTCCGTTGATTATGAATTGCGGCTTTCGACCCGGAAGAGCCCTTCGACCTACACGTTCTTGACGGTCTCTTGTCTGAGGTCAAGCTGCCATTCAACAAATCGCGGTAAATGCCGGGTCATCGGCCGAAGCCGACATTGGCCCTTTCCAGATAGCAGTCACTCGGGAATGACAACTCCCATCCAGCTTGGAGCGCTGCTTCCGACCCACTACAGCCGCCCGGCCCTCATGTCCATGACAGTCGGCTGTCTGGGGCGGAGCCGCCACAGACTGGCTCACCGCAGCCTACAGAGAACTCACTGTCTTCTTCATAGCTCCATCATCTCAAGAGTTGGAGCCTCCACCAAACAACCCCCCGTGCCAATATGGCCTGAGACACCTGCTCCTCTGAAATTACTGTAGAAGGCAGGCCCAATTCATGAAGACCAAGATGAAATCCCCCATGCGAGATGAGCAAGCCGTTGCGCCGGATGAGGCG
>Ga0210033_1000762_pt1 | contig 30521 bp, 29 predicted proteins | sample CryGeymeta201501_FD_185465 | JGI IMG/M metagenome (GOLD analysis project Ga0210033, IMG submission 185465) | Groundwater microbial communities from Crystal Geyser aquifers in Utah, USA - Crystal Geyser metaG 2015-01 (SPAdes) (version 2) | ecosystem: Environmental > Aquatic > Deep subsurface >... | reverse complement strand
TGCTCACGCGCTTAATCGAGCAGCACGGTGAAGTCGAGTTCATCCCGGATGCCTTCAAGGGCGATGAAGTCGAACGGCAAGCGGAGGTCGAGGTGGCGCTGGTCTATCTGTGCAAGCAGGCGGACACGAGCGCGATCATCGGTGACATCCTGGGTGAGATGAAGGCCGATACCCAGTCGCACAGCCTGGGGGCCGACTTTCACGAAGCGCACGAGCTGGCGTTGCCGAACAACTTCGCTGAAAACACGGTCCTTGCGTTCAAGGCGGCGGTCGAGGCAATGCGTCAGGAGGTCTATGCCGAAGCCCGCGCCAGTCATTACGCCAAGCTACTTGGTGAAACGATGGCGAAGGTTAATGGCGATGCATCCGGAGAGCCGTCTGCTGGATCGTCCGGCAGCACGGCAACATGGGTACGTGGCGAGCTGGGGAAACGCTATGGCAAGCTGAAGGATCGGGCCTGGACGGGCATTCTCCGTTCAACCCAGGTTACCTCGCGGCTCTCGTCTCGCGCTCAAAGCCGTCTGGAAGCGGAATTCGAAAACATCAAGAAATTGGAGTTTTCGGAATCCAACATCTACGGCTTTCTGGCAGGCCTGGCCAACGCGGGTGGCCAGATTCAGATCGAGATGGCCTGCGACGTGTTCGACTTGATCACGAAGTACCACTCGGACAACACGGTGTTCTACATGGGATGGAAATCCAATGACAGGCACCGGACGTGCGGGATGAGGATCAAGACGACGCGGTTCATCATTCCTGGAAACCCAACAGGGGGATGGCGGTCATCCCTGGACTGGGAGGGGACTCAGATGCTGCGTGACTACGACAAGGTGTTTGCCATGCTGGACGGCAAGCGCGAGCCGGATGTCAGCCTCGAATGGGTATTCCGCTTCAAGTTTGATGAGCTTCGCTGGGGCCACCGTTTGAGCACGTCGTATTTCGATGTCCGCTTCTACCCTGGTGTCGGCACGATCCACTTCTTCCCTCGGGACAAGAAGCTGATCGACCGCCTGAACCGCCTGGTGGGTCGCCACCGTCAATGGCTACCGCCAACGGAAGAGGGTGTCAGCAAGGACTTCTGGTTGCAGTACGAAAAGGCCGAGAAGTTCGATGGGGAGGTCCGCAAGGAGTTCGCCAAGAGTGGAGCAGGGCGCAGTACCTGGAACAAACCATCGCTCCAGTCGTTGTTCCACACCAATGATCGCAAGGCCGAGTCCGAAGAAGTGCTTGCTCAGGCCGTTCAGGTCGTCCTCGATCGGCACGGCATCAATATCGAAGCTGCGATCGAGCCGCACGATAGTGGCCGGCCTCTCTTGCTGGCAGCGTAACCCGACCCCGCCCAGTCTCTGACTGGCGGGGTTTTTTTCCGTTGTTTACGTCCGAAGTGGGTTATCTACATCGGAAGTCATTATCCGAATCTGACCGATGCAAACGCATACCGGTGCGCGTGACAGTATTCCGATACAGAAAACGGTAACGCCTGATCGAGTTGCTGGTTCCACTTCGGATAGTTCGAGGTGATGCGATGCTTGCCTTATTTCTGGTCCCTCCCGAAAACGCCATGATACGGGCCCAGTAAGGGAATCCACTGACCGCCTGATTTCAGCGAAACAGGTCGTAGACATCCACCCTTCCGGGCGTGGGCCGCCGTTTCTTGAGCAAGGCCTTGAGCTGCTTGACGTCTTCAACCGCGAGCAGATGCATTTCCAAACCGCGGATGGCGAGCTGGATGCTGGTGATATCACAGTTGAGTATGCTGATGAGCGCGCTGGGGGGCAGGTCGAAGTAAGGGGGAACGCGAAACTGCGCCTTGAAACCTCCTTCGATATTCAGGATTTCCTGTTCCAGTTCGCCGAGTTGTTCCTTCAGGATTTTGTTGAAGTGCTTCAGCCGGCTCTCGCTGAGGTTGTTGAGGGCGGCCTGGTCGATGTGTTCCAACTCCAGTTGCAGTTCCAGCAATTGCAGAAGATCGTTCTTGCCATAGGCCAGATTGGCGCGCTGCATCAGCTTCGTTTTTCGGTCACGCTCCACCGGGTCGGGTTCGCGGTCGGGATGAAGGGCGCTGGCCAGTTTGCGGTATACCTCGCGGATGGACTGGCTGATCTGAGCTTCTTCAGCCTGTTTCTGCGCCTCGCGGGCGAGTTGTTTGGCCGATTTTTTACGCCTGGCCAGCCGTTCTTCCTGAGCCTGCCGATCAGCCTCGTATTGCGCCTGCCTTTCCTGCACGTGCGCCTCAACCCGCTTCAGAAGGTCTTCGGGGGAATTCATGTCCACGTCGTCGCCCAGTTCGACTCCCAGAATCTCCTCCCATGCGGATTGCTTGTCCTTGAGGGAGGCGGCCTCCTCGCTGTCGTAGTCGGTTGGGCTGTGCTTGTTGAACAGGGCTTTCAATTCCGCATCGTCACACCCATCCAACAGATCCCTGGCCAAACTGGTAATCAGGTGTGCAATCTTGCCGCGTTCGGTTTTGGTGATTCCTTTCAGGTCGATAGCCCGATCAAGGCTGTACGCCATCTTGGCTTGCAACGCCTCCAAGGCTTCGACCAGGGGAATCAGTTCACCGGCGTATTTTTGCCGGTACGGCGGGATGGCTGCTTCCCAGGCGGCCAGGCGGGCTCGCCGTTGTTCAATCTGTTTGATCAGGGTGTTGAATGTCTTCTGGCCTTTGGACAGTGGGGACTGGTTCTGGCCGGTGGCGATGCTGATGGTCTTGACGTGGGTTCGGGTCATGGATGTGCGTTCGGCCTGCCTTCATTCGGCAGCACGATGCGGCGCAGGGCGCTCGTCCGCGTAATTGACGCGCTCCCGCAATTCCTTACCTACTTTGAAGTGAGGCAGGTATTTGGACGGAACTTGGACAGGGTCTCCGGATTTTGGATTCCTACTTTGTCGGGGTGGCCGATGGTTCAAGGTAAAACTCACGAATCCTCGGATTTCGACGCGATCACCGCGCGCCAGGGCGATGGCGATCGAATCCAGGATCAGGGACACCGATATTTCCGCATCCTTGGGAGCGAGATTCGCGGCGCGAGCGGCTAGACAGGCGATGAGGTCGGCACGATTCATCGGCAAAATATAGCGCACTCGGCGTTCGAGACGACAATCGTTGAGAGGCATCGGGTATCTCTACGAGCGCTTGCAACGGGGATGCACCCAACCTGAAACCACCCAGGCAAGATGTAATGGGAAAATCCAAACCACCCTGTTATGGGGTCTCAACCGGCGCCGACAGGCTCGATAGTCGTGAGCTTCGGTGGCGAAGCGGGAGTGCACCAATTAGCGGCGCAGCGCCACTGAAGCAAGGGGTGAACTGATCCTGGGACGCTGCGCGCCTAACGAATTGCTCTATGGATGAATTTCTTGTCACGTCATGAAGGAGTTCATCATGGATGCCATTACCAATACCCGGCATGGTAATGTGCCCTGGAACAAGGGCAAGCTTACAGGTCAGAAGCCACCCCTGAAGCTGAAGGAGATCTGGGCGATCCGCATTCACCTGCAACTGGCAAAGGAGGAATGCGAACTGGCGATGTTCAACTTGGCCATCGACAGCAAGTTGCGTGGCTGCGATCTTGTGGCGCTCAGGGTTTGAACTGGACCCCCGCGTCAAGACAAAAAGCCACCTGATTTAAGCTGCGCATTCGACTTGACTAGCAGCTGGACGGCGCTGCCCCGGTTTTGCTTTTGACTTGGCTGTTGCCGCTGCTTCTGGCCTTGCTTCTGCGGTGGAGGAATCCCCTGAGGAGCGTAGCGGATCAGGGGATTCCTCCACCGCGCCGCCGAATTTATCCAGGATCATCGCCCCGCCACCCACTGCGGTTCGATACACGACTTCGGGCGTCTTCTGACCCAGCGACTGGTGCGGCCGCTCACCGTTGTAGGCGTCTCAAAGTCATTGATACGTTCCGATCCCGGTCCACCCCATGCACCTGAAAAACCAGCTTGGCCAAATCCAGACCAATCCGTGTAGCGTTCATCTCGGACTCGTTCTTTCTTCGACTGGTCGATGACTGCTCCAGTCTGGCACTTCGATGCCGTTACCGTGAGGAGGAGTCCATCCCATTGGGCTAGCGCTTACTTGCACAAGTCTCGCTACATTCGATCCGCTTGGCATCCCCGCTCGCTGCGTTGCGAATCCTCGCCATTGCTGGGCTATGGCTGCGGTTCGCGCCTTGCGATCGGGGCGCCAAGCGGCTCTCGGTGCTAACGCAGACTTCTGCAAGTAAGCACGAGTTATTCGTTTCCGGACCCTAAGCCAGCACGTCCATCCCTTCGTTGGCCAGCATCTCGGTGAGTTTGATCAATGGCAAGCCGATCAGGGCATTGGGATCTTCCGTCTCGAAGCGGGCGATCAGTGCGATGCCCAGTGATTCGCTCCTGGCGCTGCCGCAGCAGTTGTAAGGCTGGTCGCGCATGAGGTAGTTCTCGATCTGGGCGTCTGTGTATTCGCGCATCACCAGCCGCACCGGCACGTTGGCGGTCTGCACCGAACCGCTACGCGCATTGAGCAGGGTCAGCGCGGTGTGGAATTCCAGCGCTTTGCCGCGCATCGACTTCAGTTGTGCGATGGCCTTCTCGTGGGTGCCAGGCTTGCCCAGTTGCACGCCTTCCAGCAGAGCCACCTGGTCGGAACCGATGATGAGCGCGTCGGGAAATTTCTCGGCCACCGCCCGCGCTTTCAGCAGCGAAAGTCGTTGCGCAGTCTCATCCGGCGATTCACCGGACAGCGGCGTTTCGTCGACTTCCGGGGCGGCGACTTCGAACGGCACACCCAGGCGCGCCAGAAGCTCGCGGCGATACGGGGAGGTGGAGGCGAGAACGAGTTTCAAGGGGCAAGGGGCAAGGGGCAAGGGGCAAGGGGCAAGGGGCAAAAAAAAGCTGGGGGTCCCTTGTACCTTGCCCCTGAAGTTATTCCGGCTGGATTTCCACCAGTACCTGATCCGGCGTTACCGCGTCTCCCTTGGTGACATGGATGCCAACGACCGTACCGGTGACAGGGGACTGAATCTCGTTTTCCATCTTCATCGCTTCGATGACCAGGACACCGTCGCCGGCACTGACCTTCTGGCCGATTTTCATCAGCACATCGACGATGGTGCCGGGCATGGCGGTGGTTATGTGGCCGGCATGGGTCGGGCGCGGGCGCGCCTTGGAGCCGCCAGCCGCCGACTTTTTACTGGCGCCGGCGCGGGCGCCACCCGCCGGGCTGACTTCGATTTCGTCAAGCGTTTCCACCCGTACTTCTTCGGAGACGCCGTCCACATGGACGAAGAACGGGCGTACCCCCTCGCCAGCGTTGCCGGTGCCGCTGATGCGGATGTGGTAGGTCTCGCCGTGCAAGGTGACGTTGAACTCGCTGGGCGCGAAAAAGGATGGGCAGGTAGCGGCTTCTCGCGCTTCCCGGGGAAGTAGCGGTTCCGGGGTCAGGGTGCCGGCGGCGCGTTCCTGCAGGAAGGTGCGGGCCAGGTCGGGGAACATGGCGTAGGTCAGTACATCCTCGTCGGACTTGCTCAGGCCTTCTGCTTCGAGACGGAGCTTGTCGAGCTCTTCGGGGATGAGGTCGGCGGGACGGCAGGTGATGACTTCCTGGTTGCCCACGGCCATCTTCTTCACTTCTTCGTTAACTTTGCCTGGCGCGGCGCCATAGCGGCCGAGTAGGTAGCTCTTTACTTCGTTGGTGACCGATTTGTAGCGGCCACCGGTAAGTACGTTGAGCACGGCCTGGGTGCCGACAATCTGCGAGGTGGGTGTGACCAGGGGGGGGAAGCCAAGGTCTTCGCGCACCCGTGGGATTTCCGCCATGACGTCGTCCATGCGGTTGAGCGCGCCCTGTTCCTTCAATTGGTTGGACAGGTTGGAGATCATGCCGCCCGGCACCTGGGAGGTCAGGATGCGGGTGTCGACCAGGTGTGAATCCATTTCGTACTGCCAGTATTTCTTGCGCACTTCGCGGAAGTAGGCGGCGATTTCCTGCAACAGGGGCAGGCTCAAGCCGGTGTCATATTGCGTGCCGGCAAGCGCGGCGACCAGGCTTTCCGTGGTCGCGTGGCTGGCGCCTTCAGAGAACGCGGAATTGCAACAGTCGATGATGTCGGCGCCGGCTTCCACGGCCTTCAGGTGCACCATCGTCGAGAGGCCGGCGGTGGCGTGGCTGTGCGTGTTGACCGGCAGGTTAGTTGCGTCCTTGACCGCTTTTACCAGGTTGTAGGCGGCATAGGGGGTGAGCAGGCCGGCCATGTCCTTGATGGCAATGGAGTCGACACCCATCTCCGCCAGGGTGCGCGCCATGGCGACGAAGTAGGCAATGTCATGCACCGGGCTGACGGTGTAGGAAATCGCGCCCTGGGCATGTTTACCGGTTTTTTTCACGGCGTCGATGGACACGCGCATGTTGCGGGTGTCGTTCATGGCGTCGAACACGCGAAATACATCGACGCCGTTGTCGGCGGATTTCCGCACAAAAGCGCGTACCACATCATCGGCATAGTGCCGGTAGCCAAGTAGGTTCTGACCACGCAGCAACATGTTGATCTGGGTATTGGGTAGGGCGCGGCGCAGTTTCTTCAGGCGTTCCCACGGGTCTTCCTTGAGGAAGCGCACGCAGGCGTCGAAGGTGGCGCCGCCCCAGGCTTCCAGGGACCAGAAGCCGACACGGTCGAGTTTGCCGCAGATCGGCAGCATATCGTCGGTACGCATGCGGGTGGCGATGAGGGACTGGTGGCCGTCACGCAGGACGAGATCGGAAATGAGTATTTTTGCCATGGTTCAGGACCTGTTCATGGATAACTTGGGCGATTATGGGTGTGCTGTCGGGATGCGATGCAAAGCGTCTGGCGCGCCGCTTGGCCATCCCAAGCAAGCGACCGACAACGCGGCAGCGCGCCCACCAGTGCGGCCAGAATGTTCGAGTTATTCATGGACAGGCCCTTAAGTCTCTTACATGCCAAGGTGCGCGGCGATGGCCGCTGAAATGGCTGCGGCGGTCAACTCCGGAGGGCGCCGGACCACGTAGTTCAGGAGTTCCGGGTGGGCTTCCACGAAACCGGTGTTGAAGCGCCCACTGCGGAATTCCGCGTCCTTGAGGATTTCCTTGTAGTAGGGAATGGTGGTCTTCACGCCATACACGACCATGTCGTCGAGGGTGCGCAGACCACGCGCGATGGCATTTTCCCAGCTCAGCGCCCAGACCGTGATCTTGGCGCACATCGAGTCGTAATAAGGGGGAATGACATAGCCGGAGTAAATCGCCGCATCGGTGCGCACACCTGGGCCGCCCGGCGCGTAGTAGCGGGAGATACGGCCGAAACTGGGCAGGAAGCTGTTCTGTGGATCTTCCGCGTTGATGCGAAATTCCATGGCGAAGCCGCGATGGCGAATGTCTTCCTGCTTGTATTGCAGCGGTTCACCGCTGGTGATGCGGATCTGTTCCTGGACGATGTCGATGCCGGTGATGGTTTCCGTGACCGTGTGTTCTACCTGGAGACGGGTGTTCATCTCCATGAAGTAGAACTGGTTGTCGGAATCGAGCAGGAATTCCACCGTGCCGGCATTCTCGTAACCGACCGCCTTGGCCGCGCGTACCGCCAGCTTGCCGATGTATTCACGTTGCGCCTCGGAAAGTTGCGGCGAAGGGGCGATCTCGATCAGCTTCTGGTTGCGTCGTTGGATGGAACAGTCGCGCTCATAAAGATGCACGGTGTTGCCTTGGGAATCGCCGATGACCTGGACCTCGATGTGCTTCGGATTGACCACGCATTTCTCGATGAACACTTCTGGCTTACCGAATGCCTTGCTGGCTTCCGACACCACTCGCTCATAGTTTTTCATCAGATCGGCTTCCGAATCGCAACGCCGGATGCCGCGGCCACCACCGCCATTGGTCGCCTTGAGCATGACCGGATAGCCAATGCCGTTGGCCAGATCGCGAGCTTCTTCGACGCTTTCCAGATTGTGGTCGGAACCGGGGACGACCGGAATTCCTGCCTTGATCATGGCCAACCGAGCCTGGATCTTGTCGCCCATCTGGCGAATGACCTTGGGTGAGGGCCCGATGAATTTGATGCCGCGCCGGGCGCAGACTTCGGCCAGGACTGGATTCTCCGAGAGGAAACCATAGCCGGGATGCAGCGCGTCGCAGCCCGATGCCACAGCCAGGTTCACGATATTGTGGGCATTGAGATAACCCACTACGGGATCGGAACCGATGTTGTAAGCCTCGTCCGCTTTTTTTACATGCAGGGCGCTGCGATCGGCATCGGAGTAAATAGCGACCGATTTGATGCCCAGCTCCTTGCACGCGCGCACGATGCGAACCGCGATTTCACCCCGGTTGGCGATGAGTATCTTGCGTATCACGCTGGAGATGTTTTTGACATTGAAAGCGGTGCACAATATCATTATCAGCTTATGTCTGCACAGACTGTGATGGATCCCATCCGCTTCACTCGAGAGGCTGGTTGCTTGGCGGGCGAATTTGCCCTGGCGGAAGTGGGCCGTTTGCGGGATGAACTGGCAGGGGATCAAGGTGTGGTGACTTATCGCCTGGCAGGCGCGCTGGTGCGAGGCCGTCCCGCTTTGCGCCTGTTGGTCGAAGCGGATCTGACTCTGATCTGCCAGCGATGTCTCAAACCTTATGTGCATCCGCTGCACTCCGAGGGGGTGATTTTCCTGGCCCGCAATGCTGCGGAACTGGAGCGCTGGGAAAGCCACGATCCCCTTATGGATGTGATCGTGGCAGAAGCGCATATGGATGTGCGGATGCTGGTTGAAGACGAACTTTTACTGAGCCTGCCGGTGGCGCCTCGTCATGAAGAGGGTGCCTGCCAGCAGACAGAAATTGCCCAAGGAGCAAACTGATGGCTGTTCAACAAAACAAGAAATCCCCGTCCAAGCGTGGTATGCACCGCGCCCATGACTTTCTGATTGCCCCCGGCACAGCCGTGGAATCCACCACCGGCGAAACACATCTGCGCCACCATATCAGCCCCAACGGTTACTATCGTGGCCGCAAGGTGGTCAACAGCAAAGGTGAGAATAGCTGAGTTTACCCGCGAGCCGATCCGTCCCGATTGATGAGTTCTATCCCGTGGCGGGCGCGGGTGACCGCATATGCGCGAAATCACGATTGCCATTGACGCCATGGGGGGCGATCACGGCCCCCATGTCACCGTCAAGGCGGCGTTGAGCGTTCTGCAGCGCGAGGAGGACGTCAATTTTGTCCTGGTCGGCTTGGAAGACATCATCAATGCGGAATTGAAATTGCGCCGCGCACAGGCGAGCACGCGCTTGCGTGTCCGCCATGCATCCGAAGTGGTGAAGATGGATGATCCCCTCTCTGTCGCACTGCGCAGCAAGAAAGATTCCTCGATGCGCGTAACTGCTGATCTGGTCAAGCGCGGTGAGGCGGATGCGGGTGTCTCGGCCGGAAACACCGGTGCGCTTATGGCAGTTTCCCGTTTTGTCCTGAAAACACTCCCCGGCATCGACCGTCCCGCTATCGCCTCCACTCTGCCTTCCTACACTGGATGCACCTACATGCTTGACCTTGGCGCCAATGTCGATTGCACGGCCGAGCATCTGCTCCAATTCGGCATCATGGGCTCGGCCCTCTGCGCGGCCATTGAGCACAAGGAAAGGCCAAGTATCGGCCTACTCAATATTGGTGAGGAAGACATCAAGGGCAACGAAGTGGCGAAGCGGGCCGGTGAAATGCTCAAATCCAGCGGGCTCAACTTCTATGGCAATGTGGAAGGCAATGATATCTACAAGGGCACGGTTGACGTGGTGGTGTGCGATGGATTTGTCGGCAATGTGGCTCTGAAGTCCTCCGAAGGCCTGGCCAAGCTTATTGCCGAGGTTTTGCGCCGGGAGTTCAGAAAAAATCTTTTCACACGGCTGGCCGGTATCATCGCCTTGCCGGTAATTCGCGCCTTCAAGCGCAAGATGGATCCGCGCCGATACAATGGTGCCAGCCTGCTGGGTTTGAATGGCGTCATCATCAAGAGCCACGGTTCGGCGGATGTATTCGCCTTTGAACAGGCCATCCTCAAGGCGGTGGAAGAAGTGCGTGGTGGCCTGTTGCGCCGCATCGCCGACCAGGTTGGTGCCCATAATGGCAAATCAGTCGAAGGAGTTCCGGGGTGAGCCATGCTCGCATCATCGGGACCGGTAGCTATTTGCCGGCCTATGTTTTGACCAACGCCGAGTTGGAGCAGCGAGTGGAAACCACCAGCGAGTGGATACTCGAACGCACAGGTATTCGCGAACGCCATATCGCCGCGGAAGGTGAATTCACCAGCGATCTGGCTGAGAAGGCATCCCTGCGCGCGATTGAAGCGGCCGGCATCGACGCCGCCGAGATCGGCCTGATTATCGTTGCTACCACCACACCGGACCGTGTTTTCCCTAGTACTGCCTGCAAGCTACAGGCCAAACTCGGCATTATCAGTGGCTGTCCCGCCTTTGATCTACAGGCGGTGTGCAGTGGTTTTATCTACGCGGTGTCGGTGGCCGATACTTTCATTCGTTCCGGGCAGGTAAAAACCGCTCTGGTGGTGGGTGCCGAGACGCTCTCGCGCATTACCGACTGGAACGATCGCGGCAACTGCATCCTCTGGGGCGACGGCGCCGGTGCCGTGGTTCTTCAAGCCTCTGACCAACCTGGCATCATCAATACCCATCTTCATGCCGATGGGCGTTATGAAGATCTCCTTTATGTTGATGGCGGCGTTTCCTTGAAAAAGAAGGGCGAGTGCTACATGCGCATGTCCGGTAATGCCGTATTCAAGATGGCGGTCAAGATGCTGGATGCCATCGTCGACGAAACCCTGGTGGCTAATGGCCTGGCCAAAAGCGACATCGACTGGCTGGTGCCACACCAGGCCAACATCCGCATCATCCAGGCCACCGCCAAGAAGCTGGGCATGAGCATGGACAAGGTGGTGGTGACCGTGGATCGCCATGGCAATACCTCCGCCGCTTCTGTGCCGATTGCTCTGGATACCGCAGTGCGCGAGGGCAAGATAAAACCTGGTGAATTGGTGCTGATGGAAGCCTTCGGGGGCGGTTTTACCTGGGGCTCGGTGTTGGTGAGAATGTAGGGCGGGATGAATTCTGCCCTACAAGGAGACTCCATGAAGTTCGCATTCGTTTTCCCTGGGCAGGGTTCGCAAGCAGTTGGCATGATGGCGGCTTATTTGCCAACCCATGGCGTTGCGCCGGTGATTCGCGACACCTTTGACGAGGCGTCAAGCGCACTCGGATTCGACCTTTGGGACCGGGTGGCCCATGGCCCGGCCGATGCGCTTAATCAAACCGTGACTACCCAGCCGGCCATGCTGGCAGCCGGGGTGGCGGTTTACCGCCTCTGGCTGGCGCGTGGTGGCTTGGCACCCACCTTCATGGCCGGCCATAGCCTGGGCGAATACACCGCACTGTCCTGTGCCGGCGCCCTTGATTTCGCCGATGCCATCCGCCTGGTGCGTTTACGCGCGGAAGCCATGCAATCCGCCGTGCCGGAAGGCATCGGTGCGATGGCCGCGGTACTCGGCCTCGATGATGATGGCGTACGCGCGGTATGTGCCGAGGCGGCGCGGGGCGAGGTGCTGGAAGCGGTCAATTTCAATTCACCTGGCCAGGTGGTGATCGCCGGCAACAAGGCCGCCGTCGAGCGCGGCATGGTACTGGCCAAGGAGAAAGGCGCTAAACGTGTGTTGCTCCTGCCCGTTTCCGTGCCCGCGCATTGCGCCCTTATGAAACCCGCCGCCGAGAAGTTGCGAGTGGCGTTGGCCGTGATTGAAGTGCGGGTGCCGAGCGTGCCGGTTCTGCACAATGCCGATGTTGCCGCCCACGCCACGGCTGATGCGATACGCGATGCCCTGGCGCGACAATTGTTCAGCCCGGTGCGCTGGGTGGAAACTTTGTTTGCCCTGCGCGACGAGGGTATCCAACTGATCGCCGAATGCGGCCCCGGCAAGGTGCTGGCTGGCCTCAACAAGCGCACTCTGGAAAGCGTGCCGACCCTGGCGATCACCGACGCGGCTTCGCTTGCGGCTGTGCTGGAAAAGACTCAAGCGTAGGAGAGATAGATGGAAGGAAAAATTGCTCTGGTGACTGGCGCCTCGCGGGGTATCGGCCAGGCCATCCTGCATGAACTTGGTCGTCTCGGCGCCTTTGCGATCGGCACCGCCACCAGCGAATCCGGCGCCGCCGCGATCGGTGAAATCCTGACCAAGGCCGGCCTGCGTGGTGAGGGACTTATGCTCAACGTCACCGATGCCGCCCAGATCGAGGCCGCCATCGACGGCATCCTCGGCCGGCATGGCCACATCGACATCCTCGTGAATAACGCGGGAATTACCCACGATAACTTGTTGATGCGCATGAAGGATGAGGAGTGGGACTCCATCCTGGAAACCAACCTGACCTCGGTATTCCGCCTCTCCCGTGCCGTGCTACGCCCCATGATGAAAGCTCGCTACGGTCGCATCGTTGGCATCGCCTCGGTGGTCGGCGTCTCTGGCAATGCCGGTCAGACCAACTATGCCGCCGCCAAGGCCGGCATGATCGGCTTCTCCAAATCGCTTGCCCAGGAAGTCGGAAGTCGTGGCATTACGGTAAACTGCGTCGCCCCGGGGTTTATCGACACCGACATGACCCGTTCCCTGCCCGACGCCGCGCGCCAGAAGTTGCTGGAGCGCATTCCCGCTGGTAAGTTGGGCGTCCCGGAAGATATTGCTCGTGCGGTGGCTTACCTTGCCTCCGCGGGCGCTGGCTATGTAACGGGTGCTACTCTGCACGTCAATGGCGGCATGTACATGGACTGAACCGCACGCTTTCTTTGTGAGCAAGCGGTTTTGTCTGCTTTTTTACCGGGGGTTTTTGCTAAAATCGCCCCGTTTTTTGCTACCCGTAGGGAGTTGTTGATGAGTGATATCGAAGAGCGTGTCAAGAAAATCGTCGCCGAGCAGCTAGGCGCGAATGAAGCCGATGTAAAGTTGGAATCTTCCTTTGTCGACGACTTGGGTGCCGATTCTCTCGACACAGTTGAGCTGGTGATGGCCCTGGAAGAGGAATTCGAATGTGAAATTCCCGATGAAGACGCTGAGAAAATCACTACGGTTCAACAGGCGGTTGATTACGTCAACGCGCACAATAAGTAATTCGCAGTACGGTGGTCCATTCAGGAACAGGTGGGAGTGCCTGTTCCCTTCCTTTTTTGGAATCCGTGCAAATGCGAGTTTTTGTCGGTTCCTCCCAATATCCCCAATGCCTTGAGGAGTTCGCAAGTGTCTAGGCGCAGAGTCGTGGTCACCGGTCTTGGTATCGTTTCGCCGGTAGGCAACAATGTGGATGAAGCCTGGGGAAATCTTGTGGCAGGCCATTCCGGTATTGCCCGCATTACCCGTTTCGATGCTTCCGCTTTTTCAGTTCAAATTGCCGGTGAGGTCAAGAATTTCGATTTGGGCAAGTATTTGGCACCCAAGGACGCCCGTCGCATGGATACTTTTATCCATTATGGCCTGGCGGCCGCAATCGACGCTTTCAAGGACAGCGGCCTGGAAGTGACTGATGCCAATCGCGAGCGTATCGGTGTCAACATCGGCTCCGGTATTGGCGGCCTGCCGATGATCGAGGCGACGCACAAGAATTACCTGGAAAATGGCCCGCGCAAGATTTCCCCCTTCTTCATTCCGGGCACCATCATCAACATGATTTCCGGCCACCTCTCCATTATGTATGGCCTGCAAGGTCCCAACGTGGCGATGGTCACGGCCTGCTCCACCGGCACCCACTCCGTCGGCGAAGCTGGTCGCATGATCGAATATGGCGATGCCGATGTGATGATTGCCGGCGGTGCCGAATCCTGTATTTGTCCACTCGCTGTCGGGGGCTTCGCGGCCGCGCGCGCACTCTCCACCCGCAATGATGACCCCACTACGGCCAGCCGACCCTGGGACAAAGGCCGTGATGGCTTCATCTTGGGCGAGGGGGCCGGCGTGCTGGTACTGGAAGCGTACGAACATGCCAAGGCACGCGGCGCGCGCATCTATTGCGAGTTGATCGGTTATGGCAAGAGCGCGGATGCCAACCACATGACCGCGCCAGCCGAGGATGGTTCGGGGGCGGCGCGCTGCATGAACAATGCATTCAAGAATGCCGGCATCAACCCCGACCAGGTCGATTACATCAACGCCCACGGCACCTCCACGCCGCTGGGTGACTTGGCGGAAACCAAGGCGATGAAGCTGGCTCTCGGCGCACATGCCCGCCGCGTGATGGTCAGTTCGAGCAAGTCCATGACCGGCCACCTGCTGGGTGCGGCGGGAGGGGTCGAAGCGGTGTTTTCCGCTCTGGCCGTCGCCAATCAGAGGGTTCCGCCAACCATCAACCTCAACGAGCCGGATGAAGCCTGCGATCTCGATTACGTGCCCAACACGGCGCGCGCGGCCAAAGTGAACGTGGCCATATCCAACTCCTTCGGTTTTGGCGGTACCAACGGCACCATCATCTTCGGCAAGGTTTGAGCGTAGCGCCGGCGTCACGCCGGCGAGTGGCGCGGCTTGCACAGCCATGACCCCAATCTGCCTGGTCAATGGTCTCGAAGGGGCGGCGCTTGATCCGCTTGATCGCGGCCTGCAATATGGCGATGGTGTGTTTCGCACCCTGCGCGTGGACAATGGCAAGCCGCGCTGGTGGGATGAGCAACTAGCCAAACTTGCCACCGATGCCTCACATTTGGCCATGGCCTGGCCTGAAGCATCGGCCTGGCGGGCCGATCTGGCGAATCTGGCTGGTCGGCTTTCCGGGGGGGTGCTCAAACTGCTGTTGACACGGGGTAGCGCGGCACGCGGCTATCACCCACCCAAAGCCGCCTCGCCGACCCGTATTCTGATTTACGACCCGACTCCGCTTATGAGCGATGCCTGGCCCAGCGCAGGCCTCAACGTGCGCATCTGTGACCTGCGTTTGGGCGCGCAACCGCGTCTGGCCGGCATCAAACATCTCAATCGTCTGGAAAACGTCATGGCCCGTGCCGAATGGAGTGATCCGGATACTCACGAGGGTCTGTTGCGTGACGAAGCTGGCCGAGTCATCTCCGGGGTCATGAGCAATGTTTTCCTCTGGCAGGGCGGGTGTCTGCGCACACCACGTCTGGATCGTTGCGGTGTGGCCGGAGTGACACGAGCTCGTTTGCTGGCACGTGCCGCCACAGCCGGTTATCGTGTCGAGCAATGTGAACTTGACAGGGATGACGTGCTGGCCGCGGAAGAAATCATGTTGACCAACAGCCTCATCGGTCTCCGCCGTGTAGCTTGCTTGGCCGAGCGCACCTGGCCCGAGCCCGTCGTCAGCTCGCGGCTCAAATTTCTGCTCGATGCGTAAACGCGCTTTTCGTCTGCTCTCCCCGCTGTTTCTGGTTGCGCTATCCGTCATTGGCGGGTTGGCCTGGTATGCCGGTACGCCCATGCAGGGTGGTCGTACGGACTATCCCGTGGCCTTCTCGGTGGAACGGGGAAGTGCCCTCAAAGTCGCCGCGCGCGATATGGCGCAGGCGGGGGTGCTCCAGCACCCCTGGGCTTTTGTCCTGTTGGCGCGGATTAAAGGGGTGGCGGCGGAAATCAAGGCCGGCAGTTATGCCTTGAATGCGCCCATCACACCCCTCGACCTGCTGCGCAAGATCACCGAGGGCGAGACGGTACTGGGCAAGATGACCGTGCCTGAGGGGTGGTCGTTTGCCGAGATGCGCTGCGCCCTTGACGCCCACCCCGGCCTGCGCCACGACAGCGCAGGCATGGACACCACACAACTGCTTAAGGCCATTGGCGCGTATACGCCGCATCCGGAAGGCCGCTTCTTCCCGGATACCTATTTCTTCGACCTGGGTAGTTCCGACCTGGCACTCTACCGGCGCGCCTACGACGCCATGCGTCGGCAACTGGATGCCGCCTGGGCCACTCGTGCGCCAAATTTGCCCTATCACACACCGGACGATGCGCTGACGATGGCTTCCATCATCGAAAAGGAAACCGGTGCGCCGGAAGAGCGCCCGCTCATCGCCGCCGTATTCCTCAATCGCATGAAGATTGGCATGCGGCTGCAGACGGATCCCAGCGTCATCTACGGCCTGGGTGAGCACTTTGACGGCAATCTGCGCCGCGATGATCTGCTCACTGACACCCCTTACAACACCTATACCCGTGCCGGCCTGCCACCCACCCCGATCGCGCTACCGGGTGTGGCTGCTTTACGCGCGGCCGTGAACCCGGAGAAAAGCCGCGCCCTCTATTTCGTTGCCAAGGGCAATGGCCACCACGCCTTTTCCGACAGCCTTGACGCGCACAATCGCGCGGTTAATCGTTACCAGAAGGGGCGTTGATGGTGCCAGGCCTGTTCGTCACCCTGGAAGGCGTCGACGGCGCCGGCAAGAGCAGCCATCTGGAGTGGCTGGCGGACTGGTTCCGCGCGCGCGGCCGCGTGGTGCGCCAGACCCGGGAACCGGGTGGCACACCGCTGGGCGAGCGCTTGCGCGAAATTGTCCTGCACCAAGCCATGCACCCGGATACCGAAGCCCTGGTGATGTTTGCCGCCCGCCGCGAACATATCGAACAGGTTATCCGTCCAGCCCTGGCGGCTGGCGAGGTTCTGATTTCAGACCGCTTCACCGATGCCAGTTTCGCCTACCAGTGCGGTGGGCGGGGCTTGCCTGAGGCGCGCCTGGAAGTCCTGGAAAACTGGGTTCAGGGTGATCTGCAACCCGACCTCACTTTATTATTTGACGTGCCCACCGAGATTGCGGCGGCACGCCTGGCCAATGCACGCGAGCCCGACCGTTTCGAACGCGAGCAGGGCGAGTTTCATGCTCGTGTGCGTGCCGCTTATCTGCGCCGCGCCGCGGCACATCGCGAGCGGATTCGCGTGATCGACGGCAGCCGCACGCTGGAACAGGTGCGTATCCAGTTGGCCGGCATTCTGGAGCCTTTCGCTTGATCCACCCCTGGAACGCCAGCCTGTTTCGGCAACTCACCGCCAACCCGGCGCATCTGCCGCATGCACTGCTACTGCATGGGCCGGCGGGCGTGGGCAAGCTCGACCTCGCTCGCGAGTTGGCGCGCTGGGCCTTATGCCAACAGCCGATGGCGGATGGGGCTTGTGGCGTCTGTGATGCCTGCAACTGGTTCGATCAGGGCAACCATCCCGACTTCCGCCGGGTGGAGCCGGTGGAGACCGAAGCTGAGGAAGGCGACGCTGTGCCGGCCAAGAAAGCGCCCAAGAAAGGCGGCCGCATCATTAAAGTCGAGGCAATTCGGGAAATCACTGATTTCCTCAACCTCACTGCGCATCGCGGGGGTTGGCGGGTGGCGCTAGTTCACCCGGCGGAGTTTATGAACCCGGCCGCTGCCAATGCCCTGCTCAAGACCTTGGAGGAGCCGCCCGCGCGCGTGCTGCTGTTGCTGGTCTCGCACCAGCCCAGGCGCTTGCTGGCGACGGTCATTTCGCGCTGCCGCAAGGTGGCTGTTCCCCTGCCCGAACGGGAAACCGCGCTCGCCTGGCTGCGCGCGGCGGGATTGCCCGAGCCTGCGTCCCCGCTCGCGGAAGCGGGTGGTGCTCCGCTGGCGGCACTGGGTTATGCCGAGCCGGAACGCGCGGCGCGGCGTGAGGCTTTCCTCGATTTGCTGGCGCAGCCGCGCCAGCTTGATGCCTGCCAGGCCGCCCAGGCCTTCCAGCCGGTGCTTGCCGAGGCCTGGGGTTGGTTGACCCGCTGGCTGCATGACCTGCTAGCGCAGCGCCTCGCCGGACAGACGCATTACTTCCCGTCCAGGAGCGACACCATCGCCCGCATTGCCGCCGCCAGCGGCGTCGTCGAACTGCTCGCGTTCCAACGCGAATTGGCCCAGGCTGGGCGCTGGTTGCGGCATCCGTTGAATGCGCAGTTGTTGCTAGAATCCTGGCTTATTCGATACAGCGAAATTGCGGGAGCCAGTGCGTGAGCGAGAGTCCAAAGCAAGCTACCAGCGGTCGTGCTGGCATGCTCTCCTTGACCATCAAGGAGCGTACCGCGCTCTATGCGGCCTACCTGCCGTTCGTGAAGCGCGGTGGCCTGTTCATTCCGACCAACCGGCCCTACCAGATGGGGGATCAGGTCTACATGCTGCTGGCTCTGATGGAGGATATCAACAAGATGCCGATATCCGGCAAGGTGGTCTGGATCACGCCGGCTGGCGCCCAGGGCAACCGCCAGCAGGGCATTGGTGTGCAATTCGATGACAATGAAGGTTCTAACACCGTTCGTGGCAAGATCGAGGGCATCCTCGGTAATGCCATGAAATCCACGCGCCACACGCACACCATGTGAGCGAGTGGCGAGCCGAAAGCCCCGCGCCACTCGCTACCACCATGTTCATAGACTCCCATTGCCATATTGATTTCCCCGACTTCAGCGAGGGCGTAGTACCCGTGCTCGCGAATATGCGGGCCGCGCAGGTGAGCCATGCCCTTTGCGTCTCGGTCAATCTGGAAAATTTTCCTCGTGTACTGGCGCTGGCTAAGGCGCATGAGAACCTGTTTGCCTCGGTGGGCGTACATCCCGATCATGACCAAGGCCGTGAGCCCAGCGTGGAAGAACTGGTTGGTCTGTCGGCTCATCCGCGCGTGGTCGCCATCGGTGAAACCGGGCTGGATTACTACCGCCTGCAACGTGAAGAGGTGGACTGGCAACGTGCGCGATTCCGCACCCATATCCGTGCCGCTTGTGCCGCCGGCAAGCCCTTGATTATCCATACTCGCAACGCCGCCGCGGACACCCTGGCGATTATGGCGGAGGAGGGTGCCGCCGCCACTGGCGGGGTGATGCACTGTTTCACGGAAAACTGGGCAGTGGCCGAAGCGGCGCTGGCGATGGGTTTCTACATCTCTTTTTCCGGCATCGTCACCTTCAAGAGCGCCAAGGACTTGAAGGAGGTGGCACGCCGGGTGCCGCTGGAGCGCTTGCTGATCGAGACAGACTCTCCTTATCTCGCGCCGGTGCCACATCGCGGCAAGCGCAACGAACCGGCTTATGTGCGCCATGTGGCGGAGGAGATCGCGGCCCTGAAAGGGGTCGCCCTGGAAGAAGTGGCGGCGGCCAGCAGCCACAATTTCTTCGCGCTATTTGCCGCCGCGGGGCAAGGTTGAGCGGGCGCGAAAAAAGCGCCTCAGGCTGGTTCCAGCGCTTCCTCGAAGCGCAGTTGGATGTTGCCCGACTCATCGACATCCACGCTCACTTCGCCACCATTCGCGAGGCGGCCAAACAGGAGTTCATCGGCTAGCGCGCGGCGTAGCGTGTCCTGAATCAGGCGCGACATGGGGCGCGCGCCCATGAGCGGGTCGAAGCCCTTCTTGGCCAGCCACTGGCGCAGGGCATCGGAGAAGTGCGTCTCCACTTTCTTGGCGTGCAGTTGTTCTTCTAGTTGCATGAGGAACTTGTCCACCACGCGCAGGATGATGGCCTCATCCAGCGCCGCGAAGGAAATGGTTGCGTCCAGGCGGTTGCGGAATTCCGGGGTGAACAGGCGCTTGATGTCGGCCATCTCATCGCCCTTTTTGCTGGGCAGGGTGAAACCGATGCCGGTCTTGTTCATGGCTTCGGCGCCGGCGTTGGTGGTCATGATGATCACCACGTTGCGGAAGTCCGCTTTGCGGCCGTTGTTGTCAGTTAGCGTGCCGTGGTCCATGACTTGAAGCAGCACATTGTAGATGTCCGCGTGCGCCTTCTCGATTTCGTCGAGCAGCAGTACCGCATAGGGGGTTTTGGTTATGGCCTCAGTGAGCAGGCCGCCCTGTTCGAAACCGACATAGCCGGGGGGCGCACCAATCAGGCGGGAGACCGCGTGGCGCTCCATGTATTCCGACATGTCGAAGCGGATCAGTTCAACACCCAGAACATAAGCCAGTTGCCGTGCCACCTCGGTTTTGCCGACCCCGGTGGGGCCGGAGAACAGGAAGGAACCTATTGGTTTTTGTGGGCTGCCGAGGCCGGAACGGGTCATCTTGATCGCTGAGGCCAGTGCCTCGATGGCCTTGTCCTGGCCAAACACCACGGCTTTCAGGTCGCGGTCCAGGTTTTTCAGGGCATTGCGCTCATCGCTGGCCACACTCTTGGCCGGAACGCGCGCAATCTTGGCGACGATGTCTTCGATTTCCCTGGGCGTGATGATTTTTTTTTGCTTCGATTTGGGCTGGATGCGCTGCGCGGCGCCCGCCTCGTCAATCACGTCGATCGCTTTGTCCGGCAGGTGGCGGTCGTTGATGTAGCGGGCGGATAGTTCCGCCGCGGTGGATAACGCGCCTAGTGTGTACTTGACGCCGTGATGCGCCTCGAAGCGCGATTTCAGGCCGCGCAGGATGGCCACGGTCTCTTCCACACTGGGTTCCTTCACGTCGATCTTCTGGAAGCGTCGTGACAGGGCGTGATCTTTCTCGAACACGCCGCGGAACTCATTGTAGGTGGTGGCGCCGATGCAGCGCAGTTGACCGGCGGAAAGCGGCGGCTTCAATAGATTGGAGGCATCCAGCGTACCGCCAGAAGCGGCGCCGGCGCCGATAACGGTGTGGATTTCATCGATGAACAGGATGGAGTGAGGCGTGTCGATGAGTTGCTTGATGACCGCCTTGAGCCGCTGTTCGAAGTCGCCGCGATACTTGGTTCCGGCCAGCAGGGCACCGATATCTAGGGCGAAAACGGTGGCTTCCTGGAGGATATCCGGCACGTTGCCTTCGATGATGCGGCGCGCCAGGCCCTCGGCGATGGCGGTCTTGCCAACGCCGGCCTCGCCCACCAGCAAGGGATTGTTTTTGCGTCGCCGGCATAGGGTCTGAATCACCCGCTCGACTTCCATGCCGCGGCCGATCAGCGGGTCGATCTTGCCGGCCTGGGCCTGGGCGTTGAGGTTGACGGTGAAGGAATCGAGTGGGGTGGCGGCTCCGGCATCGCTCTCCTGTTGTTCTCCGGCCGCTTCGGTACGCCCGCCTGGAGTAGCTTCCTGCGGTGTTTTGGCGATGCCGTGGGAAATAAAGTTGACCACATCTAGTCGGGTGAGGCCTTGCTGGGTGAGAAAGTGCAGGCCATGCGAATCCTTCTCGCCGAAGATCGCGACCAGCACATTGGCACCGGTGACTTCCTTCTTGCCGGAAGACTGCACATGCAGGATGGCGCGCTGGATCACGCGCTGGAAGCCCAGGGTCGGCTGGGTGTCCACTTCGGCTTCGCCGGGAACGCGGGGGGTGTGGCGTTCGACGAAATCCGTCAACTTTTTACGCAGGTCTTCCACGTTCGCGGCGCAGGCACGCAGCACTTCGGCGGCGGAGGGATTGTCCAGCATCGCCAATAACAGATGCTCGACGGTAATAAACTCATGCCGTTTCTGGCGGGCCTCCATGAAGGCCATGTGCAAACTGACTTCCAACTCCTGGGCGATCATCGATCTTCCTCCATGACGCATTGCAGGGGATGCTGCTGGCTCTGCGCATATTCCATAACCTGATGCACCTTGGTTTCAGCCACGTCGCGGGGGTATACCCCCGCCACACCGACGCCTTGATTATGCACTTTGAGCATGACCCGCGTGGCTTGTTCACGGCTAAGAAAGAAAATGCCTTCCAGCACTTTTACGACGAATTCCATTGGGGTGTAATCATCGTTTAGAAGCAAAACCTTATATAAAGGGGGGGGAGGCGCGACCCTGTTGTCGACCGCCAATTCGTTTTCTTCCGGATACCGGACTGCCATTGGTAGAAGCGGGAAGTCACAACAAAAGGACTGTGGCGGCGGGAAGTTTTTTTTCAAGCCAATGTTTTCTTGCAAAAAGATTGACGCAATGCGCATTCCGCAGGTAAAAAGCCAGCCGTTTGTATCGAGTTAGCTTGGCTTGCTTGATCAGACGGGTTAATTCGTTTTTTGTTTAGGAGCGGTTTCATGGCCACTGGTATTGTTAAATGGTTCAACGACTCGAAAGGCTTCGGCTTCATTACCCCCGATGGTGGTGGCGATGATCTGTTCGCCCACTTTTCCGCTATTGCGGGCAACGGTTTCAAAAGCCTGAAGGAAGGCCAGAAGGTTTCCTTCGATGTCACCGAAGGTCCTAAGGGTAAGCAGGCCTCGAACATCAATCCGCTCTAAGCGGGTTTTTTCGGCAGGCAAGCCTTTACCGCCTGCTACCTTTGGCCCCCTGTGCTATACGTCAAAACATGACGTTGGCGCAGGAGCGGCCAGGATGAAAAATCCAGAAGTCCCCACCCATCAATCAGTTACATCACCCCGGACACCTGATCCCGGTGATTGGAATTCCACCGAGGTCGCGAGTATTTTGTCCGGCCTGGAAAGACAAAAAGAAGATCTCGGCCCCATCGCCGAGGAACTCATCGATTTGTTGCATCACCTGGGGGTGGGCAAGCCACCCCGGCAGGTGGTCAATCCATCCAGCGAATGATTTCCTGGCCGAAGGCGGAACAGGGAATCTGGGTTGCGCCTTCCATCAATCTCGCGAAGTCGTAAGTTACTTTCTTGGCACGAATCGCACCATCCATCCCCTTGACGATCAGATCCGCGGCTTCCAGCCAGCTCATGTGGCGCAGCATCATTTCGCCGGAAAGAATGATGGAGCCGGGGTTGACGTAATCCTGGCCGGCATATTTTGGCGCGGTTCCGTGGGTGGCTTCGAACATGGCGACCGTGTCGGACAGGTTGGCGCCCGGCGCGATGCCGATGCCGCCCACTTCCGCCGCGAGGGCGTCGGAAACGTAGTCGCCGTTGAGGTTGAGCGTGGCGATGACGTCGTAGTCTTCCGGGCGCAGCAGGATCTGTTGCAGGAAGGCGTCAGCGATCACGTCCTTGATGATAGTGCCGTTCGGTAATTTCACCCAGGGTCCGCCGTCGATCAGTTCGCCGCCAAATTCGCGCATCGCCAGTTCATAGCCCCACTTCTTGAAGCCACCCTCGGTGAACTTCATGATGTTGCCCTTGTGCACCAGGGTCACCGACCGGCGGTTGTTGTCAATGGCGTACTGGATGGCGCGGCGGATCAGGCGCTCGGAGCCTTCCACGGACACCGGCTTGATGCCGATGGCAGACGACTCTGGGAAGCGGATTTTCGTGACCCCCATTTCCTTCTGCAGGAACTCGATGAGCTTCTTTACCGCCGGTGTGCCGGCTTCCCATTCCACGCCCGCGTAGATGTCCTCGGTGTTCTCGCGGAAGATCACCATATCCACCCGTTCCGGGTGCTTGACCGGGGAAGGTACGCCCTCGAAGTAACGCACGGGGCGCAGGCACACATACAGGTCCAGCATCTGGCGCAGGGCAACATTGAGCGAGCGCATGCCACCGGAGATAGGCGTGGTCAGTGGGCCCTTGATGGAAACCACATAATCGCGCACGGCCTGCACAGTTTCATCGGGCAGCCAGTTGTCGGGACCATAAACCCGGGTTGCCTTCTCGCCGGCAAAAACTTCCATCCATTCGATCTTGCGCTCGCCGCCATAGGCGCGGGCCACGGCCGCGTCGAGCACGGCGCGCATGGCCGGGGTGATGTCGACGCCGGTGCCATCGCCCTCAATGAAGGGGATAATCGGCCGCCGCGGCACGTTCAGGGAAAGATCGGCATTGACGGTGATCTTCGTGCCCGCTGCGGGCGGCTGAATAGGGCTACTCACGCTAACTCCTGATTGAAAAAAAGAATCTGATGGCCCGTCTTATCCTGTTCAACAAGCCCTATGGCGTTCTCAGCCAATTCACCCCGGAAGAGGGGCATCGCGGCTTGAAGGACTTCATCGACATCCCCGGGGTCTATGCGGCCGGGCGGCTTGATGCGGACAGCGAAGGCCTGCTGATTCTAACCGACGATGGCGCGCTTCAGCATTGGCTCGCCGATCCCCGCCGCAAGCAGCCCAAGACTTACTGGGCGCAAGTCGAAGGCGCGCCAACCGAGATCGATCTGGAACCCCTGCGCCAGGCGATGAATCTGGGCGACTTCATCGCTCGCCCGGCAAAGGCACGCGTGATCGGCGAACCAGACCGGCTATGGCCGCGTGACCCACCGGTGCGCAAGCGCCTCGCCATCTCCACGACCTGGATCGAAATCATCCTCACCGAGGGCAAGAACCGGCAGGTGCGGCGGATGACTGCCAAGGCCGGTTATCCGACCCTGCGGCTGATTCGCGCTGCAGTCGGCGGCCATACGCTGAACGATTTAAGGCCAGGAGAACTGCGGATTGAGCTCATCAAATAGGCGCTTGACAGTATTTTGTGCAATGCACAAAATCCACCGAAATGCAGTTCTTCCTGAAGGAGAGAGAGCGTGGCGGACACAACCTGGATGAATGGCTGGCTGGAATCGCAGCAGCGTTACTGGAAAGCCTGGGGAGACCTGGCTCAGCGGGGTGCGCCGGAAGCACCAAAGAATCCCTGGGGCCAGGGCATTGATCAGTGGTGGCAGGCGGTGTCGCCGATGACGCCACCGTCCGGGCGCGATGTGTTCGACAAGTTGATGGACGTCAGCCGTGGTTACTTTACGCTGGCCGAGCAATTCATGGCCGGGGCTGGCGGCAAGAAGGAAGTCGGCATGGAGGCCGTGAACGGCTGGCTTGAGAACATGCAGAAAATGTGGAGCAGCCCATTCCCAAACAGGTCCGGCGCCAATAACCCCGCCAAGGGTGTCAACACCTTCTGGGACTTGCCGATGGATACCTGGCAGCGTCTGGCCGCCAACATCGTGCCCATGCCCGGCGATTTCACCCAGGCCTACCACCCGGAAGGGGCTGGTGCCATGCGTGATCAGGTAAATCGTTTCCTGTCCATTCCGGCGGTCGGCTATACCCGCGAATCGCAGGAGCAGTTCCAGATTCTGGCGCAACGCCAGATGGATTATGCCACCGCCACTCAGGCCTACCAGATGGCCTTTGGCAAGCTGGGTGCCGAAGCCGCGCGCAAGTTCCAGGAATCGCTGCAGGGTCGCGCCAATGGGGGTAAACCTGTCTCCAGTCTGCGGGAGCTATACGACCAGTGGGTAGAAATGAGCGAAGCGGCCTACACCGAATTCGTCATGACCGAGGAATACCAGAAGCTTTACGGCAATTTGGTCAACAGTTTGCTGGCGCTCAAGCAGCAGATGGCGCGCATGGCCGATCAGGGCTTGGAGGCGATGCATATGCCCACCCACGCCGAGATCAGCACACTCCAGTGCCGGCAGCATGAATTACGCCGGGAGAACCAGCGTTTACGCAAGGAAATCAAAGAAATACATCAACAACTTGAAACGATACGGCAGTCTTCAATCGCCTCTGGGCTGGATCGGGAAGAAGCCCCCGCCGCTGCCAAGCGCCGCACCGCCCACCGTGGCAAGAAAGTAGGAGATGCCAAATGATGCCCTTCGACATGCGCCCGGATGCCGTCATGCAGGAACTCATGGCCTATAGCCAGAAGCTCACGCACGGTGTGCGGAATCTCATGGAAGTCGGAGAGATTTCCAGCGGCGTCACGCCCAAGACCGTGATCTATCAGGAGGACAAGCTCACTCTGTTCCGCTTCAACCCGCCCGCCGAGGCTGGCAAAAGCAGGGTGCAGAGCAAAACGCCCCTGCTCATCGTCTACGCCCTGGTGAACCGGCCCTACATGGCTGACATCCAGGAAAATCGATCCACCGTGAAGGGGCTGATGGCCGCCGGCCAGGATGTCTATCTGGTGGATTGGGGCTACCCGGATCGCGCCGACCGCTACCTCACCCTGGACGACTACATCAATGGCTACCTCGACCGTTGCGTGGACGTGATCCGCGAGCGCCACCACATCGACAAAATCAACCTCCTCGGCATTTGCCAGGGCGGCACCTTCTCCCTGTGTTACTCGGCGCTGCACCCGGAGAAAGTGAAGAATCTGGTGACGATGGTGACCCCGGTCGACTTCCAGACCCCAGACAACATGCTGTCCCACTGGGTGCAACAGATCGACGTCGATCTGGTGGTGGATACCCTGGGCAATGTTCCCGGCGAGATGCTTAACTGGACCTTCCTCAACCTGAAGCCTTATCAGCTCATGGGCCAGAAATACCTGGGCCTGATCGACACCCTGGATGACCCGGAAGCCCTGAAGAACTTCCTGCGCATGGAAAAGTGGATTTTCGACAGCCCCGACCAGGCCGGCGAAGCCTTCCGCCAGTTCATCAAGGACTTCTACCAAGAGAACAAACTATTGAAGGGCGGTCTGGAAATCGGCGCGCCGGTGAGCCTGAAGGGCGTCACCATGCCGGTGCTCAACGTGTTTGCCGAACAGGACCATCTGGTCCCGCCCGACGCCTCCCGCGCCATGCGCGGCAAGCTCGGCAGCAAGGACTACACGGAATTGTCCTTTCCTGGCGGCCACATCGGCATCTACGTCAGCGGCAAGGCGCAGAAAACCGTGCCGCCCGCCATCGGCAAGTGGCTGGACGAGCGCGCCTGAGGATTTGCAAGCAGCCTGCCTGGCAGGTGCACACTCGAGCGCGTTCAACTGAGGAATTCAGGATAATGTGGCCTCTCCCGCGCCTATGGCCCTGCCATGCTGAACGTCCTCTGGATCGGCTTTTTCCTTACCGCCTTCGGCGCCGCCGTGTTGCAGTTTCTCGGCGGCGATCAGAACATTTTCGCGGCGGTAATGAAGGCCGCCTTCGAGGCCGCCAAAACCGCTTTTGAGGTGGCGCTGGGGCTGACCGGCGTGATGTGCCTGTGGCTGGGGGTAATGAAAATCGGTGAGCGGGCCGGGTTTCTCGCGCTTCTGGGACGCTGGCTGGCCCCCCTGTTCGCGCGCTTGTTTCCCGAGGTGCCGCGTGGGCATCCAGCGCTGGGCTCGGTCACCATGAACATGGCAGCCAACATTCTCGGCCTCGATAACGCGGCCACCCCCATCGGCCTCAAGGCCATGCGCGAACTGCACGAACTGAACCCGGACAAGGACACCGCCAGCAACGCGCAGATTCTCTTTCTGGTGCTCAACGCATCGTCCGTGACCCTGCTGCCGGTGACCATCTTCACTTACCGGGCGCAGATGGGCGCGGTGGAACCCAGTGACGTGTTTATCCCGATTCTGATGGCCACCTATTGCTCAACCCTGGCGGGTTTCCTGTTCGTGGCGGCAGTGCAACGCATCTGCCTGGATGGCGTGGTGCTGGCCTGGATGGGGGGGCTGACCGCCGTGGTGGGTGGCCTGGCCTGGTACTTCGGCCACCTGCCGGCCGCCGTGATGACCGCGCATTCGTCGCTGTTGAGTAACTTTTTTCTGCTGGCGCTGATCATGATTTTTCTCGTCGGCGCACTGGTGAAAAAAGTGAATGCCTACGAGGCCTTCATCGAGGGCGCGAAAGAGGGTTTCAACACCGCCGTGACCATCATTCCCTATCTGGTCGCCATGCTAGTGGCCATCGCCATGCTGCGCGCCAGCGGGGCGCTGCCGGCTTTCGTCGAAGCGGTGCGTGCCGGGGTCCTGGCGCTGGGGTACGACGCCGCCTGGGTGGATGGCCTGCCGACCATGCTGATGAAGCCCCTATCGGGTTCCGGGGCGCGGGCGATGATGGTGGAGACCATGCGGGTCTCCGGCGCCGATTCCTTCGCCGGGCGCCTGGCCAGCATCGTCCAGGGCAGCACCGAGACGACGTTTTATGTCTTGGCGGTGTATTTCGGTTCAGTCGGCATCAAGCGGGTACGCCATGCCGTCGCCGGCGGCCTGATGGCGGACCTCGGCGGCTTCGTCGCGGCGGTGTTCGCGGCGTATCTGTTTTTTGGCGGGAAGTAGGTTGGGCAAAGCACCGCGTGCCCAACCTACAACACTACATGATCCTTGAGTCCGCTTGACCTGAGCCTTACCGAACTTCCACCCTGCCGGACGACAAGGGTGCCTGATGATTGACGGCAAAGCGTGCCTCCGGCCAGGGGTGAAAGATACGAGCCGGTGGCAGCCAGTCGGTCACCAGACGGGCGAGTCGCTTCGCACTGAAGCCATCGCGTTGACTGCGACGTCTCAGCGTTCGCCACCACAGCCGCCCCACGAAGTAGCGGAACGCGGACAGCCTGGGGCCGTTAGTCGGCACAGCGTGGTACTGGAGAGCCCCGTACCACTTGCCCCAGCCATCGGCCGACCACAGGGATGGGTTGATGCATCCCCTTCCTCAACTCCGTTTTCAGTTCCCGTAGCTTGGCCCGCATCCGGTCGCGCCGCGTCTGGCGTATCAGCAGGAAGTTCCCCGGCCGGCTGCGTCCGCAGAGGTGCGTGAATCCCAGAAAGTTGAATGTCTCTGGTTTTCCCTGTCCGTTTCTGGCCCGCCGTGCCATGGCATGGCGGCAAAATTCAAGCAAGCGCGGAATCGAAGGGTGCAGCTTCAAGGCGAACGATTCCATCCGTTCTCTCAGTTCCGCCAGAAAGCGGCGCGCTTCCCATTCGTGCTCGAAACCAACGACGATGTCGACGGCCGATTGGGCGTCAACTCGCACCAGGATGACTTGACCCCGAGCATTTCGCTGTCGCCAGCGATCCGCCCAGTGGTCGAACACGTAATGCAGGTAGACGTTGGCCAGCACCGGCGAGATGACCGCGCCCGGCGAGCGTGCCCGCCTCGCTGGCAATGATCCGGCCCGCTTCCAGTACTCCCGCCTCTAACCACAGCTTGATCGGCCGCAGCAGTCGCCGATCCGCGATCCGGTGTTCCTGGAGTCGCAGGAGCCAGTCGTGATTGACGGTGTCGAAGAAGCTGACGATGTCCGCATCGATGATCCAGTTCAGCGGCCGGCATTTGATGCCGTAGGCCAGTGCGTGCAGTGCTTGATGCGGGTTTCGCCCAGGGCGGAAGCCGTGGGAGTAGCCCATGAAGGCCAGTTCATAAATGGCATTGAGCACGTCCACTACCGCGCCTTGGACGATTTTGTCTTCCAGGGCGGTGATCCCCAGTGGCCGCTGCCGGCCGTCCGCTTTGGCGATGTAGACACGCCGGGAGGGTTGTGGGCGATAGCGGTTGCTCTGGAGGCGTTGATGCGGTTCCGTGAGCCGGGGGATCAGGTTCTCTCCATATTCCTGCCAGGCCACCCCGTCCACGCCGGGTGCCGCGTTCCGCTTGAGGCGGCTGGTTTGGCCAGCCCGGGCGCTCCAGAGCGCGGCCACCGTGAGGTGGTGCGTCAGGGTGGTCAGCCTTTCTTTCGGTTGGCTTTTAGCTCTTTGCCGTACACGTTCCAGCCCACTCACCTTGATTTCCCGGCGCTGCGGCAGGCTTAGAGTGTCTGGTCCGTGTTCTCCCGCTCGCCTTGGCTCCATCAACTCCGCTTCCGATTGCCCGGATTTGTTCGCTGACTTCGCGGCTACTACGCGAGCATCTGACTTCTCCGAACCGTGCATCATCGGCTTTGGCGCCTCGCCTTCCCGATGCGGACCTGGGCGATCTTGCTGACCAGGCCAGTTCGAAGATCTCCCGGTTGCCGCACAAGGAGCGTCTGTACATGCCAGGTTCTCTGACCACGCTCGGTCTTCCGTGCGCTCGCGAGTAACGCGCACGTCAGCTTGGCCTTCCGCTTTAGGCACAGCATCTCACATCCGGGAAGGGGGATTTCGCGGTAGCTGGCCTATACACTCCCCTGCTGACGCTTCGCCTGCTTCCTCTCGGATACAAGCGCACGGCTCGGGGCCAATGTGGTTCGCTAAACCTTCATCGCAATGGACTTGCACCCTCTACTTCTTGCCGGTCTTTACCGGCGCACACCTGGAAACGGCAGTTGAACGCGCCCGAGTGTGCGGTTTGGTGGCCGGCTGGCAAGGCGCACTCAGTTGCCAATGCGCGCTGCGGGCCGGGGCCGGCAAGGAGGAGCAGGGGCTTGGCCGCCGTCTTTTGGCGGCTTAGTCCTTCACTAAGTAGTTTTATCAGGAACAACGCAGCCAGCCGGCCAGAAAACCGTGCAATCGGGGGCGTAGCGGGGTCACCCGATGGGTGAGCGTCATCGGAGGCGCTAACGCCAGCATTCATGCGGCCTCACAAGGGCAAAGGAGCGGTCAACTGAGGTTTCTAGTCCCTAACGCAGGGCATCGTCGTTCATGGCCTGAATGTCGGTACCGAGCAGCACGCCGGTGTCCGCAATCCCCAACTGTTCGCAGACGTGACGGGTCACCCGTTCGTTGTCGCCGGTCACGATCTTGATCGCCACGCCACTTGCCTGCAGCGCAGCCAGCGCTTCACCCGCGCTGGCCTTGGGAGGGTCGAGGAAGGCGGCGAAACCGGCGAAGACCAGTTCGCTTTCATCGCCCACCACGGCGTGCGGGTAATCCAGGGGCACCGAGCGCCAGGCGATGCCCAGCACCCGGAAGCCTTCGTCACCCAGGGCAGCGAACAGAGCCTCGATCCGCGCCCGCGCCACCTCGTCGATCTTTTGCCAGCCAGTGACGTCGATCTCGCCGTGTTTCAGGATGGCGTCGTCGAGCGGGCTTTTCAGGCCGCTCTCGAAGTAGCTGTTGAGATAGGCCAGCTCCAGCACCCGCGCGC
>Ga0210033_1000760_pt1 | contig 30530 bp, 30 predicted proteins | sample CryGeymeta201501_FD_185465 | JGI IMG/M metagenome (GOLD analysis project Ga0210033, IMG submission 185465) | Groundwater microbial communities from Crystal Geyser aquifers in Utah, USA - Crystal Geyser metaG 2015-01 (SPAdes) (version 2) | ecosystem: Environmental > Aquatic > Deep subsurface >... | reverse complement strand
TTTGCGGCTGCCAGGCGCGATTCAATGTCTTTGCACCAGGCGACGGTCTTCTCGGCGTCGGCAAACTGTGCATCCGTCACCAGCTCGCGGTTGATGCCAGCAAACACGGCCAGAGCGTGAGCCTTGTATTCGGCTAAATTGCTTGCTGTCACCATGCCGGTGACCTCGATGTGCAGGGCTGGCAGGGTTTCTGGGGTGCGGCCTATGGGCTTCACTTCTTCGGCCACTGGCTTGTAAGTCTCCAGGTCAGCGGAGAATTGATGCCATGCTGCAATGAGTTGCTCTGCACGTCCGGGAACAGCGCAATATTCCATACTTGCAAACTTGTCACGAGTTCCGTCAGACGTGACAAAAATAACCTTCTCAGCTTGTGCAACCAGCAACTGTTGTTCGAGTTGCCAGTAATAGTGCGGGTCTAATTCGCCTTCTTGGACTTGTTTGGCAAGACCTTCATTCCACAGTTTGCATTCAAACACCACGTCGCCCATCATCGTCAAGCCATCAAGCGATGCCAGCAGATTTGTCTCTTCGCATACGACCGTAACGGGGTACAGGGCTTCGCCCAATATTTCCTCAAGAATAGTTCGCGCCCCGTTTTCAGCAGCATGCCCCCGGTCAAATAGCGCCTGCTTTGCGCCATTGACTTCTTCTGTGATGCCGGTGGCCTTCTGCTTCATCAGGTCAGACCGACTTAAATATTTTGAAGCGCCCATAACAGCCGGTGCTTCAGAAGCAGTGTGGTGCTTGGCGCGAAGAGCTAACCACTCTGGCGTTCCCTGATTTACTGGAATGATCTTCACTGTTCTACTCCTTTTGTTTCCGGTGTCACAGTCGCTTGGATCATTGCGATCTGGTCGTCATTGAGCGTGGCTTTGCTGCTGACCATGGCGATGATTTCGCTTGCCGTTTTGCGGCCAGACTCAATCAAACCCCTCCAGCCCGCCAAATTTTTGGCAAACTGCTCATCGGTGTAGGCTGGCAGAGCTGGTGCTGTCGGATGGGTAATCTCCCCGGTATCCTGATCAACGGTTTCGTTTGATACCGTCACAAAGTCGCCTTCAATCACGGCGCTTTGTCCAGCTTCTGCCGCATGTGACACGGTGATGGCGTTGGCCAGCTCTATGCTGCTTGGCATGTACTTAAGTACCTGCAGCAATGCCACCTTGCGGGCGTACATCTCGAAGTTGTTCTCGCTCTGCAAGGCGTAATGCCGACTCCCAACCTTGTTGTACTGGTCTAGGTGCTTGCGGACTTTGCCTTTGGTCCAGACCTCAATCACCGGCATCTGTGCATCTTTGACGCGTCCAATGGCGTAAACGTGGGTGAAGTTGCCTTCACTGTCGCCGGGTTTGTGCCGGCAAAAAGGCTCATCGCCGAGTTGGTAGTCGAACTGGTCACCGGCAAACACAGCACCCGTCCACACCGTAGCGCGGCCAGCGCGTGACACCAGATCAACCAGACCTTTCCAGCCGGGTACAAAGGTGCATGTGTCTTTGTAGGGAATCAGGTAGCCTTGGCCGTTGATGCCGGGCTCAAGCCCAAGCTGGGTGGCCGTCATCAGGCTGGCCAGGATGCTGTCGGTGCGGCATTTCTGCAGCGCGGGGGTGGTGCTGAAAGCCGTGAGTGCCAGGCGAGCCATGCGGTCGGCGCTCATGTGCTTGGGCAGGGCCAGCGCAATTTGTGGCTTCATCCGGTCTAAGACCTTGGAGAAACTTGCTACTGGCGATGCTGATTGCTGGGTTCTGATGTCGTTGCTCATGATGTCCTCGTTAGTTAAAAAAAGTTTGATAAATCCAGCCTGTAGCGCCTGCGATGATTGCAAGGCTTGCTATCGATGTAATAGTTAAGCAGGTGTAGATAACGATGCTTTCAAAGGTTGTCAGGGGCACTTCATTGGGCTTTTTGGCCCAAAAGTTTTCGCCTTCAGCGGCGCACTCATAGCCCGCCTTGCTCATAGCAATGTGTGCCTGGTGCGCTGCATCTACGCAGTCGCAAGTTCTTCCTTGATCGCAATTCGATGTGCAGCCGCTCATGTCAGCGTATCCACAGCCAGGCATACACAATGACTATGGCCACAATGCAGACGCCCACAATCACAATGCCGTCCCAGTCGGTTTGGCGTGCCGTCACCGGCTTTGGCGCTTTGACCCTGAGTAGCGCAGCTTGCAGCATGGTTTCGGTGCGGCTCATGCGCAGCGGTTTTGGTTGGGGTTGGTAGTTGCAGCCGATCAGGACTTTTCCTGTGTTGAATGGGGTAACTCTCATGCGAACTCCATGCTGTCGATGTAGGCTTCAATCCGAGCGTCGTCGCTGTCTTCTTTGGCTTGCTTATTCATATACGCCAGCGCCTCGGTTTCAATCGTTGATCGAACATCATCCGACAGCACTTCGCTGATGTCTTCACCCTTATGCAAGGCGTAAAACAGCGTGATCGACTCAGGCCAGCTCTCTTCACTACCCGGGCCAGTGCCGCCATCGTGCTCTGCCTGATACTCCAGATAGCAGTCAAGCTCCAAGCCTTCTGAGCCTATGTATTGGTACTGGTACAGGCCTTTGGTGTCGTCGCTGTTGATCACTGCCTTTGTGATCTTTTTTGGCATCTCTGAAAAGTCGCGTCCTGGGACACAGCTGCTGCAGAGTCGCTTTGCAAGAGCGACCATATCAATAATTTCTATTTTTTGATTCATGGCATGCCTTTCTTTGGTGTGTAAAAAAGCCTGCGTGATGCAGGCTGGTTGGTAATAGATAAACACAAATCACCTATCACGAGATTTGTGTTTCACGACTGATTTTTTTCTTGGCCAGTCGATGCCTCACCGAGGGTCATTTAGACGCTGCGGGTTGTTCCACATCGCTCCGCAACCCGTGGCCTGAGTTGCATCTAAGCGGTAACCTATTTATTAGCCCGGTTGGTTCGCCCCGGTGCGGCTTTTTTGCTGCCTGTCGCTTCAGTGATCTGGTGCGATGGACGAATCATACCGCATCCGGTAGACTAAAAACCGCATCCGGTAGATTTATTTTCAAAAATTAACAAAAAAGTTTGAACCAGCTGTAAACAGGCGTAAAAAAACCCGCTTAGTGCGGGCTCGGATTGTGTGGTTTGGCTTAATTTACTTGTAAAAATCCCCAAAATGGGGGATTTGCGGGTTTACCCATATCAAGTAAGGTCGGTGGCGCGCCACTATGCGACTTTTTTCTGATCTTGGACAAATGCTGCATGCGACAACATCTTTGTCAAAGCCTCCAAAAGTTCAGGCTGCGCAGGGGTCTTTGCAAGCGATGACAACATACCTGCCAGTGCGTCACGCAAAGCTGGGTTTGCCTGCTCAAGCGCCGCTGACAACACCTTTAGCGCCACATCAATTGCTATGTTATTTGTAGCTGCTTGCGCTTTATCTATAAGGGCTAAAGGCTGATTTGATTCAAAAGTTTCTCCAAGCGTAGGGTGCATAAGTTGCCATGGCTCAACTTTAAGCGCTGTAGCCACCTTCTCAATCACATCAACTCCAACGCTTGTCTCTTGTTCTTTTATGCGCGTAACCGTACCGGGGCCGACGTGGGCTTCTTTGATTAGCCTCGTCAAATTTTCTTTGCCATAAAGCGTGTTCATTCGACTTTGGATGTTTACCCAGAGTACTTTTTTCCATTTATTTTTAGCCATCCCTAAAAGATAGTTCATTACAGCTACCGAATGGGGTTTACATGCCTACCGTATGCGGTATGATATGGGGCATGAAAACATCAATCCCACTCGCATTGGACTTCAAGACAAAGCTTGAAGCGCTTGGGCACGCTGATATGCAAGAGCTTTCACGCCTGTCAACAGTCCCCTTCACAACGCTCTGGAAGATCAGAGCCGGTGAGACCCTTAACCCTGGCATTGAAACGGTGAAGCTTTTTGCACCACATCTTTCTGGAATAGAAAAGGCCCCAGCATGAACCTGACAACCATAAGTCAGGCCATCCTGACCATGACCAGCCGGGAAATTGCTGAACTCACCGGAAAAGAGCACCGCCATGTCATGCGGGACATCACAGTCATGCTGGAAGAGCTTGGCCTGAACAAAGAGGGGTATGCCCAAACTTGGACACACCCCCAAAACAAGCAAACCTACCCTGTATATGCGCTTGACCGTGAATTGACGGACACGCTGCTGACCGGCTACAACGCAGCATTGCGTCGCAAGGTCATTGCGCGCTGGCATGAACTGGAAAGAAAGAACAAGCTTGCCCTGCCTGACTTCACCAACCCAGTTGCCGCCGCGCGCGCATGGGCTGATGCGGTTGAGAAGACGCAGGTGCAGGCGGTTGAGATTGAAGCCCAACAGCTCCAGCTTGAGCAGCAAAAGCCAGCCGTTGAGTTTGTTGACCGCTTTGTCGAAGCCAAGTCCGCCAAGGGCTTTCGTGAAGTAGCCAAGATTCTTGGGCTTAAAGAGCGCGAATTCATCGCAGAGCTGGCCGCTGACAAGGTGATTTTCAAACAGGGTAGCAACTGGCTGCCCATGGCTGACCACCAGCACTCGGGCCGCTTTGTCGTCAAGACCGGCGAGGCCAACGGGCACGCCTTTATTCAATGCCGCTTCACCCCCGATGGCATCGCATGGGTTGCAAAGCGTTACAGCAAGGCGGCCTGAATGACCTCCACTCAATCCCTGTCCGCAGGCATCGTTGTCCTCGTTGCCCTCGTTGACGGCGCGCCATACCGCGTGATGACCGCCACGCTGGTCGAGGAGGCCTGACGCATGGCAGCCCCAGATGGTTACACCGAACTTCGGATTTACATCCCGCACCCGCTGGCCGTGCGCCTGGATGGCATCAAGCGAGCCAAGGGCCACAAGGGCTTGGACGTCTTTTGTGTTCCGGCTTTGGAGGCAGCAGCTGATGTTGAGATTCATCAAGCAACTGTGCTCCTGCGTTGCGCAGGGATCAATCCGCTAGCACGCCCATCACACCAGGAAGCGTCGGAATGACCATCTATTCCAAATCCGCGAATTCGCAACGCGACAACCATTACTTCGATGGTTGGGCTCGCATGGGTTTACCTGCAGAGCCCGGCCTGAATGCGTTTACCGCCCGCTTGAGGGCTCCGGTGTCAACCGAACCTGAGCCAGAGCTAATGCCACTTCCCCAGCCAGGGCGGCGCAGGAAGCTGCCAAAAATTGACGAATCGCTGTCGGATGCTGAGAAGCGCGAAGAGCGCAACCGGCGCAACCGGATGTACATGGCAGCCAAACGCAACGCCTTGCGCGTAAACCCGCACACCAGTGTTGGCTATGCCAGTGCCGATGTGTATGGCCAGGCTTTGAAACAAGTGATCGGGGCGTCGATATGTCCATGAGATGGGTCGCCGGTCAGATTGAGTCTGCATCCTCTGCGCAGCGTGGCCTGGGTTTGGAGCATCCACGTTTTAACCCACGCCCGCCGGGCGTGCTGCAAGAAGGCGGGGCTGCAAAGGCCGTTCTGTCATTTCTTCAGCAGTACCCTGAGCGGTACTTCACCTTTTCCCAGATTGTGACGCACACCAAGCGCACCCCAAAGTCGCTGGACTGGGCTTGCATCTTTCTGCGTAGCCTGGGGTATGTGGAGTGCGTCAGGGGAGACGACCGGAACCCAAAGTACCTCCGTTACCGGGTGGCCAGCGTGCGCCCGGTATCCGCAAGGCAATCAACATGATCAGCAGTGCAGGCCATGCGCAAAACCAAGGTGTCGCACTCGCACCTGTCGTGGCCATGAGTGCGAAGGGCATCAAACCGCAGCGGCATTTGCCGTCAAGACCCAATGCGTTGATTTATTTTCACATGGCTAGGGTAGCTCCCGAAAAGCAGACGCGTCCGCTGCCTGCCACTGTGTTTTTTACGGGCGATGAAGGGACGATCATGAAGTTACCAAGACGGGATGAAACATGAATTTCTACAAGAGATTCATGTCTGACTACGCAAAGAAAACAGCGCGGTTAACCCTGGCGCAGCACGGCGCTTACACGCTACTTCTGGACGAGGTCTATTCGACGGAATCGCCATTGCCTGCAGATACTAATGAGCTGTATCGAATCTGCCGGGCAATGACAAGGGACGAGCAGTCTGCAGTCCGGGTTGTTGCCAATATGTACTTTCCGGTTGGCGATGGTGGCCTTCGCCAAAACCCACGGGCTGCCATAGAACTGAACCTGGCTTCCCCCTCTTTGGAAGCAGCTAGGTTTAATGGGGCAAAGGGCGGAAGGCCAAGAAAAGAACCCATTGAGTTTGAAAATAAAAACCCAGTGGGTTTCCAGGATGAAACCGATTTGGTTCTCCCTGACTTAACTCCTCATAGCTTAGAAGAATACCAAGTAGCTAAAGCTACTTCGTCGGGATCGGGAATCCCGAACTGCCCTCACGAGGAGCTGATCGATGCTTTTGAAAAAATCTTGCCGACGCTGCCGCAGCCGAGAAAAAGTTTGTGGCGAACTGGGAAAAATGCGCCAGCTCTCCGGGCCAGATGGCATTGGGTGTTGACTGAAAAATACGAGTCTGGCAAGCGCGCTGGTCAGCGAATGGCCTTAACAAAAGACGATGGAATGGCTTGGTTTACGCGGTTTTTCGAGTACGTCGCAAAGTCTGATTTTTTGACCGGCAAGACTGGAAAATTTTCTTGTGATCTTGGGTGGCTTGTCAACCAGTCGAACTTTGAAAAAGTCTTGACCGGAAAGTACGAAAACAAGTCGGAGGCCGCATGAACAGCGTTTTCGACACCCCATTCCCAACCGATGACGACTACGCAGCTGACCATTCAGCCCGTAAAACGATGGGTGAATTGATTGCCAACATGGACGCCGAGAACGGCTTAATCGGCGGCCTTTTGCTCGACAACGGAGCCTTTGACCACATCAGCGACCGCATCAAAGCAGAGCATTTTTCAACGTCTTTCAGCCGCGAAATATTCGCTGAAATTTCAAAGCAAATCGGATCAGGGGAACGATGTGATGTGGTCACTGTCGGGATGGCTTTGGACGGCAAAGTCACTATGCAGCAGCTCAATGCGCTGGCTCAATTTGTTCCCAGTGCTGCCAACATTCGGCGCTATGCCGACATGGTTATCGAGCGGTTTAAAAGCCGTGCATTGCTGACCGTCAGCGCTGAAATCACAGAGTTGGCCCATGACCATAGCCGGACCATCGAGGACCGCATCGAGGCCGCACAGGGCCAGTTGGTGAAGCTGATCGATGAGGCTCCGCGTGACGAGTGGGTAAGCGCCTTTGAGGGCATGAACAGCCACACGCAAGTGCTTGAAGACCGGGCCGACGGCAAGGTCAAGGCTTGGGCGACCGGCCTGGTTGACCTGGACGATCTGCTTGAAGGTGGGTTTCGCCCAGGTGAACTGGTCATCGTTGGGGCGCGTCCATCAATGGGCAAGACCGCGCTGGCCATGACCATCGGTCTGGCGATGTCGGAGCACTTCTCGGTCGGAATGTTGTCCATGGAAATGCCGCATACCGAGGTGCGTGACCGCATGACGGCCATGGTCGGCAATGTAAGCCTGTCGCACGTCAAGCGTCCCAGCCGTGGCCTGCAATGGGACCGGGTAGTGGAAGGTGTGGAACGGTCCAGACTGCTGAATTTTTACGTGACCGACCAGGGCGGCCTGAACATCAATCAAGTCCGCAGCAAGGCGCGCGCCATCAAGCGGTTGCATGGCTTGAACGTTTTGATCGTGGATTACATCGGTTTGATGTCCGGCTTGGATGCCAAGCAGCAGCGCGCGTACCAACTGGAGGAAATCAGCCGGGGGCTCAAGACGCTGGCGAAAGAGCTTGAGATGACGGTGTTGTGTCTGGCCCAGGTGAACCGCAAGGTCGAAGAACGCATCGACGCTACCCCGCAATTGAGCGACCTGCGCGACTCCGGCGCCATTGAGCAGGATGCCGACGTGGTGGTGTTTGTGCATCGTCCGATTCAGGCAAAACCGGACCTTGGAGGCGACTGGACAAACTTCGCCAAGGCCAGCATAGCCAAAAACAGAAATGGCCGATGCGGCGTCATCAGCTTGTTTTACCAGGGTGACCAGACCAAGTTTTCCGGCTGGTCCGGGCCTGCGCCGTCGAAGTCGGCCGGGACAACAAGGGGCAACAATTTATGAGCAAGTTTGTTCTGGAGTGGAGCCGCAAGTCGAACGGATTCCACATTCAGCCGGTTGAAACCATGTTGGCCGGTAACCAAAAGCTATTCCTTTTGGAGCGATCACACGACTACATCGTTTTGATGATTGGTGAAAAGGAGGCTTGTCACCAGATGGCCGACAACTGGCGTCCACGGTTGATTGAACGGGTGAAACACCAATGCCAACCCGAAACGATCTGATTGCTCACCTCTTGACCATGAAAAACGGAACCGACAAAACAACTCCGCAGCCTGAGTACGCAAGTGTTGCCGCCGAGTTCTACCGCGACTTGTTTCCAGAGTGGAATCTAGGCAAAGGTTTGAGCGAAGCCATGGATAACCAACAGGAAAACAAAATGGAGGCTGTATGAATGTGCGCACCATGCAACAACGCCCGGGCGTACCCAGCCTACCCATTGCATTGCCCATCATGCCTTTGGTGCGGAGCCAGGGCGATACAGCGGCTTGGAGCAATGCAAATCACGCAGACGGAGTGCATTCGGCGCAGGCGCGAAACGCTTGCCGAATGGATGGCTTGGGGTCACAGCGAGGCCGATTTGCGCAGTTTAGCCAAAGCAAAAACGCTACCTCTTGCGCCGATTGGCCAGGCAGCGAATACGGCATTCGCCAGCCCCACCCGCACGAAACACCGGTGAGCTGGGATGAAGTTTTTGTGTTTTTGAAAAATGGGGCAATAAATGGCTGATGAGATTGACGCTGCACAAGAGCGTATGGAGATTGACCTGGCTGATGCCATCCGCCGCGCCAGCATGGGCAAACCAGTAGCTGTTGCCACGGGGCGCTGTGTCTCAGCAAATGGCGCTTGACACCATGAACCATGGCATCACCCACCTCTACGTTGGCAAGAACTTGGCTTCGCAGCTGATGGCCTTGCCGCGCGAGGTGTTTGAGCCCTCTGGTGTGGCCGAGCGTCCATGCATCTTCCGCATTGGCCGCTTGTTCGGTCGCTACGAGGTGTACTACTCACCTAAGGTGGTGACCGAGACAGCTAACGCTGGCCAGGTGCTTTGCATTGGCCGCGCTACCGATGTGACCAGAAACCCGTTCATTTTGGGCGACGCTGTGCCGCCTACCGTGATCCCATTGGCAGTTGGTCAGGACTTGCGTCAGGGCGCTGGCTTTTATGCCCGCAACTTCACCGCCGTCAACCCGCATGGCCCATCGTCTTTGGGTTGCGCATTGATCAACGTCACCAATCTCGCCTAACCAAGGCAAAAAACAGGAGCACTGATATGACACGTAAAGTCGAATTAGGCGCTCCTTCCCTCACCGGGAAGGACGCCAACGAACTAGTAGCAGCTGAGTTTTCAAAAGTCAAGTACCCACTGGCCGTGGTGGTCACCAACAACATGCCTTGCAACGCGGTTTTCCCAGAAGTTGAAGGCCTGTTTTTAAGCCACTGCGCCAATGCAGCGGGCCGCGTCAAGGCAGTCGTGATTGAGAGTGCTGACGCATTCCAGCGCCTAGCTTCCAGTATTGAACAGATTGCAGAACTCAATGGCTTTGCCTCTGCCGTGACCATCGAAGAGGTTGAAGTGATTGCGCCCGTCAAAGGCAAAGCCACGCAACCTGTTGCAGCCACTGCTGCGTAAGGGGCTGTAAATGAGTACCGCATTTGTACGACAACTCGGTGCTGAATCTGGCGTCCAGCTTAATCCCCTGGTTGACAATTCAGAAATCCCGACAAGCAGCAACGATGACCAGATTTTTGGCATCGTGATGCGCGCCACCCGTGGCCGCATTGACAAGCCTTTCAAGGTTGACCGAAGCACGGTGTTCAAGAAGTTGGGCAAGGGCGAACAAATCCGCACATCTGCACTCAATGAAGCTTGGGTGCATGTGGTAGAGGCACTGAACAACGGCGCTTATGAGGCCGTGGTGCAGCGCCTGACTACGCCTGCGGCTGCCATCAGTTGGGCTGGCCTGACTGTGACGCCTGTCACTTTTGCCAACGCGTTTGCCGTGACTCCCACCGAACCCACCGGGCACCTGATCGGCGTGAAGCACCTGGAGTGCTACAACGACGGCATTGTGCTGGAAGTCCGAGCGGACGAGAAAAAGGTCGGCGGCGTGGCTATTGCCAACAACGTGGTGACCTTGCGCATCCGTGACAAAGACGGCGTTCTGCTGTATGAATTCACGGGCTCGCTTGACCCTGCCGCGCGAGATGATTACGGCAATTCGTCCTATCTGCCTGATGTGGTGCTGTCTTTGACTGATGCAGTTGAGGTATCTGTCGGTGTGACGGGTGCAAGTGCAGCGATTGAGCCCACCTCGATGGCTTATGGCTACGACGCCAACGGCAAAGAGCAATGGGCCAAGTCCGGCACGCTGGTGTGCTTCACTGAGGGCGGAATGGGTTACGCCACAGCGGACTACATGGCTGCACGGGTCTTGCTGCAAAACACCGTGTTCAACTATGCCTACATCTCCAGTGGTGGCACGCAAGCCCCCGTCCTTTTGGCGCAACTGGCGCAGCTGGCGTTTGACACCAACCGGCAACTGCGCTTTGACATCCCGGGTAACCTGAACCCAGAGGCTGCGATCACCTTCGTCGAGCAGTTGAACATGGGTGCCAGCCCAACCGCTCACCTGATGCACGCCTTTTGGGCGCCACTCAAGTCCGATGATCCAACTGGCGTTAATGCCAAGGGTCATTTTGGTGTGGCTACGCTGAACATTGCTTACGCTTGCGGGCGCAATGCACAGACCAATGCCAAGGGCTTTGCGCCAAAGAACTACGTGGTGGCGGGCCGCCAGTGGCCAATCCAGCGGGTTCGCGTGACGCAGACCTATAGCCCCACCGGGCAGGAGTTGAATGCGCTTGCCAAAGCCAAGATCAACCCTGTTCTGTTTGAGGTATACACCGGTGGCGGCCGTTATGTGTTCCGTGACTCGTTGACTTCCGCCTTGGTCGAATCCAGCCTTAAAAAGCTGATTTCGGTAGCCGACATGTCAACAAGCATTGATGATGCAGTAACCCGCTTCAGCAAAGACATTCTGCAACTGCCGATGCAAATCTCGGTTAAGCGCATGAATGACTTTTTGGGCGAGTTGTTTGCAGGCGCTGAGGCCTCTGGTTGGCTGGTTCCGTCAAACGACCCATCCATGGCGGGAAAGGCATTCAAGTATGACGTTCGACCCAATGAGGTTCGCCCTTACGACCGCATGGATGTCAGCTACTGGCTGCGCTATGACGGCACGGTGCGTCAGATTTTTGTCACCCAGACGCTGACACGCTAACCCATCAATCGCCCGGCCTGATGGCTGGGCGGTTCCAAACAAGGAGAAAAGTAATGAGTTTGACCGAACTAATGCGCCGCGCCATGAGCCACCGCGAGACCGCCAAAGTCCTGGATGCTGTGGCTGAGGAAAATGACGAAATGTCAAACGCTGATGACTTTACCGTCAAAGAGCTGACTTTGAGCGCCGCCGCCGCCGTGCAGCAATGGGCTGAAACCGATGACCTTGATGAAGGTGAATCCGGCGCTGACCGCTTGATGTCTTTGATGGTAGGAATTGTGGATGCTGACAAAAATGGCGAGATTGATGAAGATGAGCAGGGCGTGCTTGATGTGGTGCTCAATGCAGCCTGGGATTACCTGGGCACACTTGGCGTGACCGATGAAGACGCCGGCGCATTGCTCAACGACTGGGACGCCGACACCGCCGACCGGGTACGCGAGCTGGTTGCGGCCGCATTGCCAGACGGCGAGCAGTCTGACTCTGATCTGGATGATTTTGTCTTTGGCGACAACGACCAGGAAGCCGAAGACCTTGATGGCTACACCGCTGAAAACGAATGGGACGCCACCCCCGAGGTTGATGAAGACGGTAATGAAAAAGAAGCCGTGCTCGATGGTGATTTCAAGGGGCACCCATTCCGGGGCAACCAGTTCAAAAAAGGCGGCGCCTCGTCTAGTTCGGCTGTGCGTGCGTCTATTTCTGCCAAGCATGCCGAGCGTCATGGGGATGCCAGGTCTACCAAAAAAGCACACACCACAGCGCACTTCGCGCACAAGGCGGCAGCGGCCGAGGCAACCACCAAAAAAGCCAAAACTTACCATAAAAAAATGGCAAAGTTTCATGGCTCACAGGCAGGCATGGCACTTGATGGTGTAGCCCTGGATGCGGCTTACCGCAAGCGCTTCGTAATCCGTGGCGGCAAGAAAATGCGCGTGAATAAGCGAATCTCTGGTGTGGTTCGATTGTCGGCCAAGCAAAAGATGGGCATTCGCAAGATGCACATGAAGAGTCACAGTGCATCAGCCCGGATGCACCGCATGAAATCCATGCGCATGCGCACCAAGATGCACATGTAAATGTAGATCGGCTTTTGGGTGTGGGGTGTCTCTGTCGCAAGCGGGGGCACCCTTTTTAACTGGAGGAAGAATTGATGGCCGATTTAACGTCGATATGGGGAGGGTTGTCGCCTCACTTGATCGCCCACTTTTACCGGGTCGAAAAGGCCAAGGACGGCACCTGGGTTAAGGCGCAAGAGGATGTCACTGTCCATGCGCCACTGACGGAGTCCAACATGGAGGTGTCGCTGAGCTGGCAAAGCCCGTTTGAGAACGCCGGGTCTGACCACGGCCTTCCGACCATATCGGCCATGCTGCAATCTGGATCGCTCCAACCATTTTTTGACCAAGGTGGCAAGGCATCTGATTTTGTCAGCAAGTTTGAGGGGCGCACCGGCATCACCAAGCTCAACTCCGTGCAGGTGTTCACCGGCATGCCGCCTGTCAAAATTCAGGTCACGGCCATGTTCAGGGCATGGCGAGACTCAAGCGGAGAGGTTGAAGTGCCATTCAGCCAGCTGATGGAATGGGCGCTTCCTCAGAGCCTGTCAAAAGACGGCGCTATCTTGTCCGGGTTGGCGGCTGTCAAAAAAGTTACAGTGAACGGACAGAGCATCAGCGATGAGACAGCCAAGGGCTTGTACCCATCCCTGACGCCCGTCTGCATCGCCATGCAATACAAAACCCGGCTTTATTCGCCTCTGGTGATCGAATCCATTGGGCATCCCATGAGTTCACCCATTGATGCCAGCGGCCAGTACACCGAACTGCTGGTACCCATGACGCTGTGCACCCTGACGGCATTCGATGCGCCCGATTGGCGTGATTCCAGAGTTCCTTCAGTCTTTGCTTCAACAAGGAGAGGTATGTGATCAATTTTCCTGTACTTAGAACCCGACGGCTTACCGTGCAATTGCGCGAGCTGTCCATTGGCGAGTCGATTGCCTTGGCGGCCATGCCGGTGCACCTTGAGCAAGCCAACTGCACCGCTTTTCTGCGCAAAGCGGTAGGCTCAGTCAAAGGCATCGAAGATCCGGCGCAATGGACCGTGCAAGAGCGCATGCTGGTGGTTTGCCATTATCTGGCTTCGGTGCACGAAGACGGGCCTGACTTTTCATTGGGGGATGGCCACTATTCGGACTACCTCGACGGCGCTACTGACATCGCCTTGCCGGTGGCCGCCTTGGGCATTGGCGCCGTGGGGGGTGATGAATGGCAGATCAGGCACATGACCGGCGCTATGGCGGAGTCGATTGAACGCTCCATGGGAGAAGTGGAGGGCGTCAGCGGGCGCCTGCATTGGCTGCTTGGCAGCATGGCGGCGCAACTGGTGCTGGTGAGTGAAGTGCCGGTGGAGCCCACCAGTGGGGAGGGTGCGTTTGATGAATTTCTGGCTGCCCGCATGAAGGTGATCGCAGGCTACCCGGAGAGCGATTTCTCTGACCTGATGGCACGCTACGCAGAGGGCCGAGACAAGTTGCACCACCTGCTGCGGGCTGAGTTTGCGCCCGATGGCCTGGTGGCCTTGCCAAAAGGAGGTGGCGCTTTACCGCCCGCCCGATTTCCAGTTCGTTCCTGCCTCTCGAGAATGGCGCTTGAAATGGTCGGATAACCTGATGGATATGGCCTCTAGCCTGAGCCTGTATGCCAACACCCCGCTGCCTGCCGCGCTTGACATGCAGTCCAGTGTGGCGCGCCAGTTCTTTGAAGGCAAGCCGTTTGAGAATTGGCGCAAAGGGCGTGAGTCGGATCTGAAAATGCAGTCCGCCATCGTCAATCGGCTCAATGATGTGATTCGAGCGTGCGGGATTGTGGCCAAGACGGTATCAAGGTCACGCTGAACACGGAAAACACCCCTGTTTGCGGGTGATGGTGAATCTTAAAGTTTGACGCATCAGCCAGTCAATCTTCAAGGACACCATCATGACCGTCTCAAACGCCGCTTACCTCAAATCATTTCACGATGTCACCGTAGGCCTTGGCCACAAGATCATCAACTCGGATTTCACCTTTGAAATTGAGGGCTTTGAGCAGTATTACATGCTGGCAAAGCAATGCCCATGGCCAATTTTGACGCCCGCAGAGGGTATTGAGGTGCCCACCGTGCTGGGCGCGGCTTTGTGGGAAAAGGGCCAGGTCAAGTTCCATCAACAGGGCGCCGTGGCCTTCCAGGAAACCCAGCTCGGGCACATCGATAAGCTGCTGATCGACTTGATCTCCAAAGGCGGCGAGTTCAATGCCAAGATTTACGAGGGTACGCCGCAAAAATTCCTGGTCGCCAAAAAGATCATCAAGTGCACCATTCAGGCCGACCCGGTTGACCGTGATTGGGAAAACCGCACCCAGCCCATGATGATCACCGGCACTATGTTCTACCACTACTACGGGGAAACTGTGAGTGGTACATCTACGCCTGGCGATGAAAGCGCCTACCGTTAATGGCAACACTGGCTGAACTGGCAGACCGCTTTGCGCTGACTGAGCGGCCTGCTGGCAACTTGCTGGATGCAGCGGGCGTTTTGGCGCAAGCCATTGCGGCCGCCAACTTTTATGCCGGGTATGCGCAGATCATCTCGCGCATCCCTGACCCGCTGGTCATTCCGGCTGCGGCCATCCCGTCCATTGCAGACACCACCGAGATCAGCGAGTCCGAGTGGGCACTGATCCGGTCGCTGTTCATGCTTTACGTGGAGCGCGAAACAGCGCTGCAGCTGGAGGCCTCACGCGGACTGGGCATGGATGTTTACGGGCGCGCCTCCAGCGAGGTAGCAGCAGACATCATGCAAATGGAGCTGGAATTGCCGCACCAAGCGTTTGTTGGTTTGATTGTGACGGTATGACGACTCTCTTAAAAGCGCCATTCCCCTATTTTGGAGGAAAGTCCGGTGCAGTCTCTGAGGTGTGGGCCGCATTGGGCGATGTGAAAAACTACGTCGAACCCTTTATGGGCAGCGCAGCCATGCTGCTTGGCGCACCTGATGGCAAACGCGTTGAAACTGCAAACGACTTTGATGGCTTTGTGGCTAACTTTTGGCGCGCCATTGCACACGATCCCGATGCTGTGGCGCACCATGCCGATTGGCCAGTGAATGAGATTGATCTCGAAGCTAGAAACTGGTGGTTAACAAAACAAAGAGATGAGTTTAAGCAAAAACTTGGAGACCCGAACTTTTTTGATGCCAAAGTGGCTGGATGGTGGTGTTGGGGGATGTGCAACTCAATTGCCTGTGGTTGGGTTGCAGGAAAAAGCCCGTGGACGCATAACGGTGAAAATTGGGACAAGCGTCCACGAAGTGGGAATAAACACATCATTCCGCATCTAGGCGATGCTGGCCGGGGCATCAACCGCCAACTCCCGCATCTGCACCGTGGTCAGGGCATCAACCGCGCTACCGGCACTATGACCAGGCGCGAATTCATTTTTAACTGGATGAATGACTTGCATACCCGCTTGCGTGACGTGCGCATCACTTGCGGAGACTGGAGCCGGGTAGTGAAAGACAGCGTAACTACCAGGCATGGCCTGACTGGTATTTTTCTCGACCCACCATACGAGAAGGGTGCGATGGATTACGGCGCGGGCGGCATGAAGCAAGGCATTGCAAAAGACGTGCAGGCTTGGTGCGCAGCCAATGGCGACAACCCCAAGATCAGAATAGTTTTGTGTGGCCACGTCAACGAACACGACGCACTGCTTGAGCACGGTTGGCACATCCGCAAGTGGCAAGCCAGATTGGGTTACGCCAAAACCGACGAGGCCGTTGCCAACAGCGCAGGTGAAACCCTGTGGTGCAGCCCGCATTGTGTTTCTGAATTTATGCCAAATCACCCCGCAGCGCCCGTCAAAAATGAGCAAGCAACTACGCAAAATGTAGCGCAATTGGACTTGATAGGCGCATGATCCTCTACACCTCCAGCAACCAGCAGATTCGCGCCGACTTGATCAAGTCCGCCGTGCTTCGCTCTGACCTGTCGCCGGTGCCGGTCACGCTGGAGACTGACATACAAGTAGATGACGACCTGAAGGCGCAACTGGCCGAGGGCAAGACCATCAAAACACGCGATGACGACGTGTTGCGCATCGTCAAGTCAACCCTGAAAATTGACCGATCTGCGCCCGGTGGCGACCGGCAAAAGGCGGTGCTGAGCATCACGGCCATGCTTGACCGCTGCCACACCATCGCCTTTGTGCGCACCCGCGCCGTTGTCAAGGAGAACCAAGTGCTCTCGGGCATCTACCGAGCCTGTGGCGCCACGTTGCAGGCGGTTGACGCTGATTTTGCGGTGCCGCGCTTTACCTGCCCCATTGGGGACGCACCGAGTTTTCACATTGCCAGAGTTTTGCAGGAGGAGGGTGGTGTGGTGCGGTGGCGCAAGGGCAAGCTGCAGTTCTTCAGGCTGGCTGATCTGTTCAAGCAAAAAGCCATTGGCACGCTGCCCAACAACGCCACGACCGACCTTGACAGCGGCTTCGTTGAGCGCCACGAGGCACCTTCGTTCTTTTCGCTGAATGATGCCGGGGCCTTCGTCTTTGGGGATGTGTCCAAGCCGCGCGCCGTGCGCTACGCGCCCTTCAAAAACGCGCTGCGGCTGCGCAACATGACCAAGTATCTGGTGCAGCACAAAGTCATGAAGACGGACTACGCCTTCAACCTGTGCGCCGGTGACCTGATCGACTTCGCGGGCGATGTGCCGCTGTGCGTGATTACCGCTGCACACGTTTTCGAGAACAACGATGGCGGCCAAAACCACTACACCCGGCTCTGGCTGGGCATGATCGGGTAAGCCATGGATTACGGAATGATGCCCGGGCGCTACCCTGCCATTGTCAAAACCTACGATCAGGCGCGCCGGACCTGCCGCATTGAAATACCCGGGCTGACTGAGGGGGCTGATGTGTTGCCAGAGGCGGAACTTGAGTACCCTATCGGGGACAAGTCACGCGCTGGGGTAAACCCCACCGAGATTGAGATCACGCCCGGCGATACCGTGTGGGTGGCTTTTATTGGCGGCGATGCGCGCTACCCCATCATCACCGGATGGCGCAACCCGCAGGCGGGAAACTCGGTGGACTGGCGCAGGTTCCATCACAAAAACATGGAATTTCTGGCTGATGGCACGATGCGGCTGACAGTGGGGGCGTCAGAGATCATTCTGACGCCATCTGGCATCACCATGAATGCCCCACGGATTGACTTGAATTGACCATGCCTGCCGTCACTAGACTGGGAGACGGCTGCACCGGCCACGGCTGCTTTGGCGGGCGCGCCAACGACCAGGCTTCTGGCGATGTGTTTGTCAACGGCATCGGCGCGCACCGCCAGGGCGACCACTGGGTCACCCACTGCTGCGGCCCGGTTTGTCACGATTCGACACTGGCGGCGGGGTCGAGCACAGTCTTTGTCAACGGCAAGCAACTGGGGCGCATTGGTGATCCGGTGGGTTGCGGTAGTGCATCAGCGGCAGGCTCTGGCAACGTGTTCGCAGGTGGCTGAAATGCCGGAAAACAAAGCGTTTTAGCCCTCTTGTGGATGCCAATAATCTACCAACACAAAGGAGCAATCATGGCAAATCTGATATTTTCATTCGAGGACATGGGCCTCAAAAGTGATAAGGCCACCCGCAATTTGGTTAAGTATTTCGCCAGGGCTGGTAATGCGGTGGTGCAGGGCGAAGCCATTCCCACGGTCAAACGCACAGCGGGTATCAGTTACCGCGAGATGGTGTTGACCTTTAAGGACTCGCAAAAAGTCATCATGCGCATCAAGCAAAGCGGCGACATTTACCAGGTGTTGCTCAACGGCAAGGTGATACCAATCAAGCATCAAGACGATCACGTCAAGGCCATCACCGAGATTGTTCACGCATTGGACAGTGGCAGTGCCAAGTTTCAGGCCATGCTGGTGAAGCTGCAAGCCAAGCCACCGGCTGGTATCCGAACGGCAGCGCCAAAGATGGAGGCAGTACTGACTGAAAAGCGCGACACCCTGAAAACCGCCATTGCCACGGTGCGCGAAGAGATCGCCAAATTGGCAGAAACCGTTTGATTTTCAACCCAGAGGAGACCCCATGAACCATACCGAACTCACCCGAGCCTTGTCAGCGGCCAGCAAGCTGACTCAAAAAGACGTGGAGGCTGTGCTTTCTGCACTGGCCACTGTGGTCACGGCGCAAGTCCAATCGGGCTCAGAGGTGGCCTTGCATGGCATTGGCAAGATCAAGGCCCGCCACAAAGCCGCCCGCACATCACGCAACCCGAAGACAGGCGCGGCAGTGGCAGTGCCGGCCAAACTGACGGCTGTATTTTCGGCATCGAAGTCGCTCAAGGATGCGTTGGCATTGAACCCATAGACCCGGAAAACACGCCAAAAAATGGGCATGGCGGCATCCTACGATGACCGCCATGCCCATTCACATTTCTGAGGTCCAAGCCATGCACCCACAACGCTACTGGAGTGCCGATGCGCTTCCTGTCGGCCAAACCATTGACCAACTGCTGTACGAGATTCGCTGCTCTGACCATGGAGACAACCTGATGCTTGATGGCGTCACGCTGGCCGACATCATGGAAGACTCAGACGGCACCGTGGCGCTTGACGCCATGGTGGCGCCCTTTGCTTCCCTGAATCGCAAGATGGAAGCGTTGCAGCGTGTCATGGAGCGCACCAGCGGCACAGTCAAGCCCGTGGCCATGCAGGTCACAGACCCGTTCACCCAGCGCGGCGTGGCCAACGTGGCAACCATCTTTGAGCTGTCGGATGGCCAGACGGTATCGATCTATTTTCACAACCCGGACGTGACCCCCAAAAAGATGATGGGCACGGACGAAGTGATCTCGTGGAAGTGGCTGCTGAACAAGAAGGACATCACGATTGTGGTGGCCCCTGAGCGTGGCAGTGACCTCAACATCAACGAAGTGGCTCGGCGCATCATGAAGCTGGCCGAAAAGAACAGCGCGGCATTCCAGCGCGTAAACGCCAAAAAGGCTGAATCCATGCAGCGCCTGGGCAACTTGAAGACTGAAATTGCCGGGCTTGAAAAGGAACTCAAAACGGTGCAGGATGAGCTGGGCGTTGCGCAGATGCAGGCCGAAGAGCGTGCGGCATCCAAAGATTCACGCGAGGCTCTACTGGCAGCCCAAAAGGCCGCGCGTGAGGCTGAGCTGGCTACCCGTGTGGCGCTGTATGACATCGGCAATACCAACACGAAAACAGGGCGCTGGAACAAGAGTGGCGGGCAACTGATTGTCAGTAGCGCCGAAGGTGGCTTATACAAGTGGGTGTTTGAGGACGTGGTTCAGCGCACCATCACCAACACTGTCGAGGCGGCTTTTGAATGGCTGGGCGGCGTGCTGATGGGCATGGGTGAGGCGGAGCTGAGCCGCGAGCAGGTGCTGAGCCGTTTGAAGTTCAAAGATGGGACGGACTTGCTGGGCGCCACCCCATCAGTTGCATTGCCGGACGCACGCGGGGCCAACACTCTTTTGAATGAATACCAGGCGCTGAAATCACAAAATCCAGAGGCGCTTCTTGCGCACCGGGTGGGTGACTTTTACGAGCTCTTTGAACAGGACGCAAAAACGGCAGCATCATCTTTGGAGTTGACGCTTACCTCAAGAAACGGCACCCCGATGGCAGGTTTCATGTTTCATGCATTGGAGCAGAACCTAGCCAGTTTGGTCAAAAATGGATTTTCAGTTGCGGTTTCTGAGCGGGATGAGAGTGGCGTGTCTAGCATTGCAAGAATTGTCAAGCCTGAGTCGGTATCGCCTTCCGCTGCGCCTGTGGCTAGCGATGGTGGCGGTAGCGACAACTACGCATGGGCAGAAAAAGACATTGGCTACGCACCAAACCGCCCAAAAGGCAAGTTTTATATGCTGGTTTCCAAATCCGATTCAGCTATTGCATCTGCATTCGGCGCCGCACCAAAATACAGCGACATGGTGCAGTATTTCGCTACGCCGGAAGATGCAGGCGTTTGGGCGAATGCAAATGGGTATGTGTTTGGGCCTAATCCGTATGTCGAAGTTGTGCCAGATATTCTTTCAGAAGAAGAACTTTCTGCCAAGGCTTTAAAGGTTCAAGACTACGTCGAAAAAGTTATTGCCGGGACCACAAAACTCAACAAAGTTGATATTGGCGTGATTTGCACCAGTGCAGCCGACAAGATCATTGCAGTAACGGGATTGCCGGCACATTCAGCCATGGAAGTGATTATTGCTGATCGCGTAATTCACGCCACAAACAGGCATCCAGATTTAACCAATGAAGACTGGGGCAGGCTGCCAAAATTGACAAACCAATTTGATGAAGTGGCGCTAGGCGAGAAAAATATAAATCCTGACCTGACCAGCATCGTTGTGAGGAAATCCTTCCCCGACGGAGAGGGGTTTGGCGCTGTTCTTGCGTTTGCTCAAGGCAAAGGCAAGAAGCGACTTAACCTGGTCACGTATTTCAAAGGTCGCGGTAAGAGCCTTGATGCATGGTGGGAAAAGAATAAGGGCCTTAACCCCCCCACTGTCCCGAACCACCCGGAACCTGCGTCTAGCGCCCATGAGGGTCTGTTAAAGCCCTTGGGGGAAACTGTACCCGCTCCAGCCGAGCCTGTCAACCCCGGCGCAGCCAGCACCAAAGAATCCCTGATCGAAGCCTACAAAGCCGCGTGGCAGACCGAGGCCGACAAGCTCAACGCACTGGTGGCCAGCGTGAACTGGGTGGGCATCACAGATGAAGCCAGTGGCAAATCCGAGATCACTCGCTTGTATGCCGAGTTGAAGAACACCAAAGACATTGCAGCAGCGCGCCAAGCCTTTGAGAACGCCGGATACAAAAACTGGAATGACCTACCCAATATGGATGATGTTCCTGGGTATCGGGCGCACAGCGATGCCATGGATGCATTCCGGGACCTGAACCAAAAAATCAGCGACGCCATCAAAGACGCCACCAAAAAACAAGGGAAAGCCGACTTTGCGAACCTGCCAGCCAATGCGCCCATTGAAGACATGGCTCAGGTGGTGTACCGCAAGCATGGTATCGAGACCACTGGACGGAACGACTATTTTGAAAAGATCATCCTGGCCATCAAAGACAAAGATGCTGAGGTCTTGCAAGGCGTGTTTGGCGGTGTTGGCAGCAACAACAACCTGGCTAGCATGGAGGTGTTTGAGCGCGCTACCGGGTTGAAGTTGGCCAACACGCAAAAAGCGCGTGCATTGCAGATTGACGCATGGGCAGACATCACCCCTGAGGCACGGGCACAGATCGAGGCTGACAAAGACGCCGCCTGGCAGGCCAAAGAGCTGATGGAGGCCGTTAAGGACAAATGGAACTACCTGACCTCATTCACCATTTACGGCAATGACCACATTGTGTTGAATGGCCAGCAGTGGGTGCTTGATCTGGCGTCCGAAGGGAAAACAGAGATCAAGACGTTTAAAAAAGGAGCCGTTCCCGTTTATGGATTGGGTCTCCCGGGTGGTAGCGAAATCAATCATGCAAAAAGCAAGACGGTAACTGACTTCTTCCGGGTGGCACAAAAGTTCGGCGGCCTGTTGCCAGCGCTGGCACTGGTTGGGGCGGTCGTCCCCGAGCCAAAGGCGCCAGTTGACAACACAATCCAAATGAAAGACGTGTACGGCGTGGATTTGAGCGTTGACAAAGCCCAGTATGCCCGCGAGAGCGTTCAACCGGCTTGGCTCATCCCTGTGGACGTGGGCGGCGCGCCTGATGGCGACTACTACGCCCAGGAGCTTTCTGTGTTGCGCTATGGTTCATCCCTGATCTACCGCGCCGATGGCTCTGTGATGCTGGAAAAAAGCAAGACCGGGCAAGGCGACTTGGGCGGCGATGCCGATGCGTTCAGAACATTTTTGGCAAAGCCCAAGGGAATGACCGAAGACCAGTTCAAACTGGCCCAATACAAGCAGCTTCGCCTCGACCTGGACAGCGGCATGCAAAAGCCTGCACAGATCATTGGCGGCGGGCACAAAAATGCCAGAAAAGACGCTGAAAAGTACCTTGATGACCGCATTGCTGAATATGAGGGCAAGGTGGCTGATGGTGTGCCGATTGAGTTGACCGGCAAGGAGCTGGGGGACTTTCCGGATACCGAGCAAGGGCTTGTTTCCCTTCGCGCTGCGGCTGTTGCAGTCTACAAAAAAGACTTGGAATCAATTGACGGAGTGACCAATGTGGCTTTGAACAAGTTGGTGGCATTTGATGGCACAGGGCGCGACAAGATCGAATCTTTTAGCGCGGACCCCAGAAAGCTCCACCTGGTGGCAAAGTTGGGATCTATTGTGCGAGACGGCAAACCAACACCCATAAGCCCAATGCAGCCCCATGGAAAGTCGGCGCTCAAAGGCGTCAAGCTGGTGCATGTGCTTAAAACCCCCGTAAAGCTCGCAGGGGAAAGCATCAAAGTTAGATTCTTGGTTTACGAGAAGGCCGATGGAAATCTTTTTTACGACCACAGCGTGGACAACAGCGAAGTAAAGGCAGCGATGGGTGGAAATGCGGAGGTGCTGGATTCAGCCGAAGCCGCTGATCTGAACCTTCCCGCCCTGCTCTCAAATGAGCCGTCATTCGAGCACCGCTGCGTGGAAAGTGTAGGCGATGATTTAGAAAACGTCAACGCCTACAGCGATTTTGACGAATCAGAGGTGGGCGAGGTCTTCATGGCTGAAGAAACCACACTGGATTCAGCCACTGGCAGCCAGATGGTGTTCAACCTGTTCATTGAGGGCGAAGCGCCCGAGGTGGTGGAGTTTGAAGATGATGCGCCTGTGGCGCCGGTGGCGCCTGTGGCAGAGCCGGTTGCAACGACGCCAACAGCCCCCCTTGATGAAATCAAGTGGAAGAGACTGAAGGCCGACATCGTGGGCAGCATTTCAGCCATCGCAGCCATTGACAAAGGCCTGTCACCAGGTATGGACCGCTCCCTGTTTGTCAGCAGCATTGCGGGCAAGATTCGGCGCAGCAATGACCGAGGCGAGACGGCCATGGCGGGCACTGCGCTGGCTTTTGTCGAGCGTGCGCAGCAGTCCATGCCCAAGCCTGCCTTCGCGCCATCCAACAAGATTTGGACAGAGGTGGATTGGATGCCGTTTGCGGCGCAGTTTGAACCTGTGAAGGCTGAACCCAGTTCAGCGCCAGCAACACCAACCCCCAAGACCCTAAGTGAGTTGCTGGATGCTGCAGGTCTGCAGGCGGTTGAGCTAAAAACTGACCTGAAGCGCGACAAGCGACTCATGATCTCGCGCAAAAGCAGTCCATCCGGAGATGGTGTCATCTTGAGGGTGTCTGGCGGTCAATATGTGATTTCGCAGAGCAGTTCTGATGCGAGCTTGAACGCCGCCGTCGGGGGAATTGTGGCTAGCATTCGTGAATTAAGCATGGGTGAACAACTGAATGCGGCCGAGAAAACATCCTCCCAGACACAGTACGACGCAGCCCCGTTCAGGGTGATTCCGGCATCCGTGGCAAATCGCCAGCTCTCAGAATTTGAAGGGCAAGACTTGGCTTTCGCGCAGGGCATGTTGAAGAGTGATAAGCCATTCAGTGGAAAGCTCCGCATGAAGCGCATGGGCGGCGAGCGGCGTGAAATGTTCGAGGTGTCCCTGATTATTCGCGGCCAAACGCCATCTAAAGTCACCAGGCTTAGCGAAAGCAGCACCATTGAGGAATTGGCCGAACTGATCGCTTTGGATATGGATTCGCTGAAATTGGATTTCTCCACCCTATCCGATGATGTCGAGACGCCAGCAGCACCCGGCGCGCCAGTTGCGCCAGAACCCATTCCGTCAGCTACACCGAACGCCTCAACTGCCATATCTGAAGCCATTGATGCTGCCATTGACAGCATTGGAAATTCAGTTGCAACGGGTGACGGTTTGACTTGGGCTGTCAGCAAGGCTTCTTTGCAAAAGATGATCGCCAAGACAAATGCGGATGGCGACAAGCCGTATCAGAAAGAGCGAATCATCGCCATCCAGCACCTGAAGGAAATTGCCGCATCAACCAAAACGCCGGTGATCCGGGAAGACGATGGCCGGGACCCGCAAGTTGAAGCCGTCTATGAGTACAACACCAATTTCACCGTGCTTGACGCAGTGCGCGGTGTTCGGCTGCTCTGCAAGAAATTCAAAACACCCACAAAGAACATGAAGGACAAGATGCACAGCATGGCTATGGATGAAGCAAAAGGCCCCGCCAATCTTATTGACACTGACGGGATGTTGTTTGACCTAGCAATCTTTGAAAGTGAATTCAAAGGGGGGGATGGGGCACGGCCGGTGTCTGAACAACCAGTACCCCCCTCAGTCAGCAACGATTTGAATTTAGGCGAAATCGGTGCAAAAGTCAATGCCGACAAGGAATCTGACCAAATGACCGCCGACAAAGCCCTGTTCCAGTCCGTCATCGACGGCAGCGCCCCTGACCTGATCGAACCTGATCTGGCCGACAAACTGGAGGCGGCCTACAACCGTCATATCGGCAACACAGACATGGAAGCCATGTTTGAGATGGCCGTGAATGCCTACGGTGAAGCCAGTCTTGCCGCCTCTGCTGATCTGTAACCGGGATACCCACCATGAACACGATGACTATGATTTTTGACAAAGCCGCCAATGGCCTGAGCCCATTGGAAAAAATGAAACTGATTCGCAGCCTGAATATGGTGCGCACCGACATTGCGGCCGTGGGCGCGGGCGCATTGGCCGCCATGAAAAAACTCAAACTGCTCTCGAACCTGAATCATATCCGCGTGCAGCTTGGTTCCACCAAGAATTTAGAGCCAAACAAGCCTCTAGCCCCCGTGGATACTGCGCAAGCAGCTACTAATTTAATATCAAGTGAACAGGAAACAAAAAGTGTTGAAACCAAAGAAACCCCTCAAGCCGTCAAAACAGAAACGCAAGGACAGCCATCACCCGTCGCCGATATTTCAGCCCCAGACCCGGTAAAGAAATCAGCCAGTAAGCGCCAAAAAGACAACAACGCCGCCATCGATGCGCTGCGCAAGGTCAAGTCCGGTGAGGCTGATGCCAAAGACCCGGCCATTCGTGAAGCTCTCAAAGGCTACAGCGGCAGCGGCGGCGGCCTGAAGACAGCGCAAGGCACATCGGGCAGCCCGCATGAATACTACACACCCGCGCCGGTGGCCAAAGCCATGTGGAACATGCTCGACGGGCTTGGTTTTTCCGGTGGCAAGGTGCTTGACCCCAGCTCCGGCATGGGTGTGTTTGCGCGCACCAAGCCTGACAACGTGGCGATTGAGCAGATTGAACTGGATTCAATTTCAGGAGAGATCAATGGACTACTCAACGACGGCCCCACGGTATCGACCCGCGTGGCCTCGTTTGAAGAGGTGGCCGCCAGCACCGACGATGAAACCTTTGATGCGGTGGTCACCAATGTGCCGTTTGGCGACAAGGCCATGCGCGGCGCCCACTGGCGCAAAGACAAAAAGTACCAGAACGCCAACTTGCAGGAATACTTCATCCTGCGCGGCCTGGAGAAAATCAAGCCCAGCGGCTTCGCGGCCTTCATTGTGCCGCCGTCCGTAGTAGCGGGTAAAGGTGGCAAGGGCGTGGCGCTGCGCAACAACGTGTCGATGGCAGCCGAGTTTGTGGGCGCCTACCGCCTGCCCAACGTGGTGTTTGATGAAGCCGGGGCAGACACCATTACCGACATCATCATCCTGCGCAAACACAGCAAAGACAACAAGGCCAAGATTGACGAACTAGCCCAGCAAAATGCCGCGCTGTTGACCCAGACCAATGTGATCTGGCCTGACTTTGTGGAGGGCAACTACTTCAAGCTTGACGGCAAGCGGTTCCAGATTGGTGAATCCACGGTAGGCAAGGGCCGCTTTGGTGAGGTCGAGAAGGTGGCATTCACCGGGTCCATCGGCTCCATTGCGGCACTGCTCAAACCGTTCCCCAAAGCCAGCCGGATTGATTGGGCCATGCTGGGGGCTGTGGAGACGGTGCCCATTGTCTACGCCGAGGGTGACACGGTGTTCTCTGGTGGCGCTATGTTGCAAATGACCGAGGGCAAGCTGGTGCCGGTCGAGGGCGGTCTGACCAATGACGATGCCGAGGCTGTCAACCTGATGGCTCGGTTCACATCGCCACTGGATGCAATCAACCAAGGCTTGACCTTCGACGATGCCAGCCGAGCGCTGACCAATGAAGAAACCTGTGGTCGCTTAGGCTCAGTGTCGCGCTGGATTGTGTCGGCTCAACGTGCCGCCCATGCAGCCGCCAAAAATCAGGGCGAATGGTTTGACGCCATCATGGCTGGCATGGCTGTGCAAGAGTTCGCCCAGTCCGGCAACAAGGAGGCTCTGAACTATGCCGCCGACTACCCGGAGCTGAGCAAGGTGCTGGCTCGCGTGCAGGGCTATGCCAGCAAGCGCGCTGGAGTGGGTGGTGAGGTGGTGGCCGAGGCGCTGCAAAACATTGCCGTGGCACGCAAAAAAGGCGTGTTCACACCCTGGTGGACTGGCAACGTGGCCAAAGATGCCACACTGGTGCTCACGGTCAACCAGTCGTATGCCAAGATCAAGTTAGAGAGCGAAGATGAAACCGGTTATGTGCCTGCGGCTGAGATGCGCCAGGCCTTTGCTGATTTTGACCCGCTCAACGATGACGCCTGGTGCGTGTCGCCGGATGGCTCTGGCGTCATGAGCGCTGACGATTACTATTTTGGCAACTACGCTGAGTTTCTTGCGCGCGCCCAACAGGAGCTGAGCGAGGCCACTGACCCGGCGATCAAAGAAAAGCTGTTGCGCCAGCACGCCAAGGCATCCGAGCGCATCACCCTGGTGAACCCGTCGCGCATGAAGTTTTCACTGGAGACTGCGTTTGTGTCAGACGCAGAGAAGGCCGAATTCATCAAGCAGTACGTGTCTGAAAACATTCAGGTGGGCATGGACGCTAATGGCAAGCCCAAGTTCAGCTACGAGGGCAAGGCGCCCGACAAATATACCTCTGCTGATGAAGTGCGCCGCATCAAGACGCTGCGCCGCTTCGCCATCTACCTCAACAACAAGACCATCACCACCGGCAGCGGCGACCGGGCGCTGGACGACCCCAAAGAAGAGCAGGCTTTGCTGGACTCGATCAAGGCCATGGTCAACGCCAGCACGGCACAGTTTGACGCTTGGTGCAAGTCCAATGAGGACATTGCCAGTGGCATCAGCCGCCGCATAAACGCGCCCGAGAATCTGCGCTTTGTCGAAGTGCCCGATTACGCCCCGGTGGACATCCCTAACTGGAACCCGGCCTGGGTGCCACACGGCTACCAGTATGCAGCGGTGCGCCGTTATGCCAAGCGTTTTTCAGGCATTTTGGCGCTGGACGTTGGGCTTGGCAAGGCGCAACCACTTGATTCAAAAATCCTGACCCCCGATGGATGGAGGCAAATGGGTGACATGCGTGTTGGAGATATGGTCATTTCTGTTGACGGCATCGCTGTTCCGGTGACCGGAGTTTTTCCGCAAGGCGAGAAAGAAATATTTGAAGTCGAGTTCAGCGACGGATCAAAAACAAAATGCTGCGATGAACACTTATGGGAAACCCAAACTGAGACAGATCGCAAGAATGAACGCTATGCCAAGCGTAATGGCAATGACCGAGTGATCAATGGTACGGTCAAGTCACTGCATGAAATTCGTGAAACACTCATTTACCAAACCCAAAAGAACCACAAAATCCCGATGGTGTCCCCTGTTCAATTCCCCGAACAGGCTTTGCAAATCCACCCGTATTTGATGGGTGTATTGCTTGGAGATGGGAGTTTGTCACACGGATCGGTGTCATTCACAAAAAACGATGCAGAAATACCAAGCCGCATTTGCCACTTACTAAAAGATGGGTTTGGAGATGCGGTTGAGTTGCGAAAAATGGCAGTAGGCGAGAGGTGTGATTCATGGAGAATCAGCCGGACAGCAATCGGTGGGTTAAACCCAGTCAGATCAATGCTTGATGATTTTGGGCTGATGGGAACAAAGTCGGATACGAAGTTCATACCGAAGCAATACCTAATTGGATCAGTCTCGCAGCGCATTGAATTGCTGCATGGCCTCATGGATACCGATGGGTACGTGAGTAAAGACGGCATGACCGTTCAGTTCTCAAGCACGTCAAAAATGCTTTCTGATGGTGTTGTTGAGTTGGTGCAGAGCCTTGGTGGAATCGCGTGGACAACTTTCAAAACGCCGACTTTCACCTACAAAAATGAGAAAAAGGAAGGCAAGTTGGCTTACACGGTATCCATGCGTATGCCAAGCGATATCAATCCGTTTTTACTGGAGAGAAAAGCCAGTTGCGTCAAGGCAAAATCAAAATACATCCCGGTAAGGTATTTCACCGCAGTGCGCGAAGTGGGCAAAGCTCAGGCTCAGTGCATCAGTATTGATCACCCGACACACCTTTATGTTACGGATGACTACATCGTCACCCACAACACCCTTACAGCATTGGCCGCAGTGCAATACGCCCAAAGCATTGGCTCCAAAAAGAAAACTGTGTTTGTGGTGCCAAACTCAGTGTTGACCAACTGGAAAAAAGAGGCCGGCAAGGCGTACCAGGACACCAGCGACTGCTTGTTTGTGGGTCTGCAGGTGGACGACAAGGGCAAAGCCAAATACAGCTCCAAGGCAGCCACGGACGACCTGAACACCATTCGGGAAAACCGCCACAGCAAGATTTTCATGACCTACGAGACACTGACACGTATCCCGCTGCGCGAAGACACCTTGCAGGCCTACAAGGACTACCTGTTGGCCAATGACGATTCTTTTTCCAAACAGGCCGAAGAGGGCGCTAACGAGAAGACCCGCGACAAAATTTCAGCCGAGCAGGCTGTGGCCAATGCGATTGAATCCGGTTCCAAGGCGGGTAACGTGCCTTTTTTTGAGGACATGGGCATTGATTCGATCATCGTGGAGGAGGCCCACAGTTTCAAGAATTCAAAGAAGGCCAGCAGCGAATTCAAGGCAACCCGCTTTGTCGCCAACCCTGAAAGCTCCAAGCGCGGCATGGACATGCAGGCCAAGTGCTGGTACATCCGGGGTATGTCGGGCAGCGGTGACGGGGTGCTGGGGTTAACTGCCACTCCGGTGACTAACTCACCCAGCGAGATTTACAGCATGATGGCGCTGACCATTGGCGAAAAAGAAATGAACGCCATGTGCGGCTGCACCGGCACTGACTCGTTCATGATGAACACCTGCGACATTGAAAACCGCGAAGAAGACGACCTGACCGGCGCACCAAAGAGCCAGCGCACCCTCAAAGGCATTGCCAACCTGGATATTTTGCGCCGGGTGCTGGATTCGGCCGCCATGATTGAAACCCCGGAGACAGTGGCCGCCAAGGGCATCATCATCGAAGTGCCAGAGGCCGAAGAAGCCATGTCGAGCGTGGAAATGTCGCCGGTAGATGCCGCCATTCTCAAAGACATCAAGGACGCCTACTTGGAGGCATCTTCGCTGAAAAAGGCTAGGGTCAAGCTATCTCCCAAAGAGGCCATCATGGCGTCGCCGTTTAACGCGATTCGCAACATGACCAAGCTGATCACCGACAAGGAACTGTACCAGGGCAAGTTCCTGTTTGGGTTTGACGCCAAAGAGCAAGCCAAAGCCGAGGCGGTGGTGGCTGCATTCAACAAGCTCAAGATCACCGAGGAATGCAAGGAGTACGAACTGCCGTTTGGCATCGACACCACGGGCATGAAAGCCAAGATGGTGACCGACAAGGAGTCCGGCAACGAGGCCATGATTTTCTATGTGCCGGTGCTAGCTTCGATTGAAGACGGCAAGATCGTCCTGCCAGCGGTTGACTACCAGACACACGACCGCTTCATGACCCTGGTCAACAAGTCCGGCTTGGGCCTGACGGCTAACGCCAGCCCCAAGACGCAGGCGCTGCTGGCCAACCTGCAAAAGGAAAACGCCAGCCCACGCTGGAAGCCCGCTAAGCAGATCGTTTTTTGCGACGAACTGGCGCTGCACCACAAGCTCAAGTTGTTGATTACGGCTGAAACAGGCATCCCTAGCGGGA
>Ga0210033_1000757_pt1 | contig 30597 bp, 32 predicted proteins | sample CryGeymeta201501_FD_185465 | JGI IMG/M metagenome (GOLD analysis project Ga0210033, IMG submission 185465) | Groundwater microbial communities from Crystal Geyser aquifers in Utah, USA - Crystal Geyser metaG 2015-01 (SPAdes) (version 2) | ecosystem: Environmental > Aquatic > Deep subsurface >... | reverse complement strand
CGGCGCGCGCCCGCAGGCGCTGATCGACGATCTGCCGCTGTTTCGCGCCGCACCACCCCTTGCCTCAAGCCCTACGCCGATCGCCAATCCGGTAGCATTACGCCTGCAATCAATCCAACCTGACGAGTTGACCCCGATCGACGCACTTCGGCTGATCTATGAATTGAAAGACCTGGCCAAAAGCTGATCCTGCTTCAGCTTTCTCATTGGCCGAAATATCCTCGGGGGGAGGCCGCAAGGCCGTGGGGGGCAGACAGCCCCCCGTTTTCGCTAGGCCCCGGTCGCGTTGGACGAAACCCCGACCTGTGCCGGCCGCAGCAGGCGATCATGCAGCAGAAAGCCTTCGGTCATCACCTGGATGATCTGCCCGACTTTGGTGCCCGGCAGCGGTGCCTCGAACATCGCCTGATGGTGCTGGGGATCGAACCTTTCCCCGATCGCGGGCACGATCGGCGTGACCCCGTGCTTGGTCAGAACATTCAACAATTCGCGCATGGTAAGCTCAATCCCCTCGATCAGGGCCTTGGCCACGGCGCGTTGATCTTCACTGGCTGAATCCAGCGCCCGCCGCAGGGCGTCGTAAACCGGCAGCAGATCGCGCGCGAGCTTTGATCCGCCATACTGCTCGGCCTCGCGCCGATCGCGCTCAAAGCGCTTGCGGGAATTTTCGGCATCAGCCAGGGCGCGCATGAAGCGATCGCGCATCTCGTCGCGTTCCGCGCGCAGCGCGTCCAGTTCGTCGCTGCCGATATAATCCTCGATCTCGTCAATGCCGGAGTTTTCCGGTGCAAGCTGGTCCTGCGCCATGTCGTCTTTCCTTGTCTCAACCATTTCTCACCCCTTGCCGCGTTCGGTAATCATCCGACCCACAAGCTGCGCCGTGTAATCGACGATCGGGACGATGCGACCATAGTTCAACCGCGTCGGACCAATCACACCGACGGCGCCGATGATCTTGCGATCAGCGTTCATATAGGGAGAGACCACCAAAGAGGAACCCGAAAGTGAGAAAAGCTTGTTCTCGGAACCAATAAAAATGCGCACGCCTTCGCCGGTTTCCGCCAGTTCAAGGAATTCCGCGATGTCCCGGGTGCGTTCCAGATCGTCAAACAGGCTGCGGATGCGCTCGATATCCTGCGCCTCGGCACCGCCTTCCAGCAGATTGGCCCGCCCGCGCACGATCAGGCGCTCGCTTTGCTCACCGGCGTTTTCCCACAGCGCCAGTCCGCTTTCGACCAAGGCGCGCGCCAGCGCATCGATTTCCTGCCGCCTGTTGGCAATCTCGTGAACCACGGTCTGGCGCAGGTCGGCCAGGGTCTTGCCCTCGGCCAGGGCGTTGAGAAAATTTGCCGCCTCGCGCATCGACGAAGGGGTCTGGCCGGGCGGCGGGGTAAAGACGCGATTCTCGACATGGCCATCGGCAAACACCAGCACCACCAAGGCACGGTCAGGCCCCAGGCTGACAAAATCGAGGTGCTTGATCGGCGAATCATGTTTCGGGGCCAGCACCAGGCTGGCACCACGGGTGATACCCGACAGCACGGCCCCGATCCGGTCAAGCAGGGTGGCGACATCGCGATCATTGCCGCCCAAGGTGGCGTCGATCTTTTCGCGGTCGGCGTCGGCCACGGTGCCGACCTCAAGCAGCCCATCGACGAACATCCGCAAGCCCAACTGCGTCGGGATGCGTCCGGCCGAGACGTGCGGGCTGTCGAGCAGACCAAGAAATTCAAGGTCCTGCATCACGTTGCGGATGGTGGCCGCGCTGATCTTCTCAGAGAAGCTGCGGGTCAGGGTGCGCGATCCGACCGGATCACCAGAGACCAGATAGCCCTCGACCACGCGGCGAAACACCTCGCGCGAGCGCTCGTTCATTTCCTTGAGAATTTTCTGGCCGTCTGACATCGGGCGCATACCTTGGGGCTGGCAACATTAAGGGCTGGCCGGGTTCAAGGTCAATGACACTTGCATCCCTTGGGTCAGGATGGGTATCTGGCCGCAACCAGAGATGAAGGAAGATGCCATGCGCCCGTCAGGACGAGACTTGAACCAGATGCGCCCGATTTCGATCGAGACCGGGGTGATGAAGCACGCCGAAGGGTCGTGCCTGATCAGGATGGGCGAAACCCATGTGCTGTGCTCGGCGTCGATCGAAGACCGCGCGCCGTCGTTTCTGAAAAATACCGGCTTGGGCTGGGTGACGGCGGAATACGGCATGTTGCCGCGCGCCACCAACAGCCGCAACAAACGCGAAGCGGCGGTCGGCAAGCAGACCGGACGCACGCAAGAGATTCAGCGCCTGATCGGGCGGGCGTTACGGGCAGGGGTTGATCGCTCGGCCCTTGGCGAGCGCCAGATCGTGATCGACTGCGACGTGCTGCAAGCCGACGGTGGCACCCGCTGCGCCGCGATTACCGGTGGTTGGGTGGCGCTGCGGTTGGCGGTTAACAAACTGCTGAAATCCGGCATGATCGCGTCGAACCCGATGGTTGACCATGTGGCGGCGGTTTCGTGCGGAATTTATGCCGGGCAGCCGGTGCTTGACCTTGATTATGCCGAGGATTCGGCGGCGGGCACCGATGGCAACTTCATCCTGACCGGCAAGGGTCGGCTGATCGAAGTGCAGATGTCGGCGGAAGGCGCCACCTTTTCACGCGCCGAGATGGGCGAACTGCTTGATCTTGCCGAGGCAGGCACTGCCGCGCTGGTGGCGGCCCAGCAATCGGCGCTGGCGTAGCGATGCGCAAGTTTTCGGACCAAAAGCTGCTGGTTGCGACCCACAACCAGGGCAAGCTTGAAGAAATCGGCAAGCTGCTGGGGCCGTTTGGTATCAGCGTGGTGTCAGCAGGCGAAATGGGTCTGGCGGAACCTGTTGAGACTGAGGACAATTTTGTCGGCAACGCCCGGATCAAGGCGCATTTTGCCGCCCAAGCAACCGGGTTGCCTGCGCTGGCCGACGATTCGGGCATCTCGATCGACGCGTTAGGAGGTGCGCCGGGGGTCTATACCGCCGATTGGGCCGAAACTTCGACCGGGCGTGATTTCGTGATGGCGATGACCCGGACCTGGGCCGAACTTGAGGCGGTTGCGGCTCCGCTGCCGCGCCGTGCCCAGTTTCGCTGCACCCTGGTGCTGGCCTGGCCTGATGGCCATGACGAGGTGTTTGAAGGGGTTATGCCTGGTCAGGTGGTTTGGCCGATGCGCGGCGCGCAGGGCCACGGCTACGACCCGATCTTTCAGCCCGATGGCTTTGGTGTGACCTTTGGTGAGATGGACCGTTGGCAAAAGAACCAGATAAGCCACCGGGCCGATGCGTTTCGCAAGCTGGTGGCGGGGTGTTTCACGTGAAGCGCATCTCGACAGGCTCGCCGTTTGAAGCAACCATGGGGTATAGCCGCGCGGTGGTCAAAGGCGGCTGGTGTTTCATGTCGGGCGTCACGGGGTATGATTATGCTACGATGACCATGCCTGATGGCATCGCGGCGCAGGCGCGGAACTGTTTTACCACTATCGCCAGCGTTTTGCAGCAGGCGGGCTTTGGCATGGCAGACATCGTTCGGGTGCAATACACGGTGGTTGACGCCGCGCTGGTTGCCGCGCTGGTGCCGGAACTGGGGGCGGCGCTGGGGGAGATTCGGCCCGCTGCGACGATGGTGATTGCGGGTCTGATCCGGCCTGAAATGCTGGTCGAAATCGAAATCACCGCGTTCAAGGGCTGAGATCTGTGGGGAGCTGATGCAAGACTGGCAGCACGGCGGTTTCGGGCTTTACCTGCACTGGCCCTTTTGTCAGTCGAAATGCCCCTATTGCGATTTCAACAGCCACGTTGCGGCCCGGATTGATCAACCGCGCTGGCAACGAGCTTATCTGGCCGAGATCGACCGGATCGGTGCTGAAACGAAGGGGCGGGTGCTTAATTCGGTGTTTTTTGGCGGTGGCACGCCGTCGCTGATGGACCCTGATCTGGTGGCCGCGATACTGGCGCGGGTGTGTGAAACCTGGACCCTGGCCAATGATTGCGAAATCACCCTTGAGGCCAATCCCGGCTCGGTCGAAGCGGGGCGATTCCGCGGCTATCATGACGCCGGGGTCAATCGAATTTCGATGGGGATTCAGGCGCTTAACGATATTGATCTGCGTCGCCTGGGGCGTCGGCATACGGTCGCTGAAGCTCGCGCGGCGCTTGATGTGGCACGCGCCACCTTTGATCGGGTCAGCTTTGATCTGATCTATGCGCGCCAGAACCAGACCCTGGCAGACTGGCGGGCCGAGTTGCAAGCGGCGCTGGCGATGGCCGCCGATCATCTGTCACTATATCAACTGACGGTCGAGGCGGGTACCGTTTTTGGTGACCGTCTGGCGCGCGGCATGTTGCGCGGACTGCCAGGCGACGACCTTGCGGCCGATTTCTACGCTGTGACGCAAGAGCTGTGCGAAGCGGCTGGCCTGCCTGCCTACGAGATTTCAAACCACGCGCGGACGGGGGCCGAATCGCGCCATAACCTGATCTACTGGCGCGCTGGGGATTACGCCGGGATCGGGCCGGGAGCGCATGGTCGGCTGACCCTGAACGGCATTAGGTTGGCAACCGAAGCGCCAAGGACGCCGACGGTGTGGTTGGCGTTGGTTGAAGCCGAGGGTTGCGGTGAATTGGTGCGCGATGTCGTGGCCCCTGCCGATCAGGCGCTGGAATACCTGATGATGGCGCTGCGCTTGCGCGAGGGCGTGTCGGCGTCACGTTTTGCCAGCCTTGGCGGGCGGCCGGTCAATGCGGTCAGACTGGCGAGAATGGTGGAAATTAGCATGTTAGTGACCAAGGATGACCATATTTGTGCAACGAAAAACGGGCGAATGGTGTTGAATTCGGTGCTTGCAGAGCTGGCGGCCGACTAGACCATGCAGGTGTTCTGGCTGGCATTCGGGCTGATCGCGTTGGCGCTGGGGGTGGTGGGAATTGTTACCCCACTGCTGCCCACGGTGCCGTTTCTATTGTTGGCGGCGCTCGGTTTTTCACGTTCGTCCGAGCGGCTGCACCGCTGGCTGCTGGGCCATCCCGTGCTGGGCCAGCCGATTGCCGATTGGCAGAGCAGCGGGGCGATCCGGCGGCGGGCCAAATGGCTGGCCAGCGGTTCGATGCTGGGGGTGCTGATCCTGTCGGTTGCCTTCGGTCTGCGGCCGGGTCTGGTGGTGGTTCAGGCGGTGGCGTTGTGCGTGATCGCGCTGTTCATATGGACCCGTCCCGAGGCATGACCGACAACACCCGGCACAGATTATCGAGATCGTCGAGAGAGTTGTAGCGAATCGTGATGGTGCCGGCCTCGCCGCCGGGCTCGTGATTGATGCTGACCGACATGCCCAGATTGGCCGCAAGATCGGCTTCCAAGGCGCGGGTATCGGCATCCTTTTCGTGGGGGCCACGGGTGCGGCGCGCCAGGCCCTGAGCGCTGGGTTTGATCGCCCTGGCCAAATCTTCGGTCTCGCGCACCGACAACCCGCGCGCGATCACCTTGCGCGCGAGATCAGACGCATCGGGTGAGGTGATCAGCGCCCGTGCATGCCCCGCCGTCAGCTTGCCGTCGCGCACCAGGGACTGAACATCCTCGGGAAGGTTAAGCAAACGGAGCAGGTTGGCGATATGGCTGCGGCTTTTCGACAGGGCCTCGGCCAGCTTTTCCTGGGTGTGACCGAAGCGCTGCATCAACTGGCGAAAGCCGGCCGCCTCTTCGATGGCATTCAGATCGGCGCGCTGGATGTTTTCGATGATCGCCACTTCCAGCACTTCAGTGTCGTCGAAGTCGCGCACCAGCACTGGCAGTTCGTGCAGTTGGGTCAGTTGCGCCGCGCGCCAGCGGCGTTCGCCCGCGACGATCTCGAAGTTGTCCGAATCGGGCACCGGCCGCACGATCAGCGGTTGCAGCACGCCGCGCTGCCGGATCGAGGCCGCCAGATCCTCGAGTGCCTCGGGTGAAAAATCGCGCCGGGGCTGGCGCGGGTTGGGAATCAGCTTTTCAATCGGCACCAGACTATCATTGCGGTGCGGTGCGGTGCGGCCATCGCCGGTCACTGCCGGATCGGGGTCGATATTGATGTCGGCCATGAGGGCAGAAAGCCCGCGCCCCAAGCCCCGTCGTTCGGGTTTCCTGTCCATCAGACCGTTTCCTTCTGTTGCCCCGCAGCAATGCCGTAACGCGTTGCGATCTCTTGGGCTAGTGATCTATAAGCCACGCTTCCGCGAGATGTTGAATCATAATCCAACACTGACAGCGCATAGGACGGGGCCTCGCTGACCCGGACGTTGCGCGGGATCACGGTCTTGAACACCAGATCACCGAGGTTTTGGCGCGCGTCGTTCTCGACCTGTTGGGAAAGGTTGTTGCGACCGTCATACATGGTCAGCAGGACGCCCTCGATCCGCAAGCCGACGTTGGCCGTTTGCCGGACCTCGCGAATGGACAGCATCAACTGCGACAGACCCTCGAGGGCAAAGAATTCGCTCTGCAGCGGCACCAGCACCGAATGACACGCGACCAGCGCGTTCACCGTCAACAGACTGAGTGATGGCGGGCAATCGATCAGGATGAAATCGAAGGCAAAGGCATCCATGGCCGGTTGACGCAAGGCATCGTGCAGCAGAAAGCTGCGCTTTTCATTCGCCACCAGATCCATGTCGGCCGACGCCAGATCGGAGTTTGAGGGGCAGATCGAAAGCCGCTCGACCTTGGTGTGTTGGATGACATCGGCCAGCGCCGCCTCATCGAGCAAAAGATTGTAGCTTGTCAGCTTGCGCATGGACGCGTCGATACCGAGTCCGGTCGAGGCATTACCCTGGGGATCAAGATCGACCAGCAGAATGTTGCCGCCAAGCTCGGCCAGACCTGCCGCCAGATTGATTGCCGTCGTGGTCTTGCCGACGCCCCCCTTTTGATTGGCAATCGCGATGATTCGCGGCTGATAGGGCCGGGTTGGGTCAGACATGGGACAGATCTCTCACTTGCAGAATGGCAGCGGCGGTATCGGTCTTGCTTGGTATTGCCATTAGTTCAAATTGCCAGTTCCTTTTCGCCGCCTCGACCTCAGCGAGATAGGTTGCGCCCTTGGAAAACAGTGAAATACCGTTCGGCGAAAGATGCTGGTGAGCGAACCCGAGCAAGGCATCGAGCGGCGCAAGGGCCCGCGCAGAAACCACGTCAGCACCAAGACGTGCGATGCTTTCGATACGTTCAGCGACCACGTGCGCATCAAGATCCAAGTTACGGCTGGCTTGGCGCAGAAATTCCGCCTTGCGCAGATCGGACTCAACCAGGGTCAGTCGCATTTCCGGTCTGAGTTCCGCGGCAAGGATAGCCACGACGAGACCGGGGAAACCACCGCCACTGCCAAGATCCGCCCAATGCCGGGTAGTGGCAGGTGCCAGGTCGTAAATCTGCGCCGAATCAAGGATATGGCGAGTCCATGTCGCGCTTGCCGATGTTCTTGAGACCAGATTGATCGCCGAATTCCATTTCGTCAGTAACGCAACCAGGCGTTCAAGGCGCTCAATTGTTTCACGTGAAACACCAAGATCTGCAAGGATATCTCCGCTCTCATCGGTCATCCGGAAGCCCTGTTTCGACGTTCGCGACGAACTCTTGCAAGGATCAAGGTCAACGCTGCCGGGGTCATTCCTTCGATCCGCCCCGCCTGTAACAAGTTCTCCGGTCGGGCCCTGGTGAGTTTCGCCTTGAGTTCAGCCGAAAGGCCAGCCAGAGCGTCATAGTCGAACGCGTCAGGAATTTTCACAAGTTCATCACGCCGCAAGGTTTCGGCGTCGGCCTTTTGCCGACCTTCGTATGGCGCGTAAAGTGCATCACGCCAGATTTGAATCTGCAAATCAGGCTCGAGTAAGCCGAATTCCGGGCAAATGGCACCGAAAGAATTGATCGAGGCTTCTGGAAAAGCCAGAACCGAAAGGGCGGTTCGCCGAACGCCATCCTGACTGATCGTGATCCCCATGGCGCTGATCGCCTTTGGCTGAAGCCAAAGATCGCTCAATGCCGACCTGGCACGCGCCAACTTTTCCTGCTTGGCATCGAACATCGCGGCGCGAACCTGCCCGACACAACCTAGGCGCGCCCCGATCGGCGTCAGCCGTTGATCCGCATTATCGGCACGCAGCATCAGGCGATATTCCGCCCGCGATGTGAACATGCGATATGGCTCGGTCACGCCACGATTCAGCAGGTCATCCAGCATGACCCCGATATAGCTTTCCGATCGGCTAAACGTGATCGGCGGGCGATCGGTCGCCGCCAAAGCCGCATTCAGCCCCGCAACCAAGCCTTGCGCGGCAGCCTCTTCGTAACCCGTTGTGCCATTAATCTGACCCGCAAAATACAATCCGGGCAGCGCCTTCAGTTGCAGCGTGGCCTGCAATCCGCGCGGATCAAAAAAATCATACTCGATCGCGTAGCCCGGTTGAATAATGCGGGCAGCCTCCAGCCCCGCGATCGACCGGACGTAGGCTTCCTGCACGTCGGCCGGAAGCGAGCTCGAGATCCCGTTCGGATAGACCGTCGTATCGTCAAGACCTTCGGGCTCAAGAAAAACCTGATGCGCGGTCTTGTCGGCAAAGCGGACCACCTTGTCTTCAATCGAGGGACAGTAGCGCGGCCCGACGCCCTCAATATGGCCCCCATACATCGCCGACCGCGACAGGTTTTGTCGCACGATATCATGGGTTTTCTGGTTCGTGTGGGTGATAGCGCATACCACCTGCCGGACAAATGGCTGGCGGTTCAGAAACGAGAACAGTACCGGCTCCGCGTCCCCAGCCTGAACCTCCAACCCACTCCAATTGATGGTCGTTCCATCAAGGCGAGGCGGAGTTCCGGTCTTCAATCGCCCTCTTTGCAGACCCAGATCACGCAACCGGTCCGCCAACCGCCCCGACGCCGCATCTCCAACGCGCCCTCCCGCGTGACTTGTGTCCCCGATATGAATCCGGCCGTTGAGAAAGGTTCCCGTCGTAAGAATGATCGACCCTGCTCGAATTTCCGACCCGTCGGACGTGATCGCGCCACACACGATGCCGGACTCGACCAGCAAATCAACCACCTCGCCCTCGATGATCGTCAGCCTCGCCTGCAGCGCAAGAGCATGCTGCATTGCCATTCGGTAACGTCCGCGGTCGGCCTGCGCCCGCGGCCCCTGCACGGCAGGCCCCTTGCGCCGGTTCAGCAGACGAAACTGAATCCCTGCCTGATCCGCGACGCGGCCCATCAAGCCATCAAGTGCATCTATCTCGCGAACAAGATGGCCCTTGCCCAAGCCGCCGATGGCCGGGTTGCACGACATTGCGCCGATGCCCGATTTCTTCAGCGTGATCAGCGCGGTTGTCGCACCAAGCCGGGCCGAGGCCGCCGCCGCCTCCGCCCCCGCATGACCTCCGCCGATCACCAGGACATCGAAATGTTTCACGTGAAACAACCTCACTTACCGATACAGAAACTGGCGAAAATTTCGTCCAGCAAGTCTTCCACATCAACCCGCCCCAACAGCGAGTCCAACGCCCGGATCGCGCGATGAAGCTCGTCCGCCGCCAGCTCCACCCGCGTCGCCTTACCTGATACCTCAGCCCGCGCCGATTCCATAGCCCCGATTGCCGTCACAATTGCAATCCGATGGCGTTCGCGCGTTACGGTTCCCGCCAGCCCGCTGCGTAGCACCAGCCGTTGCGCAATCATCGCCACCAGATCATCCAACCCCTCGCCGGTCCTGACCGAGACCCGCAGCCCGCAGCCCACTCTGCTATCGGATTTCGCCAGAACGACGATATCGTCCGGCATCCGGTCGATCCCCGGAATTGCCGCTTCGCCATCCGGCAACAACACCCGCAAATCCGCCGCCGCCGCCCGCGCCAGCGCCCGACTGATCCCGATTCCCTCGATCCTGTCTTCAGTTTCACGCAGCCCGGCGGTGTCAAGCAGCATCACCGGCAGCCCCTCGAGGACCATCCGAACCTCGATCACGTCCCGCGTGGTGCCTGCAACGTCGGATGTAATCGCCGCCTCACGGCCCGCCAAAGCGTTCAACAAGCTTGATTTCCCGGCGTTTGGCGGGCCCACGATCGCGACCTCGAAGCCGTCGCGGATTCGCTCTGCCATACGCGCACCGTCGGCCTCATGACGCAAGCTGACCAGCACACCATCCAGCAACCGCACCACCTCTGGCGTCACATCCACCGGCACATCCTCGTCAGCAAAGTCGATGGTCGCCTCCAGCAGCGCCGCCGCGCGAATCAGATCGCGCCGCCAGCCATCACAAAGCACCCCGACTGCACCCGACAGCACCCGCAGCGCCTGCCGCCGCTGCGCCTCGGTCTCGGAATCGATCAAATCAGCCAACCCCTCAATCTGCGCCAGATCAAGTTGGCCATTCTCAAGCGCGCGCCGCGTAAACTCGCCCGGTTGCGCCAGCCGCAGCCCATGTTGTTCACCCAGCGCGCGCAACACCGCAGTCACAGTGGCAACGCTGCCGTGCAGATGCAGCTCAGCCATCGCTTCGCCGGTATAGCTGGCGCCGGCCGCAAACAGCAGAATCAGCCCTTCGTCAAGAACGGTATCGCGCCATTTCAGCTTGCGCAGCACCGCGCGGCGCAGTTCCGGCAACGGCCCCGCCAGCGCCGCGACGGCCAGGTGTGCCTTCGGACCGGACAGCCGCACCACGGCAAGCCCCGCCTTGCCGCGCGCCGTAGCAGGGGCGTAAATCGTCTCCATAATCCCGTACACCTCTGATAATGAACGTTTTCAGGTGTTCATTGAATCGAAGAACTCGGCGTTGGATTTGGTTTGCTTCAGCTTCGAGATCAAGAACTCGATCGCATCCGTGGTGCCCATCGGCGTCAGAATCCGGCGCAACACATAGGTCTTCGCCAGGTCAGTCTTGTCCACCAGAAGTTCTTCCTTGCGGGTGCCGGATTTCAGGATGTCCATCGCCGGGAACACCCGCTTGTCGGCCACCTTGCGGTCCAGCACAATCTCGCTGTTACCAGTGCCCTTGAATTCTTCGAAAATCACCTCGTCCATCCGGCTGCCGGTGTCGATCAGCGCGGTGGCGATGATCGTCAGCGACCCGCCTTCCTCGATGTTGCGCGCCGCACCAAAAAACCGCTTCGGGCGTTGCAGCGCGTTGGCGTCAACGCCGCCGGTCAGCACCTTGCCGCTTGACGGCACCACCGTGTTGAACGCCCGCCCCAGCCGGGTAATGCTGTCAAGCAGGATCACCACATCGCGCTTGTGCTCGACCAGCCTCTTGGCCTTCTCGATCACCATCTCGGCCACGGCCACGTGCCGCGTCGCCGGTTCATCAAAAGTCGAAGACACCACTTCACCCCTGACCGAGCGCTGCATGTCGGTCACTTCCTCCGGTCGCTCGTCGATCAGCAAAACGATCAGGTAACATTCGGGGTGATTGGTCGCGATCGAGTGGGCAATATTCTGCAACAGCACGGTCTTGCCAGTGCGCGGCGGGGCCACAATCAGGCAGCGCTGCCCCTTGCCGATCGGCGCAATCAGATCGATGATCCGGGCCGAGCGATCCTTCATCGCCGGATCTTCGACCTCCATCTTGAAGCGCTCTTCCGGATAAAGCGGCGTCAGGTTATCGAAGTGAACCTTGTGGCGCGCCTTTTCCGGCTCGTCGAAGTTGATTCGCGTCACCTTCGTCATACAAAAATAACGCTCGTTCTCGCGTGGAGCCTGCATCACGCCCTCAATGGTATCGCCGGTGCGCAACGAGAACTGGCGCAGAATCTCCGGTGAGACGTAGATATCATCTGGCCCTGGCAGATAGTTCGCCGACGGGCTGCGCAGAAAACCGAAACCGTCCTGCAAAACTTCCAGCACCCCGTCGCCACCGATTTCCCAGCCTTCTTCGGCATGTTCCTTCAGCAGCGAAAACATCATCTCGCCCTTGCGCATCGAAGGAGCGTTCTCGATCTCCCACTCCTCGGCCATCGCCAGCAGATCGGCAGGGGTTTTCGCTTTCAGCTCGGCTAGGCTCAGACGGTCAACATGCATGAATTTCATCATCCTGGGCAAACCGCGCTTGGGGCGGTCATACGACATATGCAAAAGGGAAGCGCATCAGGCCGGACGGCCTTGCAGCGGCGCTGTTACGCCCGCCCAGACCCAAAGTCAACATTATCCAAAGACCCGCCGCGTTCAGAACTTCACGATCACCGACAGCACAATCACAATCATCAGCACGGTCGGAACCTCGTTCATCATGCGGTATTGCCGCCCTGTCAGCCGGTTGCGCCCGGCCACAAAATCGTTGCGCCGTGCCGCCAGCCAGAAATGCACCACCGTCATTGCCACCACCGCCAGCGCCTTGCTCCACGGCCAAATCTCATCCCAATACACCCCGGCTTGCGGTGTGAACACCAGCGCCAGCCCAAACCCCCAGGCCGCAATCATCGCCGGGTTCATGATCGCCTTCAGCAACCGCCGTTCCATGGTCTGAAACATCACGTCCGTCGCCGAGCCGACCTCAACCTGCTCGACGTGATAGACAAACAACCGCGGCAGATAGAACAGCCCAGCCATCCAGGCCAGAACCGCCATCACATGCAACGCCTTAACCCAGAGGTAAATCTCTGCCAGAAAATCACCGATCATTGCTGCACCTCCGGGCCAGTTCTGTTCTTAATAAGAAGTAAAGATAAAGGGAATGATGATGATGAAGACCCGGGGGATAATGGGATTAGCGCGGTTATCCACTGTTCCGACCCCTGAGTCCCCGCTGTGAACAACCATGGGACAACTCATAACCAACCCCTCAACATCGCAAAATATATTTTGTAATCAGTAGTATATAAACATCCAAACAGCCATCCTTCCGGTCACGATTTCCTCCACAGCCAGTGGACAAGGCAGTTGTCCCAGCCCCCCGCAAATGCTTGTCCCACGGTGCACAACCCCCCCCGTGGTGCTTGACAAACCCCGCCTTCGCCCCCCACCACGAGACCGCGCCGGTTTGACCACAAAACCGCCGACCGGAACAAACCCAGACTATCCACAGCATCGCCCCCATGCCGCAGCGCCTGATCCTGGCCTCGTCCTCCGACATCCGGCTGCGCCTGCTGCGCGCTGCCGGGTTGAAGGTGGTTGCGCGTCCAGCCCACATCAATGAGTCCGCCATCAGCGCCGACCTGACGGCCAAGTCTGCCGCGGCGCGCGACATCGCTGATACTCTGGCTGCGGCGAAGGCGGCCAAGGTTTCCCAGCGCTTCCCCGCGGCGCTGGTGCTCGGCTGCGATCAGGTGCTCGACTTTCGCCACCGGGTCTGGGGCAAGCCCGCCACCCCCGCCGAGGCCCGCGTGCAGTTGCAAGCGTTGCGCGGCCAAAGCCACCGCCTGCTGTCGGCCATCGTGCTGATCAAAGCCGGCCAGCCGGTGTGGCGGCACATCGGTGAAGCCCACCTGACGATGCGCGATTTTTCCGACTCGTGGCTCGATGCCTACCTCGCCCGCAACTGGCAAAGCCTGCGCCACTCGGTCGGTGCTTATAAACTGGAAGAAGAAGGTGTGCGCCTTTTCACCGCCGTCGAAGGCGACTACTTTACCGTTCTCGGCCTGCCGCTGTTGCCGCTGCTCGGCTATCTTGGACAACGAGGATTGATTGCCATATGACTGACCATCCGCGCATTCCTCTGGCCGGCGTCATCGGCTCGCCGATTGCCCACAGCCGCTCGCCCGCGCTGCACGGCTACTGGCTGCAGCGTTATGGCCTCAAGGGCTTCTACATCCCGATGGATGTTGCCCAGGCCGACCTTGGCCGAGTGCTGCAAACGCTGCCGCTGATGGGTTTTGTCGGGCTCAATGTCACCATCCCGCACAAGGAAACCGTGCTGGCGCTAGCCGACATCGTAACCGACCGCGCCGCCCTGATCGGGGCCGCCAACACCTTGATTTTTCGCAAGGATGGCAGCATCCATGCCGACAATACCGATGGCGCGGGCTTCATCGCCAACCTGCGCCAGAACGCCCCGCACTGGCAACCACAAGCCGGGCCTGCCGCTGTGTTCGGGGCTGGTGGTGCCGCGCGCGCCGTGATTGCCGCCCTGATCGAGGTCGGGGTGCCCGAGATCCGCCTTGCCAACCGCACCCGCGCCCGGGCCGAAGCGCTGCGCGCCGATTTCGGCGCCAAAGTGGTGGTGCACGACTGGGTGCAGGCGGGCAACATGCTGGAAGCGGTTGCGACCGTGGTCAACACCACCGCCCTTGGCATGGTCGGCAAGCCCGATTTCCGGGTGCCGCTGGATGCGCTTGACCGCCACGCCGTCGTCACCGATCTGGTCTATACCCCGCTCAAGACCGCCCTGCTGATCGAGGCGGAAGAGCTGGGCTGCACCGTGGTCGATGGTTTGGGCATGTTGCTGCATCAGGCCGCCCCGGGGTTCGAGCGTTGGTTCGGCCAGCGCCCCGAGGTTGACGAGGCCACCCGCCAGGCGGTGCTGCGGGCATGACGGCGTTCCGGCTAGGCTTGACCGGCTCGATCGGGATGGGCAAATCCACCACCGCCGGTTTCTTTGCCGCCCTCGGCATTCCGGTCTGGGATGCCGACGCCGCCGTTCATCGCCTTTATGCCCAGGGTGGGGCAGGGGCTGCCGCCATCGCAGCACTATGCCCTTCCGCCGTATCGCATGGCGCAGTGGATCGCGCCGCTCTGGCCGAATGGATCGTCCGCGATCCCGCCGCGCTGGCGCAGATCGAGGCTGCCATTCACCCGCTGGTGGCAGCCGATCGCACCGCGTTCCTGGCCGCAGCCGCCGGTGATCTGGTGGTGCTCGACATTCCCCTGCTGTTCGAGACCGGGGCCGAAGCCGGGCTGGAGGCGACCCTGCTGGTCACCGCCCCCCCGGCGCTGCAACGCGCCCGCGTGTTTGCCCGCCCCGGCATGACCGAGGCCCGGCTCAAAGCCATTCTTGCCCGCCAGATGCCTGACCCCGAAAAACGCGCCCGCGCCACCCATATCATCGAAACCCTGGGGCTGGAGGCGGCGCGACAGGCGGTGCAAGCACTGGTGGCCTATATCCGGGAAGAAAATCATGCGTGAGATTGTGCTCGACACTGAAACCACCGGGCTGGAACCTGCCGAGGGCCATCGCATCGTTGAAATCGGCGCGCTCGAGCTGTTCAATCACATGCCGACCGGCCGCACCTTCCAGCGTTACCTCAATCCCCAGCGCCCGATGCCGAAAGAGGCGTTCGAGGTCCACGGCCTGAGCGATGATTTCCTGCGCGGCCAGCCTCTGTTCAGCGCCATCGCCCGCGATCTTCTTGATTTCATTGGCGAAGCTACACTGGTGATCCACAACGCCGCGTTTGATATGAAGTTCCTCAACGCCGAACTCAAGGCGGCCGGCCTGCCCCCCCTGCCGTTTGCGCGGGCGCTGGACACGGTGGTGATGGCGCGCCAGAAATTCCCCGGCTCGCCCGCCTCGCTCGATGCCCTGTGCCGCCGCTTTGGCGTCAATACCGCGCGTGACAAGCATGGTGCCCTGCTTGACAGCGAAATTCTGGCCGAGGTCTATCTGGAGCTGATCGGCGGGCGGCAACCGAACCTGGTGCTGGCCACCACCGCCCGAAGCCCCGGCACCAAGCCCGGCATCACGCCGGATTGGCGGCCGAAACCGCGCCCGCAGCCCTTGCCCGCGCGGCCTACAGACGCCGAGTCCGCCGCCCATACAGCCTTGGTGGCCAGTTTGGGCGACGGCGCAATCTGGAAAAAGCGGCTCTGACCGCCGTTACTGGGTGACCTGCGGTGCCGCCGGTTGCTCTTTTTCGGCGGCGCGGCGCGCCAGTTCTTGCCGGTAAAGCGCCAGAAAATCGACCGTGTCCACGTTCAGCGGCGGAAAACCGCCATCGCGCGTCACATCCGAAATGATCCGCCGCACGAAGGGAAACAGCATCCGCGGGCATTCGATCAACAGGAAGGGGTGCAACTGCTCGTCCGCCACGCCTTCGACATGAAAGATGCCGCCGTATTCCAGTTCCAGCAGGAACAGGGTATCGCCATTGACCTTGTTTTTCGAGGTCACGCGGAACTTGGTGATCACTTCATACTGGTGTTCGACGGCGCGCTTGCGCGCGTCAAGACTGACCGCCACCTGAATGTCGGGCTGCACCTCACCGCCGGTCAGTCCCTTCTGTGCCACCATGTTCTCGAACGACATATCGCGCACGAATTGTGCCAGCACGCTCATCTTGACTTGCGGTGGCCCTTCGGGGGCGGCACCATTGGCCTCGGTCATCGGTCTCTCCTGTTCAGCAATCCGGTTTGCGCCGTTTGGTCTGCGGCCTGTCTAGCAGGTCGGATCAGGGGCCTCAATGCCGGGTCCAGTCCGAAGGCCCCGGTTCTCGCGGTGACCCACCGTCGAGATCAATATAGCTGCCATCGATCACGCCGCCTTGTCGGGCTTGCGCCTGGCTGAAAATCACGTGATCCCATTGCACCCGCCGCGCCAGCGCCGCGATCACCGCCCGTCGCACCAAAGGGATCAGCAAGGCCAGCCCCACCGCATCGGTAAAGAACCCCGGCGTCAGCAGCAGCACCCCGGCGATCACGATCAGCGCGCCATGCGCCAGCGGCGACAGCGGATTGCCCAGGCCCCGGTTCGTGCGATGCAACTCGGCCAGCACCGCGCGCGCCTGCTGGTGGACCAGAAACGTGCCCAGCACCCCGGTCGCCAGCACGACCCCCAGGGTCGGCCACAGCGTCAGCCAGCCCCCGACCACGATGAAAAGCGCGATCTCGATCAGGGGCACGACCACGAAAAGCGCTAAAAGCCACATCGCTTTCTCCTTGGGGCGGGCAATCTCGGGTCAGGCGGTGGACTTGCCGACACCCCTACCTTACATAAGTTCCAACGGGTGCTGTTCCAACCCCAAAGCCTGACTCCAGAGGTTGCCATGAACTCTTCGCTGATCCAATTGCTTGTGCTGGCCGGGATCGCCGTATTCCTGATCATCAAGCTCAAGAACGTGCTCGGCACCCGTGGCGGGTTCGAGAAACCGCCGCTGCCGCTCGAGGACGAGACACCGCGCGGCAAGCGCAATTTTGAAGTGATCGAGGGTGGGCCGGATCACGACATCACCGATCATGTGGCCGAAGGTGGCGCTGCCGCCATGGCATTGGCGGCGATGAAGGCGGTCGAGCCATCGTTTTCGGTCAACACCTTCCTGCAAGGGGCGCGCAGTGCCTACGAGATGATCCTGATGGCGTTCGAGAACGGCACGATAACCGAGGTCCGCCCGTTTCTGTCCGACGAGGTTTATCAGTCCTTCGCCACTGCCGTCGAGGCGCGCGAGGCTGAAGGACTGACCGTCGAGGCCAAGTTTGCCGGTCTGCGCGAACTGGCGCTGCACGAAGCCAGCTTCAACCGCGACACCGGCAAGGCCGAAATTTCGGTGCGCTTTACCGGCGAGCTGACCTCGGTGGTGCGCAACAAGGCGGGTGAGGTGGTCGAGGGCAGCGCCACCGAAATCAAGCGGCAGCGCGATGTCTGGACCTTCGCGCGCCGCATGGGGGTGGATGATCCGAATTGGCAACTTGTCGCCACCGGGGACTGATGCGTGTCCTGCTGCAAGCCCTGGGTCTGGCGTGGCTGGCGATGACCGGCCGTCCGGATCCGGGGTCGGCCGAGGTGCTGACCTTTGCCGAGCTTGACGGCTGGCACCACGACGATCACCGCGCCGCACTGGTGGCGTTTCGCGCCACCTGCGACACAATGACCGCGCCGGAATGGGGGCCGCTGTGCCGCCTTGCCGCTGCTAACGCCGACACCGACGCCGCCGCGCGCGCATTTTTCGAGCTGTTCTTCCGCCCCCTGGTGATCGGTGATCCGCCCGCCCTGTTCACCGGCTATTTTGAGCCCGAGCTGGCAGGCTCGCCCACCCGCACCCCCCGTTTTGCCTACCCGATCTATGCCAAGCCGCCGGAACTGACCGAGGGCAGCCCGTGGTATAGCCGCGACGCGATCGAAAGTGGTGGCCTGTTGCGCGGACGGGGGTTGGAGATTGCCTGGCTTGACGACCCGGTAGATGTTTACTTTCTGCAAATTCAAGGCTCTGGCCGTATCAAGATGCCGAATGGCGAGGTTGTTCGGGTGGGCTACGCCGGCAAGAACGGCCAGCCCTACCGCTCGATCGGGCAGGAGCTGGTGCGCCGTGGCAGCCTGACCGCCGATCAGGTCTCGGCCCCGGAAATCGCGGCTTATGTGCGCGCCAATCCCGGTGCGGGCAGCCGGCTTCTGGCCCACAACCCGTCTTTCGTGTTCTTTCGCAAGCTCGCCAATCTTGCCGCCGATCAAGGCCCGATCGGGGCCATGGGCCGCTCGATCACGGCGCTGCGGTCGGTTGCGGTCGATCCGGCCTATACCCCGCTTGGCGCGCCGGTCTGGATCGAGAAAGACGGCCAGGCGCCGATCCGCAGCCTGATGATCGCGCAGGATACCGGGGGTGCGATCCGGGGGCCACAGCGCGCCGATATCTTTTACGGCACCGGGTCGGGTGCCGGCAGCGCGGCGGGCAGCGTCAAGGATGGCGGGCGCATGGTCGTGCTGCTGCCGATTGATCAGGCCTACGCCATGATGCCCGACGGCTGAACCATGACCCATCGCCGTCGTCTGCGCCCCGAGGAACAGGAACTGTGGCAGGCGGTGGCGCGCACCGCCACGCCGCTGCATCCGGTGGTGGCGCGGCACCCGATCCAGAACATGCCCCCGGCGCTGACCCACAAGGTGGCGGCGGCCCAGCCCGCGCCAGCGTTCGGGCGGTTTCGGATCGGCGAAAAAGCGCGTCTCCGTCCCGGCCACGACATCCTGCTGCCGCTGGCCGACCGGCTGGCGGCCGCGCCGGTCAGGATGGACGCGAAAAGCTTCGCCCGCATGTCGCGCGGCAAGCTGGTGCCCGAATCACGGCTTGATCTGCATGGCCTGACCCTGGCCGAGGCCCATCCCGAACTGATCGGCTTCATCCTGAACGCCCAGAGTGCAGGGCTGCGGCTGGTGCTGGTGATCACCGGCAAGGGCAGGCCCGGTGCCGATCACGGCCCGATCCCGCAGCCCCATGGCGTGCTAAAGCATCAGGTGCCGCAATGGCTGCATATGCCGCCGCTTGGCCCGGCGGTGCTGCAAGTGGCCGAGGCGCATCTGCGGCACGGCGGCTCAGGGGCTTATTACGTTTACCTGCGCCGGAGCCGCTAAATCGCGCCGCGCCCGCCGCACGCCAACCGCCACCAGCCCGCAAGCCAGCACGATATAGGCGGCGATGCCCAGCATCTGGTGCGGAAAATCAATCCCGGCATCAATCAGTGCCCCGGTCAGACCCGGCCCGATCGCCGAGCCCAGCACCATGATCGCCGCCGCCGTGGCCTTGATCGCGCCGATGTTGCGGGTGCCGTAGAACTCGGCCCAGAAGGCCACCGGCACGGTCGAGGCCGCCCCCGAGGTCAGCCCCATCAGCACCATGACCGGCGCAGCTACCGCCAGACTGTCAACCGAAGCAAATGCCAGAAAAAACCCCGCCAGTGGCAACTGATAAAGCGGCATCAGCCGCGCGGTGCCCCAGCGATCGACCGCCCAACCCGAGACCAGCATCGCCACCACCGTTGCCACCGAATAGATCGGAAACAGCGCCACCAGCCCCATATGGGCCCAGCCCTTGACCTCGGCCAAGTGAACCTGCTGAAAGAAAAACGCGGTGTTGAAGGCGGCGGGTGCCAGCAGGGCGGGGACCAGAAACCAGAACAGCCGGTGGCGCAGCACATCACCGCGCGACCAGTGTCGCCCGCCCATCCCGACCGCCTGAGCCTCGTGAGCCATGCTTTGCGGGGTGCGCTCGCGCCGCAGCAGCGCCACCAGCAGCGGCAGGGCCAGCACTACCATGATTGCTGCCGCCAGCCACAGCATGCGCCAGTTCAGCACCGTCTTCAGCGCCACGAAACCCAGCGGCAGCACCGCCTCGCCAAGCGAAAACCCCAGCGCGGCAATCGCCAGCGCCCGGCCGCGATTGGCCACGAACCAGCGCGCCATTGCGACCCCGGAAATGTGGCTGGTCATGCCCTGCCCCAGCAACCGCAGGGCAAAGATCACCCCCACCAGCGCCACCGGCCACGGATTGGCCGCCATCGCAAGGCAGGCCAGCGCCAGCCCGATCAGCACCACGGTGCCCAGGCTGCGCACCCGAAAGCGGTCGGTCAACCCCCCCGCCCACAGCATCACCGCCGCGGATACGGTGGTGGCGATGCCGTAGGTGGCCCCCCACTCGCCATTGCTCAGGCCGAACTCGGCCCTGATCTCGCCGCCGAATAATGAGATGAAAAAAGTCTGGCCAAAGCTTGACAGCAGCGCCAGCAGAAAGCCTGCCAGCAGAAAAGGCGCGTTGGCCCGCAGAAACTGAAAAAATGGCATGGTGCGACCCCTTGGCGCACCCTATTGGCACCGACCGACGCGAACGAAAAGCCCCTATTGCTGAATTTCGCCCGCCAGCGCCGTCACCGGCGTCAGGATGATTTCGGTGGCCCCCTGCACTGTCAGCACGATCCCCGGCAACAGCCCGGTGCGGCCGCGTTGCTCGGCGGCAAACGCCGCGTCAACCGCGCCGATGCCCGCCATCAGAGCAATCAGCGCCGGCGAATCACCCAATGGGAAATGCCCCGCCCCCGAGGCATAGGCCGTCACATCAAGATAGGTCACGTTCAGGTCGGCCAGTTCCGCGATGTTTTTCAGATTGCCCAACCGGTGCGCCCGGCCGGTCAACCCGGCAGATAGGGTCAACATCCGGTCGCGGTCCGATCCGAAGATCACGAAAGGCTGCGGCAGCTTGCCCATTGCGGCGGCCTGCGCGCGAAAGACATCGACGTCGATGTCGGGCGAAATCAGGATCACCCCGCCAAGGTGCGACAGCATCCGCTTGTCGCCCCTTATCGCCACCTGGCGCAGCGCCTCCATCGTCAGGCCCGAGCCCATCGAGTGCGCCACCAGAAAAATGCGGTTTGCCCCGGCGCTTGCGACTTCGGTGATCAGCGCCTCAAGCCCGTCGCGGGCAAACAGCGCCGAATCGCGATCAAAGGCGTAGCCCAGCGGATTGCCGGCCGAGGGCCACGAATAATGCACCGTGACCCCCGGCATTTTCAGATCATGCGCCAGTTGGGCGATGCGGTAGGTGCCCTCGGCAAAATTGGTGTTGAAGCCATGCACAAAAATCACCGCATCACGCCCCCCGCGCGGCAACGCGGTCAGCGCATCGGCCAGATCGGCCCTGAAGGCGCGCGCATCGCGGTGCAGGACCGCCGCCGTGGTGATGAAATCGGTCTTCGGATCGGGCAGGCCGCGCCGCGGCGGCCAGGTAATCTCGCCCGCTTGGCGGTCAGGCGGCACGGCGACATCAAAACGGGCAAAGCTCGGGGTATCCGCGCGTTCTGATCCGAATTGCCCGGTTTCCGGGTCAATCGCCCGGGTGGTGCCAATAAAAATCTGGCGCACCTCGCCGACGTGCGCCGCCTGCGGGTCAAGCGTGATCTGGCCGCGCGGGGCACAGGCGACCAGCAGCACCAACACCAGGGCAATACGGATCATCGGCCCGACCTCGATTCTGCGCTAAAGCACGTAGCGGCTGAGGTCGGTCGAGCGCGACAGCGCGCCCAGATTGGCCTCGACAAACGCCGCGTCCACCACCACCACCTCGCCACCGCGATCGGGGGCGGTGAACGACAGTTCCTCGAACACCCGCTCCATCACCGTGTAAAGCCGCCGCGCGCCGATGTTCTCGACCGCCTGATTAACCTCGGCGGCAATCCGCGCCAGCGCCTGGATGCCGTCTTCGCTGAAGCTGACCGCCAGTTTTTCGGTGGCCAGCAGCGCCGAATATTGCCGCGTCAGGGCATTGTCGGGCTCGCGCAGGATGCGCACGAAATCGGCCTCGGTCAGGGCTTGCAGTTCGACCCGGATCGGCAGCCGTCCCTGCAATTCCGGCAGCAGGTCCGAGGGTTTTGCGGCGTGAAACGCCCCCGAGGCGATGAACAGGATGTGGTCGGTTTTCACCGGCCCGTGTTTGGTGGAAACCGTGGTGCCCTCGATCAGCGGCAACAGGTCGCGCTGCACCCCTTCGCGCGAGACATCCGCCCCACGGGTTTCGGCCCGCGCGCAAACCTTGTCTATTTCATCAATGAAAACAATGCCATTTTCCTGAACGGCGGTAAGGGCCGCACGCTTGACCGCCTCGTCGTCCAACAGCTTGTCGGCCTCGTCGCTGATCAGCAGGTCGTGGCTTTCGGCGACCGTCAGCCGCCGCGTTGCGCGCTTGCCACCCAGCCGGCCCAGCATCTCGCCGAGGTTCATCATCCCCATCTGGCCCTGACCCGAGGGGTCGAACATCGCCATCGGGTTACCGGTCTCGGCAATCTCGACCTCGATCACGGTCTGATCCAGCTCGCCACGCCGCAGCTTGCCGCGAAACAGCTCGCGGGTCTGTTCGCGCGCGTCCTTGCCGGCAATCGCCTCGATCACCCGGTCTTCGGCCGCCTGTGCCGCGCGGGCCTTCACGTCTTCCCGCATCCGGGCGCGGGTGTCGGCCATCGCGGCATCGACCAGATCGCGGATGATGCTGTCAACATCGCGGCCAACATAGCCCACTTCGGTAAACTTGGTCGCCTCGACCTTGATGAAGGGCGCCTGCGCCAGCTTGGCCAGACGCCGGCTGATTTCGGTCTTGCCTACCCCGGTTGGCCCGATCATCAGGATGTTCTTGGGGTAAACCTCGTCGCGCAGATCGTCGCCGAGTTGCTTGCGCCGCCAGCGGTTGCGCAGCGCCACCGCCACCGCGCGCTTGGCATCAGCCTGGCCGATGATGTAGCGGTCAAGCTCGCTGACAATTTCGCGCGGGGTCAGGTCGGTCATGGCACACCCTCTTGTTGCAAACCATGTAGCCAGTGCGGGTCTGAATGCCAAGGGGGCCTTCGTATTGACTTTTTGTATATACAACAGTAGAAGCTATCCATTCGGCAAAAAAGACCGAACCAAAACAACCACAAGGACCGCTAACATGATAAAACGACACCTGAAATCCGGGAAAGGATCGTCCTTTGGTTGCCTTCGAGTGGAACGAAGAAAAACGTCAGGCCACGCTTTTGAAGCACGGCATTGATTTCAGGGATGCGGTCGAGGTTCTGGTGTCGGATCATCTTTCGGTTGGCGCCCGCAGCGAGGCCGAAGACCGCAACTTGGCAATCGGGCTTCTGAACGGCATCGCGATAGCCGTGGTCTATACCATGCGAGGCGATATTTGCCGGATCATCACCGCGCGGAGGGCGAGACGTGACGAACGAGAACACTTTGAAGCGCTTTTCTCTGGACGAGATCAGAAAACTGAAAAGCCGGACTGAATGGGACAGGCTGGCCGCCGAAGGCGACTTCAGTGGCGCGGTGGACATCGACATCGATTGGGCAAGCGCCCGAATTGTCGAGCCCGAGAACAAGAAGATGGTTTCCCTGCGGCTGGATACCGACGTGCTGGCGTTCTTTCGCAAGCAGGGAAAGGGCTACCAAACCCGGATCAACGCGGTTCTGAAGGCCTACAAGGACGCCCAGGAAAAGCACAGCTAGGCCGGGCGACCGATCCGCTCCAGCGTCAGGTTGCCGTTGGTATAGACGCAGATGTCGGCCGCAATCGCCATGGCACGTCGCGCGATGTCTTCCGCCGACAGGTCGGTGGTCATCAGCCCGCGCGCCGCCGCCAGCGCGAAATTGCCGCCCGAGCCGATCGCCGCCACATCGTTTTCCGGCTCCAGCACATCGCCCGCGCCGGTGATCACGAACATGTCGGTGCCGTCGGTCACGATCAGCATCGCTTCAAGGTTGCGCAGATACTTGTCCATCCGCCAGTCCTTGGCCAGCTCGACGCATCCCCGTGCCAACTGCCCGGGGTTGGCCTCAAGCTTTTTCTCCAGCCGCTCCAGCAGGGTAAAGGCATCGGCGGTGGATCCGGCAAAGCCCGCCACCACATCGCGCCCACCGGGCGACAGGCGGCGCACCTTGCGCGCGGTGCCCTTGATCACGGTGGCCCCCAGTGTCACCTGACCGTCGCCCGCCACCACCACTTCGCCGCCGCGCCGCACCGCCAGAATCGTGGTGCCGTGCCAGCCGGGAAAGCGCTCGTCGGTCATCGCGGCCTCCGCATCATTCCGGCACGACGCGCACCGCGCCTTGGGCGGCGCTGGTCGCCATCAGGGCGTAAGCGCGCAGCGCGGCGCTGATCTTGCGCTTGCGCGGGGCGGCGGGCTGCCAGCCTTTCGCATCCTGCGCCGCACGCCGCGCGGCCAGTTCGGCCTCGGGCACGGCCAGGTGGATGGTGCGGTTGGGGATGTCGATCTCGATCCGGTCGCCCTCAACCACCAGCCCGATCGCGCCACCGGCCGCCGCCTCGGGCGAGGCGTGGCCGATCGACAGCCCCGAGGTGCCGCCGGAAAACCGGCCATCGGTGATCAGGGCGCAGGCTTTGCCCAGGCCCTTGGATTTCAGATAGCTGGTCGGATACAGCATCTCCTGCATCCCCGGCCCGCCCTTGGGGCCTTCGTAGCGGATCACCACCACGTCGCCCGCCTTGATCTTGTTGGTCAGGATCGCGCTGACCGAATCATCCTGAGACTCGAACACCCGCGCCGGGCCCGCAAATTTCAGGATGCTGTCATCGACCCCGGCGGTTTTCACGATGCAGCCTTCGGGTGCCAGATTGCCGGTCAGCACCGCAAGGCCGCCATCGCGGGAAAACGCCCCCGCCACCGAGCGGATCGCGCCCTTGGCACGGTCAAGATCCAGCGCCTCCCAGCGGCGGTTCTGGCTGAACGCCACTTGGGTCGGCACCCCACCGGGGGCGGCCAGAAAGAATTGCTGCACTTCGGCGTGGTTGCTGCGGCTGATGTCCCACTGATCAATCGCCGCGCCAAGCGAACGCGAATGCACCGTCGGTGCCTCGCGGTGCAGCAAACCCCCGGCGTCCAACTGGCCCAGAATTGCCATGATCCCGCCGGCGCGGTGCACGTCTTCAAGGTGCACGTCGGCCTTGGCCGGGGCCACCTTGCACAGCACCGGCACCCGGCGCGACAGCGCGTCGATGTCAGCCATGGTGAAATCGACCCCGCCTTCATGGGCAATCGCCAGAATGTGCAGCACGGTGTTGGAAGACCCGCCCATCGCGATATCCAGCGTCATGGCGTTATCAAACGCCGCGCGGGTGGCGATGCTGCGTGGCAGCACCGAGGTATCGTCGTGCTCATAATAGCGCTTCGCCAGATCGACGATGCGCCGCCCGGCCTCAAGAAACAGTTCCTTGCGGTCGGCGTGGGTTGCCAGCATGGTGCCGTTGCCGGGCAGGGAAAGGCCCAAAGCCTCGGTCAGGCAGTTCATCGAATTGGCGGTGAACATGCCCGAACACGAGCCGCAGGTCGGGCAAGAAGCGCGCTCGATCGCGGCCAGGTCGCTGTCGCTGACCCCATCATCGGCGGCGGCCACCATGGCATCCACCAGATCGAGGGTCTGGGTCTTGCCGTTCAACACCACCTTCCCCGCCTCCATCGGCCCGCCGGAAACAAAGATCGCCGGAATGTTCAGCCGCATCGCCGCCATCAACATGCCGGGGGTGATCTTGTCGCAGTTGGAAATGCACACCATCGCATCGGCGGTATGGGCGTTGACCATGTATTCGACCGAATCCGCGATCAGCTCGCGCGAGGGCAGCGAATACAGCATCCCGTCATGGCCCATCGCAATGCCGTCATCGACCGCGATGGTACCGAATTCCTTGGCCACGCCCCCGGCGCGCTCGATCTCGCGCGCCACCATCTGGCCGAGGTCTTTCAGGTGCACGTGCCCCGGCACGAACTGGGTGAAACTGTTGACCACGGCGATGATCGGCTTGCCGAAATCGCCATCCTTCATGCCGGTGGCGCGCCACAGGCCACGCGCGCCCGCCATGTTGCGGCCATGGGTCGAAGTGCGGGAACGGTAAGCGGGCATGATGATCTTCCTTCGTGCAAGGGGGCAGGTCTGGAATGTCAGCACCGGGCGGCAAGATCAAGCCCCGCAGTCGCCCCTATTCCGCGACATGCAGGCTGGCAGGCGGGCGGCGTGGGCTGACCGCGTCTTCCAGCCCCATCACCCGCGCCGTCAGCCCTAGGATCTCGGCCTCGCGCGCGTCGATTCTTGCGGCCAGCGCTTCGGCGTCAGGCACGTCAGCCTCGGCCTCGCCCTTGCCGATCAGGCGGCCGAACAGCCAGACCAGCAGGCGCGACAGATCGTCCATGATCAGATAGAACGAGGGCACCACGACCAGGCTCAGCACGGTCGAGACGATAATCCCGCCGATCACGGCGGTGGCCATCGGGGCGCGGAACGCTCCGCCCTCGCCCACCCCAAGCGCCGAGGGCAGCATCCCCGCCGACATTGCGATCGAGGTCATCACGATCGGGCGCGCGCGCTTTGATCCTGCCTCCATCACGGCGGCAAAGCGGTCAAGTCCGCGCCACCGCATCTCGATGGCGAAATCGACCAGCAGGATGGCGTTCTTGGTGACAATGCCCATCAGCATCAGAATCCCGATCAGCACCGGCATCGACAAGGCGCTGCCGGTCAGGATCAGCGCCGCCGCCACCCCGCCAATCGCCAGCGGCAGCGACAACAGGATGGTGAACGGCTGGATCAGCGATTTGAACAGCAATATCAGCACCGTCAACACCAGCATCAGGCCCATGATCATGGCGTTGCCGAATGCCGTCATCAGCTCGGTCTGAATCTCGGCGTCGCCCGATTCGGCGATCCGCACCGAGGGCGGCAGCACCACGCTGGCGGTGATTTCCTTGAACCGCGCGGTGGCGGTGCCAAGCGCCACCCCGACCGGCAGATTGGCCCCGATGGTGGCCAGACGGTCGCGGTTCAGGCGCTCGACCACGCTCGGGCCCTCGGCAATCGCAATATCGGCAACCGCGCTCAGCGGCACCGTGCTGCCGCTGGCCGTGGTCAGCCGCAGCGCGCCGATCCGCGCCAGATCATTGCGCGAGGCATCGTTGAGCCGCACCCGCACCGGGATCAGGCGGTTGTCGAGCGCCAGCTTGGCCAGGCTTGCGTCGCCGTCGCCCAGGGTTGCCACCCGCACCACCTGCGCGATCTGGCTGGCGGTGATGCCAAGCCGCGCCGCCTGCTCGGCCCGCGGCGTGATCTGCAACTCAGGCCGCGGCAAGGCGCCTTCGGTCGCCACCTCGGCCAGCAGCGGGTCGCCCCGCAGCGCCGCCTCCAGCCGCCCCACCGCCTCATTAAGGTCGGTCTCGTTGCTGGACAGGATCGAGAACGACAGATCGCGCGCGCCGCGATCGTTAAGCTTGAAGGCGCGAATGTCGGGCACCAAAGCCAGGCGCTCGAAAATCTCGGCCTCGATCTCGCGCTGTGGGCGCACCCGGCCATGCGACTCGACCGCGGGCAGCACATCGCGCAGCCCCGGCACCTTCTGGACAATATCGCTGAGCCGCAGCAGCAGCGAATGATCCAGCTTTTGCAGCACCACCGTCAGGGTGGCGCGGCGCACGTCCAGCTTGCCGGTGGGCGAACTGCCACCCAGCACGAACAGGTTCTCGATCCCTTCGACATCGCGGATGCGCGCCACCATTTCCTTGGTGGTGCGGTCGGTCTCGGCCAGGGTGCTGCCGGGCGGCAACTCGACACTGACCGAGATGCGGCTGACATCTTCGGGCGGCATGAAGCTGCCCGGCACCTGCAACATGAAGTAGATCGAAACCGCCAGCACCCCGATCGCTGCCAGCAGCGTCAGATAGCGTCCGTGCAGGGTGTGGGCCACCAGCCAAAGGTAGCCGCGCATGATCAGGCCATCGCGCTGCGGCGCCTCGTCGGCGTCCTTGGCGCGCATCAGATAGGCCGCCATCAAGGGCGTGATCAGCCGCGCCACCAGCAGCGAGAAGATCACCGAAATTGCCACCGTCATGCCGAACTGGCGGAAATACTGGCCCGGAATGCCCGGCATGAAGGACACCGGCACGAATACCGCGACGATGGTGAACGAGGTCGCGATCACCGCCCGCCCGATCTCGGTCGCGGCATCCATCGCGGCGCGGTAGGGGGTTTTGCCCATTCGGATGTGGCGCGCGATGTTTTCGATCTCGACGATCGCATCATCGACCAGAATCCCGGTGGCCAGCGTCAGCGCCAGGAACGACACGAGATTCAGCGAAAACCCCAAGAGGTCCATCACGAAAAACGTCGGGATCGCCGAAAGCGGCAGCGCCACGGCAGAAATCAGGGTGGCGCGCCAGTTGCGCAGGAACAGCAGCACCACCAGCACCGCCAGAGCAGCGCCTTCCAGCAGGGTGCTTAGCGCCGCCTCGTAATTGCCGACGGTGTAGAACACCGTGTCATCGACCAGCGCCAGGCTGACTTCGGGGTGCGCCGCGCTGATCTTGTCCAGCGCCGCGTTGACCTCATTCGCTACTGAGACCTCGGAGGCCCCCTTGGCGCGGAACACTGCAAAGGTCACCACCGGCTGGTCGTTGAAGCGCGAAAACGAGCGTAACTCCTGATAGCTGTCGATCACCTGCCCCAGATCGCCCAGCCGCACGTGCCGCCCCGAGGGCAGGGCAATCGGGGTCTCGGCCAGCCGCGCCACCGAGCGCGCGTTGCCCAGGGTGCGGATCGCCTGCTCGCCCGCGCCAAGGCTGGATCGCCCGGCGCCCAGATCGGTATTGGTGGCGCGCAACTGCGCGTTCACCGCCGTCGCGGTGATGCCGTAGCTGTCCAGCCGCTTTGGGTCGAGTTCGACCCTTATCTCGCGGTCGGCCCCGCCAAAGCGGTCAACCTTGCCAACCCCGGGGCGGCCTTGCAGGGCGCGGGTGATGGTGTCATCGACGAACCACGACAGCTCTTCGATCGTCATGTTGGGGGCGGACACCGCAAAGGTCATGATCGCCTGACCTTCAACGTCGATCCGGGTGACGGTCGGGCTTTCGATATCGCCCGGCAGGTTGCTGCGGATCTGGTCGATCGCGTCCTTCACATCCTGCACCGCCTTGTCGGTGGGAACCTCGATGCGAAACTCGACCGCGGTGGTGGAAATTCCGTCGCTGACGGTCGAGATGATGTTCTTGACCCCGGTGATGCCCGCCACCGCATCCTCGATTTCCTTGGTGACCTGGGTTTCCATCTCGGCCGGCGCGGCGCCGGGCTGGACCACGCTGACCGCGACCAGGGGAAAGTCGATGTTGGGAAAGCGGGTGATCGGCAGGCTGTTGAACGACTGCACGCCGACCACCAGCAGCATGAAGAACGCCAGCAGCGGCAGCACCGGATTGCGGATGGACCAGGCAGAAAAGTTCATGGCTGCCCCCTCAGTTCGATGCCGCCGCAGCGGGCACGGGGTTGATGTGGTCGCCGTCGCGCACGAAAGCCGCGGCCTTGGTCACCACCAGATCGCCGATCGCAAGACCCGAGACGATCTCGATCATGCCCCTGTCGCGGATGCCGGTCACCACCGCCAACCGCTCGACCAGACCGCCCCGCACCCGCATCACGGTGGCGCCTTCGGTGCCAGAGCCAAGGGCGGTGACCGGCACCGCCAGCCCCGCCCGCTCGGCCACCAGAATGCTGGCATCGACGAACATCCCCGCGCGCATCTGCTCCGGCGCATCAATGCTGATCCGGGCGCGACCCATCCTTGTCGCGGTGTCGATCGCAGGCTCGACCAGCCGCACCGTGCCGGTCAGCGCAGCATCGGTGCCGACCGCCACCAGTTGCGCGCGCTGCCCGACGGCCAGCCGCAGCAGATCGGGTTCGGCCACATCGGCGCGCAGTTCCAGCGCGCCGTCGCGGATCAGCACGAACATCGCGGGACCGGCGGCACTTGCCACGCCGCCCAGTTGCGCGTTACGCTCGACCACCACGCCCGCCACCGGCGCGATCACCCGCGTGCGGCTGAGTTGCAGGTCCACCGTGGCAATCTGTGCCTCGACCAGGGTCAGTTGCGCCTCTGCCGCCGCCAGCGACTGGGTGGCAACCGCCACCCGCGCGGTGGCCGATATGGCAGCGGCCGCCGCCTGATCCGCCGCCGCCTGCGACGCGGTGCCCTGATTTTTCAGGGTGGTGGTGCGCACATTCACCCGCTGCGCTTCATCGGCGGATGATCGCGCCTCGATCAGTTGCGCCTCGACCTGGGCGATGGCGGCGCGTGCCGAGGCGAGGGTTGCCAGAAATTGGCTTTTTTGCAGTTCCAGGGTGGCCGAGGACAGTTGCGCCAGCACCTGCCCCGCCGCCACCGTGTCGCCCACGTCCACCAGAAGCGACTGGATCGGCTGGCCCTCGATCAGCGGCGGCACCTGCACCCGCTCCACCGGCCCGACCAGCCCCGAGGCCAGCACCCGGTCGCGCAGGGTCACGCGCGCCACGGTCGAAACCGTGATCGCGGGCAGCACCGCCGCTGCCGGGGCAGGGGCGGCTTCGGCCAGCGCCGGGCCGGGGGCAAGGGCGGCAGCCAACGTCAGGGCGGCAAGGGCAAGGCGCATCACA
>Ga0210033_1000756_pt1 | contig 30599 bp, 44 predicted proteins | sample CryGeymeta201501_FD_185465 | JGI IMG/M metagenome (GOLD analysis project Ga0210033, IMG submission 185465) | Groundwater microbial communities from Crystal Geyser aquifers in Utah, USA - Crystal Geyser metaG 2015-01 (SPAdes) (version 2) | ecosystem: Environmental > Aquatic > Deep subsurface >... | reverse complement strand
TGAAAAATGTTATCGAAAAAACTGGCATAAATCGTGCCACTGTATACAAGATAATGTTGGAACAACGAAACGCTGGTAAGCTGAATATGACAAACAAACTGTATTCACTAGCCGATGTACCTGCTGCAAATAAGGTTAAAAAACCGGTAGCTAAAATTAAAGCTGTTGCTGTTGTGGAAACCGTAACCGAACCCGTTGTGGAAACCGTAACCGAACCCGTTGTGGAAACCGTAACCGAACCCGTAACCGATGAAACGGCAGCTGTGGTAGAAGGCAAGAATTTTGGCCGAGACTTCTCCAAGTTAATGTATAAAGGACAGGAGTATAGAAAGGGCAAGTATGTGCATATCATTATTTTTACCTTTGTGAAAGAAAACCCGGAATTGACGTACGCTCAGTTTAAGACACTCATACCGAACCATGATACGTTAGTACGTACTTTCGGTCTTTGGAAGTCTAATGCTGAAGCACGCAACATTAATATGGCCGGTAAACAAAGATACCACGGAAGACGTGATATGTGCATCGAGTTTGCGTGTGGAACTAGAATCTGCATAACAAACCAGATCTCAAAGGAAAATTTTCCGATCATCATTGAAGCATGCAAAAAAGCTGGAATGATCAAAGAGCTTGAGTACGCTACATTAACAGCATAATTTGAAAAATAATTAAAAAAAGCCGGAAGTTTTTAGCTTCTGGCTTTTTTTTATTCATTATTTATTCGTATCTTTACTAAGTAATCAAAAATAGAAGCTAATGAAGACGACTATAACTATACTGTCAGGAGAACTTTCAACTAAGGATCTCGAGACTATTGAACCAGAAACAATGTTTGCTCATGGTACTATTCCAAACTCACCGGAAGATGGAATCTATATGACTGACAGCGACATAGGTAGGATGCTTATGTGGGTGGCAATCATTGGTCATGCTCATGACTGGACAGTATATATTCACTGGGCCGATTCAGGCATAGAATTCGTTAAAACTAACGGTGACAAAGTTGCAAACATGGACAACGTTAAGATGTTGGTTCCTTGTAGTAAAGAAGCTTTAAAACATTATCGTTTATAAAAATAAATATATTGATATTATGATTATGCCAAAGGAAATTAAAATGTACACCATCGAGGAGCTTGGCAACGAGCACCCAGAAATAATTATTAAGATCAACAAGGACATTGAACTTGGTGTTAAGAAAACTAGAGACGGCGGAGAACTTGTCATGTACTTCGGCGGTACGATCACACGTAACGGTATGATGAGTTATGCGGTGAGGTCCAATAAGGACAATGAGAACACCGTATAGAACGTATTGATGCGTTCGCTAGGAAGCGATACACGACACCCGAAGCGATCGTAACGCGTACGGTGATCGAGAAGGTGGTGGACGTAATTACATACGGTCCGCCCAGTTATGTTTATGTTACGGCGGTGCAAGAGGCCAACAAAGGGCGACGTTGAGATAAAACCAGATTATATAAAATCGTAGTTATATGACAAATGATATACCAGAGAAAATAATAAATACCGAATCTACTTGTTTTGGTATGCTAATAAAAGCGCACGGAATGTCTCACGTGAATGATAACATTTACAGGGATCCAAAAGGTGTCAGGTGGATTCTAACTAAATATGGTTTAGAAAGTATTGAACAGTACAACTGGAAGTTGAAGGCAGAGCAGTTGCAGCTAGCTATGGATCGTTTAAACTATAAGAACAAGGAGCACGTGGAGAAACAAGCAGCGGAGATCAACACGTTGTTGAATAAGAACGCGGAGTACGTGAAGGAGATAGGACAGAAACAAACGTCTAAATCGAACAAGGACAAGAACGAACAGATTGCTGTGCTGAAAGGCAAACTGAAGATGAAGAACATCGAGATCGACGAATTGAAACGTGCAGTTGCCCGTCACAAAGAGCCGAAGCTAGTGAAGAATACCATGTCCAAGATAATGATCTCACAGATGACCAGGAATATTCACGCGATAATAACAACGTCCATGACAGACTGCAAAAAGCTAGAACAGATAGAAACTCTGGTATCAACACATATTTAATACATCGAACCGATGAAGCTGTTCGTAATATCTAAAAGTTTATTAAATAATTTATGAATAAGAAAAATGAAATAGTTGTACTAAAAGATTGGGAGCATGTATTAAAGAGGAGTTCAATTTATATTGGATCTGCCGAGATCTCAGAAGAAGCTTTGCCAATAATTAAAGACGGACGAGTAATAATAGAGAGGCGTGATATGTCCGTGGGATTCTATAAATTATTTTATGAGGTTCTGGATAATGCCGTAGATTGTGCAAAAAGAATGAAAGGTCAAATGAAATCTATAAAAGTTGAATTTGACTCCAAAACTAATTTGGCTATAGTAACGGATAGTGGAAATGGTTTTTATAAAGGCTGTCAAAAAAATAAGTCGTCTGGATTAACAAATATAGAAACTGCAGTCAGTTGTTTACGTGCTGGATCCAATTTTAGTAATGATGATGTTGAAGAATCCCTTATTGGAACAAACGGATTGGGCGTTAGTTTAGTTAATATATGTTCTTCCGAATTTTATATAGAAACTAAAAATAATGAATCGTATTTTTATAATAAATGGATTAATTTTGAATCTACGGGAAGTATTATAAAAAGAGATAAGCAAATAGAAACTGGGACTTGTGTAGGGTTCATACCTAGAAAAACGATGTTCAAGAATTCACAGTGGAACCGCGACATATTATACGCACAGATGGTGTTCAAGAAGTTCCTGCTCAAGCATGATGAAGTGTTATCAAAGCTGGATTTCCAGGTGTGGTTCGATGGAGAGCAGATGGACCTTAATCAACCGTTCTATCCGCAAAATGCGTTCGTAGCAGACACCAAGATCGGCACGCTGATCGTATACGAGAGTTTCGACCGCTCTGGCTCGCTATCTTTCGTAAACTCAGCTATGTGCACAGGGATGCATCAAAGGGTCGTTAATGAGAGCATAAACGCGCAACTGGACGACGCATTGGGCCATCACTTCTACGAAACTTACATCGTTTTGAACCTGCCGCCTAAATTGGTGAGGTTCCGCGACCAGAACAAGACCAGGCTCGACTCCACTAGGAATGAGATAGAGGGCATCATGCTGGAACATCTCCGCAATAAATTCCGTGAATTCTTCGTTACCGACCTATTTAAGACTATATTGCAGAAGGTAGAAGACAGGAAGATGTCGACCGAGATAAAGAAGCTCAGGAACGAGAAGAAGAAGATCAACATAAAGAACTCGCCGAAGTACTTCCCTCCGTCAAAGACAATTGAGAACTTGTTCATAGTTGAGGGCGAATGTTTACATGAAGATACTGAAATAACTATCATAAGAAATAATGAAATTTTTTCCTGTGCAATTAGAGATGTAGATACAAATACCGATCTGGTAATAACACACAACAATCGATTAAGAAAAATTATAGGCAAGAGTTCAAAAATTTCAAAAGGCATTATAATAAAAACAAAATTTGTTGATATAGTTTGTTCACATATACATAAATGGTTAGTATATGATAGTATAAAAGATGAATTTTTATTTTGTGAAACTAAAGAATTAGATAAAGATCGACATAAATTGGTGAAAAATAAATTAGCGTTTATTAATAGATTTTTTGAAATTTTAAGTATACACACGAATAAACCGGATGGTAAATACACACATACTATTTTATTTGATAATGATAATGAAATTGGTGAAATGAAAGCAACAGCAGATAAAAAAATATGTGTATTCAGAGATGATATATTTAAAATTATTTGTATTAAAGATATAATCAAAGGCGATTTTTTAGGAGTATTTGATTAATACGAGAAAATATGGAATCATAACTAAATCAATATAAAATGAAAAAATCTGAATTTTTAAAATTAGCTCATTTAGATGATAAAGATCTAGCAGCTGTCAAACAAAATGGAGATGCTCTAATGTTAAGGAACAAACTTCTGAAATATGTCTAGCAGCTGTCAAACAAAATGGAGATGCTCTAGTTAAGGAACAAACTTCTGAAATAGCTCTAGCAGCTGTCAAACAAAATGGAGATGCTTTAAAATATGTTAAGGAACAAACTTCTGAAATAGCTCTAGCAGCTGTCAAACAAAATGGAGATGCTTTAAAATATGTCAATGATAGTATATTTGAAATAGATTAATTAATAATTTAAAACTTGCCGAAAATGATTAATATCATAGAAAATTTTGTAGAACTGGTAGATATTATATCTATTAAAGAAACTAAAAAATATGTTAATATGACTGATATTTCTATCGAAGATGACGAAAGTTTTTTATTATCTTCTGGTATTGTATCACACAACTCGGCGATGGGTTCAATATTACAGAAACGTGATACAAAAACTGATGGCGTATACAGGTTGAAAGGCAAGATAAAGAATGTTAGGTCCGTGTCGGATCTGTCGTCCAATCAGGAGGTGATAGAGCTGATGCAGATACTTGATCTCGACCTGGATCCTGAGAAACGCAATTTCAGCTATAAGCGGGTGATCATAGCCACTGATGCAGATTGTTTACATGAGTCGACAAAAATATTAACAGAAGAGGGCATAAAACAATTGAGCAATTTGCATATAGGTGACAAAGTTTTGACGCACAACAATACATTTGAAGAGGTAGTTTTTGTTACTGATAAATATTTTGATGATTGGATCGAAATTGAATTAGATGGTGATATTTTTAAGTGTTCTCCTGAACACCTTTGGGTTGTATATCGAGCTGGTAAAATACAAAACATTGAAGCACAAGATTTAAGACTTACCGATTTTTTCATAAAAAATTTGAATTCCGCAGATATATACAATAAAAAGCGGGATTCAGATGAAGAAGAAAATCAATTGTTTAATATGTGATAAAGAAGTGACAAATAATAACTCTTATATAGGTAGCCATGTAAAAAGGATTCACAATATCAATTTATCGGAATATGTGATCAAATTTTATAAAGAATTTGGTGAGTTTATTCCAGATACATGTGGGTTTTGTGATAACGTTGCAATTCCAGATTATCATATAAATCATGATAATTTAACGTTCAACCGAAATTATAGTAGATTTTTATGCAATACCGATAAATGTAAGGATTCTATATCTATGAAATATTTTAATGTTTTATATAAAGATTGTAAACATTTTGATAAGGTTGGTTCTAAAAGTGATTATGTTGCTAAATCAAAAAAACTAGATTTAGATAAAGTTAAATTATCTAAATCCAAAGGATTGCTAGATTCGGATTTTGTATCAAATAAAGAAGGTTATATTAAAAAATATGGAAATATTATAGGTTTGAAAAAATATTATGAACGATGTGATAAAATTGGACGATCAAATACTCTTAATTGGTATATCGAAAAATATGGATTACAAAGAGGCACAGAAAGATATAATTCATACTTATCAAAAATAAAAAAGAATACTCTAGGTACTTCGATAAGTAAGTGTTCTAATTATATATTTGAGCACTTGCGAAAAAATAATATTGAATGTATTCCCGAACATTCATTTACATATAACGGAAGTAAAAAAAATAAAAGAGTTGATTTTTATTTACCTACGGAAAAAATAGTAATAGAATTTTTTGGTGATTATTGGCATGCGAATCCTTCCGTATATAAATCAGATTATTATAATAGTACTGTTAAATTAACGGCAACAGATATATGGAAAAGAGATGAAATACGGATCAAACAAATACGAGAAGCATTTAATGATGATTCTATAATAATAATATGGGAAAATGCTTATCAGAAAGAAGAAAGCAATAAACTCAATAAGTTAATGAATGCTATTGCAGAAATAAAAGGCGTTAAAACTGTAATGGAAATATAATATGAATGATATGAATAATATTAATATTGATTTGTCTAAATTCAAATTAGTTGGTGCAAATAGTATAAAAAGAAAAGTTGGAAAACCTCAACGATTTGTTGATATAACAGTTGAAAATGACAGTACATTTCAAATCGTAGGTAATGACAATAATTTTTTGTATCTTACGCATAACTGTGATGGTGGACACATAACTGCATTGTTAGTCAATATGTTCTTCAAGTGGTTTCCGTACATCATAGATGAGGGTTGTTTGTATAGATTGAAGATACCGTTAATATCAGTGGGTGATGGAAAAAAACGACAGTTTTTCTTTGACATGAAAGAATTTGAATCATACAAAGGATCTAAAACTAATGTTAGATATTTAAAGGGACTAGGTTCGTTGGCGGAGGAAGATTGGGAAGTGATAATGAATAACAAACAGCTGCAACAGATCAGGAGATGTCCTGAGTCTGCAAGGTATCTTGAAATGGCGTTCGGTAAGGACGCAATGCCAAGGAAACAGTGGCTCAGAGGTGAGTTTAAATAAAAATGTTTAAATAAAAATATATGAGTAATTTTTTCAATAATTCGTCAGAAAGGGAACAGTCACTTCGTGATGCCGGTCTAAATGATATGGCCGATATTATGAAGGCCAATCGTGAAGGGTATGCAGGTATATTGCAAAATGGTCAACTTGTAGATCGTCGTAAATATCCGGATGCCATGCCGGTTCCTGAAAATAAGATGATGAACATTCCCGCACCTAAGGATTTATAAAACCAATAAAAGAAGCTAATTTATGATACTAGAGATAGTCATTGGTGATAGTTACGGAAGTTGTTTCGAGTTCGCATCGAAAGAATTTGTTGATGCATACAACGACGGTGTGGCATACCATAGTAGAACGTCCAAACACGGAAGCGTGATGGGCGGCGGAGTGTATACTGATGATACACAGATGACGCTGGCCGTTGCTGAGACAATTCTTAGCGAGCCAGGCGAGTTCAAACCGGCGATCTTCGCGGCAGGATACATGACTGCGTACAAGCGTGACGTGCCGTACAGGAGGGGATACGGATCCAGGGTTCGACTAGCGTTGACAAACTCGTTCTCTGCTACAGAATTCATGGCTAACATAACTGATGTGCACAGCTCATCCAATGGGTCCGTTATGCGAGTTTTACCGTGTGGCATATTGGCCACGCCTGAGATGACACAGAACGCGGCAATATCACAAGCAGTGTCTACGCACTTGCATTACGATGCCATTGATGCTTCTAGGGTGCTCGCTCTTGTTGTCCACTCGTTGATATACAGGGGTGAGATGAAGTTCGCTGCTCACGTGGCGTGGGCCATGATGCAGTGTGGTTTCCGGTTAAGTCACCCTATCTTGAGCAAATTTAAGGAATACGATTCCATACCATGCGATGCGATGGCTACGGTTGGAGCGGCGTTCGACGTCGTATCTAAGTCCAAATCGTATAAAGATATTCTGGTAAAGTCCGTCAACATGCTTGGTGACGTGGACTCAATTGCAGCAATTGCAATGGGACTCGCCAGTTTAATACCAGAGATCGATAAGAATTTTTATAACAACGCTAACACAGTGCTCGTATTGTTTGATCAACTAGAGAACGGACAGTTCGGCAGGGACTATTGTATCAATTTAGACAAGCAGATAGACAAATACATCGAGAAGACAAAGGCGGAAATGACGGAAAAGAAAGCGGTATTAGATTTAGCAAAAATATAACAAACTCAGAATGAAAAAATACTTTTAAACAATAATGGTATGGACCTTTTTGATGTTTTAGAAATGTTCTTCGACTGGAAGGCCGCAACAGAGCGGTCATAATGACGGAAACATTTACAAGTCATTAGAATATAATAAAGGCAGGTTCAATTTATATTGGAACACGGCCGTGAAACTTGGCTACAAAAAACAGGAAGATGCTAGCTGAATTCATAATCAAGATAACGAATAATAATAACAGGATCGTACACTGTGTGTGAGGTGTGCGGTGAGCCTGATAAATTGAGAACAAACTTAAGTTGGATAAAAACTAAATGCGATAAACATTATGAAAAAGGATAAAAAACCGAGAGTAAACGTCATTAGAAAAAAAGTAGACGAAAAAAAAATAATTAGTGACTGGTTTCCTGTATTAGAGCAAGCCGGCATAGGTGTATACAATACGCTGTATGAATTTAAAAAGGAATTATCATTGTACTGTCACAATCATGTCATTATAGAATCATGCATGAATGCACACATTAGCGGACCCGGCAACATAGCAAACAGCAAATTTGCATACGGTAATGATGGTATGTTCACGAATTTCATGCCGTCACCTAGCACCACGCCGCCGACATTGCCTTTTATAATTAAACTTGTCAAGGATATAGAACAGATACACAATATGAATATTTGTGTAGTTGATGCTCCTATGTACACGTTGTTAATAGGCGATAACATGTATGTTGACCAGATAGAATCAATAGACGATGCTTTTAATGTTCCTGCCGTAGATGTAATAGATGCAAGTACGAATATCATGGAAATATACGAGGAACGCATGTTAAAACGATTCAGGAACACTCTGATAGAATACATCGAGTCCGTGCCTAATGCCGACACGTTGGTTATATACAATTTTGAACTGTTCACCGTGACCGAGATGACTGGCATGATGAACCCGCATCATAAAATGAGGATACGTTTCAGGATCAGAGCGTTCGAGGATGCCACATACATACCTAAGAGCAAAGATGAAGTAGTGAAACATGTCGTACCGGTACCAGATGAAATGACATGGATCACGCGAATGACTACAGAACCTAGCAGGTTTAAGAAGTGGATCATTAGAATGCTTGGTATGAAAATTCACGAGATGAAAACCAGTGTTTTACAAAGATATTATGATGTAAATAAGACAATATGATAGAATTAATAGAAGCAACGGTTATAATGGGTTTATTTCTTGTATTATGGTATATTTTTATTGAAGATCATAAACCATGGAGATAACAAAAGTTGACATAAAGGATCACATAGACACGGATTTTAAGGCGTACTCAATGTATGTGATACAGAGTCGTGGTATACCGAATTTTTACGACTCGTTCACGCCAGTACAGCGGTTGATACTGCAGCACGCGCCAGACCGGTTCCAGGCGACTGTCGCATTGGTTGGTCAGGTGATGGCCACCGGCCTGTACCATCACGGCGATTGTCTTGACTATCATACCGAAATAAATTTAGCAGACGGATCTAAGATAAAAATAGGGGAATGGTACGAGAAATATCCGGAGGCACATTTACTTGTAAAATGTGTAGACGAAGATGATAATGTAACTATCAGTATAGGACACTCTCCACGCATAGGTCAGGTTACAGATGAAGTGTATGAGATAGAATTCGAAGATGGTAGCATAGAAATATGTACCGGTAATCATCCGTTTAAAGTAGATGCTGAATGGATAAAAACTGAAAATTTAAAAAAAAATGATGATGTGTTAAATATAATATAATCATGGTGATTATGCTGACGCTAAATTTGAGATAGATTGGAATATAAAAAATGATTGGAAAGAAAAAACTATTGCAAAGTGTTCTATAACAAAAGAAGAATTATTTGAATTATTTAATAATGAAAAATGAAAATAAAATCAATTAGAAAGATAAAACTAGATAAAGCTATTCCAATGTACGATATTACAGTGGAGAATTATCATAATTTTTCTATAGGCAATAATATAATAACTCACAATTCTAGTTTGACAAAGGCGATCAACAAGTTGGCCAAACCGTTCAGCTGTTCTAGGAAGATGCTACAGGGTGACGGATTCTTCGGAAGTCCGGTAAATCCAAAACCGGCATCGTCCAGGTACACGAAGATCAAGAGCGATCCGAAGACCAAGGAGATGATAAGCAAGTATGCTGCAATTAACAGGAAGAATGCCGAGGACAACTATGACTGGCTCAATGTAGATGTGCCAATATCGCTCTGCACACACATAGTTGGCATCGCTGTTGGATACAGTTCTAACATATTGCCAAGGAAGATCGAGGACATCGAGGAATACCTGGATGGCAAGACGAAGAAACTATACCCGCACTTCATGAACTTCGAGGGCAAAGTAGTCAAGTACCCGGACAGACCGCTCGGTTGGATCATAGAGGGCGTGTTCTCGTATGACGATGAAAAAATGCAGCTGAACATAGGCGACCTTCCACCGTTGGTGAAGTACACGTCTTTTATAGCAAGGCTAAACGTAAAACTAGAGAAGTACGGCGGTCACTGCACCATAACGAACAACTCCAAGAAGATGGTCGACATCGTCGTGCGATGGAAGAACCGGTTGAACTGGGAGGACGTGAAGGTGGAGGTGTCCAAGCTGACGAAGGTCGCCGTGATAGAGCAGCTGATATTCGTGCGCAACGGCAACGTTGTTGAGTACGACAGTATACACGATTACCTAGACGAGTTCAGGGTGCACAGGGAACGCGTCATACACACGAAGATGATGTACGACCTGCGTGAGCACAACGCAGAGCTAGACTTTCTAAGAGCCAAAAAGGAATTCCTTGAGTACATGATGGCAACTAAGAGAACAGCGTCAGAGATCAAAAAGTTCATAGGGAAGTACAACCACAAGATAATGAAACGGCTAGACGTCATAAAGTTGACCGCTCTGTCGCTCGAAACAATCAAACAAGTAGAGCAACAGATAATCGACATGATAAAGCAGATCGAAGACCAGGAGAACACGAACAAAGTGCAGCTCGCCAAATGCATCGATCTCGAACATGGATTCTTATCAAAGGGCAAGGTGACCATGAGCAGGGCTTTACCGCTGTTCGAGGAGGAAAATCCTTACCAGCTCGACGGCATCGACGTGTACAACGAACAGGACGACATGGACGAGGACGAGATAATTAATGAAGACGACGAAGATGAAGACTGAAAATTATCAGAAGTTGTTAATAGTACAAAAAGCTTTCGCATTAAAAATAAAAAGGAATATAGTAGAATCTCATTACTGGAATGGATTTATTATGGCCGATGTTCCTCTTTTATATTCCATTTCATAATATAAATTCTTATTTTTGTAACAATTAATACTTAACTATAACATATATCTTATGATTGATATTTTTTTTGTGCAGATACACATTTTGGGCATACGAACCTAGTGAAAGGTCAGACGACCTGGGATGACAATTCAGGATGCAGAGACTTCAAGACGGTGGACGAGATGAACCAAGCTTTGGTTGATAACATAAATAAAGTTGTCAAGCCTAATGATCATTTGTATCATGCAGGCGATTGGGCCTTTGGCCGTGGCGATAAGAATATAATAGAATTTAGGGAGCAGATCAATTGCAAGAACATATTTCTATTCACGGGGAACCATGATTACAGAATACAGTCAGAGTCTAGTGAGTTGAGAAAACTATTCACGAAAGTTAGACTTAAGGGATCGTTGCGCATAAACGGTCAGGATGTGGTGATCAACCACTTCCCTGAACTTATATGGGACAAACATCATCATGGTGCCATACATCTTTACGGGCACTGTCACAACTCGCTTAATAGTCAGGAATGGTTACATGACGCATTTCACTCAAGGAAATGTATGGACATAGGAATAGATACGCATCCCGAGTTCAGACCTTATCATTTTGACGAGATCATGAAGATCATGAGTACCAAAGAAGTTAAGTTCATAGATCATCACACTAATAGATCATCACACTAATACTTGACGTCATCACACTAATACTTGACGGAAATACGTAGCGTCCTGATAGAAACAAATAATACCATTCTTCATAGAAAAAGTAAAATTCTAAGAAGATATGGCAACAGCAACAGTAGCTAAATTAAAGATAAAGAGTCCAGACAATTTCATCTCGTTCCTAAAACGTTTCAGAGATCTGGACAAAGAAAAGGGACTACTGCTGGAACTACACGCAGACAGTCTAAAAGCCAAAGCACATACGGAAGACAGATCGGTGGTCAAGTATTCAAAAATGCCGTTAGTTGATGTGCTCGAGGGCACACTTCCAGTCGATCTCATAAAGATCGGTATACACGACCTCAAGAGGGTAATAGACGTGTTCAACAATTTCGGCGATTCGGACGAGATACACATCCACATAAAGTACGAGAACGTCAGCGGCGAGTACATCGCTACCGAGATGGTGTTTGCTGGACCTTCTCTAAAGATAAAGATCCTGACCGCCGACACGATGATGTACAATTTCATATCAGGCGACATGTTCAAGAAACTGATCGACTCTGTTAGCAGCGAGAAGATGATAGACTTCCCGTTCCCCAAAAACGCATTCGCAAAGGTTAACAACCTTTGCAAGCTCGACCAGGCCGAGGATTTCTTGACGCTCAAGGTTGAGGCTAGCAACATCGTACTTACAAGCAAATCATTCGACTACACTATTGGAGACACTACTGTTGCCAACGCCGAGTTCACATTCTACAACAAACACTTCAAACTGATAGACCAAGAAATATCTACGTTCGTAGTCGGACAATCCAGGATGATGATAACGTCACAGGAATCTAACACAATAATAATCATAGGGAGGATCTCATAATGCAAAGACTATTTGAAAAAGCAAAAGAACTGTACCCAACATGGGACCCTACCAAAGACATACTGACAGTAGAGAACGAAAAATTAGAACAATTTTTCGAAGTGCTATCCGAAATTTATCCGGACAGGAACTGGATAGCCTTGACGGATGATAGCATAAATATGCACATAGCAGAATCCGGTGACATTGACTTTAGAAATAAAATTAAAACAGTCATAGTTGGTAACGAATTTTGTCCATCGGTTTTACGCACCAGGATTTATAATATTACATTCGGTCATTTATTCTTTTATCCTAATGAAGTTCTACCTGCGAGCGGTTCGTATTTCATGCCACAGATATGTCCTAGTCAAGTACTAAGTATGAAGAGATCAATCATGCAAGTATTCGATGTCGAAGAATTGGTAGATCTGAAGTACGGATGTCCTTGTATAATATCAGACGATCAAGTTGTTGATGACGTTGTAAGCTTAAATAAGGATGACTGGAAGAAAATGGTCAAGGACAAATATTTCAGCGAGATCGATACTATGATCGATGCGACATTAGACTCGATATATGAAATGTCGCCATATCCGCCACAGCCGACCATAGAAATGTTAGGCCGTGTTATGATACGACTACATGAAGATGATTTTTCAAATTCTTACCATCCAATATACAAATACTATTCAAATGAAACTAAAATTAAAGCAGAAAATGAAATTGTATGATTTGCCGAGGGACTGCGACTGTCTGGTAAAGATACTGCCACAAAATGCAGAATATCCGTTATCCGTCGCCATCGAGACTCCAGATTTACAAGAGGGCGAGTACATACTATTCGGACATACCGACGGCATGTATTCTTTGTGTCATAACATGGAAAACGAAATAGTTAACCCTGCCGCCTGGACAGAAGTAGAAATTGTCCGGTTTGGCATAGACAAGTAATTAAAAAATATATAACAATGGATATAGAATGTCCTTATTGCGAAAAAGAACTTGAGATTAATCATGACGACGGTTTTGGTTATGAAGAAGGCGTAAAGCACCACCAGGAATGTCCACATTGTGAAAAATCAATTGTATAATTTTTATGAATATTAACATTTTAAAACGTTGTCCACCTCACCTAACCGAGATAGAATTTATTGCCGGTACGGATGAGGTGGGCTAACTTTGATAGAGGCTGTCTAGCAGGCCCTGTTTGAATAGGGAGGTAGTTTACGACTACATAATAGAGCATGCGGTCGCGTATGGGATCGCCCAGGTCTCCGTTGATGTGATAGAGGAGCGAAACATACTGAACGCATCATGGCTGACATCTTCTTTGAATCGTCCAGTTTCTCGTGGTAAAAATCGTCAGGGAGTATCACGGCAGCAGCACATAAATCTAAAGTTAAATCCTGCTGCAATAGTTGCTGATCTTTTTAATATCACCTCAGTATGATCTGGTCCGTAATATGTGAATATAGATTTAACTTCGATTATAGTATTCGTACTCTTCAAATACAAATCTGGAAAGTACCTGCGTTTTTTACCGTTATGCTCATAAAAAATAGGTCCGATTGTGTCAGAAATTGATTTATTGCTAATCACCATATCATCTTCTGATATGCCTTCCGATAATAACAAATCAATAGCACGTGGTTCAAATCCTTGAACACGTTCTATACGACCAGATGGAAACACATAATCTTTGAACATAAATCTTGATTCCTGTATCTTATCCTGTACTTCTGGAATTTGCCAAGCATAATCCACTCCGTACCGCTCCTGCAACGTGTTCTTTATCTTCTCCGCAATGGACGGCGAACCATTACCTTGTGCAGACTTAATTCATCAAACGCTGATTTGTCCAAGAGATAGTTTTTGTGACTATTAGTGAATGGACTTTTGTCTATCAATCCCTTTCGCACAAGCACGGACACTCCGGCTGCAATTTGCTTGGCCGAAATACCTCTGGAAATTAAATCTTTCGTATCGAGACATTTTACGTTAGTTTGCGTAATATAATCAAACACCATTTGTGTTGATATGGATAATTTGTTTAGATATGATTTCATAGCATTTATACGCGATTTCATTATTTGTTCCATATATCTGTATTGAAACAAAATAAATCAGCATTTATATAAAATCAAAATATAATAACACATGGAATTCAAGTATACCAACATAAATTTAGAGACTGCAACTCGAGAAGAAATTCAAAATGAAATAGATAGAATGCAAAAACAGTCGTATGCATGGAAGAACGAGGAGGGTAGTATAAAATTGTGTATCAATGGAATTTATGGTGCTTTAGGTAACAAATGGCTAGTGTGTTTTGACCCTGAGGTCGCAGAGACTGTTACATCACAGGGACAGGATTTAATCAAGTTCGCAGAGGTTGTCGTTAATGCTTACTTTGCCAAGTTCTGGCACCTTGACAAGGAACTACATGCAAAATTGGGATTGACTACGGTAGGAGAGGTTAAGAAGCCGGTGAACATATACATCGACACTGACTCAGTGGATAAAAACTCTGTTATACATTCTAAAGATTTTGGTAAAATAACAATAGCGAATTTCTGGAATATGTATGCTAAAAATGGGTATACTAAAGATAAACGTGGTAATGAACTTGTAAATTTAGATGAAAATCAAGTATATGTTGAAAACTGGGATAAGGATGTTAAATGGTCTGACGTTAAACGAATTATTCGACATAAAGTTACCAAGAAAAAATATAAGGTCCGAACTAAATCAGGAAAGGATATTATAATTACAGGTGATCACTCAATCATGGTTATTCGTGACGGCAAGAAGATAAAGATGTGTGCTACAGAGATTGATATTAAAAAAGATTTGTTAATCGGTATAGATGCCGACTATAATATATCAAAATGTAATATGCGAACTTATAAATTTGAAGAAATAGAATCAGTTGAATGTATTGGTGAATGGGAAAATGAATATGTTTATGATTTAGAGATGTATGATGAAACACATACCTTTATTGCTAATGATATTTTAGTACATAATAGTTGTTACGTGTGCTTTGACGAGGTAGTTCAGTCTTGTGACTGGCAGTCTAAGTTCGAGTCGCCGAAAGAGTTTATACTCGCAATAAACAAGGAAAGATTAAAGCCATACCTACAGAAGCAGTTCGACATATATGCAAAGAAGTGGAACACAGCAAACCAACAGGATTTTGAATTAGAGACAATTTCGGCGTCCGGTATTTGGTTGGCCAAAAAGAAATACATACTAGACAAGGTGTGGGAAGACGGCATAAACATCGAGCCACTCACAGAGATAGTGCACAAGGGTATCGAGCTGGCACAGAGCTCTACACCAACGTTCGCCCGCAAAAACCTGACAGAGCTTGTCAAATACGTGCTCGCACAAAAGAAGTCACTTGACAAGAAGGTGTTTACACAGAAATTACGTGAAATTAAAGATGAATTTAGACTCGCAGATCCAGATACGGTATCTTCTGGTAGATCCGTAAATGACTACTCTAAATGGATAATAAACGACACAACCTCGTTCGAGGTAGCCAAGGCGCCACCTATCCACGTAAGAGCTGCCGGTTATTACAACTACATGCTTAACAAGAATGCGGAGATGAAGCAGAAGTACGAAATGATACGCTCTGGCGACAAGATCAAGTTTTATTATGTTGCGACGAAGTCATCGAACGAGAATGACGTATTCGCATATCACCCAGGAAATTATCCGTATGAGTTCGCGCCGCCAATAAACTACGATTTGATGTTCGAGAAGACAATACTAGATCCTATGAACAGGATAATAAAGTCGATGGGACAGGGTAATGTGCCACCTGGATTACAAATAATACATGCACTATTCTAATGGGAAAGATAAAGGTAAGTATAAACGTACATTATGTGCCAACCAATGAGACCGTAGGAATAGGCATACAGTGGTTGGACACCGAAGAAGAGTTTGACCAACTTAAGGATCTATTGTCTGAATCTGTACGAGGCAATGTGGCATTTTTAAAGCTGCCTGGTGCTGACGCATCAGCTAAAGATGAAATATTCATTGGTCAAGATTTGCTGCGTCTATCTAAAATAACTGTAAAGCGTTGCGAACAAGAACCGAAATAATATGTCCGATGTCCGGTGGTAACCTGGTCTATACCGGGGCGACGTCCGATGACTACGTTCATTTTTACGAGTCAGAGACCAACCAGGGCATCAGGTATAACAGGTACAGATTGGAGTGGGACATGTTAGAACTCAAGGGTGGCAATAGACACTTCCACATAAATGACAATGATACAGTCGAGATGCAGAAGGTGGGTGACAAGTGGCTTACGCTTAATGCTAGCGATGAAGATAAAGAAAGAGCACTTGCTGAGTACTCCAAACGGATGCGACATGCAATGTCTATCATGCAATTGCCAATAATAAAGAACATCAATAATACTACCATTGCCGATTCGATAATGCCTACATTACCGGAGAATAAGCCGTTTGGTAACCGAGTTTTCGAAATCCAGTATGAATTTGATAAGAACGAGCCATTGATTATTGATAAGAATGCCAGGCCAAACGTATCGCCAGATGTGTGTCCATTGGTCGAGTACATAACAGGCAAGAAGGGAGAAATAACTGAGGATGATTTGGATAAAATCAGAACAATGTACAGCAATGACGACATCCAGATTGGTGACACGATATACACATGGGACATGGACGGATGGCATGCGATGGCGGGAAGGGCAGGAGAGGCTATTTTTAGGGGTAACGAGTACATCGCATCCAAGCTATTAAAGATGTCTTAATTACGAAACAAACTGTGCATTGTCAATAAAATATACGGGAATAATAAAAGTCAAATAACTAAAAATTTAAAGAAATTAAGATGGCAAAAAAGACAACAAGTGCAGCAGGAGAATTTTCATTCGCAGACTTTGATGCGGCATTAAGTAAAGTGCCGGGAATGGAGCTCGGTTCGTTGATCGACACCAACACGTTCTCAGCAATAACAGATTACATACACACCGGTAATTATCTGTTCAATGCGCAGATCTCCGGATCTTTGTTCGGAGGCGTAGCAAATGCGAGATCATTAGGACTAATCGGCGATCCGGAGACGGGCAAGACGTTTATATGTCTTAACATCGCCCACAACGCTATCAAGCAGGGATACCAAGTATTCTGGTGCGATACGGAAGGTGCACTAGAGAAGGAAGACGTCCTGCAGTTCAAGATAGATCCTACTAAATTGAGATACCAACCGATCAAGACTGTAGAGCAGTTCAAGATATTCATGGGCAACCTGCTTTCCATGAAAGAGAAATGGGAGAAAGAACACACAGATCCGTTCAAGTTCTTGGTGATTCTTGATTCAATGGGAATGCTTAACACAGAGAAAGAGGTGAGTGACCTGGCAGAGAACAAGTCTAAGTCAGACATGGGTATCAAAGCAAAACAACTAAGAGCACTGTTTAGAGCAATCACACTGGACATGACAGGTGCAAAAATTCCATTGGTTGCAACTAACCACACAACGATTGGCGGTATCGGTTCATACACAGGACCAACCAAAGAATCGGCTGGTGGAGATGGACCTATCTTCTCGTTTTCTAACGTGGTATTCTTCAGCAAGAAGATACTCAGAGAGGGCGCAGACGCCAAGACAGCAACAGGTATGTTGCTAACTTCAAGACAAAAGAAATCTAGGAAACAGCTCAAGATTCCGATCAGCATGCACGTCAGTTACAAGGGGGGCATGAATCCGTTTGTTGGTCTCGAGGACTACGTTTCTTGGGATGCTTGTGGAATTGACAAGGGCAAGATAATGACCACCAAGGAATATGAGAAACAAACAAAGACTGGCGTTGAGTTCACTAAAAAAACGGAGAACGTAGACAAGTCGACTGGCGAGATCACGCACACAGAGGAACAAGCATGGTTCGTACCATCACCAAGTGGCAGGTATTGTGTTAAACACTTGGGTAAGTCACTACCAGCCGCTAAATATTTGTTTACAAAAGAAGTATTTCCTATGGAAATTCTTAAGGAGTTAGATGAGAAAGTAATCAAATCGACGTTCATGTTGCCAGATATGCAAGACGAAGACGAAGACTTTGGTTTCGACGAGGATGATGAAGATGAGAGTGAGGATTAATTTTTAATTGACCGAGGGGTCTCTGGTGTGTGTCAACATCTTGGGGACCCCTCTTTATTTACTAAAAAAACGACATGGACAAAGATAAGTTACCGATAAAATATCATATTAACATCTGGAAGACGCTGCCTAACTATCCTACTAGGACAGATGTCCTGTACGAGATATACTCATACATTAGCAAGAAGTCGTCCGATGAATTCTCTGAACAGACGCTTAACGGCATCTGGTACGACCAGGGCGGCGTAGCTAACTGGAGAGGAACAGCATTCGAGACGCTGCTTAACACAATGATGTCAGACGGAACGTTCGAAAAGACACGGACGGAAGAAAAATCCGGAAAAGATTGGTTTAAGATCGCCAAGTTAGAATCTTGGATGTGATTTGTCACAATAACTGTTCGCGTTCATGATATATAAAGCATATACAAATTATCTATTGAATGCGAAAACTGAAACACATAAAACTATTCGAGGCGTATTTTTTTGAATCTGAGGGAACTGTTATACCTAGCACGGATCCATTGGCGCTCGCGATTTTGGGCGCACCAGCAGGCGGCAAAACCTACAACAAACAGTTGCTTGCGAAGCTAGATAGTTTGACACAACTAGCTAAAGCTGCCAATCCAAATTTTTCTGAAGACCTCACTGTCAACATACTCAGGGGTGAGATACAAAAACTCCCTGATGACAAACAAATAGAACTGTTCTACTGGGGTTACTATACGTTGAGAGATCTTGCCAAAGAAGACAACGAGTACGACAAGTGGTTTACCGACATCGAAAACCTATGGAGTGGGAAGTTGAAGCATATCATGGTCGAACACGGCATAACTGTCGAGATAGACGACAAAAATGATCTCACGTTGAATGACAAGATAGGAGACGCTGCCATATCTGTGTTGAGCTCAGCGGATCTAAACGACATCATAGAGAAGCTGGACCAATACCAGGACTACAAGAGGGTCGTCAGATCATATCAGATAGCCGTACAACAGGTCGCCACCGAAAAACGTAAGGACATCGTGTATGACGAATCAGGCGACGAGCCAAATAAGATAATAAAAAACATGAAGAAGCTGGACAAGGCTGATTATGTTACGGACGTTATCATGATACATCACAAGGACGTTATAAACAATCTATTCCAAAATGCCGTGCGCATGATAAACGGAAACGATGGTGGACGTGATTCTTCTGGATCAATAGTGAAGGCATACCTAGACATAAAGGACGGCATGGGCAAGTACAAGGACGCGGCAGAAGTCAGCGTAAGCGTCAGCACACACGACATACAGAAAGGTAAGGGACCAGCAATAGACGCACTCAGCAAAGCAAACACAGCAGACGACGATAAAAAGGGTAATAAGCCGATAGACGTGTTCGTAAGAATTTATGGCGATGAGCCAGAAGATGTGTTGACCCAAATAAAAAAAGAACTGACCGTCGAACAATTCGACGTTTTCAAGGCGCTGATCGTGTACCAGGTAAACGAACCCGAAATAGGCGTACCTAGTAAGACAAAAGATCTTGTATTAACATACATAGACATGTCGAAGAGTGAAGCATTAGACACGCTAGAAAAGGCAAACAGCGGAGATCTGGTCGCTGAATATAAGTATGATCAAGGTGGCATAAACGATAAACTGATAGAAAGAGCAAAAGAAGCATTAGCATGATAAAAATAGATCAACTTTTTTTAGATTTGGACGGCGTTCTCGTAGACTTTGAAAGGGGTATTATTGAGAGCGTGAATGAATACGCCGGTCCAAAGAGGAACAAAATAGATGACAATGTAGCAACCGTTCTGGACGAAATACTAGCTAAAATAGCAGACGGACATGAAGTAGGCGAACTACTTTCACATAAATTGTATAAGGAAACAATCCGACGTATAATTGGCATGGAACCGGAATGGTGGACCCACCTGCACTGGATGCCTGGTGGTAAAGAACTATGGGACGCAATAAAACACTATAACCCAGTCATACTATCGTCACCACTAAACAGAACGCAATGGCAGAAGAAGATAACGTGGGTCAAACGTGAATTGGGTCCTGATGTGACAATAATCATAGAGGATGACAAAGAAATTTATGCGACGTCATCGTCATTATTAATAGATGACCGTCCACATCACTCGAACTTTGTTGAACATGGCGGACACGTAATAAAACATGTTACAACAAAGAATACTTTGAATGAACTTAAGAATTATGATATGTCTACAATGGAAACGCATAAATATACTTATGAGAGAAAGATAATGAATTTTAACGGGTTCGTCAATGAATCTAAAAGTAGACAAAAATAATGAAACACATCCGCTTATATGAGGACTTTGTATCAGACATGTTCAAGAGTGCGCACGGCGCAGTGAATCCTGATAAATTGATAAAACTGAAGGATCATCTCGGCGAGGACAAGTTTGACGGCGTTAAGATACCATCCAAGCAGGTATTTGACGCAGCTGTTAATTTTTTGGATGCAGATCCTGACTACTTCTTCATAGATTCTGACAATACGTTTGAACCAATAATATACTGGAAAGGATCGTTCTACCAGGGTTTTTTTGGCGGCGATTTGAGCATGTCACTACTCAGCATGATGCAAATGGATAAGCGATTCAAGATGAAGAAGAGCGATTTCGAAAAATACACGAAGGATAATGATTACGCACAGATGTTCTCAAGGACCGATAAGAAGATTCTGATACCACAGTTCATCCGTATGTACAAGGATATACCCGATGATCAGAAGTATGAAGTATTCATAACGTTGTATCAAAGATCTGAATACGGTTTCGGACGTAGTGTAGTATTAGGTTTTTAACTCCGTAGGACAAGAATAAGTCGTGGCATAGCCCGACTTCTTCTTGCTAAAAAAAATAAAAAATATTTTCGCTCAAAAATTCTTTTTTCCTAGAGCCTTACAATTAATAAAAAAAACGTAAATTTGAATCAATGAAGTACATCAATTTTTGCTTACCTTTGAGTTATGAATAATATAATTTCCATAGAGAATCAGGAAAAAAAGAAATTGTCTGACATATTTCCAAAACAAGTTTTTTGGGATGTGGATATAGATAATTTTTCTCTTGATAATTGGGAAGATAGAAGTTTTATTATTCAAAGGGTTTTAAAACGTAGTGGTCATCATGGTAGGTTGCTTGATAAATTAGAAAATTTATTTTCTATTGAAGAAATTAAATTTTATGCTAATGACAGTATGGAAATTATGGGAAACGAGCCAATAGAAAATTTGTGCAAAAGATACCATATGCAGCCTTCTCAATTTCCTTACTATATAAATAACCTTAAGAAACAAGTTTATGCCTAGTAGTGTTTCTGATGATTTAAACGAATGGACCTGGGAAGAAAAAAAATAATAAAAGCGAAAATATGGCACTCATAATTCTTAACCAAAAAGTTTACGATGAATTTCAATTAGACGTAAAAGCGATTTCAAAAACTACTCAACGAGTAATCCAAGAAAATACAGCTTTGAAAGAATCTATTGTCAAAATTGATAAAAAAGTAAACAAAATTATATTCGAACATAAGCAAATGATAAGAATGACTTATCATTCGTGTGGAATTGAAGGAAGTACTCTTTCGTTAGAGGAACTGACCAAACAACTAGCTCCCCAACTTGAAAAACAAATTGCAGAGGCAACACAGGAAGAAAGAAAAAAACTTAGAGCGTTAATATTAGAACTACAAGCAAAAAAATAAGCCATGAACGACCTAGAAAAATTAAAAGCCAATTTAAGAGCTAATAAAGAAAAAATCTATGCTTTGATGGAACAAGAAGCAGCAGACCCCGAAATAATCGCTTATTATGAGCAACAAGCGAAAGAATTAGGAGATATTGATATAGAAATTTTAGAAAACCATGAATGAACTCTTAAATAAATTCCATAAAGCAATTTTTTGGGATGTTGATTTAAAAAAATTTTCTCTGGAGAACTCCGAGGATAGAAGCTTTATTATTCAAAGAGTTTTGAAAATGTCTTATTTACAAGACGATTTATTGGAAAATCTAGAAAACTTATTTTCTGTAGATGAAATTAAATTTTATGCCAACGGTTCTAAAGAAATTCTTGGAAACGAAAGAATTGAAGCTCTTTGTAAACGCTACAATATGCAGCACAATGATTTTCCTAACTACATCGAAAATATAGAAGATTATTTTTCTAAATAGTAAACCTCAAAATAAAGCGATTTAAGACACTTTTAGGCTTTAGGAAGATAAATGTATCTCTAAAGGGTTAAAATCATCAGCAATGTATCTCCTTTCTTTTTTCGCGGAACTTTTTTCTTTCTCTTTCTTTCTTCTTTTTCCCCTCGCTTTTGTTTTGTTTTTTGTTTTCTTTTTTTTCTGCCATTTTGACTCAAATTTTTGTACAAACCACTTTAAAATTCCTTTGAGAGCGAGGGCAATTCGTTATCTATCACAATATTGTGTTATTATATATTTATAGTATCTATTGTAAGACGTGTAACTAGCTGTTAAACTGGTGTTTAAGTGGTTTAAAAGTAATAAATTGCATAGTAAAAGTAATAAATTGCATAGTTGAAAGTAATAAATTGCATAGTTGAAAGTAATAAATTGCATAGTTGAAAGTAATAAATTGCATAGTTGAAATAATTTAATAAAATAATATATTATTTTTGTATATTATTTTATATATTTGTGCCATGGGAAATGAAAGTAATATATTAAAATACCCTATCAAGGCCTTGATGACCAAACAAGACTTTACGGTGGTAGAAAGAAGGATATTGTATCTCGCCATGCAACAAATCAAGCAAGGAATGGGTGTGCAGAAAAATTTATTTGACAAGGGATTTGAATTATCTATCCCTTACAACTCTTTGGAAGAAACCAACTGGAACAGGTTTAAAGAAGCTATAAAAAAATTAGATGAAAGACGTTTGGTTTTTGTAGATAATGATGAAGAATATGAATCTCTACACTTGGTTTATAAAATTCAAATTAAAAAGAATGAAACAGTAAAAGTGTTTTTTTCCCCTGAAGGATCATTTTTATTAGCAGAGCTAGGAAAGGGTTATGCTTCTCTCCAGTTTAACTTAGCAATGTCTTTAACTAGTGAATATGCCCAACGGATGTATGAGTTATTGTCTCGATGGAAAGATACAGGTATTTGGGTTAATCAAGAAATAGACACTATTCGTGAATTATTAAATGTGCCAGGAAGTTATAATTTAGGAATGTTTAAAAAACAAGTTTTGGACTACGCACAAAAAGAGCTACGGGAACACACTGATATTTCTTTTACTTATGAATTGATGAAAACGGGTCGTTCTTTTACTCGTATTGATTTTTACATTACCAATCAAACTGAACGTTCATTATTTAACAATGATCCTGAGGTAAAACAAGACGATAAAAGTGTGCGGTGTTTGGAACATCTTAAAAAAATGGGGGTGAACAGAAAAGACCTACAAGATATTATCATAAAAGAAAAACAAGATTTGTTTTGGAAGTGGTTAGTAAAATGGAAACAGATGCCTGATAGCCATAAAGCAAAAGTTAAAAATCCAACAGGATTAATGCTTGTAGAGTTAGGTTTAAGTGGTCAATCTAAATGAAAGTCTTATTATAATTTTCCGTAATCTGTACCCTTTTAACTGCGGAATCTGTCCCTTTTTAAATCATTTTCTAAAGCTTTAAATCGGTTTTAATTGCGGAATCCGTCCCCTTTTAAAATCCTACAATTTATATGTTAAACCCTATTAATACTGGGTGTTAAGTGGGTTTATGTAAAAGTTTTGCGGAATCTGTCCCCTTTTGCGGAATCTGTACCCTTTTAACTGCGGAATTTGTCCGTTGGTGGTAGGATTTACAATAGTTCGGGTAAGATTTACAATAGTGTTCGGGTAAGATTTACAACAGTCAGCCATACTTACTATGATAATCAAATTAAGTATATATACTTAAAACGATTCGGGTAACATTTACAACAGTTTAGTTACTTGAAAAGAAGTTAGTATCAAATCCTTTCCTACACTCCTGAACAGCCCACTAAATAAAGCGTTTATGGTTTTAACTAATCCAGTAAATAGTAGAATAAAGCGTTTGGGTGGTAAGATTTACAATAGTAAAATAGGATTTGACAAGTATTAATGTCATTAGACAAAGCATGTTTTTTTATCTAATGGATGTTTGCCATTTATTTTATCATCGTTTTAAACACTTGTATGTTAATAGATTAAATGTGAGACACTTTGTTGACACTCATATTCTGCTTTGCTTTGTAAAAAGCAAAAGCTATGACATTTATAACCATTCAAGAAGCTGCAACACTTTTAAAGTGTTCCACTCGATCTGTGTATAGAAAAATAGATGCTATTGACACCTTTGAAAGCCTTTGTCAAAAGGGTTTTGCACAATACGAAATTCATTCGAACGGTAATAACCGTAGGCTTTTTAGTAAACAATGGATAAATGAAGCCCTTGTCAAAAATCAAGCAAATAAGAAGCAAAGAATTGTATTAAATGGTGATGCTTTTGAATTACTAAAAGAACAACTAACTATTAAGGACAACCAAATAGACCAGTTAAGTGAAAACTTAAATTTAGCACTTAATCGTATCGCTGAGCTTCAAAAATATTTTCATATAAATGGGTTAGAAAACGGGCCAACTTTAACACCAACAAAAAAATACCTGGAAGAACATCCTGATTCTGTTTTAAATTATAACTCTGGAGAGGAAAGTGAAAAATATTCTGAAGCTGCTGAAGAAATTAACGAACCTCAAAAAGACAGCGAAAAGTCCATCTCTGATTGGCTTAAATCATTTAGGTAATTTAAAAGGGGGTTTTAATCCCATAAAGGGGGTTTTTAAGTTCAAATATACAAATGATTTATTTAGTTGGCAATCCAATCCTATTCAACTTGCAAAAAAGGTAAAAAATGCTTATATTCAATAGCTGCTTAACATAATACCCATTATGAGAATTTTTACTTTTTTAACCATCAATTACTTAACCTATTTTCAGCCGATAATTTCGGCCAAAAATCGGTTTATTGGATTCTTAGCCTCTATTTTTGGATTTAGGAAGAAAAATAGGATTGCAATATTTCTTAGCAAACTATTTGTAAATTATCTGTAAAAAGTAATTATTTCGTTACTTTTTATAGGTTTAAGTAATATTTTCATTACTTTTACATAAGATTTTAATCTTAATGTTATGGCTGCATGAAAATAAATGAAATTCTAAAATTGTTAAAAAATGACGGCTGGGAGCAAGTTGCTCAAAAAGGAAGCCATCGACAATTTAAGCACCCCACAAAAAGTGGGAGGGTTACTGTTCCAGTTCATGGTAAAAATATAGATCTACCAAAAGGAACGGAAAGTTCCATACTAAAACAGGCAGGATTGAAATAAAAAATTAATAAAATGAAAAAATCGGTAAAAATAATTGTAGAAAAAGCCTCAGACGGCTTTACTGCGTATGTTCCTGAATTACCAGGGTGTGTAACTTTTGGTAATAGTTTGGATGAAATCAAAGAGAATATTAGGGAAGCTATTACTTTACAGCTTGAGGGAATGATAGAGGACGGCGAAGAAGTCCCTTTTAATCTCCGAGAAGATTTTAATATTGAGTTAAAATTAGATGTCGCACAGGTGTTTAATCTTTATCAAAGCATCAATTCTACTGGTTTTGCTAAAAGAATAGGCATGAACCAAAGCCTTTTAAGTCAATATGTAAATGGAATTAAAAAACCATCTGAAAAACAAGCCAGGAGAATTTTAGAGGGGGTTGTAAATTTTGGTAGAGAGTTAAGCCATATTCAAGTTTGACAGAAAGGATTTTGTTGCTTTAACTGAAATATTCTAACGTAGTAACGTACTTCTTTGAGTTTTTGAAATGATGTAGATTTTCTCCTGGTCTTCTCAGGAGAAAATCTGCAGAAATGAAAAAAATGAGAAGATGTACACTTCCCTTTGATTAAACGTATTGGAATTTCGGGGAAGGCAAAGAGGGGTAGCAATTTCAATGTGTTTAATCAAAATAGATTTCAAAGAATGAATCAACCCATGAAAGACTTATATATTATAGAAAATATAACCTATAAGGCTTTAGGAAAAGAGAAATTTCGTATGAAATAATTAGATTCCTTTAATGTATCTCTGTTTATTGCTTCTCACCCCAAAAGTTTTTCTCCAGTAAGATTTTTTTATTCTCATATTTCCTTGTATTGAAGACCATAACGGTATACCTACATGTCCCATTCTCATTTCAATACCATAATAATCACTTGTATCTATATATCCTACATTATATCTCGATAAAAAACGGTAAACATCATTTTTATCTTTGGCTATACTAGGACATAGCATAATTATTGTTGATTCAAAATCTGTTCCTTCAAATTCAGTCATTGAATAATCTAAACATTGTGCTAACATATCATATTCCCCCCTCCCATGTGATGATGAAATTTTTGAAGGGTCTTTAAACTCTATTCCTATTGTAATATTTGGATTAAGCCATCCGTCTGTATTCTTAGGTTTAAGAATAGCATCTATTCTTAAATTCTTACCACTCATGTGAACACCATTGACCTCTCTTGAGATGTAAAAATCTTTTTCTAGATGTAAGAGGAAAGTTTCTCTAATAGAGGTTTCATTAATAGAGTTTACATCAATTTTTTCATTGGCAAACATTCCTATTTCTTCAAATATTCCTATTTCTGTCGTAAAACAATTATCTTTATCACTAAAAAATTTAATATAATCTCCCATTATTTTTAATTCAATAAAAGCGTTCTTACTGTTTCTTAAAACGCCTGTTTTGTTGCTGCAATAATTTTTTTAAAATTTTCCAATAAATCAGCTTCACTTAAATTTTTGATGTCGTCAATTTCTTTTGGTTCTACCTTTATCGGAAACACTGTTCCTCTAAATATTTCTGCATCACAATCCGCTGTAAAGCCAATAAATTGACCTTTAGACATACTTCTAAATTCTTGTGCTTTAAATATAGCTTCTTCTCTTTCGTTGGTGCTTACTGAATTACTTCCCATAATTACAAATCGTTAAATGCTCCTTTTATAAATCCTGTTAAATTTCCCATACTTAATCCGTTACTAGATGTTGATGTACTTTGATATTGCACATATTCTTTACCAAATATTCGGCTGCAATATTCCGCAGTTTCTAATTCGTTTATTTTCCCAAAAATTTGATTATTGAAGTTGGCAAGGATTTGTTTTGTTTCGTCCCTGCCATATTTTACATTCATTTGGCTAATATCTTGAATGGCTAAAAATATACTCATTTTGTTTTTTCTACACGTTGCCAAAACTCGTTCTAGAGACGGTATCATTAGGGTGCTTCCTTCGTCAATTATTACGGTACTTGGCTGCTTTCCTCCCTCATTCATGCTTTTCATGGCTACCGACATAATAAGTGATATTACAGGGCTATAAACATCAACCAATTTAGGGTTTGAACATACTACCAAATTAATCGGATGTTCAGGGTTTGAAATGTTTAAATCTACTTCATCAGCTCCTAGTATGTAAAATAATTCTTTGGTATATAACTTCGAAAGATTATTTTGTAAACTACCTAAAACACCACTAACTTGATTACTAGAATTGTTTTTTAATGCTGTTGAAAGGCTCGAAACTACCCCCTCAACTTCTATATTTGTACTGATTGCTTCCAACAATTTCAAAGGGTCAACCAATTGTATGGCCGAAATGATGTTTGGTAAAAAACATTCATTTGGCTTTTCACTTCGATAATACCAAAGAACACCAGTAAGAAAACTAATTTGTGAGGTAACCCAAAAACTGCCCTTGTCTTTTTCTCCAGTATTTAAATTCAAAACGATTGTTTCTGCTAAATCTCTAGCTGCTGCAACACTATCCATGTACCGTGGTGCAATCGGATTAACCCTACTTGATTTGTTAATGTTAGCAAAATTAATATACTTGCGTTCTTGTCCTTGAAAAGCGTCCTCAAAATATCCTGATAGACTTGGAAATTCATAATCATAAACCAATGTTGAACGTTTTAAACGTGCTGCATTGTATATAAATGGTACTATCCAACTATAGCTTTTTCCAGCCCCACTTCCTCCAATATTTAAAAAATGTCGGTCTATACTTTTCCAATTTAAATTAAACTGACAAGCACTATTCACAATTACCACCGAAAATTCTACATTATTGTTTTTTACTTCTATAATAGGTTTTTTCTTGCCAAATAATTGTTTGATCGCTTGTGGCATTTCCATTACACTTATCAGTTTTTTGTTTTCTATGGATAGAACAACAATACTCGTTAAGTAAAACACTCCGATTAATTGAAAATGAATGATAAGTCCCAATAAAGCTAACCCTAACAATATTCCTAAGTGTTGTAAAAATGTTTTTATCATAATTCAAAACTAAATCCTTGTTGATTTTTTCTTTCTTTATCCTGGTCAATTTTTGAACCTGGTCTCTCCTGTTCCAAAGTTGAGTTTTTTATTTGTTTTGGGTTTAAAGCTTCAGTTATTTTTTCTTCAGTAGTTAGTTTACATTGTTCTAATTTATATTGATAGGTTTCTTCTAAAGTCCTTTTGTAGTCAGTCTTTAAATCAAATATTTTCTCGACTGTATCGTAATATTTCTGCCTATCAAAGCCTTTTTGTACTTCCTTACCATTTAACATTCCTTTACTATTTTTCTCGTTGGCTAATGGGCTTATTTTATATCCATTGTCTTTTGCTCGTCTACTAACTATTACGTGGATGTGCCTGTTGTCGCCATGTTTCAATTCTCCTTGTTTGGCTTGTCCAATTTTCACATCAATATCTTTTCCTTTGTACTTCCTTTCTTGTTCAATCTTAGCAAAATATAACAAGTCCTTACCCTCTAAACCTTTGTTAAAATTCTTTGCGTACCCGTCCATTGCTGCTCGTGTAAACTCTTTTAGTTTATCGTTATCTTTCCCAATATGTTTTAATTCTGCTTCGCTTGGCGATAAGGTTACACTAAAAAATTTAGCTTCTTCTTTTCCTAATTTTTTGTTGTTACTGTCGATAGCATTAATCACTTCTAAGGTCTGTATTTGCTGATTTTCATGCGTAAAAAAACATTCCTTTTCGTGTTCCGGCTTATGCTCGTTTTCTTTCTCAAGATAATTAGCATATTCCGAACAGCTACCTTTATTACTCCCTTTTTCTGTGGTTTGAATTTTAACGTGCATTATACTAATTTTTGAAGTTTTATTTTTAGTTCATCTTGTAGTTTTTTATCCTTTACTACCCCAACCATATTTACTGGTAAGTTGATTATTTCTAAACATAAATCTATTACACAGGCTTGTTCTTTAATGGTTTGCTCTAATTTTAATTCATTTTTATTTCGCTGGAGAAGTGTATTTTTTATTTCTAAGACTGTGTTTTTAGAGTCATCAATAGTACTGTTCATTTGTTTGAGTAATTTTTCGATATTGTCTTTATCATTTTTTTGTTGTTGCTGGTTGAGTTCTTTAACCAACTTTATTAAGGGGTGTAAATACTCTTTTTCTTGTGTTTTTAAGAAACCCCAAAAGGAATCAAATTTTTTATTATGTTCTTTTAAATCTCCAACTATTGAAAAATCTTTGGTTGGATCTATACCTGTTTTTAAAAAAAAATCTGCTGCAAATTCCACAAATTTTCCATTGCTTATTCCCTGAAGCTTTGCTATTTTCTTTACCTGATTTAAGGTAGTTTCTTCTACTGCTATATTCTTCATCTTTACTTTATTTTTCATAAAATTACATTAAATATCAATAGATTAACACATATTATATATATTGTTAAATTATTAAATAATTTAACAATATTAAAAAACAAATACGAAACGTAGTGTAGTATTAGGTTTTTAACTCCGTAGGACAAGAATAAGTCGTGGCATAGCCCGACTTCTTCTTGCTAAAAAAAATAAAAAATATTTTCGCTCAAAAATTCTTTTTTCA
>Ga0210033_1000755_pt1 | contig 30610 bp, 28 predicted proteins | sample CryGeymeta201501_FD_185465 | JGI IMG/M metagenome (GOLD analysis project Ga0210033, IMG submission 185465) | Groundwater microbial communities from Crystal Geyser aquifers in Utah, USA - Crystal Geyser metaG 2015-01 (SPAdes) (version 2) | ecosystem: Environmental > Aquatic > Deep subsurface >... | reverse complement strand
TTCGTCGGTGAGTTCCTGAGCCTGGTGGGACTGTTCACCTATAACAAGGCGCTCGCGGCCATCGCCGCGATCGGCATCATCCTGGCGGCAGCCTACCTGCTGTGGATGTTCCAGCGGGTGATGTTCGGGCCGATCACGAAGCCTGCGAACGCGAACATGAAGGACCTGAAGTGGCGCGAGGTCGCCTACATGGTGCCCCTGGTGCTGATGTGCTTCGTGATGGGGCTGTTCCCGGAGATCTTCATGGCCAAGGCGCACCGGTCGATCGAGGTCTTCATGGGCCAGATGCGGCCCGGGATCGAGGCCAAGGTGACCGATGCGCAGCGCGAGGTGATGCAGCGCGCCTCGACGGCGAACCTCGGCGTGAAGCCCGGTGGGTTTCTTGACCACAACTCCAGGCCCCTGAAGGCGCCGGCGGCGCACGGGGCCGACGTCCCCGTGCCTGGCCCGTCCGGTGCGCCTCAGATCGCGCCGATGACGCCCGAGGCGGCGCGCCGGTTCCGCGAGACGATCAAGGGGCGGGGGCTCGAGCTGAACGACGAAGGCAGGATCAAGCTGCGCCGGCTCCGCAAGGGGTTTGACGGCGACAAGCCCAAGGGCGACGCCCACTGACGCTGCGCGATCGTTCGCGTGGCATGATTCGGGTGTGACCCGGACGCGGTGAAAGTATGAGCGGGTTCTCGCAGATATCCCTTACAGAGCTTCGGCTGATCGTGCCGATGATCATCGTGGTGATCACGGGCATCGCGGTCTTGATGCTGGAGGTGTTCCACCGCTCGGCGGCGAGCAAGGCCTACCTGGCGTGGTTCACCGTGCTGGGGCTCGTGTTCGCGCTGGGCGACACGATGTACCTGTCGGGCGTCGGGACCTCGGCGTTCGCGATGAGCCAGATGCTGTACATCGATGGCTTCGGACTGGCCTTCGATGCGGTGGTGTTGATTGGGGCGATCCTGGCGACGTTGATCGCGCCGTCGTACCTGGCGAGCCACCGTCTGGCCCGCGGCGAGTACTATGGGCTGCTCTTGTTCAGCCTGACGGGCATGATGGTGATGAACCACGCCGCCGACCTGTTCATGGTGTTCATGGGTCTGGAGCTGATGTCGATCCCGATCTACGCGATGGCCGGGTTCTTCCGGCACCAGTCGCAGTCGGCCGAGTCCTCGATGAAGTACTTCTTCCTCGGGGCGTTCGCGTCGGCGCTGTTCCTGTACGGGATCGCGTTCATCTACGGGCTGACCGGGACGACGAGCCTGGTGGGCGTCTCTCGGGTGATGTTCGCCGGTCTGGGCGGCGTGGATGCGGGCAGCGCCCAGGCGTTCGCGACGTCGAGTGGGTTCGTGGAGCTTGTTGGCACGGCGGCCGGTCAGGCGCCGGTGTTCCAGATGGAGTTCCTGCCCGCGGTGGCCATCCTGCTGATCCTCGTGGCGATGACGTTCAAGGTGGCGATGGTGCCCTTCCACATGTGGACGCCGGATGTCTACACGGGCGCGCCGACCTCGGCGGTGGGTTTCATGGCGACGGGTGTGAAGGCGGCGGCGTTCGCGGCGCTGATCCGGGTGTTCGTGGTGGCGTTCTACGACCAGCCTGCCCGGCTGAGCGACACGGGTTGGCTGTCGGTGCTGTTCTGGCTGGCCCTGGCGTCGATGATCCTGGGCAACGTGGTGGCGATCATCCAGACCAGCGTCAAGCGGATGCTGGCGTACTCGTCGATCGCGCACGCGGGCTACATCATGGTGGGCGTGATCGCGGCGACCTATGCGCCGCAGAACTTCATCCAGATGGACGCGGTGATCTTCTATGCGCTGGCGTACACGTTCGGGACGATCGGCGCCTTCGGGGTGCTGGCGTGGTTCGGCAAGCGCGGGGAGGAGGCGACGACCTACGAGGATCTGTCCGGGTTGGCGCGCAAGCATCCTGCGGTGGCGTTCGCGATGACGATCTTCATGCTGTCGAGCGCGGGCATCCCGCCGACGGCGGGCTTTTTGGCCAAGTTCACCATCTTCAAGTCGGCCGTGCAGACCGGCGAGCACCTGCTGGTGGTGCTGTCGGTGGTGGGCGTGCTGGCGTCGGTGTGCGGTGTCTACTACTACCTCAAGGTCATCCTGTCGCTGTACATGAAGTCCCCTCGGCGCGAGGTCGCGGCGATCGGCGGGCTGGAGATCAAGACAGGGTTGATCGCGTGCGTGTTCGGCACGCTCCTGTTCGGCATCGTGCCGGGCGCTGGCCTGGATCTGGCGCGTGGGAGCGTGATGTCGTTCCTGGGCGCGCCTCCGGTGGTCCGGGTGGAGCTGAACAAGGCGCAGCAGAAGGTGGGTGCGCACGCGCTGCTCGGCGGGCCCGTGGTGCCTGTGGGCGCGGCGGCGGACGACCCCGAGAACTGCGAGTGAGCCTTCGCGGCGGCTCCGTCCGCCGCTCCCCGACGTGACAGCTCGGCGCGAGGCTTCGATGCACGGCGTGAGGCCGATGGTGAGCAGCGCGATGGCGTTGTCCATCGCGTCTCGTGTTGACCGGTGTCGGTGCGCGGAGCCGGTTACGGGCGGCGAGTCGGTGGGGTCGAGGCTGGAAAGTGGCGCAGCCGCGTGATAGGACTCTGCGGGGGGGAGGGGAGCACGCCCACGGGCGGCTCGATTGAGATCATCATCCACAGCCCCGGCCACGAGGGCCGGTAGTCTCTGAGGGCCAAGCATTGACCGCGACCACGGTGGAGAGCATCGACTGGCAAGGCGAGGAGGTGACGGCGCTCAAGCCCGTCGTCGATCCTGGCACCCTGAAACACAAGGACCTGCTTGAAGGGGAGTTCTGGCGCCGCATCCCGGCCTACGCCGACGTGGACACGCCGACCTTCCTCGACCATCAGTGGCAGGCCCGGCAGTCGGTGACCAAGCCGTCCCGCCTGCGCAAGACCCTCGGCGACCTCGTGCCTGAGTCGTTCTATGCGGACGTGGAGCAGGGGTTTGTCCGGGCGCCGATGACGATGCGGGTCTCCCCGTACCTGATCGCGCTGATGAATTGGGACGACCCGGCGCGCGATCCGCTGCGGACCCAGTTCATCCCGCTCGCCTCGAAGCTGCTCGCCGACCATCCGAAGCTCGATCTGGACTCGTTGCACGAGCAGGCCGACGCGCCGGTGCCGGGGCTGACCCATCGCTACGTGGACAAGGCGTTGTTCCTGCCGCTGGACACCTGCCCGGTGTACTGCCGGTTCTGCACGCGGTCCTACGCCATCGGTCTCGACACCGAGGAGGTGAGCAAGGTCGCCCTGCGGGTGAGCACGGAGCGTTGGGCGAAGGCGTTCAAGTACATCTCCTCGCGCCCGGAGCTCGAGGACATCGTGATCAGCGGCGGTGATGCCTACCAGCTCCGCCCGGATCAGCTCGAGCAGATCGGCACGGCGCTGCTCAGGATGCCGAACATCCGTCGGATGCGGTTCGCCACCAAGGGGCTGGCGGTGATGCCGCAGAAGGTCCTGTCGGATCCGGCGTGGGTGGACGCGGTGACGCGGGTGGTGGAGCTTGGCCGCAAGCTGCACAAGGACGTGATGGTTCACACCCACTTCAACCATCCAAACGAGGCGACGTGGATCACGCGGGAGGCCTGCAACACGCTGTTCGAGCGCGGCATCATGGTCCGCAACCAGTCGGTGCTCCAGGCGGGTGTGAACGACGACGGGGACACGATCACGACGCTGGTGCGGCGCCTCGGCTTCCTCAACGTGCACGCCTACTACATCTACATGCACGATCTGGTCAGCGGCGTGGAGGACCTTCGGACGACGGTGGCGACGGGCGTGCGTCTGGAGAAGCACGTGCGTGGCTCCACGGCGGGCTTCAACACGCCAACGTTCATCTGTGATGCGCCGGGCGGCGGCGGCAAGCGGGACATCCACAGCTACGAGCACTACGACCGCAAGAGCGGGATCGCGGTCTACACGGCGCCCACGGTCAAGCCCGGTCAGTTCTTCCTCTACTTCGATCCGCTCCGGGAGCTCGACGAGGAGTATCGGGAGCGGTGGTCACGGCCGGCGGAGGCGGACCGAATGGTCGAGGACGCCCTCGCGCGGGCGAAAGCCAACCTCATCGCCTGATGAAGCCTGTGTACAGCTCCAGGGTGCTCGCGGTCGCGGGCCTGATCGTGCTGCTCGGCGCGGCGTGCGGTGATGATACCGAACCGACGCCGGGCCCGGGCCGCTATCCCGACGGCATGGTGCCGCCGTGCGCGGTGGAGTCGTCGCCGGGCACCTACGACGGCGCCTCGCGTCCCATGGCTGAGGCGCCTCGTGTGTTCCATCTGCCGGCGGTCCGCGCCGGAGCGCCCTTCGCGTACGACGCTGCGATCCCCGGTGTGACCACCTCGGTGCTGCGCTCGGGCGCGCTGCCAGCGGGGTTGACGCTGACGGACGGCCGCGTCGCCGGTCGTGTGGAGGCTTCGGCGGTCACGACCTCTGCGCTGTTTGCGTTCGAGGTCGAGGGCTCAGACGGTGGCGCGGTGGAGGTCTGGCTGCCTGTCGATGCGGCTGGCGTGACCGCTTCAGCGGGGCCACCGCGCTACCAGGAGCGGGGCCCGTACAAGATCTGGAACACCCACCCGTTGCCGGAGTGCTCGGCGAACCCGGTGATCCCGGAGCTGGCGGGCGCGCCGGTGCCGCTCTACATCACCTATCCCGCGGCGACCGAGCCAACAGACTCGGCCGATGGCTCGGTCGCGCCCGGTCGCTGGCCTGTCGTTTTGTTCGCCCACGCGAACAACGACCGCGTCTGTGACATCTATGAGCGCTACTTCTCGCTGCACGATCACTGGGCGAGCTGGGGATATATCGTCGTGGCGGTGGACGGGACGCGCCTGAATTGCCAGGGCGGGAGCGTGGAGAACATCAGCGACCGCACGGACGGTCAGGAGGCGGCGGTGAAGCTGCTGGAGCAGCTCGACGCGGACCCGACGAGCCGTTTCTACGGCCGCGTCGACCTCGGCCGGGTGGTGTATGCCGGGCACAGCCGTGGCGGCGGGGCGAGCAAGTGGGGGGCCGTGATCAACGATCGCGTGCGCGGCGTGATCGACATCCAGGGCGTCAACTACGGGTTTGGCGCCGAGCCGCTGCCGCCCGTGCCCGTGCTCGGGCTGACGGCCGGCGAGGACGTGGACCTGAACTATCCGGCGGTCGATCCCACGGAGGATCACGTGACGGGGCCGTACACGTGGGTGAACATCAACGGCGGCATCCACGCCTACAGCGCGGACACCGCGCCCATCGAGCCGGACGACGTGCCGCTGATCAGCCAGGATCAGCAGCACGCCATCACCCAGCTGTACACCACGGCCTTCCTCGCGCGCTTCGTGGGGGTGGGTGACGGCTCGGCGCCTGCGGTCTTTGCGCCGGATCTTGCGGCCGATCCGATCCTGTTCAGCCACCGCGGGGCGGAGGTGGTGGATGCGGAGCTGAGCCCGTTGGGCGTGATGACGCGTTGGAACCGTCGAGGCGGGCTTCAGGTCGACGATTTCCCGGGGACGGGCGATCCGGGAAGGAATCGGCTGGGCGGCGCGAACACCTCGACCGACCTGCTCACCAGCGACGAGGTGCAGACCTACATGCCCGGCCAGGCGGCGTCAGGCGTATTCTCCTGGGCGGTCTCGCGGCGCGTCACCGCCGGTGCCTCGCCAGGGCTCCTTGAGCTCGCGCTCGATCCGGCAGGGCTGGGCGTTGAGGTGGGCTCGGGGGCGGTGCTGATGGCGCGGGTCAAGGGGCCGGACGCGGGCAAGACCGCCGCGATGACGGTCGTGGTGACGACCACCGACGGCGAGTCGCGCGTGGACGGCTCGAGGTTCTGGGGGCCGGAGCCGCTGGCCAACCGGTTCAGCCAGCTCCTCGTACCGCTCGACGGGATCGGCTTGCCGGGCGCCGCGCGGCAGGTCATCTCGATCGGCTTTGAAGTCAGCGATGGGACTCTGTTCATCGACGACGTTCGCATCGAATGAGCGCCTGGCCTCAGCCGGGTGATGAAGGCACAGCAGGAGAGGATCATGGCATACGATCTGTACAACCCCACCGAGAGCCACGCCCAGCTGCGCGAGATGGTGCGGGCCTGGGGCCGGGAGAACCTCGAGCCGCAGGCCTCGGCGTACGATGAGTCGGAGACCTTCAACGAGGCGCTGTTCCGGCGCTTCGGCAGCGAGCTTGGCCTGTTCGGCGTGACGGTGCCCGAATCGGTCGGCGGGGCGGGGCTCGACCCGGTGGCGGCGGCGATCATCCACGAGGAGTTCTCGCGGTTCGATCCGGGCATCACGCTCAGCTACCTGGCCCACGAGGTCCTGTTCGTCAACAACTTCTACCACAGCTCCTCCGACGACCAGCGCGCCCGCTACCTGTCGCGCGTGTTGAGCGGCGAGTGGATCGCGGGCATGGCGATGAGCGAGCCCGGCGCCGGCACCGACGTGCTCGGCATGAGCGCACGCGCTGACCGGCGCGGCGACCTCTACGTGCTCAACGGCACCAAGCAGTGGATCACCAACGCCACCCACGGCGACGTCTTCCTCATCTACGCCCGCACCGGCGACGCCGACTGCGATACTCGCCGGGCCTTCTCCGCCTTCGTGGTTGAGGCCTCCTCGCCCGGCTTCTCCGTCGGCAAGAAGGAGAAGAAGCTCGGCATGCGGGCCTCACCGACCGCGCCGCTGATCCTCGAGAACGTGGAGGTGCCGCTGGCCAACCGCCTCGGCGATGAGGGCGGCGCGATGGTCCACATGATGCGCAACCTCGAGATCGAGCGGGTGACGCTGGCGGCGCAGTCGATCGGGATCGGCCTGCGGTGCCTCGACGAGATGGGCCGCTACGCGATCGCCGAGCGCAAGGCCTTCGGGCAGTACCTGATCGAGTTCGGGCAGATCCAGCGGCTCATCGCCGACAGCTTCGCCCGATGCCACGCCGCCCGCGCGCTCGTCTACGATGTGGCCCACCGGCTCGGGCCGAACAGCCGCCAGTCCCTCGGGGCTGCGGCCGCCAAGCTCGCCGCGACGGGCATGGCGGAGGAGGTGGCCCGCGCCGCCATTCAGGTCTTCGGAGGCTACGGCTACACACGGGAGTTCCCGGTGGAGCGGATGCTGCGGGACGCGATCCTGCTCAGCATCGGCGGTGGCACCAACGAGGCCATGCAGAAGAACATCGCCCGCGATCTGATGCGGACGTACAGCTGAGGAGCGCGCGATGGCAGACGGCAAGCAGCTCCTGATGGACGCGCTGGAGCCGGTGCTCGAGTGGCTGGAGCTCGCCGACCTGGCGAGCTCGGAGCTCACGGACCATCTCGAGGCGGCCTTCCCTCACACGGGGTAGCAGGTGTCGATGATCCGCGGGTTGTGCATGGAGGGTCTGGAGGCGGGCTGGCTGTGTGATCGTGCCGCTGGCGAGACGCGCTTCTCCAGGGTTGCCCGGACATCGGCCGAGACGCGCAGCTTCTCCATCGACGCGGTCCTCTCCCACGGGCCCGGCGTCGAGCACACCCACCCGCGCGGTGAGGTGAACCTGTGCCTTTCGGTGGACGGGGCGCCGCGGTTTGACGGACATCCAGAGGGGTGGGCGGCGTACACACCAGGCACGCGCCATCGGCCGGATGTGGCGGGGGGCACGATGCTCTTGCTGTACTTCCTGCCCGACGGCGCGATCGAGTGGCACAGGTAGTCCAGCCTGAGTGGCAGTTCGACCCGCAGAGCAGGGAGTCCGGCGAGCGACAGCGAGTCTGGTGTGTGTTGAGCCCGCAGGGCAGGGAGTCCGGCGAGCGACAGCGAGTCTGGGGTGCGTTGAGCCCGCAGGGCAGGGAGTCCGGCGAGCGACAGCTCGCAGGAGGCCCTGCGTCGCGGGCTCAACGCGCACCAGACGAGCGAACTGCAATAGCCGCCGGAGGCCCTGCGTCGCGGGGTCAACGCGCACCAGACGAGCGAACTGCAATAGCCGCAGGAGGCCCTTCGTCGCGGGACGGACTGAAACTCACGGCGCTATAGTCGGTTTTGGGGTTGACAGGACCCGGGCCTTTGATTAGTGTGCCCCTCGGTTCGGGGCGTAGCGCAGTCTGGTAGCGCGCTTGCTTCGGGAGCAAGAAGTCCCCGGTTCAAATCCGGGCGCCCCGACTGAGGCCAGATCGTCCATGACGGTCTGGCCTCTTCCCGTTTCTTGCCCTGGCCAGCGCCTCAGCGCCGACACGACGCTTCGATGGGCGCCCGTCTTCAGCTCGCCTCACCCACCTCGCCATCAAAGCTCCAACGACCGCGCAGCGTGGGCCCCCGGAACGCCTCGTCGAGCTGCCGGTTGAACTGCGCCCGCGGGATCTCCCTGGCGCCGAACCGTCGCAGATGTTCGGTGGGGATCTGGCAGTCGACCACCTCGAAGCCCCACCGCTCCAGCTGCCGCACGAAGCTGACGAACGTCACCTTCGAGGCGTCCGGCACCAGGTGAAACATCGACTCGCCGAAGAACGCCCGGCCGAGGGAGACGCCGTAGAGGCCGCCGACGAGCTCGTCTCCCTGCCAGGCCTCGATCGAGTGGGCGAAGCCCGCGTGGTGGAGCGCGATGTAGGCGTCGAGCATCTCGGACGTGATCCACGTCCCGCCCTGACCCTCGCGCGGCACCTTGCCGCAGTGGGCGATGACACGCTCGAACGCCGTGTCCATCGTCAGGCGGAACGGGCGGCGGTTCAGGGTCTGCCGCAGCGATCGGCTGACGTGGAGCTCGGCCGGAAGCAGCACGAATCGCGGGTCGGGCGCCCACCACAGGATCGGGGAGCGCTCGTCGTACCAGGGAAAGATCCCCTGGCTGTAGGCCAGCAGCAGGCGTTCGATGGAGAGGTCGCCGCCAAGGGCGAGCAGGCCGTCGTCGTTGGCGGCCTCGGTGGGCGGAAAGACGAGGTCGGGGCGCAGCCAGAACGGTCCGCGAAGGATGGGCATGGTGCATTCTCAAGGGCGACGATCTTCAGAGACAGCTCACTCTGCCACACGCGCCGCCTTCCGGCCAGTGATCGGCGTGGCGTCCCCTGGGGGCGCGAGTCCGGGTCAGCCTTCAGGCTTGGATGGCGAGGGCAGTTGGGTCGCGCAGCCCGGCGCGCACGGAAGATTTGTGTTCCGTTGCGGGATCGGCAACACTCCTCCGTTGAAAGTCGGCGGCCGGTGTCCCTGACAGAATCGTTGGGCCGCATGAATATTCTGCGCCGATGATCGTCGCAGTCCCGTTCGCGCGATTCCAGAAGGGCAGTTTCACCCCCAACTCCAACCCAGCAGCTGTATGTCGACGCACGCTACCTCCTCCCTCCCACCGCGAGCTCGGCCGTTCAGGCCGGCCCTGCCGAGCATCCCTCGGCAGCGTCCCCCTCGCAGGAGCGAAGAGCGCGTGATGGTGGGTGGCATATCGAAGTTTATCAGGGAAAACACATGAAAAATCTTCTCCGCGTGCTGTTTGTTCTGTCGCTTGTTTCGCTGATGGCCGGGTCACTGGCGTGCGGTCCGACGCGCGGCAGCGGCGGTGGTCGCAACAACGGCGCCAACAATGGTGGCAACAACGGCGCCAACAACGGAGGCACCACGCCGGGGAACGTGTGGGGCCGTGCGGCAGATGACGGCGGCGGCGACACGGGCGCGGGCGGCTTTGGCTTTGGCCAGGGCACGATCGACGGCGCGAACAACGGCGGCGACGAGCAGCCCGGCACCGTCGAAGCCTCCGATTGCACCGCCGCCTGCGACCTGATCGGTCAGTGCTTCGCCAGCGAGATCGACTCAAGCGACCTCGCCACCTGCCCGAGCGCGTGTGGTCAGGAGGCGCTGCCCTCCGAGGTCGCCTGCATCCTCGACTCGGCCACCTGCGAGGACATCGTCACGCGCTGCGTCGATGTCGAGGCGGGCACCTCCAAGGGCAACCCCGCCGACGGCGAGTCGTGCGACTCGGCTTGCTCCGCCATCGCCTCCTGCTTCCCCGAGGTCGAGGGCGAGCTGACGGACTGCGCTCAGGGCTGTCGCGCCGAGGCCACCCAGGCCGAGGTCGACTGCGTGCTGTCGAGCAGCTGCGGTGACGTGCTGCCCCACTGTTTCGGCGTCGACGGCTTCGATGTGCCGACGAACAACGGGACGAACAACGGTGGCAACAACGGCACCGTCACGGGCGACTGCGTGGAGGCCTGCGATCACGTCATCACCTGCTACGCCGACCTGGTCGGCGCCAGTGAGGCAGAGGCCGGTCGGGCGGAGTGTGAGACGGGGTGTTCGCAGGAGGCGAGCGCGGCCGACATCCAGTGCATCCTGAACGCGTCCTGCGAGGAGATCAGCAGCGGCGCGTGCGACACGGGCTCGGGCACCAACAACGGCAGCACCAACAACGGCAGCACCAACAACGGCACGATCAGTCCGTCGTTCGAGTGCCAGTCGGTGTGTCCGTTCCTGGCCCTGGAGTGCGGCGCGTTCTCGTCTGAGGAGGACTGCTACGCCACGTGCGACAGCTGGGGCTCCATCGACCCGGGCTGCGTCTTCGAAGCGTCGTGCGGTGCCTGGGAGTCCTGCCTCTGAGCGCGCCGTGAGGCCCGCGTGATCGTCCAGGGCTGAGCACAATGAGGCCCATCCTTCGCAGGGTGGGCCTCTTTGCGTCGTGAGGAGCGGCTGGGGGGCGCGCCGGTTTGACTTCGCCGCCGCGATTCGATACCCCTCGTTCAGGACCGACCTCGCGGCCATCGGTGCGCGCTCGATTGCAGGGCCGCGCCGTCGTCGCACGTCGCTCGCCGGAGACCGCCTGTGAAGACCCAGCTCGCCCCCGGATTTCTCGTCGCCTCGCCCAAGCTTGAAGACCCGAACTTCGCCCGCAGCCTCGTGCTGATGGCGGAGCACGGCAAGGACGGCGCGGTCGGGTTCATCGTCAATCGGCCGACGCAGATGCCGCTGGCCGTGCTGCTGCGTGGGGTGGATCGCGAGCTGGCCGAGGTCGTCGCCGAGGGCGATTTCGGCGAGATGAAGGTGTTGATCGGAGGGCCGGTCCAGCGCCACATCGCCTGGGTGCTCTACCATCGGCGGCCAGGCGAGGAGCTGCTGGAGGGGACGATCGCGGTGGGGGAGCGGCTGGTGCTCGGGGCGTCGATGGACGTGCTGCGGCAGCTCGTGCGCGGCGAGCGCTCGGGGCCGTTCCACGTCCTGCTCGGCTACTCGGGGTGGGGCACGTTCCAGCTCGAGGGGGAGATCGCCCATGGGTCGTGGCTGCCGCTGGAGCTGGAGGACGACCTGACCTTCGGGGTGCCAGCGATTCGGCGGTGGGAGGTCGCCGTGGAGCGGTTGGGCCTCACACCGGGCGGCTTCATGATGGGCGGGCCAGGCGCGATGGCCTGACGGCCCGCCTCAGACGTCGGCCTCGACGTTGCGACCGTCGGGCGCGTAGGTGAAGAACTTCAGGTCTTTGTAGTCCTGCTTGATCCAGTTCAGGGCCCACTCGTTGCGCAGCAGCAGCAGCGCGCGGCCGTCCTTGTCCTTGACGCAGGTGGTCGCCTCGCGGCCCTGGAACTTGCGGGGGTCGAAGCTGGCGCCGTCGACCCAGCGGGCGCAGGTGAAGGGCAGGGCGTCGAAGGTGACGTCCACCTTGTACTCGGCCTCCAGGCGGTACTTGAGCACCTCGAACTGGAGCTGACCGACCGCGCCGAGGATGGGCTCGACGTCGTTGTCGTTCCAGGACTCGAAGAGCTGCACCGCGCCCTCGTCGGCCAGGTGCCGGAGGCCCTTCTCCAGCGCCTTGCGCTTGAGGACCTTGTTGAGGCGCACGCGGGCGAAGATCTCGGGCGAGAACCGGCGCAGCTCGTCGTAGTGGAAGTCGGCCGGCTGGCCCACGGCGAGCGTGTCGCCGATGCGGAACAGGCCTGTGTCGTACAGTCCGACGATGTCGCCTGCGACCGCCTCGTCCACCGCCACCCGCTCCTGGGCGAGGAACTGGCGGGCGTCCTTGATCTGGACCTCGCGCCCGAGCCGGTCGTGAAACACGTTCATCCCCGTCTCGAGCGTGCCGGAGCAGATGCGCATGAAGGCGATTCGATCCCGATGGTTCGGGTTCATGTTCGCCTGGACCTTGAAGATGAAGCCCGAGAAGCGCTCGTCGTCTGGCTCGACCACACCCACGTTCGAGGTCCGCGCGATGGGGGAGGGCGCCATCTCGATGAACGCGTCGAGGAAGAGCTCCACGCCGAAGTTGGTCAGCGCCGAGCCGAAGAAGACCGGGCTGAGCTTGCCCGCGCGCACGCGATCGAGGTCGTAGGGGTCGCCGGCGATCTCGAGGAGCTCGATCTCCTCCATGAGCTGCTCGTGGACCGCCTTGCCGAGGAGCTGGGCGAGCTCGGGGCTGTCGGGCTTGACCTCGTGGTGCTCGATCGCCGACTCGCCGTGGGTCGCGTCGGCGTCGTGGAGGGCCATCACGCCGGCGCGTCGGTCGTAGACGCCGCGGAACTCGCGGCCCATGCCCACGGGCCAGTTGATCGGGCAGGTGCGGATGCCGAGCACCTCCTCGATCTCGGCCATCAGGTCGAGGGGAGGGTGCCCGAACCGGTCCATCTTGTTGATGAACGTGAAGATCGGGATGCCGCGCAGCGCGCACACCTCGAACAGCTTGCGCGTCTGCGGCTCGACGCCCTTGGCGACGTCGATGAGCATGACGGCGCAGTCGGCGGCGGCCAGCGTGCGGTAGGTGTCCTCGCTGAAGTCCTTGTGCCCCGGCGTGTCGAGCAGGTTGATCTCCAGTCCCTTGTACGGAAACTGCATCACGGACGATGTGACCGAGATGCCGCGTTGCTGCTCCAGCTCCATCCAGTCGCTGGTGGCGTGGCGCTGGGCGCGGCGCGCCTTGACCGAGCCCGCGAGGTGGATGGCACCGCCGTACAGCAGGAGCTTCTCGGTGAGCGTGGTCTTGCCAGCGTCAGGGTGGGAGATGATGGCGAAGGTCCGTCGTCGCTCGACTTGTTGGGTCAGCTTGCTCATGGTGATCTGCTCAGTGGGAGGGGCGGTGGGCGGGCGCTGGCGCGCGGAACGACGGCGCTTCTATATCATCCGCTCGGCCTTGTACAGCATCGGCGCGATCCGGCCACGTGACCCGGACGTACCCGAGCCGCGAGTCGGGCGATGGGCGGCGGTCAGCGGCGAGCTGAGGAGTTGCGATGAGGACAGCGGTGCGATATGCGGTGATGGTGGTGCTCGCGATCCAGGCTGTGGGGTGTTCGTCGACAGGCGAGGGCCTCCGGGTGGCCCAGGACGCGGGGATCGGGTTGGACACGGTGCCGGAGGAGCTGGACATGGGCGTGCAGGGGCTGCGCTATCTCGCGCTGGGAGACAGCTACACGATCGGGGAGCGGGTCGAGGCGCCCGAGCGCTGGCCGAATCAGCTCGCCGCGCGCCTCGACGCCGACGGCGTGCCGGTGGCCTCCACCGAGATCATCGCCCGCACGGGCTGGACGACGGCCAATCTCGACGCGGGCATCGATGCCGCAGCGCCCGAGGGCCCGTACGGGCTCGTGTCGCTGCTCATCGGCGTGAACAATCAGTACCAGGGACGTGACGCCGAGCAGTACCGGCAGGAGCTGGTGAGGCTGCTGGAGCGGTCCATCGCGCTGGCAGGGGGGGAGGCGCGGCGGGTGTTCGTCGTGTCGATCCCGGACTGGGGCGTGACGCCGTTCGCAGCTGATCGCGACCGGGCGGCTGTCAGCGCGGAGATCGACGCGTTCAACGCCATCTGCCGTGAGGAGACCTTGCGACTGGGGCTCGTGCATGTCGACATCACCCCGATCTCTCGCCAGCCAGACCCCGAGCGGCGGCTCGTCGCGCCGGACGGGCTGCACCCCTCCGGTGAGCAGTACCGCCAATGGGTCGAGCTGATCCTCCCCGTGGCGAAGGCCGCCGCCACCCCCTGATTGCCTCTGCGGTCCAGATCGGCCATCATCCGCCCGACCTCGCCGGGCCGTCGCCCGTCCGTGGCCGGCCAAACCCCACGCCCCGCAGCGCCTATGCCCCCTCCCCAGATTGATGATGCCCCCGACCTGTTCGCCTTGTCGCGAGCGGCCATTGAGTCCGCCAACGCCGATCTGATCGACCTGCGGCGCAACCTTCATGCGCACCCCGAGCTGAGCCGGGAGGAGCACGAGACCACCCGCCTCATCGCCGAGCGGCTCGCCGCGCTGGGCTTCGAGGTGCATGTTCGGCCCGAAGGCAATGGGCTGTTCGCCGATCTTGTGCCGCCCGGCTTCGATCCGGCGACGCATCGCACCGTGGCGGTCCGCGCGGACATCGATGCGCTGGCGATCCCGGAGCAGACAGGGCTTCCGTTCACGTCGACCCGCCCAGGTGTCATGCACGCCTGCGGTCACGACGTGCACACGGCCTGCGCCATCGGGGTCGCGACCGCGCTGGCGAGCCTGGGCGCGCGGCTACCGGGCCGGCTTCGGCTGTTCTTCCAGCACTGCGAGGAGCTGGCCCCCGGCGGGGCCGAGGACCTGGTGGCGATGGGCTGCATGGAGGGCGTGGACGCGGTGCTCGGGCTGCACGTGGACCCGGAGCTGGAGGTGGGCCGGATTGGCCTCAAGGTCGGTCCGCTGACGGCCGCCTCGGACGCGTGGGAGCTGGTGATCCACGGGCGCAGCGGCCACGGGGCGCGGCCCCACCACGCGGTCGATCCGGTCTTCATCACGACGCTGATCGCGCAGGAGCTGTACCGGGCGCCGGCCCACCACTTCGATGTGCGGGATCCGGTGGTGATCTCGATCGGGACCATCCATGGCGGGCACATGGTGAACGTGATCCCGGCGAGCGTGACGATCGCCGGGACGGTGCGGACTCTGTCACGGGCGCACCGAGAGCGGGTCGAGCCCTTGTTTCGTCGCATCGCCTACGGCATCTGCTCGACGCACGGGGCGAGCTATGCGCTGCGCATCGACCTCGGTCCGCCGTCGATCATCAATGACGCGGGGGTCGTGGGGGTGGTGGAGCAGTCGGCGCGGGCGGTGGTGGGGCCTGCGAACCTTCATTGGATCCCCATGCCGAGCATGGGGGCTGAGGACTTCTCGGAGTACCTTCAGCACGCCCCCGGCATGATGTTCCGCCTCGGCGTCAACGATGGCGGAGAGACCCACTTCCTGCACTCGCCGCGGTTCTCGCCGGACGAGCGCGCCATTGCGATCGGGGCCCGTGTGCTGGCCGAGTCCGCGCTGCGCCTGATGGTGTCAGCCCCGACCGCCTGATAGGACGAAGAGCGACGATGGACGGCAACATCCTGGACCTGCTCGTGTCGCCGGAGGCGTGGGTGGCGCTGGTCACGCTCGCCGTGATGGAGATCGTGCTGGGGATCGACAACATCGTGTTCATCACGATCCTGACCTCGCGGCTCCCGGTCGAGCGGCAGCCTGGCGCGCGTCGGCTCGGGATCGGGCTGGCGCTGATCTCGCGGCTGGGCCTGCTGTTCGGGCTGTCGTGGATCATGGGCCTGACCGCACCCTTGTTCGAGGTGCTGGGGCAGGAGATCTCCGGTCGCGACCTGATCCTGCTCGGCGGCGGCTTGTTCCTGATCGGCAAGGCGACCCACGAGATCTACGAGAACATCGAGCATCCCAGGGAGGAGGAGCAGGAGACAAAGGCGGATGCCAAGCGGGTGGGAAATCAGTTCGCGTTGATCATGGTCCAGATCATCTTCCTCGACGTGGTCTTCTCTCTCGACTCGGTGATCACAGCGGTGGGCATGGCGCAGTCGCTCGCCATCATGGTCGCCGCGATGGTGCTGGCGGTGGGGGTGATGATGGCGTTTGCCGGGCCCGTCGGCGACTTCGTCCAGGAGAACAACTCGGTCAAGGTGCTCGCGCTTTCCTTCCTCGTGCTGATCGGCGTCCTGTTGCTGGCCGACGGCCTCGGCCAGCACGTCTCGAAGGGCTATGTCTACTTCGCCATGGGCTTTGCGATGATGGTGGAGCTGGTCAACATGCGGCGCCGCAGGAAGGCGCTCAAGGCGCGGGCGCTCGCCGCGGCGAGCTCGGCTGGCGGCGCTGACGACGGTGGGACGTGAGGGGCTGGGCGCGCCACAGCTGGGTGATACGCCAGCGATGGGCCGCGGTCTGTCTTGAGAAGCCATTCGGAAAGTATATGCCTTGTTTCCTCGTATCTTCTAGACCGCCGTGCATCTCAGTGGGCGTCGCGACGCAGGGTCTTCTGCGAGCTATCGCTCACAGAACCCTCTGCGCTGCGACGCCCACTGAGATGCAGGCTGGGGTGGTCCCCAGGCGGGTTTTGTGCTCGGTCATGGGCCTCTGGGCCCACTCCCTCCCATCAAACGCCGCCTGGAACCAGAATCTACGTCGGATCCATCGGCATATACTTTCCGAATGGCTTCTGAAGAACAGAACATGTCGAGGCTATCATTGCGTCCAGGTTCATGACTTCGGTCAGGTGAAACGATGGACGACATGACTCTGACGCAGGTGTGGGCCTGGCTGCCGACCTTTCGGGTGGTCGCCGAGACCGAGCACCTCCCGACAGCCGCTCGCCGACTCAGCGTCTCGGCCAGCGCCATCTCGCGCACGGTCAAGCTCCTCGAGGATCACCTCGGCGTGCAGCTGTTCAACCGCACTGGCCGCAACCTCGTGCTCAATACCCATGGCCAGCGCCTCCTCGACGCCGTGCAGACCGCCATGGCCACCATGGCCACCGCCGCTGAGGCCGTCACCGCAGAGCCCTTTGCCGGGCCGCTCCAGGTCTCCGCCATTGGTCTGCTGACCCACCACTACGTCCTTCCTGCCCTGCTCGACCTGAAGCGTCGGCACCCCGACCTGGTGCCGATGCTCCGCAACTACCGCACCACGGAGGCCAACGAGCGGCTCATCCAGGGCCGGCTCGATGTCAGCTTCTACTACGAGGCCCTGACGCATCCCGACCTCGTGATCGAGAAGATCGGGTCCACCACGGCCTCGGTCTACTGCGGCCGCAGCCATCCCCTGTTCGATGTCGCGGAGGTCGGCTGGGACCAGCTCCTGCAGTGGCCCTTCTCGGTGCCCGCCGTCGGGGACTCGGGGCAGGTCATGGACGGGTGGCCGCCGGATGTGCACCGGCGCATCGGCATGCACATCTGGCTGCTGACCACCAACCTCGAGGTCTGCCTCAGCGGCGCCCTCGTCACGGTCTTGCCCGACGTCACCGCGCTCGCGCACCTTCAGGCGGGCGCGCTTCGCCGCTTCGCCGCGCCGTTCATCGCCCCCATCCCCATGTTCGCCGCGCGCCACCGCCAGAGCGCCGCGCGATCGGCCACGCACGAGGTCATCGACGGCGTGGCCGCCGAGATCGCCCGCACCAACGCCGCGATCGCGACGCTCGCAGCAGACCGCGCCGGCGACTTGCCCTCGCCTCCCATGGCTGACACCATCCGCCGTTCCGCCCACCCCACCACGGAGTGACCATGTCGCTGTTCGATCAAAGCAACCGGTGGATGTTCGATGTCGGCGCCGAGTTCTACGGCTGGATGACCTGGCAGGAGGTCTGGCGAGAGCAGTGCCGCAGCCTCGTGGATCACTTCCCGGTCGACCTGCCGGCGCGGCCGCGGATCCTCGATCTCGGCGTCGGGCCCGGCGTGAGCGCCATCTCCATCCTCGACCGGTTGCCCGAGGCCGAGGTCGTTGGCCTGGACTACTCGGCGCGCATGCTGGGGGTCGCCCGCCGCTTCATCGCCGAGACCGGCAAGGCGATCGAGCTCGTGGAGGCCGACGCGGCGCACACGCCGTTTCCCGACGCCTCGTTCGACATCGTCACCGGCCACTCCTTCCTCTACCTCGTCCCGGACAAGCTCGGGGTCATGGACGAGATCGGTCGCCTGCTGCGACCCGGCGGCGGGTGCGTCTTCCTCGAACCCCACGAGGCCGGCAGCCACCGGGCATGGATGACCATGGAGGGCCGCAAGCGCTTCAAGCTCTCCATGGCCCTGTGGCGCACCGTCAGCGGACGCGTCGGACGCTTCTGGCCCCACACGCTGCGGGAGCTGCTGCACCGAAGCCTCGAGGACGTCGCCGTCACGCCCACCCTGGGCGGGCTGGGGCTGGTGGGGGCCGGTCGCAAGCCGCTCGGCTGAGAAGCCGTTTCAAAAATATATGCCGTGTTTCCTCGTATCTTCTGACCCCATGCGGGTTTTCTGCTCGGTCATGGGCCTCTGGGCCCACTCCCGCACATCAAACGCCGCCTGGAACCAGAATCTACATCGGATCCATCGGCATCTACTTTCTCAACGGCTTCTGAGGCCGCGACCGTTCGTCCTGACCAGCAGAGCGGCGCGGGTCGTGGTGGAGGGCGTGAATCAAGGGGACTGGTTAACCGGCTGCGATCGTGTATAGTGTCGCCGCGGACTGTGAGACGTTGACAGCCGGCCAGGACGAGGTCACGTTCCACCACCGAGGCAGCCCCAGAGCAACTCGAGGTCTGCTCCGACCATCACACCTTCGGTCGCGCAGCACACACCAGGAGATCGGCCCATGCGTCATCCTTCTTTGCGTTCCCTTCGCCCCCGGTTCATCGGCGCCCTGGCGCTCGTCACCCTCGTCGCTGGCGTTGTGGTGCCGGCCTGCGGTGACGATCCCGCCCCGCCTGCGCCCACCGCCAGCGTCTTCTTCATCCACGAGAACGCCGAGTTCGGCGCTGCGGAGATCCGCAAGGATGAGAAGCTGTTCGTGAGCCTCGCAGAGAAGCAGCAGACCGATCCGATCAAGGTGGCGACGGGCTCGGCCACCTTCAACCTGCACCACACCGGCGCCAGCGCGGCCACCGCGAACGTCACCGTCGATCTGGCCGCGCAGACCTACCTCTTCGTGGTGACCGGCACCAACGCCGCGCCGGCGTTCTGGAGCATCGACACCGCCGCGCCGGCCGTGCCTGCCGGGATGGCCGAGGTCGAGGTCGTGAACCTGTTCGACAGCACCGTGGCGCCCAGGTTCGACGTCTACGTCGGCGGCACGTCGGTGGCGACGTCCATCGAGCCGATGAGCCTGTCGGAGTTCGTGCCGGTGGAGACGGGCAAGGTCGCGCTCGAGCTGTACAACGAAGGCGACATGCCCGGCTCGGCGTTCGCCTTCGACGAGAGCGAGATCGAACTGGTCGACGGCGCCAGCTATATGATCATCCTTCGCAACGCCGAAGGTCAGTCCAAGCCCAGCAAGGGCCTCGTGCGCGTGAAGTAGGTTCGCCTCGGCGCAGCCTTTCCATCCATCCCTCCGACCCCGCCCTGGCCCATGCGCGAAACATCCATGACCACCGGCCGGCGCTCTCTGAGCGTCGGTCTTCGTGCTTTCGTCGCCCCAACCACGCTGGTGCTGCTGGCCGTGCTCGGCGCTGGCTGCAGTGAGGAGGAGATGGTGCAGCCGGCTCGTCCGCTGCAGGCGACCGCGAGCTTGCTGGAGCTGAACGACGGGACAGGGCCCTACGCGCTGGCGCAGATCATCGTCGTGTCGACCGAGTCGGGCACGCCGGAGTTCGTCGAGAACACGACGACAGCGACGGTGACCTACGGTGAGGCCGAGGTGGACCTGGCCGATCAGCGGGTCCGGCTTCGCGGCGAGCCGGGCGCGCAGGTCGAGACGACGTTCCATCGGGCGACCAGCCGGCAGAACAACCAGCTCGCGTATGTGCGCGGCGAGACCTACACGTTCACGTTCTCGGTGGCCTCGGGCGGCTTCGCCTCCGAGACACACCAGATGACGATCACCACGCCCGACATCGACGACACGGTCGAGCGGGTGTCCGATCCGACGCCGAACGAGAAGCTCGACATCGTGACCTCGGAGCGGTTCGAGGCGGGGATCGTGCAGGTGGTGCGGGCCGGATCGTCGCAGACGACCTGGACCTCCTATCCCTTCGATGAGAACTCGCTGACGAGCGCGGCGGAGGTGATCGAGCGCCGCACGGACCTCGAGCAGCTCAAGGGCGGGATCGTGACGGTGCCTGCGGAGGCGTTCAAGCGCTCGGGCACGCACGAGGTGACGTTCATCGGGGTGCACGTGGACGACTCGCCGGCGGCCATCTCGGCGGGCCTTGGGGATCAGTCGGTGATCTTCGCCGGCTCGGCGTCGACGTTGACGGTCAACATTCCTTGAGCGGCGGAGCGAGGCGTGTGGACGGGTGGTTGTCGTCGCCCCACCGGCGTGCTATAAGCCGGGCGTTGCAGAGTCACCATCCCATCGCGCCGCGATGCGTCGGATGATCGGGCGAGCCCGTGAGGACTGCGATGAAGATTTGTCCGACATGCCATAGACGTTATCCCGACAACACCTTGCAGTGTCCTGAGGACGGCTCGCCGGTCTCGCTCATGGACGCTCCTCCGGAGGAGGAGTCCCTCATCGGCAAGCGCCTGTTCGGCGAGTATGCCGTGGTGGACAAGCTGGGTGAGGGCGGGATGGGCGCGGTCTACCTGCTGCAGCAGGCCCAGATCGACCAGACGATCGCGGTCAAGGTCCTGCACGGCAAGACGGCCCAGAACGACGAGCTGACTCGCCGGTTCGTGCGGGAGGCCAAGGCCGTCTCGATGCTGACCCACCCGAACATCATCCGGGTGTTCATCTTCGGCCGGACCGAGGAGGGGTTGATCTATCTGGCGATGGAGTACGTCAAGGGCGTCTCGCTGCGGGACGTGCTGGACGCGGGCCCGCTGGATGAGCTTCGGGCCATCCGGATCATGAAGATGTGCCTGAGCGCGCTGAGCGAAGCGCACGACATGCACATCATCCACCGCGACATGAAGCCGGACAACATCCTGCTGACCGAGTATCGGGGCCAGAAGGACTTTGTGAAGGTGCTGGACTTCGGCATCGCCAAGGTCAAGGAGCCCGAGGGCAAGCCGCAGCAGAAGCTGACCCAGGCGGGCGTGGTCTACGGCACGCCCGAGTACCTGTCGCCGGAGCAGGCCCAGGCGGCGGAGCTGGATCACCGCACGGACCTGTATTCTCTGGGGGTGATCCTCTACGAGATGATCACCGGGACGGTGCCGTTCACCTCCGGCAGCGCCGTGACGATCCTCACGATGCATGTATTCCAGGAGCCGACCCCCCCCTCCAAGGTGGCCAGCGTCAACGTGGATCCTGCGATCGAGCAGATCATCCTCAAGGCGCTCGCCAAGAACCCGGAGGACCGGTACCAGACGGCGATGGAGTTCTTCGACGCGCTGACCGAGCGCGAGGAGACCCTGGTCCGCAAGGGCGGCGCGGGGGCGTCGGACCAGATCCGCGTTCCGGGGAGCGAGCTGGCGACGGGCGTCTCCGGTGTGGGCCGCCCGCAGCGCAGCGGCGAGAAGCCGACCGAGGCCATCTCAGTCGGCGGCGGCGCGATGGCGCGCTCGGGTGGCAGCGGGCTGAACAAGGCCCTGGTGGCCGTGTTCATTCTGGCGCTGCTGGTGTTCTTCGCAGTGTCCGGCCTCGTGATCGTGGCGCTCACCTAAGATCCCGGCGAGTGTTGCTCGCCGCTTGTGTTCAACCAGGGAGAGGCGTGTGACTGTACTCTTCGAGCTCCACAATGTTCGCAAGAACTATGGGGACTTTACCGCGCTCAAGGGGCTGACGGTGAAGGTGGAGGAGGGGAAGATCGGGCTGCTGGGGCCGAACGGCGCTGGCAAGTCCACCATGATCAAAGCCCTGCTCGGCCTGCTGCAGTTCGAATCTGGGGAGGCGACGGTGCTCGGCCATCGGCTGCCCGAGGGAGGCGCGACGGTCCGTCGGATGATCGGCTACATGCCGGAGAACGACTGCTACATCCCGCGGATGTCGGCGGTCGAATACTGCACCTACGCCGGCCGCCTGTGCGGGATGCCCAAAGGCGACGCCTTCCAGCGCGCGCACGAGACCCTGCATTACGTGGGGCTCGGCGAGGCGCGCTACAGGAAGCTGGGGCAGTTCTCGACGGGTATGAAGCAGCGGGTGAAGCTGGCGCAGGCGCTGATCCACGGGCCGAGCCTGGTCTTCCTCGACGAGCCGACCAACGGCCTCGACCCCGAGGGCCGCGACCAGATGCTGGAGCTGATCAACGACGTCGCTCGCCGCGGCATCTCCGTGATGCTCTCCACGCACCTGCTCTACGATGTGGAGCAGACGTGCGACCGGGCGCTGCTGCTCAACCGCGGCCAGATCATCCACTACGGCGCGATCTCCGACATGACGGACGACCGGAAGAACAACTTCCAGGTGCGTGCCAAGGAGGGGTCGGACAAGCTGGCGGCCGAGCTTCGCAAGCGCGGCGCGACGATCGAGGAGGACCGGGGCGCGATGCTGCTGGTCACCCTGCCGAAGGAGGAGAACTCGGCGTTCATCTTCAAGGCGGCCAAGGACTGCGGCGTGCAGATCCGCCACATGGTGCCCTACCAGATGACGCTGGAGACGGCGTTCCTGAACATCCTCAACGATTCGAAGGCCGAAGCCCCCGCCACCAGGCGCGGCGGGCCCGTGGTCGAAGTGTAGGAGCGAGGTTCGATGGCCATTCGCGATCAGGGATACACACGCTACGAGGGGGATCTGACGGCAGGTTCTCCGACCTGGTGGGTGGTGGCGTCCAACGGGTTCAGCCTGCAGTGGGCGTACGTTCGCTCCAAGCTGCTGCTCTTCCCGATCTTGTTCGTGTTCCTGCTGTTCGTCTTTGCGACGTTCGGCGAGCGCGTGCTGACCAACTACTTCATGAGCGGGCAGCCGGCGGCGCAGCCTGACGAGATCTCCGGCTTCTACGAGTTCGCCTTTGGGTACGTGCAGATCTGGATCCTGGCGCTGTACTTCACGGCGTCGGGCTGCGGGGTGATCGCGGAGGATCTGCGTTTCAAGACGATCCAGCTGTACTTCTCCAAGCCCATCACCAAGACCGACTACATCGTGGGCAAGTTCATGTCGCTGGTGATGTTTGGCGGCCTCGTGACCGTGCTTCCCACGATCCTGGTGGGCGGCATCCGGATGATGATCTTCGCGCCATCGGAGAGCTTCGGGTCTGTGGCGCTCAAGGTCGGCGGGGTGGTGGCGTACGACATCGTCCTGCTCTGTCTGTTCAGCCTGATCGTGATGGCGCTGTCGGCGCTGACCTCACGCACGGGTTATGTGGTGTTGGCGTGGGCGGGCTTCATGTTGATCCCGTCGCTGGTGTCCACCATCGTGGACCTTGTCCGCAAGGGCGAGGAGTGGCCGGAGCTGCTGAGCGTGGCCGGTACGATGGGGCTCGCGCTGCAGAGCCTGGTGGACTTCAAGGGCATCCCGCAGCCCGGGCAGCTCGCGCCGGCGCCGCCGCCCGATTACATGATGTGGGCACCCTGGCTGATCATCGTGGCGCTCGGTTCGGCGGCGGTGGGTGTGCTGTACTGGCGCACCAGCAAGCTCGAGGGCATCGCCTGAGGTCGGCAGGGCGCCGCGTCGGCGCCCCGGTCGAGCCTGATTCAAGGCGCAGTCATGGCGGGCAGGTGCTCCGCTGGAGATGAGGAAGGATGGGAACGGACGCCATCATCAAGACCCAGAACCTGTCGAAGTGGTACGGACAGGTCATCGCGCTCAACGACGTGACGCTGGAGATCAATCGGGGCGTCACGGGCTTGCTCGGCCCCAACGGCGCGGGCAAGTCGACGTTGATGAAGGTGCTCACGGGGCAGCTTCGGCCGTCGAACGGCGCGGCGCGCATCTTCGGTCAGCCGATCTGGAACAACGGCTACGTCATGAGTCGGATCGCGCTCTGCCCCGAGCAGGACGCGTTCTACGAGGAGATGACGGCGTTCCAGTTCGTGACCTACCTGGTTCGGCTGCACGGCTACACCGTGGTCGAGTCGGAGAAGATGGCCAGGGCGGCGCTCGGCGTGGTCGACCTGCTCGAGCGCATGAACGACCCGATCCACACCTACTCCAAGGGCATGCGGCAGCGGGCCAAGATCGCCCAGGCGATCGCGCACGACCCCGACGTCCTGTTCCTCGACGAACCGCTGACCGGCACCGACCCCGTAGGTCGGCGCCGCATCATCGACCTGATCCTGGAGATCGGGGATCGGGGCAAGAGCGTGGTTGTGAGCAGCCACATCCTGCACGAGGTCGAGTCGATGACCTCGAACATCCTGCTGATCAACAAGGGCCGGGTCATCGCCGACGGCGACGTGTTTGCCATTCGCAACATGATCGATGACCACCCGCACCAGATCTTCATCGACGCGGACAAGCCGCGGGACTTCGCCAAGCTGCTCGTCGACAACAAGGACGTGATCTCGGTCACCTTTGACGACGACGGCATCCGCGTGACCACCCGCGATCCGAACGCCTGCTACGAGTACATCCCGGCGCTGGCGCTCGCCAACGACATCCTCATCCGTCGCCTCACGAGTCCGGACAACAACCTGGCGGCGGTCTTCAAGTACCTCACGGAGTCCGGCTACCGCGAGGGCGCCGGGACCTGAGCCGAAGGCTCGGGCTGGTCTGGCCTGTCGCCGCTGGCGCCGCACCGGACGAGCACCCATCGAGACGTCTCCCTTGCCGCCGAACTGGCGGCGAGGGGGCGAATAAAGCGAACACGACGCAAGAAGCGCTGGAAATCACCATGTCGACCACCGCCACCGCTGGCAGCAAGCCCGTCAAGTCGATCTCGTTCGGCAGCCTGCTGAGCACGATCTTCACGACGCAGCTCAAGTCCCTCTTCAAGTCGAAGAAGACGATCGTGCTCCTGATCGTGAACCTGCTCCCGCTGATCGGGGCGATCCTGTACCTCATGTCGGACGCCAGGAGCGGGCTCGGCTTCTACAAAGGGACGGTCGAGTACGTCGTCATCACCATCCTGCTGCCGCTGACGGCGATGTTCTACGGCGGCCCGGCGATCGTCGAGGAGATCGAGGGGCGGACGATCACCTACCTGTTCCTGCGACCGGTCTCCAAGCCGGCCATCTTTATCGGGAAGTACCTGGCGGCCTCCATCGTGACGATGGCGGTGGTGGTGATCCCGATGATCCCGATGTTCTTCGTGGCGGTGGCGGCCGGGGACGGCCCTGCGGGCAACTACCAGCTGTTCACCCAGACGTTGATGTCGGTGGCCGTGGGCAGCTTCAGCTACACGGCGGTGTTCGCGTGCCTGAGCGCCATCTTCGCGCGCAGCCTGCTGTCGAGCATCATCTTCTGGGGGATGATGGAGTGGGGCTTGTCGTTTGTGCCTGTGCTGGAGGTGGGGACGCAGAAGTACCACATCCGCAACGCCGGCAGCCTGATCGACCTCGGCAACTTCGGCCAGCTCGACCGGCTGGTGGGTCTGGAGAAGCCGATCGAGGTGCCGCTGGCGCTGTCTTACGTGGCGCTGGTCGGCGTGATCGCGATCGCGGTGGGCCTCGGGGCCTACGTGTTCAACCGCCGGCAGTACGTCATCTGAGCCGGTGAGCGCCCGCCTGATCGAGATCGCCGAGGAGCTCGGCGCGTCGCTGACGCCGCTGTCGTTCGGCCCCCCTGTGACCCACATCTACAACCCCTATGCGTACGCCATGGCGCCGCTGCGCGCCTATTGCGAGCGTTTCGGCCAGGGGACGAAGGAGGTGGTGCTGGTCGGCATGAACCCCGGCCCGTGGGGGATGGCGCAGACCGGGGTGCCCTTCGGAGAGGTGGGATATGTGCGGGACTGGCTCGGCATCGACGAGCCCGTCGGCAAGCCCGAGGCGGAGCACCCGAAGCGCCCGGTCGAGGGCTTCGGATGCGCTCGCAGCGAGGTGAGCGGGAGTCGGGTGTGGGGCTGGGCGAAGGCGCGCTTTGGCACCCCCGAGGCGTTCTTCGCGCGGTTCTTCGTCTACAACTACTGCCCGCTGGTCTTCATGGAGGCCAGCGGCCGCAATCGCACGCCGGTCCAGCTCAAGGCCGCGGAGCGCCGCGGGCTGTTCGGGCCGTGCGACGGCGCGCTCCGCCTGGTGGTGGAGCACCTCGGCGCCTCGATCGTCGTGGGCGTGGGGCAGTTCGCGGCGGAGCGGGCTGCGGCTTCGCTGGTGGGCCTTGACGTGAGGGTGGGGCAGCTCCTGCACCCATCCCCTGCGAGCCCACTGGCCAACAAGGGCTGGGCGACCCAGGCCGAGGCCCAGCTCCGCGCCCTCGGGGTCGACCTTCCGGGTTGAGCGACGGCCAACTGGCCGTCCTTGGCTGCGCCCCCTTTCGAGGACAATCCTGCGCCGTCCGATCGACAACGCACAGCGTCGCTTGACCTGCGTCGAGCGGTCGAATAGGTTGCAGCCGCATAAGGCGCCGCGCCGCGAGCAGGTGTGCCGCGGAGCCCTCCCACCCCGCGTGGGGCGGCTCCGATCGACACAGCAGCGGGTCTGCCCCCCCCGTTCAGACGAACCCATCCGGATGACGAAGGCCACGACATGACCGACACGAAACTCGACAACATCGACATCCACAACCTCGAAGTGGCGTCCGGCAAGGCGGACAACCTGCACGTGACCATCGAGGAGGATGTGCTCATCATCGTCACGCAGGCGTTCGGCCCCAAAGGGCATGATCTGGTCGGCTTCGGCGACGTGGACTTTGACGGCTACCCCGCGGTGACCGTGGGCGTGCGCGTCGACGGTCAGGAGGGGCTGGTCCACCTGAGCCCGTTCCATGGCGATCGCCGCAAGGCTGGCTTCACCACCATCGCCGACGGCGCCCGCTGTGAGCTGTTCTGCCCCGTGTGCGGCGGCCCGCTCGACAAGATCGTGGTCGGCGACATCGAGGGTGAGCCCGGCTACTACGCGCTGTACCTGACGCGCGATCTGAGCAAGGGCGAGATGGTCCTCATCAGCGACATCTGGAACGATTACAGCTCGCGCATCATCGACAACGATGAGCTGCTCAGCCGCTGGATGGCCGCGCGCACCGCGTGAGCCTGCCACCACCGACCGAAGAAGGGTGACGATGGACACGTGGGTGATAGTCGGCGCAGGGGCCGCCGCCGTGGGGATCGCCGGGCTCGCTGCGTGGATGATGCGGCCGCCTGACGCGCTGAAGGCTGCGGTCGCTGCCGCGCGAGAGAGCGGGGAGGTGGCGCCCATCGTCGAGGCCATCAAGGCGCGCGGCCTGGCGGACAAGCCGAACGTGTGGCACCAGACCCTCGACACGCTCTGGAACGACTACGAGCGCGAGCTGGCGGCCCGCCTCGTCGTCGAGGCCGGCGTCTTCCACAGCAACGACATGCTCCAGTCCTGGATCCAGCGCGTCATCGAGGTTGAACCCGAGATCGCGATGGAGACGTTCACCCGTGCGTTCGTCATCGAGAAGTTGGGCCTCGACGAGGAGGCGCTCCCGAAGAACGCCTTTCGCGGGCCCCGGCCCGAAGCCGGAAAGCCGCCGAAGAAGGCGGCGAAGGGCAAGCGGTGACGGATGTTCGGGCAGCGGTCCGACCTGCTGGCCGCGTCAGTTGCCGAAGTTGAGGCCCGAGGGGTTGCTCGGGTTGTCGGACGGAGGCGGCGGGTCCATCGAGATGTAGAGGATGCCGACGAGGATCGAGCCGGCTCCGCCGACCGCGATCGCCCACTTCCACATGCCGAGCACCGCCAGCACGATCGCGCCTCCGATGACGAGGGCCAGGAGCGCGAGCGCGATCTGACGCTTGTTCCAGCCACTCTCGGCGATGGGAGCGCCGTCAGCGTCGAGCTGGACCTCGGCGGGACTGCCGTCGGTGTCCTTGCCCCAGTGGCACTGCTTGTATTTCTTGCCGCTGCCACACGGGCAGGGGTCGTTGCGTCCAACCTTATCGGCCATAGGTGTCGGCTCGGTGTGTGGGTTGTCGCGCGCGCCGATGCGGTGGGGGCGCCGCGCTCTGGTGACAGGCATCGTGCACGCCCATGGAGTCGGCGTCAAGGGGGAGCCGCGAGGCCGGGAACAAGCGCGCCCCTTGCTCTGTTCGTGGGCACCGTGATAGGCGGGGGTGCGACGGGCAGGCTCGCGCCCCTGGCGAGCAGCACACGATCACGCTCCGCGGCCCTTGACGCCGCGAGCCCCACCAGGACCCGCTCGATGCACCCGACCTCAGAGCGCACCTTCGACGTTCTCCTGCTCGACATCGAGGGCACGACGACGTCCATCAGCTTCGTCTACGACACCTTGTTCCCGCACGCGCGAGCGGCGGTGTCGGGCTTTCTGCGCGAGCATCGGGACGATCCGGGCGTGCGGGCGGACGTGGAGCTGCTGCGCGCTCAGGCGGCGCGGGACGCCGCGGAGGGGGCGCCGCAGATCGTCGCCGAGGCGGGCACGGAGGAGGCCTGCGCGCAGGCCGCTGCCAACGTGCTGTGGCAGATGGATCGCGACCGCAAGACGACGGGGCTCAAGTCGCTCCAGGGGCGCATCTGGGAGGCCGCCTATCAGGGCGGCGCGCTCAAGGGGCACCTGTACGACGATGTGCCGCCGCTGCTGTCCGCGCTGACCGAGGTCGGGGTGGCGGTGTACATCTATTCGAGCGGGAGCGTGGCGGCGCAGCAGCTCCTGTTCGCGCACAGCGCCTTCGGTGATCTGACGCCTCTCCTCGGGGGGTACTTCGACACGACGACCGGACCGAAGAAGGTGGCGGCGAGCTACGAGGCGATCGCCGAGGCGATCGGGGTCGCGCCGGGCAGGGTGCTGTTCTTGACGGACAACCTCGACGAGGCGCACGCGGCGGCCCAAGGTGGCCTGCAGGTCAAGGTGAGCGTGCGGCCGGGCAATCCGCCGCTGCCTGCCCATCGGTTTGAGACGCTCACGACCTTCAGCGCGCTGGCCGAGGGCCAGAGGTGACAGGCGCGGGACAGCGCTCCAGGGTCGGAGCGGGCGTTCGGGAGGTTCTGTACGGGAAGCTCGGGGGCGGGGCGGAGGCGTTCTCCGGTCGCGTCGCGATCGGCGGGCGCCGATCGTTGCTGGAGACGAATTGACTTGGGGGGGACCGATACGTTATCAGGGGCCGCTCGGCGAACGGTGTGTGGTTCGCCGCCCGCCCCGCACCCGGAGCGTTCGGCTCGGGTTCCTCTCGCTGAAACCGGGGATTCTACGCGTCAGGCGCTCTCAGGAGGACTGGGACGTCATGGATGTGGCCCACTGCGCGGACCCACGTTGTGTCATACGGAGAACGTGTCATGTTGAATCGCGACGAGCTCAAGTCCAGCATTCCCGACCTTCGGGAGCGGCTGGTGGACTTGCGGAGGTATCTTTGACCCGGCTGGCAAACGCGACCGCATCCGCGAGCTGGATGTTCTGAGCAGCGAGCCTGGCTTCTGGGATGAGCCGGAGCGGGCCCAGAAGATCATGAAGGAGCGCACGTTCTTGCTGAGCGTGGCCGAGATGATCGAGTCCGCAGAGTCCCGCATCGACGACATGGAGGTCTACATCGAGATGCTCGATCTGGCCGACTCTGACGACGAGGTGGCCCAGGCCCTCGACGAGGCGCGGGAGGCCTGCGACAAGGCCGTCGTCGCCATCGAGCAGATGGAGACGCAGCGGATGCTGGGCGGCGAGAACGACGCGGCAGACGCCATCCTCTCGATCAACGCGGGGGCTGGCGGCACCGAGAGCCAGGACTGGGCCGAGATGCTGCTGCGCATGTACCTGCGCTACTGTGAGCGGCACGGCTACAAGACCGAGATCACCGACATCCAGTCCGGTGAGGAGGCGGGCATCAAGAGCGCCGAGGTGACCGTGTCGGGCCAGTTCGCCTACGGACACCTCAAGGCCGAGATCGGCGTGCATCGCCTCGTGCGAATCTCGCCGTTCGACTCTCAGGCGCGGCGGCACACGTCGTTCGCCTCGGTGGCCTGTATTCCGGACCTTGACGATGCGATTCATATCGAGATCAACGACAAGGATCTGAAGATCGATGTCTATCGATCGAGCGGCGCAGGTGGGCAGCACGTCAACAAGACCGAGTCGGCGGTGCGCATCACGCACATGCCGACCGGCGTCGTGGTGGCCTGTCAGAACGAGCGCTCGCAGATCAAGAATCGCTCGACGGCGATGAAGGTCCTGCGGGCCAAGCTGTATGAGCGGGAGGTGCGGGCGCGCGCGAAGCTCGCCGATGCAGCGAACGCCGAGAAGAGCGAGATCGCCTGGGGTAGCCAGATCCGCAGCTACGTCGTCCATCCCTACCGGATGGTCAAGGACCTGCGGACCCAGGTCGAGACGGGCAACACCGACGCCGTCCTGGACGGTGACCTCGACCGATTCGTCACGGCATATTTGCTGCAGCAGGGCAACAAGGATTCGGACAAGGACGCCCCGCGCACCTGAGGGTGCCGCGAGGGCCGGCGATCGGACGGTGCGGGCGGCGAGCGCGCCGCGCCACACTGTGAGCAGTGGACGCCACAACGGCAACCGACCCGCGACGCGGGACGAGGCAGGCGATAGGCGAGCATGGCACTGATCGAGGTCGAAAATCTGCACAAGACCTTCATGAAGGAAGGTCGGGACATCAACGTCCTGCGCGGCGTGAACCTCCAGATCCAGGCCGGTGAGATGGTCGCGGTCATCGGGACGAGCGGGGCGGGCAAGAGCACCTTCCTTCACGTGCTCGGCACGCTGGATCGGCCCTCCCAGGGCACGATCCGCATGTGCGACACCGACGTCTTCCGCCTCAAGTCCAACCGCCTCGCCCAGTTCCGCAACGAGACCATCGGCTTCGTCTTCCAGTTTCACTACCTGCTTCCGGA
>Ga0210033_1000750_pt1 | contig 30668 bp, 21 predicted proteins | sample CryGeymeta201501_FD_185465 | JGI IMG/M metagenome (GOLD analysis project Ga0210033, IMG submission 185465) | Groundwater microbial communities from Crystal Geyser aquifers in Utah, USA - Crystal Geyser metaG 2015-01 (SPAdes) (version 2) | ecosystem: Environmental > Aquatic > Deep subsurface >... | reverse complement strand
GGCCATCGCGCGCGGAGGAGGAGAGCGACTTGGGCGACGGACTCGAACTGAGTGAGTGCGCTGACTGCGGGGGCCTCACGGAGCCGACGCACACGGCGGTTGAGGAGCGCTGGGGCGACGAGCTATTCGTGCTCGAAGAGGTGCCGGGCTTGCGGCGAGGTGTATCTGTCGGCGGAGGTGACCAGGCGTCTGGAAGCCGAGAGGCAGACCAAGACGCACATGTGCCGACGGGTCAGCGTGCCGGCCCGCCGGTCTTGGTCTGCCTCTCCGCATTTCCGTCACATCACCTCCCCCACTCGCCCCACACCGGCAAACCCAACCACCTCAATACGCTCATCCAGCGGGTAGTCCGTGCTTCCCGGATAGACCACGAACAGCCTCTCCAGCGACAGATCCTGCAGTGCGACGTGCAGCGACTTCGTCGCCCGCGGGGCGTCGGCGTACTTGAACTCAAAGCCGTACCGGCGTGCGCCCTTCACCACGAAAAGGTCCACTTCCGCGCCAGCGTGGGTTGCCCAGTAGAATGCTTCCGAGTCGCGGATCCGAAGCAGCCGGAGGAGGTGCTCCGGGGCGAAGCCTTCCCGGGAGGCGCCGAGCTTGGGGTGGGACTGGAGTTGGGGGAGGGTGTCGATTCCGAGGAGGGAGTGGAGCAATCCGCTGTCGCGCAGGTACACCTTGGGTGCCTTGCGGACGCGTTTGCCGACGTTCTCCGTCCACGCCTGAAGCTGCCGAACCATGAACGCGCCGGTCAGGAGGTCAAGATAGATAGTGGCGGTCTTGTAGTTGACGCCCAGGGAGCCGGCGATCTCGGCGGCGTTCCAGGTCCGGCCGTGATAGTGGGCGACCATGGTCCAGAAGCGGCGCAACTGCTGAGCGGGGATGGTGACGCCGAGTTGCGGGAGGTCGCGGGTGAGGAACGTGCGGACGAAGTCGTTGCGCCAGTCGGCGCTCTCCGCGTCGTCGGCACTCAGGAACGAACGGGGAAAGCCGCCGCGCAGCCACAGCCTCTGCCAGTGCTCGAAACCGACCTCGGTGGCGTCAAACCCGCCGAGGTCCAGAAAGCGAACCCGCCCGGCCAGGGACTCCGAGGCGTCCTTTACCAGTTCCGGGGACGCACTGCCGAGGAGGAGGAACTGCGCCGGAGCATCCTCGCGGTCGGCGAGCACGCGTAGCAGCGGGAACAGCTCCGGCCGGCGCTGGACCTCGTCGATCACCACCAACCCACGCAGACCCGAGAGGGTAAGCTGCGGCCGGTCCAGTCGAGCTTCGTCCGTTGGGTTCTCGAGATCCAGGTAGGTGGCATCAGCGACACTCGCCAAGTAGTCCCGCGCCAGCGTCGTCTTCCCGCACTAACGCGGCCCGAGGATCGCTACGACCGGGGCTGCGCGCAGGGCGCGCTCAAGCTCGGAGGCAAAGAATGGGCGGGAGATGTGGCAGGAAGGAGCGCTCATTTCCGTGAACTATACGAGGTGAGATCCTTATTTTCAAGGAAGTCCGCGCCACCACCCGGTTGCCGCCCACGTTCCGGTTCCGAACGCGGGCTCCCGGCAATCAGTACGCCTTCGCCATGACCACCCGCTGCGCCGACGGCTTGCAGGTAAGAATGCACTGCCCTTCGCCGCGGGCTGCTTCGGGGAGTTGGTCTTCGAACGGGAGGCAGCGGACGCTTGTCTCAAAGCGCGTGGCCATTTCGTCTTCATGCTCAGCGTCGCCGGCCCAGTGCACCCAGGCGAAACCGCCTTCGCCGGCGAAGAACTGCTCGAAGTCTTCGAGGGTGTCAATGACGCGGGTCCGCTTCTCGCGGAAGAGGCGGGCGCGTTCGAGCAACTCGGCCTGCATTGCCTCCAGCAGCGGCTTGATCGACTTAATGGCCTCGGCGCGGGGCGGGAACGACTTCTTGCGCTTGCGGAGGTCTTTCTCCGTTTCGCCCTCCTGCTCGATCACGAACCGGCGCGCCACGCACAGCGAGCCCTTCTCGAGGTCCTTGGGGCCGACCTCGATCCGGACGGGCACGCCCTTCGTCTCCCATTCGTAGAACTTGGCGCCGGGCATGATCCAGTCGCGGTCGTCTACCTTGACGGCCAGCCCCTGGCCGCTCAGCTCGGCCGCCACCTTGGCCGCTTCCTCGCAGGTGCGCGCCTGCTCCTCGGGCGACCTGAAAATCGGCACAATGACCACGTGGATCGGCGCCAGCTTAGGCGGCAGCACCAGCCCGGTGTCGTCGGAATGGGTCATGATCAACGCGCCGATGAGCCGCGTGGAGACGCCCCAGCTCGTAGCGTAGACGTACTCGAGCGCGCCCTCCCGGTTGAGGAACTGCACGTCGCTGCTCTTGGCGAAGTTCTGGCCCAGGTAGTGGCTGGTGCCCATTTGCAGGGCGCGGCCGTCCTGCATCATGCCTTCGATGCAGAGCGTGTCGAGCGCGCCGGCGAAGCGCTCGCCCGGCGTTTTCCGGCCGCGGAGGACGGGCACGGCCGCCACGTTCTCCGCGAAGTCGGCGTACACGTCCAGCATGCGGTGCGTCTCTTCGAGGGCTTCCTCCTCGCTGGCGTGCGCCGTGTGCCCCTCCTGCCAGAGAAACTCCGCCGTCCGCAGGAACAGCCGGGGCCGCAGTTCCCAGCGGCAGACGTTTGCCCATTGGTTGATGAGGAGGGGCAGGTCGCGGTAGCTCTGGATCCAGTTCTTGTATTGCGCCCAGATGATCGTCTCACTGGTGGGGCGGATGATCAGCGGCTCTTCGAGCTTCGACTCTGGATCGACGACGACCTCGCCGTCCACCGACTTCAGCCGGTGATGGGTCACCACCGCGCACTCCTTGGCGAAGCCGGCCGCGTGCTTCTCTTCCTTTGCCAGGTACGACAACGGGATGAACAGCGGGAAGTAGGCGTTGACGTGCCCGGTAGCCTTGAACCGGTCATCCAGCTCCCGCTGCATCTTCTCCCAGATGGCGTAGCCGTGCGGTTTGATGACCATGCACCCACGCACCGGCGAGTGCTCGGCCAGGTCGCCGCGCTTGATCACGTCGAGGTACCACTGCGAGTAGTCTTCGGCGCGCGGGGTGACGCGGGCGGCGTTCTCGGCGGGAGCTTGTTTCGTTTGTAGGGCCATGGTTGTTCTCCTTGGGGCAGGGCGGTCAACGCGAAGGCGCAGAGACGCAAGGGCGCAGAGACGGGCTTGGGAAAGGACTTGGAGGACGACGCCTCTGCGTTCCTATGCCGGGATCCCTCGGGCTGCGTATGGGGCGTCGACGGATCGGGGCGCTCCGCCTCGGACCGCGGTTTACGGGTGCACGATCTTCTCCAGTTCGGTGAGGTCGCGGACCTCGGCATCGGGCACAACGGTGTTGTCGCGCGGGTCGCCAGCGCGGTTGACCCAGACGGTCTTCATGCCGACGGCCTTTGCGCCGGCGATGTCGCGCTCGAGGCTGTCGCCGATCATCCAGATCGACTGGACGGTCGCGCCAAGCTGCGTCAGTGCAACCTCGAACGGGCGCCGATGGGGTTTGCCGCAGCCGAGTTCGCCGGAGACTACGATCACGTCGAAGTATGCTGTCAAGCCGGCGCCCGAGAGCTTCCCTCGCTGCTGCGCCGGGAAACCGTTGGTCAACAGCCCCAGGCGCGGACCGCTGGAGAATACCTGCAACACCTGCGCTGCCTCGGGGAACGGCACGTGTAGCCATTCGCGCGTCTCGGCGAACTCAGTCGCCAGCGACTGGGCCCTGCCCGCGTCGTCGAGCCCGTTGTCGGCCAGTCCACGGCGCCACGCTTCGCGATGATAGTGCGGCGCCCAGCCGCGCAGCCAGGCGAGCTCGGGGCCGTCGCCGGAGAAGTCGGCGGTCAGCGCGCCGAAGGAGCTGGTGCCGACCCGCACACACCACTCGCGAATGGGCACAGCCTCCCACAGCGCTCGGGCGCGCGTGCGCACAGACTGCTCCAGCGCCGCGGGGTCCAGGCCGCGCTGCCGCTGCGCGAGGGTGCAGACCTCTCGAAAGGCAGCGGCGACCGATTCCGCCTCGTGCAGGAGGGTCTCGTCGAGGTCGAACAGGAGCGCTTGCGTCGCCCTTTCCGCCTCGGCGCGCGGTGCCTGGCCCGTGGTCACCGGCACACCTCCGGGTCCGTCTGCCGGACCACGGTGCGCACGGTGTAGACACCGTCGCCGCTCAAGATGCCGCCGCGGGCGAACAGCCGGCCATTCTCCCAGTTGGACAGGCCCAACTCCGGCCGGCTCAGCGCGTACTGCCCATCCACCCATCGGGTGAAGCCGTTGCCGACAAAGGGGGCGTTGATCGAGGCGAGAAACCGAGCGGCGTTCTCCGCCGACTCGGCGAGGAAGCTCACCACAAACTGCGGGCTGAACCGGTTGAACAGCACTGCCGCTTCGTCGGCGTCGGCGACGATCTTGAGCGTCACTTCGGGAGTCTCCTCCCACTCCCACTCGTGGCCCAGTTGGTCGAGCGCGAGCGTTTCCGCCAGTGGCTCCTCGATGTCGCCGGCGGCGCGGCGGACTGTGACGCGTTGGGAGAACCAGTCCACCGGCACCGCCCGTTCATCGCCCTCGACGACGTGGAGCTTGCAGCCGTGCCCGCGTTGCTCGCCAGCTCGGCGCAGGGCGTCGAGGAACTTAGGCACGAGGTCGTGCACGCGGTCGCGCGGGAGGCAGCAGACGTTGAGCGTGTTGCAGACCTTGCGGTCGAGGGAGTGGTAGACGGCCGCTGCGAAGCGCTCGGCGTCGGCACTTGCATCGGCAACGATCCAGGCGCCGCCGGTGCCGTGCAGGCTGACGGGGACGCCGGCTTGCCGGGCGACGCTGCCAAGCTGCGCCACTGCCGGGCCCGAGCCGCGGGCAACGGCCAGTGCCAGGCGCGCGTCCGAGAACAACGCCCACCCGGCGGCATGGCTGGCGCTCTCCACCAGCGTGACGGCACCCTCCGGCAGGCCGGCTTCGGCGAGTGCCGAATCCAGCGCGTGCCGGACGATGGCCTGCGCGGTGCCCAGGGCGTCGCTGCCAATCCGGAACACGACGGTGTTTCCGCCGCGGAGCACTCCGGTGGCGTCAGCGAACACGTTCGGCCGGCCCTCGAAGACGAACGCCACGACGCCAAGGGGCGCTGCAAGCTGCTCTACCGTCCATCCTGCGTGCTCGACTGTCTCCAATACGCTCCCCCGGCGTGCGGGCGTGTCGCGCCATGCGCGGAGGCCGGCGATCATGTCGCCGCGCATCTTGTCGGACACCGCGAGACGCGTGGTCGAACGCCCGCGCGCCCTCGCACGCTCCACGTCTTCGGCGTTCGCCGCCGCGATGGGCGCCCAAGTACCGCCGTCTTCCAGCCGGCAGGCAAACGCTTCGTAGAACGCGCTGACGGCGTCATCGGCTACGGCACCCATGGAACCGAACGCCGCGTGCGCCCGGCTCACTGCGTCGGTCGCGATCTGGTGTTCCGCTGCGGGGAGGTGGAGCAGCGCGCCCGTGGACTCCACGACAACGAGTCGGTCGCCGGACTGGAACGCCTGCGCCAGCTCAGCCGACACGCGAGTGAGGCGATTGCCGCCATACAGAATGGGCATGCCGGGCGTGAGCTTATCGAGGGTGCTTCGTTCGTTCATGGGTAGCGGTCCTTCCATGACCTCAGTCTACCCAACCGTCCTGCCACGCGGGAGGCGTCACTTCGCGGCCAACGCCGTCGGCAGCCACAGCGAAAGCTGCGGGACAAACGTTACCAGCAGGAGCGCAAGTACCTCGGCGCCGATGAGCGGCAGCACCGCCCGCGAGACTTGGCGCGGTTCCACCCCGGAGATGCCGCAGGCCACAAAGAGGTTCACGCCGACGGGTGGGGTGATCTGGCCGATGGCGAGGTTGACAGTCATCAGCGCGCCGAAGTGAACGGGGTCGACGCCCAGCTTCGTGAGTACCGGCAGGAAGAGCGGCACGAAGATGTAGAAGATCGAGATCGCGTCCATGAACAGGCCGGCGACCAGGATCACCGCATTCACCAACAGCAGAACGAGCACGCGGTTCTGCGTGAAGGAGGCGATGGCGTCGCCCGCGGCGGCCGCGAGCCCTTCGTGGCTCAGCACCCACGCGAATACAGAGGCGGTGGTGACGATGAGCATCACTACGGCGGCCGTGGTGGCGGCTTCGGCGAGCAGACCTGGAAGTTGGCGCAGCCGCAGTTCGTGGTAGAGGAACAGGTCCACCAACACCGCGTAGACGACCGCCACCGCCGCCGCCTCCGTCGCGGTGAACACACCCGCGTAAATGCCGCCGAGGATGATGAGCGGCGCCAGCAGGCCCCAGCAGGCGTCCCTGCCCGCCGCCAGAATCTCCCGCCGCGTGCCGCGGGGCGCCCGCTCGCCGTAGCCCCGGCGTCGGGCGAAAAACACGGTGGTAGCGATGAGGGCGAGACTGACCAGGATCCCCGGAACGATGCCGGCGATGAAGAGCTTGGAGATCGACGCCTCGGCGACAACGCCGTAGACAATCAACGCGATGCTCGGAGGCACGATGATGCCGATGCCGCCGCCCGCTGCGCACAGGGCAGCGGCGAAGGGCAGCGAGTAGCCTTCCTTCTTCAGCGCCGGGATCAGGATCAGCCCCAGTGCCGCCACGTCCGCCGGCCCTGACCCGGAGATGCCGGCGAAAAAGAGCGAGACGAGGATCGTGACGATGCCTAACCCGCCGGTCAGCGGCCCTACCAGCAACTGGGCGAACCGAGTCAATCGCGCCGCGATCCCCGTCCGCCCGAGGATCGAGCCTGCCAGGATGAACAGCGGGATCGCCAGCAGTGTGAACGAGTCCGCCGCGCCGAAGACGGTCTGCGGCAGGATGGAGAGTGGGCACAACTGGAACGCCGCGATTGTGAGCAGGCTGCTGAGACCCAGCGCCACGGCGATGGGCAGGTTCAGCGCCAGGAACAGGACCAGCGAGCCAAAGAGCGTCAACCCAACCACTTAGCGCTCGCCCTCCGCTTCCTCTGCCGGCTCCAGCCAACAGCCGATCACCCGCACGATGACGAGTAGCGACCCGACGGGCACCGAAATCCCCACCCACCACATGGGCCAGCCCAGCGCCGCCGTAGTCTGCCCCGTCTCGCACTGCAGTCGGACAGTCTGCCCGCCCAGAATGCCCAGGCATGCGAAGAACCCGAGGGTTGCCGCCCCCACGAAGTAGTCCAGCCGCCGCCGCCAAGTCTCGCTCAGCCGGTCGCTCAGGTACGACATCCCCAGGTGCGCCCGCTGCTGCGTGGCCGCCGCCGCCCCGAGGAAGGTGGACCAAACGAAGAGGTAGCGAACCAGCTCCTCCATGTAGGAAAGGGACTGGTGAAGCACGTAGCGCGACACGACACCAGCGAAGACCATGGCCGTCATGGCGGCAAGCAGCACGGCAATGAGGAGGCGTTCCAGGTTGCGGAAGAGGTAGCGAAGCATCGGCTGGCGTGGGTCGTGCCGGACAGTGGCAGAGGCGCGGCATTGTATACTCGCGAAGGTTAGGAATACACCGAAGTGGAAGTTCGCAGAACTTCACCCGTGGGCGTGTGGTGAGCACCCAACACACTGCTGTGCACGCAGAGGCGTCGAACTTGTGCAATAGCTTCGGTGTATTCCTAGCCTTCGCGAGTATAACACACCGGCGTTCGGGCAGGCTCCTGCGGACCGGAGACGCCTCACACCGAGGGCGTCTTCGCGTATACTGGGTATCCTTGAGGGCGATCCCCGAAAGGTGTTCGGTGTTGGAGAGCAACCACACTCGCGAACGGAACCTGCTACTCGGCGTCTGGGCACTGCTGATCGGCCTCGGCCGGGCGGCGTGGCTGCCGCTGTTGGTGCTGTACTTCGTGCTGGTGGGCGGCACGTTCTGGGGGGCGCTGAACGGCGGCGTAGGTTTGGTCAACCTGTGGCTCACGGTTGCGCTGTTGACGGCGATGGTCGTGGATCGCTGGCGACGCGACCTGCCGCTGCTCCCGCACACGCCGTTGGACGGGCTCCTGCTCACCTGGGCGGCGTTGCTGGCGGTGTCGACGGCGCTGTCGGGGTGCAAACGGCTGAGCCTCGACGTCAGCCTGCAGCAGCTCTGGTACTTCGCGGTCTTCTACCTCGCCGTTGCGCTCGCCCAGACGCCCGGTGGGCGCCGCCGGGCGGGGGGAGCGTTGGCCGCGGCGGGCGTTGCGGCCATGCTCGTCGCACTGTCTCAGTTCTCCCGCTGGTTGCTGGATCCGGCGCGCGACATGACCGGCGCCGGACAGCGCGTCCTGCAGTCAACACTCAACAGTCCGAACGACTTCGCCTCGTTCCTTACGCTGCTGCTTCCGCTGGCGCTGGTAGGCTTTGTGCCGCTCACGCGCTCCGTCCGCCGGCGTGCCGCTGGCACGGCCTTCTTCTTGGTCACACTGCTCTGCTTGGTGCTCACGTACTCCCGGGCGGGCTGGCTGGCCGCGCCGCTTGGCTTCGGCGCGCTGGTGGTGCTGCTTCTGCGGAGCGACCACCTGCCTCGCTTCCGGGACCTCTTCTCCCACAACAAGCTGCTGGTGTGCGTGGGCGTTGTGGGCTTTCTGTGCCTGCTGCACTTCTCTCCCGGCGGCTGGCTGTCATACCGGCTGAAGAGCCTGGTGACGCTGAAGGACATGGGCGCCACCCAACGCGTGGTGATCTGGCGCGCCGCCTGGGAGATGGCCGCCGAGCGGCCGTGGACGGGTTGGGGAGGAGGCACGTTCCCGCTGAAGTTCACCCACTACCTCCCCCCCGACGCGTCGCGGGAGCTGCTGCTGCACGCGCACAACCAGTACCTGCACTTTGCCGCGGAGAACGGGTTCCCGGTCGCCCTGCTGTTTCTGGCGGCCGGGCTGGTCGGTGTCGGCGTCGGCTGGCGCAGACTCCGCGCAGAGGGCGCACAACCGGACCTCGTCCGAGCTGCCGCGGTGGCGGCAATCGCCGGTCACTTGGCATTTCTGGCGTTCAACGCTGAGACCGCGATCCCCTCGCTGGCGGGCACCCACTGGATTCTGCTGGGGTTGGCCGTCTCCGGCGGAGAGGAGACACGCCGCGAACGCTCCATGGGTGGCCGTCGGGGCGCGTTGTTCGTGGCGGCGGCGGCAACAGGAGCAGTCGTGGCCGGACTGCTGCGGTACCTTTCGGCGGAGCAATGCTACGAGGCCTCGCTGCGAGTGGGCGCTCCTTCCCGGCAGACACCAGCGCTCTGGCGAGCCACCTCCCTCGACCCACGGCACCCCGCCTACCGGGCGGCCCTCGGTGCTGCCTGGTATCGAGAGAAGCGGCTGGATCGTGCCCTCCGCCAGTGCGCGCTCGCCGTCGACCTGTCGCCGCACGACGCGCTGTACTGGAACAACCTCGGGTGGGTGTCGTACTGGAAGGGCGGCCTGCTTGACAGGGCGACGCGCTGTTTCGAGGAAGCCATTGAGCTGGACCCGGGGAACCCCTTCTACAAGGTCTCCCTTGCGCGGGTCCAGCGCAGGTGCGGCCGGACCGCTGCCGCCGAGAAGACGCTCCGCACGGCCGGCCAGCCGGCACTGGCCCAGCCTGAAGTGCGCTGGGAGCTGGCCCGGCTGCTGGCCGAGACCGGGCGGTACCGCGAGGCGGCTGCCGAATGCGAGACGTGCCTGCGCCTGCTCCACAAGCGCGAGACGGCCTCTAACTCATGGGAGCCGCCCTACCAGGTGGCCACGCGGTACCGTCGCCTGCCGCGGCAAGACGAAGTCCTCACTGGCGTCGTAATTCTGCGCGACGCAGGTCCCGTCCGCTCGCTACTGGCGCGCTGCCAAGCCGAGATGTGCGCCGAGGAGACCCTCGGTGGCGCCCGCTTGGAGGGCGGACCTACGAACTCTCTCTCGCTGGAGGCCGGGAGTGAGTGATCGGCTCCGAGCGCAGCTGCCGATTGCTGGCGTATGGACAGCCGCAGCGGCGGTCCGGCTCTTCCGACTGGGCTTCCAGAGCCTCTGGTGCGATGAGTGGTTCTCGTACAACCTGACCCGCAAACCGTTGGGAGTCCTCTGGGCGGACGCTGTCCATGACGCCGTCCATCCGCCGTTGTATTACCTACTGCTACATCCCCTTGCAGTGCGGACGACCAGCGAAGTCTGGCTCCGACTCCCTTCCGTCGTGTTCGGGGTCGCGTCGGTGTGGCTGACGTACCGGTTAGCGTTGGCGCTGACGAACAGGACCGCCGCCCTCACGGCCGCCGTGCTCATGACCCTGTCCTCGTTCCAGGTGTATCACTCCCAGGAACTGCGGATGTACTCGATGCTGACGTGTTTCGGGGTGGCGGCGCTGTGGGCGTTGTGGAAGGCACTGGAAACGCTGCAATGGCGGTACTGGCTCGCCTTCGTCGTGGCGTCAACGCTCAGCCTGTACACCAACTACCTGGCAGCGGCGCTTGCTGTGACAGCAGTCGGGGCACTGGTGACGCACTGGCGCTGCTACCGCCGGGCGCTGAGCCCGTTCCTGGTGAGCGCAGCGCTCATCATGGTGCTCTGGCTCCCCTGGGGGCTGGCGATGCTCAAGGGAGGACAGGGCGTCAACGAGCGGCGCCAGCAGGGCTCGGCGAAGATCGCGACCGTCGCCACAGCCGGGGCGCTGTTGGAGTTCACGGTCGGCTATTGGGAGGGGTTCAGCCAGTTCTATCGCGAGCGGCCGCCGCTCGACACGATCTACATGGCCGTGCTCGTGATCGGTCTGGCTTGTGCCGGCGCGTTACTGTGCGCTGGAATCTGCGCACCGGTGGGGCGGGGTCGGAAGCACTGGTTCGCGGTCCACTCGCTGCTCGGGCCCCTGTTCATCGGGTTCCTGGTGGCGACCCAGACTTGGTTCAAGGAGCCCCGCTACTTCGCATTGGCAAGCCCGGCGGTGGCGGTGTTGCTTGCCGGCGGCGTAGACAGTCTGTTCCAGCGACGGCGCCTCCTGCGCTGGCCGGCGACCGCGGGGCTGTTCTGTGCGGTTGCGGTCTCGTTGCTGAGCTACCAGTTCAACTGGCGCTACTGGCGGGACGACTGGCGCTCGGTCGTGGCACTCGTGGAAGAGCAGTACCGACCGGGCGACGGGCTGGTGTTCAACGCCGGTTGGATGGATCAGCCCTTCAACCACTACGTCGACCTCAGCGGGCAGAAGCGCTGGCCGACAGAACACCTGCCGGCAGGGGAGGGGCCCACAGCGAAGACGGTCAAGGAGGAGGGTGACCGGCTCCTGCCTCGCTACGACCGCCTCTGGCTGATCCTCTGCTATGACAACGTGACCGACCCCAAAGGACTGGTCTCCGGGTTCTTCGACCACCGGGCGCTGTTCAAACGCCAGTGGGACTACTCCGGCGTCCGCGTCCGACTGTATGAATGCCGAGCGAAGGTCTGATTGATGGCAGCCGAGCGCGGAACCCTCTCCGAGAGGGCATCGCTTACGGATCGAGTGGCCTTTGGCGTCATGGCTGGCGCGACAGTAGCGCTGTTCTGGAAGATCGTGTTCCTCGGGCGGGTGCTCTATTGGGGCGACGTGATGCTGCAGTTCCTGCCTTGGCGCGGCTTTGCCAACGACGCCTTGCGGTCGGGGCAGTTGCCCCTGTGGAATCCCTACTCCTTCTGCGGCGAGCCGTTTCTGGCGAACCCGCAGGTTGCAGTCTTCTACCCCTGGAACGTACTGGGTCTGTCGCTCTCGCCCGAACACTGCGTGAGTTGGGGGGCACTTGCCCACACGCTTCTGGCCGCGGGCGGAATGTACCTGTTCCTGAAGGAGCTGAGGCTGCCCCGACCGGCCGCGTTGTTGGGTTGCCTGTCCTTCGCCTGCGGTGGGTTCCTCGTTTCGCGCCACCAGTTCCCTTCGATGATCGACACTGCCGTCTGGCTGCCCTTCGCACTGCTGTGGACCCACCGGGTGGTCGCGCGACCGACGCTGGCCAGGGGAGCCATGCTGGCGCTCGTCACGGGCGTTCATCTGCTGGCCGGCCACGCACAGATGTCGCTGTTCATCTTCCTCCTGCAGTTCGTGTGGGTACTGGTGCAGTTGACAGCCGGCGAACAGGGGGAGGCTTCCTCCGCGCGGGCCGGTTGGGTCCTCCTGGCGATCTTCGGCGGCTGCGTCGCCGCCGCCGCGCAACTGCTGCCCACGGCGGAGTGGGTCGGGCACTCGACGCGCGCTTCGCTCACCTTCGCCCAGGTAACGCGGTTCTCGTTCCCCTGGTGGCAGGTGCCTGGGCTGCTGCTGCCGACGCTGTTCGGGACTCCCGCTCTCGGTGGCTATTGGGGTTCGGGCAACTTCTGGGAGACGTGCGGGTACGTGGGTCTCGTGCCCACACTGCTTGCCGGCTGCGGCCTGCTCCGCTCGCGGAGGCGGGAACGGTGGGTATTGGCTGGGCTGGTGGTCGTGGCGCTGCTGCTGGCCTTCGGCAGGTACGCGCCGTTCTTCGGCTGGGCAATGCGGCTCGTGCCGGCAATCCGGCTGTTCCGTGACCCGGCGCGCTTCCTGTTTCTGTGCACGTTCGCGCTGTCCGTTCTGTCGGCGTTTGGGCTGGAGGCGCTGCTGGACTCCGCCACCGCGCCTCTCGCCGGCCGCGCGTTCAACCGGCTCACCAGCGCCTTCGCCGTTCTCTGCGGCGGTGCTTGCGTGCTTGCCTTTCTCGGCGGCGGCCCTGTGAGCGGGGCCTTCCGTTCGCTGTTTGCGTTCTGCTTGGAAGAGGGAGGCAAGTCAGCACCGGCCGACACCATGGGACAGCTCACTTCGGCAGCACTTGTCGGCGTGCAGTTGTCATTGATTCTGGGTGTGCTGTGGCTGGGGTTGACGTGCCTGCTGACTCGGCGTGCCTCGCGGCACGAGGGCGGCTGGGCTGCTGCCGTCGCGCCGTTGCTTGTCCTCACCGTGGTGGAGCTGTGGGTGAACGGCGTCTCGCTGAACCCCACGACGCGGAGGGCCTCCCTGGAGGTCCACCCGCAGGTCGCGGCGGTCCTGAAGGCGGAGGGGGACAACTTCCGCTGCTTGACTCCGCTGGACTCGGTTGACAAGTGGTGGGGCCGGTACGCCAACTACGTTCGGTACGGTGACAGCGACGTCGCGACGCTCGCCGGCGCAATCGAGGGATTCGCCCCCAACCTCAACCTGCCGGAACGAGTGCTCAACGCCAGCGGCTACAACCCCGTCCGCGTGCGTTGGCTGTGGGACGAAGTGCAGCGCGCCGAGGCGAAGTTGCGCGGTACCCGCGCACGGGCTTTCCTGCGCGTCGCTTCCGTGTCGTCCCTTGTCTGCTTCGAGCCCCATGAGCAGACGCCGCTCGTGGAGCCGCTGGGGCCAGCGCTCCCGCGGGCAACGCTCTGGGCCCGCGGTGCGGTTTCAGCGGAGTCGCCGCCTGCGCTCACTTCGCGCCCTCTGGCCGCGCCACCCGCGTCCTTCGGTCTGCAGAGCATCACCGTCGCTTGTCGACCGAGGCAGCCCGCCACACTCGCGCTCAGCGACACGTTCTACCCGGGTTGGCGAGCCGACGCCGACGGGGTCCCGCTAACCGTGCGGCCGGCAGCCCGCGTGTTCCGAGCCGTAGTCCTCCCGGCACAGACGCGCGAAGTCCGGTTCGTCTACTTCCCCCAGTCGCTTCGGGTCGGCGTGTTCCTCTCGCTACTGTCGCTGTTCGGCCTGGCGGCCCTCGCGGCGGCGACACTCGGGCGGAGGCAACCTCGCCCATAGCAGCAGCGCAAGGCCTTCCGGCGACCACTGCCCGTGCCCAGCGACGTCCCACTGCTCTGCCGCTGACACCGTCTTGACAACGCCGGCTCCGGGCGCTATGATCGGCACCCAATCCGTCGGCTATTGAGGCAAGAGGAGAGCGACGTTGTGGGTAATAGACAGACTCTGAGACCCGAGCCGTCTCGCGCCGGGGGGAGGGGGGGCAGGCGTGGTGGTCGAGCAAGTTAGTCTGCACACGGAGGCTGGGCGGCGGCCTTCGTGGGAGCGCGAGCTGCTGGGAAGAGCGGGCATCGCAGACCACGAGGAGCTGCAGCGCCGCGTTGCCACGCTGACAGAGGCCGAGCGCGAGGTGCTGCAAGCGTGGTGGAGGTTGCGGTCAACGAAGGCGGTGACCGCTCTCCGCAGGTGCGCCCCAGGCACAATCGACAGGCACTTGGCTAACGTGCGCCGCAAGCTGAGCTGCGGCTCCACAGTGGAGGCAGGTCTCCTGCTGCTCCTCGCCGACGGGGCCGACTGTCCCTACATGTCGGCCCGGGCTGGCGCCAACGACCGGGGAGCGTCCCGTCCGGGCTGAGCGGCCGGCGGCGTATGCCGACACCGGTCCTCGGAACCCAGCACAGCCCGAGCCCGCCCGGCCGGAGCGTTCCGGGGTCGAGCGGAAGAGCTACATGTTTTATGTATTGCTTTGTCGCGCTTCGCTCACTATACTCCTGCCTCTACTGGGACGGATAGGTCACAGAGAATGACACGCCCACTACATTGCGTGCCACTGCAGCGTTGAGTCGTTGGAACACAGAGTCTTCGCCGCAGTGGCGCCGTCGTCAACCCCCTGCCCGACCTGGAGGGAGCCCTTGCCAATGCCCCCACCAAGTAGCACAGGTCTCCGACCTGTAGCCCTTCCCGCCGCAAAGCACACAACGACACGCAAAGGTCATGCCCGACCTCCTCTCTGCGTCGCCGCGCCTCTGCCCCTCTGCGTTGTGGCCCTTCTCTGCCTCGCCGCCCCCACCTGGTCCCAACCTTCTGGCCCACCACGCCCACCTGGCGGCGTCTACAACCCGTACCAGCCGCTGCTCCGCCAAGGTCCCCTGCCCGACGCCGTGCAACAAGCCCTGCAAGGCATCCTGCTCTTCCCCGGCCAGGAAGCCGCCGCCATCCCCGGCGCCGTCCACCTGAAGCCGCCGGTCGCCCTGTCACCCCTTCTCCCCGTCACCCCCGCCGGTGTTGCCCCGTCGCCCGTTCTCCCCGCCACCCCTGCCGCCGTTGACCAGCGCTCGGTCCTGTACCTGACGCGCCTGCAAGCCGGCGACCACGCGCCGGAGGTGAGAGAGTGGCTCAGAGGACTGCCGATGGCCCAAGTCATCTCGCTCCTGGAGAAGACGCCGTGGCGGAAGGACGACCACGCCGTCTGCGACGCGCTCGTTCAGACGCTGCTGACGACGCACCATCTGAACCCCGCGAAGGCGGACGATCTGTCGCCGCTGTGCGCGCTGCGGGTGGCGCAGTCTTTGGGCGCCCAAGGGGACAGACGCTGCGAGCCGGTCTTCGAGCGTCTGCTGGACCAACAACGGGACAACGAAGCCCTCGCCGTGCCCGCGGTCCTGGCCTTTGCGGAGTACTACCGGTTCGTCGGCGACTACGCCAAGTCGGCGGAGACGTTCCTGCGCGCTGAGGACTACACGGACGAGAAGCCCACAGTGGCGAACTGCACTGTAGAGGCGGCAAGGGCGTACATGCAAGCCGGGAACGACGCGGAGGCGGAACGGCTGTATGCTGAGGTCCCCAAGTACGGCTATGGGTGGGCGACAGGAGCAGCCGTGCTGGACTGGGCGGGTCTGCTGACCCGGAAGGGACAGCACGAAGAGGCGCGCGAAGTGCTGCGGCGTCCAGTGACGGGACGCTACTCGGACCAGATACGGGTCGCCCTACTGCAGTACTTGGGGTACTCATTTTACCTCGCGGGCGACTTCGGCGCGGCACAGGCCTACTCGCGCCAGGCAATCGCGCAGTATGTGTCCCTCTCCGATCCACTCAAAGGCGAGGGTCTGGACACCGCGAGGAACGCTGCCGAGGCATGCCTTAGATGGGTCTCCCTATGGCAGCGAAGCCCGCTCAGGGTTGTGCCAGACTGTCTGCACTTGGCTGCCGAGGTCGGCGACGACATGTCGAGCGGTGTGTTCGTTGTCGAAACCCACCGGTCACTCCCCCTCCGCTTCGAGTCCGACTGCCCCGGGGTACGCGCAGAGGTTGAGGGTGTGGTCAACCACCCGTTCTGCACACGGCATCACGTTCGCGTCAACGCGCACATCCAGCCAGGACGGGCAACGGCCACGGTAGTGATCACGACGCCGGAGCACGCCCCGGGCCGCGCAACGCTACGGGTGAGTATGGAGGGCGAGCGCCGGATCAGGTGGAACCCCGGTCGTGTCTTCTTCGGCTTCATTCGCCCCGGGGAACGGGCCGAGGTTGTGGTGCGTGCGACAGGTCCAGCCGGTCTCCAACTCACCCGGATCACTTGCGAGGCGCCATGGCTGGAAGCATCCGCAAGCGTCTCGGAGTCCACCGACACCAGAGCAGAATGGGTGATCCGCGTTTGCGCCCGCAAAGATTCACTCCCGGCTGGAGCATGCGCGAACGGGGTTGTCCGGGTTCGCACCGACCTGCCCGGCGAGGAGGTGATGGTGTTGCCATGCTACGCGCACGTCCTGCGCGAACGCCCTGACTGAATGAGTGAGCGTGCTTGCGTCGGCCAGCGCAGCATGGATGAGTATCTGCGCAGACCGACGTTGTCAGTACCCGACTGCGAGGTGCCAGAATGAAAGTTCATGTGATGCTGATCGTCGCTACGTTCGTCTTTGCCTTCTTGGGGGGCGCACCCAAATCCGGGAGTTGCATGCAGAGGCTAACCGATGAGGAGTTGGCGCGGGTCGTTGGTGGAACTGGGGTGGCCGGTCCCTGCCGGGATGTTAACACCAATGCCAACCGACCAGTCTCGTGCGAGAGCCACCCATGTACGGCCGGCTGTCCCGACAAGACTGCCGGCAACGACTGCGAGGTGAACTGCGCGGTCTATGACTGCTTCGCGCGCACGCGCGTAGCCTACAACACGTGCGCAGACCCAGGGAATGCCGGCAGTTGCACCCAGGTGCGCAAGGAGTGCGCGCGGTGGTGGGGCTTCAACCCCCTCGCTAACTGCAACATCGGGCAGTGTGACTTCACTGACCCCACTGTGGACCACGAGATCGTCTGCAGCGAATACGATACCAACGGCTGCAACCCCTGAGGCACTTGGCGGTCTGCGCCCCGTCTACACGTGGAAGGGCGGGCGGAGTCCGTAGGGCCCGCTGAGGCAGGCCGCTGGCGCTATGGGCGATTCGTTTTCCTGCTTGGCCCCTGCCAGTGTCGGCCTGCTGGCGGGCAGGCAAGCTGCATTGCGTTGGCTATTGCTCGGCCGGAACCCTCTGAACGGGAGGGGCCGGCCGCAGCGCAGTGTTGGGAGGGAGAGCATGGTGAGAACTTGGCGCGGAGTGATCGTGCTGCTGGCTCTGGTTACCTCATCCGTCTGCCTCCGGGGCGGGCCACAGGAAGGCGGCGACAAAGACATAGTGAAGACGCTCCTGATGGGCATTGAGCACAGGAGCGATCATGTTGATTCTGGACGGGGGTGCAGGATGCGTGAGGTGCACGCAGTGGGCAAGGACGGCGAGCTGTCGCACCGACTGGAGCTGCGCCGCTGGGCTTTCAGGGGCTCGCTCTATCGTGACGACACCTGGCCCATCACCCCCTGGAAAGGAGGCGGTCGGGAGATCACCTACCGCGTAACCGGTTTCGATGGTGAGCAATACTACGAGTTCGAGCAGTACGGGCAGTCGAATGCACGGCAGGCTACGATCAGTCTCAGCCCCGAGGGCCTGGCCGTTGGGGGCATCGGGCGCAACTACGTGACAGGCGCGCACTGGCTGAAGCAGTTGTCCTTGGGCGAGCTGCGACTGGTGGGCCGCGAGCGCCTTCGCGGGCACGAGTGCTACCGGGTCGTGCAGACCTTTCCGGGCGACGGACCCGACCAGGCCGCCACGGTCGACTGGTGGATTGCGCCGGAGATCGACTTCACCGTCGTCAAGTGGGTTCTCCGCAAGCCTTTCGCAAGTGGAGAGCGACGAGGCATCGCAAGCCACGCCATCGAGGCGCTCCGCGTGGATCAGGTTGGCGGCCTGTGGCTGGACACGCTGGTCCGCCAGGACAGGCTGCTCATCGACGAGAACGGTGGGCAGCAGAGGATCAAGCTGCTGTTGGACGAGACGCGCGACGTGGAGTTGGGCATCGAGCCTGCCAGTTCTTGGTTCCTATATGACTTTCCCTTGGGAACGCGTGTCTCTAACGAGATCAAGGGCGGCGAGGATGCGGTCGGCGGCTCCACTCAGCGTGCGGAGGCACGTCTCAAGATCGAGTCAATGGAGGAGACTGAGAGGGCGGTCAGCGCTACGACTGCCACTGCGGTCCCGGGCCCTGACTGACGGCCTGGACCTGCCCACACTGGCCCCATCCGCGGAACGGCAGGGGGAACCCACCGGTTCTCTCGCGTGCGACCAAGAGGTGACTACACAGATGATCCATGACCGACCGTCGGAGTGGGGTTCGCCAGCACTCCCGCTGCGATTCCCAGGCACCCAGATCGAGAACCCACGGGGCGGCTTTCGCAGACTACCAGTCGCCGTTCATCCAGAGACGCACGCCGGTCTGCGTAGCGCCCTTGTCACGTGCCGCAGGTGGACTTTGGTCGTGCTCTGCATTGCTGCGGCGGGGGCAGCCGCGGGCACAGCATCCCAGTCCGCAGCACCTCGGCATGGGGGGACGGAGGGGACGCGCCCCCAAAACTGCGGTCTCTCCTCCTTGCGTGCGCTGCACGCAATATCGGGTGGGACCGCCCTATCGGCCGACTGGACGCGCGTGGGCCGCGCCTTCAGCCGCACTGTCCTCACCCTCACGGACCTCCGGGAAGCCGGTCTATTGGTCGGTCTATCTCTGGAAGGGTGGCGACTTACTACAGAGGAGTTGGTGGGCCTCCACACGCCCGCCATCGTCCACTTCCAAAACGCGCATTACTCTGTTCTCGTCGACGGTGACCAGGACTGGGTCCGGTGGCTGGACGGTGGGGTCGAAATGCGCGTGAGTTCCGCCATGGAGTTCTCCGAACTGTTCTCCGGCTACTGCCTATTGCCTGACACGGCAACCACCTCCGCCGGACACCCCTCGCTATGGTTCTCCAACGTGCATGGACAGGCCGGCGCGGTTAGGGGAAGCACGGTGTGCCAGACGTTTGGCTGTGAGAACCGAGGCGCGAAGACCATTCACATTCGGGCTGAGCCATGCTCTTCCGGGTTGAGGGTAGCGGTTGTGCCCGGCCCAACCCTCCGTGCTGGCGGCAAGGCCGCTGTCCGACTTGAAGGTGAGGTGCGTGGTGCTTCGGGCATTCATGTCGCCAAGGTCATGACTGACGATCCGGCCACGCCGGTCCGCTACCTCACCATTGCTTACCAGCGGAGCGTGGCGGTCTCCGCGTTGCCGAGAAAGCTGTCCGGCACTTGTCAACGTGGCGCCTCGAGGCAATGGACGATTTGGGTGCGTGGATCACACGACCTGCACCTGCCCCATGTCGCCAGCGGCAACCCGGCACTGTCCGTCTCGGTGCGCACACCATCGCAGGACGAGGCACCACCGGAGGTCCGCTACGCCATCGATGTGGCGACGCTACCTGTGCCTCCCGGACTTCACCGAGGCGACCTCCTGGTCAAGACCAGCGACCCGGCGACGCCGCTCTTGCGTATCCCTTCCGACACTGCCGTCCGTGGATTTGTGAGGGCCGTGCCTCGGCAAGCCTTCTTCGGATTCGTGAGACCCGGTGAGTTGGCGCGGCTCAGGATCGTGGTGGCGGCGCCGGGCATCGCGGACTTCACTGTCACCGGGGTTCGGGCGGAAGGGACTGGGATCCGCGTGGCGGAACCGGAGCATCGGCCAGACGGCAGCTTTGTCTGCGTTGTGGAACTGCTCCCGAACCTGACACCGGGTACGCCTGTCGATGGGGCGATTACGGTAGCCACAAACGTCGATGGCGAGGAGGCGGTCGTCGTGCCCGTGGCTGGGTACGTTGCGGACTGAGTGCGTATGGCAGGAGAACCCGGCAGATCGGCAGCATGGATAAGGACCCGCCATACCAAGGCGGCGGCTTGGGTTGTGGCAGCAATATGTGCAGCACCCACGGGGCCGATGCCGAAGCCGGATGTCCCAGAAAGCCGCGCGCTGTACACCCTCGACACCGCCACCTTCCTCTCCGGCTGCGGGTGAGGGATGGGCGGCCAGGCAGGTGGTCTGGCGAGGCGGGCGGCGCTCATTGAGGAGCTGCGGCAAGGGCGAGAGGGGGCCATCCTGTTGGACTTGGGCAACCTGGCCGATGTGGGCGCGAAGCACGAGCCAGTGCTGGACGCGGCGGCGCTGCTGAAGTACGACGGAGTGTCGCTCAGCGAGGCCGACGTACTGCTTACGCCAGCGGTATCGGAGAGGGCACGCGCCAAGGGTGTGCCCGTCGTCCCGCAGCTCGCGCTCGCGCCGACCAAGCCGACGAGGGAGCTTGTCGTCGTGCGCGGCGGGAGCCGCATTGCGCTCGCCGCACTGCCCCGCGCGGTCGCGGACGAGCCAGCAGCGAAGCTGGCCGGTGCGCTCCGCTCTCTGCGGCGGCAGGCGGAGGTGGTGGTTCTCCTCAGCTACGCCGGCCTCGAAGCCGACAAGCGGTTGGCGCGTGCCCCGGAGACCGGCGGGCTGATCGACGTGATCCTGGAAGCTGACGAGATCCGCTTCGAGTCGCAGCCGCTCACGGTGGGCACGACCGGCATCTTCACGGCGGCGCGCGGAGGTAAGTGCGTCGGAGAGATGTCCGTGGAGTTCGCCAACGGGAAGCCCACGTTCCGGCAAGCAGTGCACCAAGTGGAGCCATCGCTCACGTCTCACCCGGGAGTCTACGAACGCATGTCGGCATTCCTCGCTGCGCAGCCGGAGCACAAGTCGGTCGCCGGCGAGCCGCTGCCGCTCGGCCTGTGGGGGTACGCGCCCGCGAGCTTCTGCGCGGAGTGCCACCTGTCGCAGACGGCCGCATGGCGGAAGCAGGCTCACACACGTAGTATGCAGACGCTCCAGCGCGAAGGCCGGCTGCTGCCCGAATGCCTGGCCTGCCACTCCGAGTACTTCCGCATGACCAACCAGTTCGCCCTGCTTCCCACCGGCGAGGACGGCGTTCAGTGCGCCACCTGCCATGGCGACGGGCTGCTACACTCGGTGTCGAGCCGGAAGCAGCAAGTCTTCCGCAAGGTACCCGAAGACCTCTGCCGCACCTGCCACAACCAGGAGCGAGACCCTGACTTCGACTACGCGAAGGCGCGGGAGCGGATAAGGCACTGGTAGACGGCTGAGTGCAGCGGCCTCTCGGCGAGACCCGCTGACACTGGTGGCACAGGTTTCCGAACCTGTGACCCTTCTGCATCGGCACGACTGACAGGTTAGCAAACCTGTCCCACGTGATCTGAGGAGGACAAAGGTGAGACGAGCAACCTCGCACGTACGGCAGAGACGCCGGCACTCGATCGCCGGCAAGCCAGCGACCGTTGGATGGGTGGCAGCGGCAGTCGCAGCCGCCGTGCTGGTCGAACCGGGGCTCGCCGAGCCCGTCACCGCGCAACTCCGTCAAGTCTACGCCGCCGCCCGGAAGCAGGCAGACCAACAGGTGAAGGCCGGGCAGTTTGAGCAAGCGGTGGCCACGGCGGAGGGGTTCCTGAAGCAGTACCCCGACAGTGGGATGAGCGCGCGGGGGATGGCGGTGCTGGTGGAGGGGGTGCTGGCGCGCAACCTGACCGACCCGGCGAAGCGGCATGCGGTGTACCAGCGGGCGTACAGCGAGTTCGAGGCGGCGACGGACTACTACTGCCTGGGGGCGGTCGGGCTGATCCGGGAGTACGTCTGGGGGCAGGGCGGGGTGGCGCGCGACGCGAAGAAGGCAGCGGACCTGGCGCAGGAGGTCCTCGACAAGTTGGGCGACCGGCTGCCACGCGACTACTATCTGGGCTACAACCTGTACATGCAGCGCCTCATTGCGCTGCGGTACGCCGAGGGCGGCGAGGCGGCGCTGGCGTTCGCGAAGGAAGCCGCGCTGGCGTGCCCGTCGATGCTGAGCAACAAGGACTTCCTGCGGGCAATCTGCGATGCGGCGAAGACGGCGAAGGACGCGAAGCTGACGGTCAGCGCGGCCAAGCTGTTCTACGTCCTGTGCGACTTCAAGGAAGACGACCTCGCCAAAGCCACCGAGTCGGTGGCGGCGGCGCTGACTGCCAGCCAGGGGCCGGGGGCGGCGCTGCAGTTCGCCAAGTCGCAAGAGGACCCCGACACGGCCTCACCACTCAAAGACGTGCCGCTGCTGGAGTTGAGCGACCCCGAGAAGCTGCTGGCCGCCGCCGGCGAGGGCAACCGCAACGCACGGGTCAACGTGTTCCTGGCGACCGGTCAGACAGCGGAGGCGCTGGCCGAAGCGACCGAGCAGATGCGCCAGTCGGCCGGCGCCGCCCCGCAGTACCTGGCCGACGCCTTGCGCAACCTGGCCCGCTGCTTCAAGGCCCACGACCTGAACCTGCTCCGGGCGAACCGATTCCTGGAGTACCACCGGACGGGCGAGGGTGAGAACCCGCTGCCAGTGCTGGAGGCGGAGTTGGCCCAGCCCCCGGCCCGGTGAGTTGTGTCTCTCTCGTGGCGCGGGCTTGCGGCTTGCAGAGCTGTCGTCACCGCCGGGCCTTGCTGGGGGGGGCGCGCCAAGCACCTTTCGACTGTTCTGCCGGCACGGGCCATTTGTGGCGGGTGCTGAAACGTGTTACGATTACAGGTGCTTTTCATCATTAGGTGAGCACCCCGCTCCAGTGTGAACGCGGCGCAGGGCTGCAGTTGCGGGGCTCGCGCGACAGGATACCGTTCGATCGTCGATTCCCAGCAGGTCTCCGCCAGAGATAGACACGATTTTGGGTGCCGGGATATCAGCCGCAGCACACAACAGGCTGTCGGCGGGCACTGCAAGGCGCTCCGGGATAAGCCCGGCCAGCGGTCGGGATCTCCAACCGAGAGGGACTTTGGATTTGGGGCAGAGCATTGTGGCGGCGTGGGCACAGGGGGCCGGGGGAACCGGGCGGCCGGGCGACGGAGTGGTACTGCAGCGCGAGGGCTCTTTGGAGCTGTACAGTGACGAATGAAAACTGAAATCGTTGTGAATGTCACTTCCCGCGAGACCCGGGTGGCAATCTTGGAAGACGGCCAACTCGCGGAGTTGAAGATCGAGCGGGGCTCGGAGATCACCGGGAATGTGTACATGGGAAAGGTCGAGCGGGTCGTCCCCGGGCTTGACGCCGCGTTTGTCGACATCGGAGTGGACCGCAACGCGTTCCTGTATGTAGCCGATGCGGTAGACGAGGAACTCGCAGAGAAGGTGTGGCAGAACAACCGGAACGGCAAGCCGGAGCCGCCGGCCCCCCAACCTCGGGGCAGAAGAAGGGGTCGCCGGGGTCAACCGGCCGCCAAAGCCGAGCCGGAGGTGCCCACGCTTCCCCCAATCGGCAAAGTGCTGAAAGGCGGGCAGCAAGTATTGGTGCAGGTCTCCAAAGGGCCCATCGGCACCAAGGGCGCCCGGGTGACTACCCACCTCTCGCTTCCCGGCAAGTACAGCGTCCTGATGCCCCAGGGGAGCACCAAGCTCGGCATCTCCAAGAAGATCGAGAGCGAGAAAGAGCGCCTGCGCCTGCGCAAGATCGTGGAGAAGCTGAAGCCCAAAGAGATGGGGTTGATCATCCGCACGCAGGCAGAAGGCATGACCCAGCGCGACCTCACGCGCGATATTCGCTACCTCGAGCGCACCTGGCACAAGCTCCGGCGGACCGCCGAGAAGGTGACACCGCCGGCCCTGGTGCACGAGGAGCCCGGACTATCCCACGAGATTCTGCGGGATGTGTTCTCCGAGGACGTGGAGTCGTTCATCATCGACGACAAGCGCACGTACGACCAAGTCGTCGAGTTCCTGGCGATCATGGCCCCGAAGCTGCGCAAGCGCGTGCAGCTCTTCGAGGGTGACGAGGCGATCTTCGAGAAGTACGGAATTGAGGGCCAGTACCAGAACGCCCTCAAGCGCGAAGTGCCGCTGAAGAGCGGCGGCGCCATCGTCATCGACCCCACGGAAGCGCTGACGGCAATCGACGTGAACTCGGGCAAGTCCACGGCCGGCGGCTCGCTGGACGACATGGTGCTCCAGACCAATCTGCAAGCCGCCGACGAGATCTGCCGCCAGCTTCGGCTCAGGGACATCGGCGGCATCATCGTCATCGACTTCATCGACATGGAGGTTGCCTCCCACAAGCGCCAGGTCACGGAAGCCCTGAAGGGCAACCTCAAGCAGGACCGCATGAAGACCCGGGTCGTCCACCTCACCCCGCTGGGGCTGATCGAGATGACCAGGAAGCGAACCGGGGAGAATCTCCAGAGCAAAGTGTACGTGGACTGCCCCACCTGCGACGGGCGGGGGCGGGTGCTGGGACCGGACAGCGTTTGCATCAACGTCGAAGCCGAGCTACAGCGGCTGGCCAAGACGAGCAAGTTCAAGGCGCTCCGGGTCATCGCCCATCCCTCAGTGGCGCTCACGCTACTCGGGCACGAGGGGCAGATGGGCGAGCAGTTGGAGGAGGAGCTGGGCAAGCAGTTGTTCGTCCACTGCGCCAACCGGGTCCACCCGGAGACCTACCGCATCGAGGAGGGGGCCGTCAAGCAGTTCAGCCGCGACTACGACTTCCTGCAGCCCAAGAAGCGGATGATCGTTCGCCCCCACCAGTTGCTGCACACGGCCATCGGCGGCTGGGCAGCCGTCGTGAGTGGCTCGCCCATCTACCTTCCTGAGGACATCGACGAAAAGGCGAAGCACGGTCTCGAAGTGCGGCTGACGCGGCGCCGCCGCTCCTCCGCCACGGCCGTCGTCGAGGGGCCCGCGCCAGCACCCAAGGAAACAGACGACGACGATCTCGGGGGCGCGCGCGGCGACCTGTAGAGGCTCGGAGCGGCGGGTGTCGGCCAGCTACCTGCTGACCGTCTCGATCCGGAGATCGAACGTGAGGGAGTTTTCCCCCTCCGGACGCGAGAGCTGGGCCGAGAGTAGCCCGACGGCGAAGGCGGGCTCGAACTGCTCGTCTGCAAGCCGCCCGAGCCCGGGGTGGACCGGCGCGTGGAACCTGACCTTGCAATCGCGTGGGCGGGAAATCGTCACGCGCACGCCGCGACGAGGCCGCTCGAGGACGAGCGACTGCTCGATGTTGCGAGTCAGCCATTCCGGTCGCGCCAAGGGCACCGGCTGCGGAGTGCCACCGTCAGAGCCGATCCGAGTGTCGTGGATAAGCAGCAGCGGCAGTTGGCAGAACGCCGACTTGACGCCCTGCAAGTGTGTGCGGAACTCGATCCGGCAACTGCCCGCGTCGAGGGGCCGAACCTCAAGCACGACCTCCCCGTGCCCAAAGACGAGCAGTAACTGCAGGCTGGTGTCGGAGACCTCCACGGCGGCGTGCCGCGGCAGGCGGTAGGCGGTCGCTATCTGGGTGGGGTCCTGGGGCTCGAGTCGAGCGTAGCTGCGGACCTCGCCGAATGAGCAGCCCACATCGTGGTAGTCCGTGGAGAGCATAACATTGGCCAGCGGCAGCACGGAGGTGCGTCCCTGGCTGCCGCCGCCGACAAGGGCGCCCCAGCACTCATGCCACAGAGAGAGTCGAGACTGGCGTTCGAGCGCTGCCCAGTGCGGGAGGAGTAGCGCCGCGTCACCGGTCTCCCCGCAGGCGGCTGCAAACCACGGCCCGTTGCGGACCGTTGCAGAAGCCCCGAGCGTGGTCGCGGCTGCGGGTGCCAGGGCCGCGGGCTCGGCCGTCTCAGCGAAGTAGCGGTACGCGTCAACCAGGAAACAAGGCTCGATGAAAGCCTCCCAGGTAGAGGCGAAGGCGAAGCGCGGGTCCGGGGCGCGGAGGTCGTCCAGCAGGGCGCACGTCGAGGTGATCAGCCGGCGGCCTTCCCGCGAGCGAGACAAACCCGGGACGCCGCTGAGCACCGCTTCCGGAGCGAACGCGGACCGGCCGTCGAGGCAGTCCAACGGCGGTCCATCCGGGTACGCCGCGGCAACGGCGAAGCCAGCGGCCCGCTCGAGCGCGAGGTCCAGGCCCGCGTCCGGGCAATGGGTGGCGAACAGACCGAGCGCTCCCAGGTGCAGAAGGTGGTAGGTGGGTGAGGGGCCGTGGCCCGAAACCGGTTCTTCCCAGTAGCCCTCCGGATGCTGCGTCCTGTTGAGCTGCCTCATCTGGAACTTGCCGGCCTCGCTCCACTCCGGCCGAGCCAGCACCTGCCCCACCCGGTAGAGCGCCAGACACTTCCACGCTTCGTTGCTGGGTGAAGTGAAGGAAAAGGGCCGCCGGCTGGCGTGCTTGGCGTAGCGCTCCAGAGCACCCTCCCACTGCGCCCGCTGCTCCGAGGAGACGCCGTCGCCCAGCAGCAGCAGCGTTTCGGCCAGGTAGTAGGCGGGCCACTCTGCCAGGCAGTACCCGCCGGACGGCGCGTGGGGCCACTCGCCGAACTCGTTCTGCTCCTTCACGTAGAAGTCGGCACCCGCCAGAGCCGCCTGCAGGAGATGCTCCGCGCCCTGGTGCGGATTGTGGGGGGACTCGGTGCAGTAGAGATACGCCAGCGGGTAGATGGCGTTGTTGTAGCGTTCGTCCCAGTTCTCCGGGTGGAAGCAGCCCGTCGTCGGGTCGAAGTGCTCGATCAGGAACGGTACCGCCTCGGCGGCACGCCTCAGGAACCAGTCGCGGGTCTCGGAACTCATGGGGCCTCTGCCCTCGGGGTGCGGAGTTGACAGGTCACAATTCGTGACAGTAGAAGTATCCCTGCTCGATTGAGTACGCGATCACGGGCAGCTCCAGCTCGGGATCGATGGCCTGCGTGAGCCCGCGGTCGTTGGTCACCACGTAGTATCCCTCGTCGCGGGCAACTCGGGTGATCTGGTCGTCGGCGGAGGTGCCGGCGGCGACCAGGCAGATCTCTCCCCGCTCCACCAGCTCGGTCAGCTTCGCCGGCTCATCGATCTGGTACGGAAGCGAGGCATCTGCCTGGATCAGGATCGGGAAGAAACGCCGCTCGCGCAACTCGTCTCGAGCGGCCAGCAGGTTCTGCAGCTTGGCCTTGCCGGTGCGGTCGCGCTCGTAGTGGCACACGTTGGAGCCATCCACCACTACGCCCTGTGTGGGCTTGGTGAGCACGTGCGCACAGTACTCGCTTTCCCGGGCCAGGGCCTCCCGCAGCAGCTTGAAGGCCTCGCGATCGGTCTGGCCCAGACCGCGGAGGGAGTGCGCCCACTCGCGCACCAAGCTGACGTTGTTGAGGTGAACGGCCTTGACCACTTCCTGCAACGGGATCGAGAATCGCCGCGGGCCGTCCTGCCATACCAGCCCGGGAACGCGCGAGGCCGCCTTGACTCGAGCCGGCTGACGAGGCACCGACGGGGGCGGAACCACTACCTGCACTTCCGACCGAGGGGCGGACTCGGGAGGTTGGGGATGCTCCCGGCGGAGCCTGCGCACCTCCCGCTCGAGGCGCTCGTTCTCCTGCTCCAACCGCTCCAGCTTGCGCTCGCAACGGGCCAACTGACGAGCTGCCTGATGGTTCTCGTCCTGCAGTTTGCTGAGTTGGGTGCGCGCCGCCCGACATTCCCGCTGCCACTTCTCGACCTCGCTCTGCGCCTGGTCGCGGACACTTCGGTAGCGGGTCACGTCCCTGCTTAGTGCCGCGTTCCGTGTGCGCAGTTCCTCCCGCTCCTTCAGCAGAGCGGCGTCGGCTTTGGTCGGGCCTGGCAGTGGCTTCGGTTCCGGGGGCGTTCCCGACTGCGCCGGTTCCTCGCTCCCGACGGCCTTCCTCGGCCCGGGTTGCGCCCAGTCTACGCCCTTCTGCCGCAGCAGTCGCGCGGCGGTCTTGCGCGGATCGCCCGCCAGCGACAACCAAACGGCCCCGCCTCCCCACTCCTCGACAAACCCCGGCAACTGCGTGCGCAGAGAACCGACGGAAACGCCGGCAATCCGGGCGCACAGCTCGGCGGCGTGCTCACGCCAAGTTGCCAGCAGGTCGTTCCGGAGCGACTCCTCGCTCTCGATCTCCTCCGCCAAACGCTGTCGGACGAGCGGATTGGCAAGGGCGCCGCCCCCCACTTTGAACCCCCGGAAGAGACGGGAGGTGGTCTCCTTGCTTCGCTTGAGCACATCCAGCAGCGCCCGGCGGTCAACGCCTTCGAGGAGTGCCTGGATCGCTGACTGGGGTGGCTTCAGCTCGGTGTCCTCGGAGCCGAACAACTCGTCTTCGAGTTCGTCCATGACGCGGCGGAGAGACAAATCAACTCACCTCGCAGTGTAGTTCGCTCCGGGCCGAATGCAGACCAAACACGTTCCGGAAAAGCTGCACCCACTCGGGAGCCCCGTAGTGCCGAGCCTCGTGCTCGTCACCGGCGTTCCGGGCGACAGCCACAGGACCCTACGCTACCCATTTATTGTTAGCCCGGCGGCAACCGCTGCGCAGTGCGCCCCGCAGCTCTCGTTTGTAGCGTTTGGTCCCGGAGAGAGCTCATTGTAACGTGTCCCGCAACGGCCTGCACCACCTCCAGCTTGGCACCGAGGCTCGGCTCAGGAGCGCGCCAGCGGGGAGCGGACGTCGCCGGCGGCATCGAATGCAAGTGAGCCCAAGTCGCCGGTCGGCTCCAGGTCCGGGCGCGCTTCCACCGCCTCGGCAAAGGCCTCGCTGACTGCAACCTCGCTCACCTGCTTCGTGTTCTTGATCCACACCACCTTCGCGGCTGGAGGGTCGGGCAGCCCGATGGTGGCCAGCGCGGCGTCCAGGCACTCCCGATCAGTGGCCAAATGCAGCGGCGTCGCCACCGAATCGGGGTAGCCGCTGGTGAGGGCATTGAGGTAGGTCCCGGCTACGTCTGTCCTATCGACAACCCGCTGGTGGCAGAAATCCGCCCACCCGACGCCGGAAGCGTTCCCATGGCTCTCCGGGGTGAGGTCGCGGATGTAGATCCGCGTTATGCGGCCCTCGATGGGCTTCCCCCTCCCGACGAGGTTGCTGTCCATCCCGGACCCGCTGATGTTCTTGCCAACTTCGTCGATAACGAGCAGGTCGATCTCGTCAAACGGCAGGCGGGGCATCAATCCAGCGGCCCGCAGGAGGAGCCGCTCTTCTTGCTCGATCAGCTCCTCGGGACGCACAGCAACGAGGTCCGCCGTCTGGTCGTAGGCGTTTTCGAGAACCGCCAATCCGCAGAGAATTGGGCACGTCCGGAGCACTTCGCGGGCGGTGGCGTAGACCAGCGGGGTGAACCCGTGGGTGATGATCGCCCGGTGGTACAGGGAGGCGCCCCGGTGGTTCCCAAGGCCGATCATCATCATCTTCATCAAGCCGCTCTGGACCGGCCCCCCGTAGCACGGGTGGGGCTTCACCCGGTTGACCACGACAACGTGGTCGGCTTCCGCGGCGTAGGTGTTGAGCATCACCGGGGTGTCGTAGTCCTGCAGCCGCCCAACTTCCACCGCCTCCATTGTGGCGCGGATCGGAGCGCCGACAGCGGCCTCCGTGATCCCGTAGTCCCGCAGCACCTCCTCCTGCCCTTCGGCCGTCGCCCCTCCGTGACTGCCCATGCAGGGGAAGAGAAAGGGCTCCAAACCCAGCCCTCGCAATGCCTCCACCACGTGCCCGAGAATTCGGTCGATGTTCTTGATGCCGCGACTGCCCGCGGTGATGGCGACCGACTGCCCCGAACGGACGCGGCCCGCTAAGTCCAGCTCGGCGAGTCGATCGCGAACCGCTCCCGCAAGGTCTGTGCAAACAGGGGCGTCGAACAGTTGCCGGACGCGCAGGAACTTCGGATACGGCTGATTCACAGGATTCCCCCACGGTGCTTGATTGGCGACGATTGTACCCGACGGCGGCCGCTGCCCGGTAGTCGTCGGGCGCTATGCCGTCGAGCGGGGCAGCCTGGCCGCTCGCCCCTCGGCGTGTTCTGCCCCGGAGGAGGGGCGTGCGCGGGCAGGCTGCCCCGCTTGACGTGGTCTTCACTGGAGCCTGATCAAGACCCCTTGCCCTGCCACCAGCCAGAAGGCGTTTGGCTCCGGCATTTCCAGCTCTGTGCCTTCTTCAGCGGAGACGATCCTCCCCGTCTTAACCGGGCTCGCCAGGTGGAGAGTGAGCTTGGCGGACCGTTCCAGGCTGAGGTTGACGGGCAGGACATACCGAGTGCCCTCTTCGGAGGCGAACTCGCCCACCATCACCGGCACGTCGGTGTCGACAGCCTGGACCAGTTGGCCGGGCCGTTCTGGGAGCGAACCAAATGGCGTTGAGGAGGTGAAGTAGACGCCGGTCGAGGTCAGGCGGTTCATGATCGGCCCGAGGGTCTTGAGTTGCCGGTTGACCATTTGGAGGTACTGCCAGGTGACCGTCTTGTTGCCGTGCCTATCGAGGGGCGCGTAGCCGTAGCCGTGGGAGTTGTAGGTGTACCAACTCACTCCGCGGCCGCCTGCCGCCAGCGTGGTGTACGCCTGGAACTGGAGGTTGGCCGGCGAAGGAATGGTCGTCTGCGGCCGGATCTGGTTGGCGGACACGATGTTCCAGAACGGCAGCCCGTGCTTCAGCGCGACGCGTCGCACGGTCAGCAGGTCCCTGAAGTAGCGCGCGGCTCGGGCGCCGTCCGTCAAGTCCATCGAGTACTGCGTCATGTAGTCGTCGTATACTCGCGAAGGGTAGGAATACACCGAAGCTATTGCACAAGTTCGACGCCTCTGCGTGCACAGCAGTGTGTTGGGTGCTCACCACACGCCCACGGGTGAAGTTCTGCGAACTTCCACTTCGGTGTATTCCTAACCTTCG
>Ga0210033_1000744_pt1 | contig 30905 bp, 26 predicted proteins | sample CryGeymeta201501_FD_185465 | JGI IMG/M metagenome (GOLD analysis project Ga0210033, IMG submission 185465) | Groundwater microbial communities from Crystal Geyser aquifers in Utah, USA - Crystal Geyser metaG 2015-01 (SPAdes) (version 2) | ecosystem: Environmental > Aquatic > Deep subsurface >... | reverse complement strand
AATTGCTCAATATCGAAGCCAGCGTGTTGCCGGGCAAAGGCAAGCTGATCCACACCGGTCAGTTGGGCGATGTGATGAAAGAGTCGATCCAGGCGGCGTTGTCGGTGGTGCGCGCGCGCGCGGCGCTATTCGGCATCGACAATGATTTCAGCCAGAAGTCGGACATCCATATTCATGTGCCCGAAGGCGCTACGCCGAAAGATGGACCGAGCGCAGGCATTGCCATGTGCACCGCCCTGGTCTCGGCGTTGACGCGGATTCCGGTGCGGGCGGACGTTGCGATGACCGGCGAAATTACGCTGCGCGGGCGGGTGTTGCCGATCGGCGGACTCAAAGAAAAATTGCTCGCCGCCCATCGCGGTGGCGTGCACACGGTGATCATTCCGGAGGAAAACGCCAAGGATTTGGTCGAGATTCCAGAAAACATCACCAGCGTGCTGACCATCAAACCGGTGAAATGGATCGACCAAGTGCTCGATATCGCGCTGGTACAGGCGTTGCGGCCGCGGCTGGCGCTAGCCGATGGTGCCGTCGTTTCGGCACCGCCAGCCACCCTGGAAACCGATGCCATTGGCGATTCCAGTGTGACGCGCCCGCATTGACAAGCGCTCGCAAACGTGGTGCTGGTCGGCGAATGTGCGCGCCTTTGTTGCGTGCCCATTTTCCCACTGGTATAAAGGCCGCCCTACTGCAAACGCCGCCAACCCAAGCCAAACGGCGCTATCGGTAGCAGGATCTGAAAGCGGGTAGCAGAACACTACGGCGCGGCGATCCCATCATTCCGATTACCCACATGATTTCGAGGGAGTACCAAATGAACAAGTCTGAACTCACCAGTGCGATTGCTGATAACGCGGAGCTGAGCAAGGCCGATGCGGGTCGTGCGCTCGAAGGTCTGATCAAGGCAGTAAAGAAGGCATTGAAGTCGGGTGATACCGTCGCCATCGTTGGCTTCGGAACGTTCTCGGTTCGCAAGCGCGCCGCCCGTACCGGTCGCAACCCGCAGACCGGCGCTACGCTCAAGATCAAGGCTTCGAAGAATCCAGCGTTCAAAGCTGGTAAAGCACTCAAAGACGCTGTAAACTGACGCGCTTTGCTGGGGTGCTTAGCTCAGCGGTAGAGCGTCGCCCTTACAAGGCGAGGGTCGGGGGTTCGAAACCCTCAGCACCCACCAGGATTCGCTGGCGCATTGCCCACCGGCACCGCATCCCGGCAAACTGTTGAAGTCTGACAGCTTCGATTATTCGGATTCATGGAGTGGTAGTTCAGCTGGTTAGAATATCGGCCTGTCACGCCGAGGGTCGCGGGTTCGAGTCCCGTCCACTCCGCCATCTGACGCGAGGGCGCCCACCAGGCGCCCTCGTTTTTTTACGGCCCCGCCGAACTGGTTCGGCACTAAAAAATTGAACCTCAGCCATGTTGCAGCTTATCCGTGACAAATCTTCGAGCAAGGTCTTTTACATTACCCTGTTGGTGCTGATGACCGGCGGGCTGTTGGTCTTTGGCATCGGTGATTACAGCTTTGGTGGTGCCACCACCTATGTCGCCAAAGTTGGCAAGGAAATTATCACCGAGCAGGATTTTCAGCAGCGCTTCGATGAGCAGCGTCGGCAAATGCGCACGATGATGCGCGATGCCTATCAACCCAAAATGTTCGAGACGCCCGAATTCAAGCGGCAACTGCTCGACCAATTGATCGATGAAGCGTTGATCCAGCAGGCCGGCGCTGCTGCCGGATTGGCGGTTACCGACACCAGACTGCAAGCGGAGATTGCCAAGATCGAAGCGTTTCAAGTCAACGGCAAATTCGATCAGGATCGCTACCAGTTGGCGTTGCGCGGTAGCGGCTTCTCGCCACGCCAATTTGAGGCGCGCATGCGTCGTGACATGGCGGTGAAAGAGTTGCCCGCGCAGTTGGCCGCTTCGGCCTTGGTGACTACCGGAGACGCCAATAATTTTGTGCGTTTGCGCGATCAGACTCGCGATTTCCGTTATTTGGCACTGCCGCAGTCGGTGCTGGCGGATGCGGTTGTCAGTGCCGACGATGAACAAAAATATTTCGCCGCGCACGCCGCTGACTATGTCACGCCCGAGCAAGTGGCGGTCGAATATGTCGAGCTTGATGGCGCCGCGCTGGCGCCAGCGGCGGCCCCCAGTGAGGCCGATCTGCGCAGTCGTTATGCCGCTCAGGCGGCGCGCTTTGGCACCAAAGAGCAGCGCTTGGCTTCGCATATTCTGGTCGAGGTGGCTGCCGGGGCGGATGCGGCCACCCAAAAAAGCGCCCTGCAAAAAGCCGAAACGTTGGCGGCAGAACTCGCCGCCGGCAAGGACTTTGCCGAGCTGGCAAAGGCCAGTTCGGCCGATGCGGGTACGCGCGCTGCGGGTGGTGACCTGGGCTGGATCGAAGCCGGCATCATGGAACCGGCGTTTGAACAAGCGCTGCTGGCGCTCAAACCTGGCGAAGTCTCGGCGCCGGTGCGTACCGAGCAGGGCTATCACCTGATCTTGTTGCGTGAAGTGAAGCCGGCTGCCACCAAGTCCTTTGAGGAAGTGCGCGCGCAATTGGAAACCGAGTTCGCGCAGGAACAGCACAACGAAAAATTGGCGGACTTGCAGGACAAATTGTTCACCGTGGCCGATCAAGCCAATGGCACGCTGGAGCCCTTGGCCAAAGCGATTGGCGGCACCGTGCAGACCACCCCGCTGTTTTCCCAGGACGTCGGTTTCGGTATTGCCATGTTTCCGGAGATTCGTGCTGCGGCTTTCTCACTGGAGGTGAAAACCGATGGCCTCAGCAGTGAGCCGATCGAGGTATCCAAGGATCGCATGGTGGTGATTCGCCTGGCCCAGCACAAGCCGGCGACGCCGCGTGCATTCGATGCGGTGAAGCCGGAAGTTCACGCGTTGTTGCTCAGCGAACGCCAACAGAAGGCCAACCGCGAAGCCGCCGATGCAGCGTTGAAGCGCTTGCTGGGTGGTGAAACGCTGGAGGCGATCGCGGCCTCGCTCGGTGCCACGGTCAGCGAGGGCAAAGCGGTCGGTCGCCAGGGCTTGAACCAGGACCGGCAGTTGTTGGCAGAAGTATTCAAGATGCCACGGCCGCAAGCCGGCGGCACCATCCATGGGTTGGCAGAAGTGGCCGGAAAGAAATTCGCCCTGCTGGAATTGCAGGCGGTACACGACGCTGATCCAAAGGCATTGGATGCGGCCGCGCAAACCGCAGTACGCGATCAACTGCGCCAGGACCTTTCCGCGCTGGAGTCGGCCGCATTGCGCAAGGCCTTGCGGGCACGGACCAAGATTGAAGTCAACGAGGACCGTTTGTAAGGCGTCGCGCAGAAATAACTTGCGCAGATTGCGCAGGACTTTCGTTCGCCTGCAAGGCGCACAAAGGGGAGCATAGTCGGACTATGTGACGCTTTGTGCAACGACGCAGGCGGGCGATAAGGACCAGCAAGATGGGCAAGTTATTTCTGCGCGACGCCTAAGCACAAACCGGTCGTCAGCACACAGCGGCCGCGCACCGTGCGCAGGCAGAAACGGCGAACCGGAGACGGTTCGCCGTTTTGCTATCGGTCCGAGCGACTTCAGATGCCAGTCATACCGAGCGTGCTGTAGCCGGCATCGACATAGGTGATTTCACCGGTAATGCCGGCCGCCAGATCCGAGCACAGGAAAGCGGCAACGTTGCCGACATCTTCGATGCTGACGCTGCGCCGTAACGGCGCATTGGTCTCGACGTGGTCGAGCATCTTGCGGAAATTGGCGATGCCGGCGGCGGCCAGGGTTTTGATCGGTCCAGCCGAGATGGCGTTGACGCGCACCCCTTCCGGGCCCATGGCGCGGGCGAGATAACGCACGTTGGCTTCCAAGCTGGCTTTGGCCAGGCCCATCACGTTGTAGTTGGCCAGGGCGCGCACCGCGCCCAGGTAGGTGAGCGTCAACACGGCGCTGGGATGGCCGCGCAGCAGCGGCCGGGCGGCCTTGGCCAGTGCCGCCAGGCTGTAGCTGGAAATATCGTGGGCGATGGCAAAGTTCTCACGCGTCACCGCATCCAGGTAGTCGCCCTGAATCGCTTCGCGTGGCGCATAGCCGACCGAGTGCACGAGGATATCGAGCGTGCCCCAGCGTTGTTCAATGGCCGCCATCAGCGCGGTTATTTGTGCATCGTCGGCGACGTCGCAGGGCAACACGATGTCGCTGCCATTTTCGGCGGCGGCTTTGAGGACGCGATCACGCAAGCGCTCATTTTGATAGCTGAAAGCCAGTTCCGCGCCTTCGCGGCGCATGGCTTCGGCGATGCCGCTGGCGATCGAGCGTTCACTGGCGACGCCGACGATCAGGGCGCGTTTACCTTGCAAGAATCCCATCGCTGATGATCTCCTGTGGTTGGGGCGAGTAGCTTAATCGAGACGGTGCCGCGCCGACAGCCAGCGCTGTTTGAATGCACCGGTGGTGTGGCTCGACACGATTCGAAATCAGTCGCCGCGAAGCATCAGCGCTTGCCCCGGCCGAATGACACTGCCCAGGTGCAAGCGGTTCCAGCGCAACAGGTCTGCCAGTTTCAGGCGATAGCGCCTCGCGATCGCCGACAGGGTGTCGCCCGCCCGCACGCGATGGCGTTGGGCCTGGAGTTGGTCGGCAACGGGCGCGGGTTCGACCGCGTCGATGGGGGTCGATGCCGGTGTGCGCATCGGCAGCCAGTGCAGGCTTCCGGTGTTGGGCAAGGGCGACCCGGCTGGTTGTTGGATCGCTGAGAGTTGCTCCGCTGAAATCGGATAGTCCAGCGTCAAGCCCGGGTCCAGTGGGTTCTGCGTCCCGGCTTGAGCCTGCCAATTTCTCCAGGGGATGGCGGGCAAGGCTTGCAGTTGCTTAAGACCAGCCCGAGCGGCGGGGGCATGACTGGTTGGCAGCAGCACGGTCAAGCCCGCAATGTCCGGACTCAGCGCACTGCGCCAGGCGGGGTTGAGTTGCCGCAATCGCGTCGCTGACAGGCCGCTCAGATGGGCAAGAAAGTCGAGTTGGATCGGTTGCGCCAGCGGCAGCGCCACCAGCACTTGTGGATCGGCGAGCGTCGGCAGTTTGCCGTCGGCGGCTTGCGCCAACACCCAGCAGGAGATTGCCTCTAATTTCGCCAAGTGGTCGTGGGTGATCGCACTGACCGCCAAAGTGTTGGCTTGCCTTGGCTGGCCCGCCCGACGCTGTTGGCGCAAGGCGCGCCGGACCCGATACTCGCCAGCATTGAAGGCCATATTCACCAATCGCCAATCGCCGTTGAAGACCTGGCCGAGGTGGACCAGCAGTTGTATTGCTGCGTTGCTGGCGCGTTCGCTATCGAGGCGGCCGTCATCGTCGTTGCTGATCTCGATGCCGAGACCGCGTGCGGTGGCCGGCATCAGTTGCCAAATACCGGCCGGTCGGTTGCCGCGGCTGGCAAGCGCGCGGTAGTGACTTTCGACCAACGGCAACAGCGCAAACTCGGAGGGCAGTTGCGCCGCCTCCAGTTTTTGCGCCACCAGGGCGATCTCCGCCAGGGATTGGTCCAGCACCGCGAGCAGCGCGTGGCTCTGGCGCTGGTAGCCGATCTGGCGACGCTGACTGGCCGCTGCCAACTGTGCACAATCGACAAACCCAAAATGTTGCTGAAAATATTGCCAGAGCGGTTGCGTCGGTGCCCGCCGACTGGGATCGACGAGGGGCTCCGCCGACACCGTTACGGTGGCTTCGGCCACCGGCGTTGGGGTGATCTCAGGGATCGCCTCCATCGTTGCGGAGGGTGCCGCGGTGGGGGCAGTGGGCCGCAGCTTGGGCGTGCTGACGCAAGCGCTCAGCACCAGCGCCAAACCAATGAGCAGAACCCACCGCCAGCGCTGCCGCTTCATGCTTCCCGCTGCCACGGCCGCGCGTGATCGGCGCGGTAATCATTTTTCCATTGGCGGAGCTTTGCGAACACTTGCAGACGCGTGGGCTGCGCCATGCCGCTGCAGCGGGCCACCCGGGCGATCAGCGCGGGCTCTCGGCAGCGCAGAAAGGGATTGACCGACAGCTCGCGCTGGATCGTGCTCGGCAGGCTGCATTGCGCACCGCCGGGCGCACACAAGCTGGCGTAGAGTTGCGCCAATTCCTGGTTGTCTGGCTCCCAATCGAGGGCGAAGCGGGCGTTGTCGCGGGTGTATTCGTGGGCACAAAATACCTGGGTGGTCGGCGGCAACTGCGCCAGTCGATCCAGCGAGTGCAACATTTCCGCTGCGTTGCCTTCAAACAGTCGGCCGCAGCCGACGCTGAACAAAGTATCGCCGACGAAGGCCGCGCCATGGCCGATGTAGCCGACATGGCTGCGCGTATGTCCGGGCAAGTGCCAGACCTGAAAGGCGCAGGCAGGTGCTTCCAGACGCAGCCAGTCGCCCTCGTGAACGCGGACACTGGCGAGGGCGATGCGCTCGTCGGCTGGGGCAAAAACCGGCACCGGTGCGGCTTGCAGCAGCGCCGCTACGCCACCGATGTGATCGGCGTGGTGGTGGGTGATGAGAATTGCCGCAAGTTGCCATTGCCGCTGCTGCAGTGCGCTTAGTACCGGTTCCGCAGCGCCCGGATCGACCACCACTGCGCGGCCGCTGGCATCGTCGATCAGCCAGAAATAATTATCGCTGAACGCGGCGATCGGGGTGACGTGCAAGGCGGGCGACAAACGCGATGATGGCAACATGCGGCTACTCCGACGGTACCGTTTTGTATCACAATCGCCGCTCCCGGATTTTGCGGCTGCCATGTTGCCCCAGTTTGCCAAAGCCAAACCGCACGCCGCGTCCACGCAGGCCGTCTGGATTGCCGACTTGCTCGCCCGTGAAGGTGACTGGTTGCGTGCGCAATTGCCGGCGGCGGCCAAAGTGCTGTGGATTGCGCCAGCATTGGCACCGACGCCACCACTGCCAGCGCCAACGCCGGTGATCGCGTTGCAGCGCAACGCCGAGCAATGGCTGAGCGGTGATCTGATCTGCGCGCCAGCGGCCTGGCCAGTGGCCAATGACAGTCTGGATAGCGTCGTCTTGCAGCATTTGGGCGAATCGGCGCTGGCGATCGATGATCTGCTTGCTGAAGCGATTCGTGGCCTGCGGCCGGAAGGTGAGCTGTGGTTGTTTGGCTGCGGGCCGATCAGCTTGGCGCGACTGCGCTTTGGTCGGCAGGGCCAACACGGGTTGGCCAGCACCAGCCCGGGTCGATTGGTGCAGGCGTTGCGTGAACTGGGCGCGGTCGCCATCGAGCGGCGGGCGTTGCGCCAGCAGGGCAGCGGCTTTGCTGCCCGCGCCAGCAGCGGTGCCGATTGGTGGTGCGACGTCATCCTGATCCACGCGCGCAAGCGCCAGAGCGCCAGTATTCTTAGGCCCCGGCGTCAACAGGTGTTTGCCAGCCTGCCACTGCCGCCACTGGGCGCCAGCCCGGCGACCCGCAAAGCGCTGGCGGCCTGAGCCGGTCAAAGTTGTTCCGTCCCTCTGCTACCCAAGGTCTCCGATGACTCACTGCAAGACCGTTGCGACAACGGTAGAAATTTTCTGTGATGGCGCCTGTTCGGGCAACCCCGGTCCCGGGGGCTGGGCGGCACTGCTGCGACAAGACAAGGCCGAGCGTTGGCTGACCGGTGCGGAACTGCAGACCACCAACAATCGAATGGAATTGCGTGCGGCGTTGGCCGCCTTGCAGGCCTTGAAAGTGCCGTGCGTGGCGACCATCACCACCGATTCGCAATACGTGCAAAAGGGCGCATCGCTGTGGTTGCCGGGATGGAAAGCGCGCGGTTGGAAAACCGCCGCCCGCGAGCCGGTCGCCAATCAGGATCTGTGGCAGCAAATGGATCAGGAACTCTCGCGCCATCAAGTGCGGTTTATCTGGGTGCGCGGCCACACCGGTCATGTCGAAAATGAAGCCTGCGATCAACACGCCCGGGCCGCGATCGGCGCGTTGTTGGCGCGCGCGCACCAACCACTGCCGGAGTCGTCACATGCGCCAAGTCGTACTTGATACCGAAACCACCGGCCTCGACCCCACCCGTGGTCACCGACTGGTGGAAATTGGCTGCATCGAGCTGATCGAACGTCGGCGCAGTGGCCGCGAGTTTCAGCGCTACCTCAATCCCGAGCGGATGATCGACCAAGCCGCGTGTGAAGTCACTGGCCTGACCGAAGAGTTTCTTGCCGACAAGCCGCTGTTTCGGCAAGTGGCCGATGAGTTCCTCGAGTTTATCGATGGCGCTGAACTGATCATCCACAACGCCGACTTCGACATTGGATTTTTGAACGCCGAACTGGCCCTGCTCGGTGGCACCAGCCCACGGATCGCTGACCGTTGCACGGTACTCGATACGTTGGCGCTGGCGCGTTCGCGCTATCCAGGCCAGAAAAACTCATTGGATGCGCTGTGCAAACGCCTGCAAATCGACAGCGCCCATCGGCGCTTGCACGGCGCCTTGCTGGACGCCAACCTGTTGACCGACGTGTATCTCGCGATGACCGTGGGTCAGGGCGAATTGGGTTTGAACAGTCAACCACCGACGCCGCGGACGAGCGCCGACATTCGGCTACCGATTCCCGAACGGCTGCGCGTGCTGACCGCCAGCGCCGCCGAGCTGGCTGCGCACGCCAAGCGCCTGGAGGCGATTGATCGAACCAGCAAGGGCGAGTGCGTCTGGCTGCGAATTGGCTGAAGTAGCGTGGCGCTGATCGTGCAGAGGCTGCCGAAGCCGACGCCGCGAGCCGGCCGCTTTACAATGATCGCCAGCAAGCGCAATCGCTGCGGCAGCGCCGGATTTCGCCGCGATGGCAGAACTTGCCGGGGTATACTGCGCCGCTAAACTGCCGTGGTTCAGCAACGATGACTAAATCCCAGCGCGTGCCCAAAGTGGGATTTGTCAGCCTTGGCTGCCCGAAAGCACTGGTCGATTCGGAGCGCATTCTTACCCAGTTGCGGGCGGAAGGTTATGCGGTGTCGCCGAGCTACCAAGACGCCGATGTAGTGGTGGTCAACACCTGCGGATTTATTGATGCTGCGGTTGCCGAATCGCTGGATGCGATTGGTGAAGCGCTGGCGGAGAATGGCAAAGTGGTGGTCACCGGTTGCCTGGGCGCACGCGCCGCGCTGATCAAAGAGCGTTTTCCGGAGGTGCTGTCGATCTCCGGCCCGCAGGACTATCAGAGCGTGATGCAGGCGGTGCATGCGCAAGTGCCGCCGCAGCACGATCCGTTCCTGCAACTGCTGCCAGCCGCCGGTATCAAGTTGACGCCGAAGCATTACGCCTACCTGAAAATTGCCGAGGGCTGCAATCATCGCTGCACGTTTTGCATCATTCCTTCACTGCGCGGTGATTTGGTTTCCCGGCCGGTGAACGAGGTCTTGGTCGAAGCCGAGAAGTTGGTGCACAGTGGCGTGCGTGAGTTGCTGGTGATCTCGCAAGACACCAGTGCCTATGGCGTGGATCTGAAATATGCCGCCGCCAATTGGCGTGGCGAGTCCTATGCGACGCGCCTGTCCGGCTTGTGTCAGGGGCTGTCGCAACTCGGCGTTTGGGTGCGCTTGCATTACGTCTATCCCTATCCGCATGTGGACTCGGTCATTCCGCTGATGGCGGCCGGCAAATTGCTGCCCTATCTGGATATTCCATTGCAGCATTCAAGCCCGCGCATTCTCAAGCTGATGCAGCGACCCGCCAGTGGCGAAAAAAATCTGCAACGCATCGAGGCTTGGCGGTCGATCTGTCCGGAGATCACTTTGCGCAGTACCTTTATCGTTGGCTTTCCCGGCGAGACCGAGGCCGAGTTCGCCGAGCTGCTCGATTTCCTGGACGCTGCGCAACTTGATCGTGTTGGCGCATTTGCCTATTCACCGGTGGCCGGCGCCCGCGCCAATGCACTGCCCGGTGCGGTGCCGGAAGCGGTCAAACAAGACCGGCTCAAACGCTTCATGCGCCGCCAGGCCAAGATCAGCAAACGCCGCCTGAAAGCCAAGGTTGGCAACATCGAGCCGGTGTTGATCGACGCCGTCGGCGCCAGTGTCGCCATTGGCAGATCGCGGGCGGACGCTCCGGAAATTGATGGCGTGGTGTCGGTGCGCTGCGGCCAGACCAAACTCAAACCGGGGGATCAGGTTCAGGTGCGGATCGAAAAATCCGACGAGCATGATTTGTACGGCAGTTTGGTGGACTAAAGCATGATGCGCTTTGTCGCGCCGCCGCGTGCCGATGTCGATGCCGAGCTGTGGACGCGCCCACCGCTGGCCGATTTTGCCGTGGACTATCCGTGGTTACGCGGCCTCGACTGGCCATCATTGGCGCAACTGAATCAGCAGTTGGCCGGCCGAGCGCATCCGCAAACCGGTCGCGCATTGCAGTTTGTGGCGCAGACGCCGCAATTGCTGCGGGATGGGCTGCACTACGAGCAGCGCAGCTTCCAATACGGTGCCATCAGTACCCGTCTGGAAAACTGGCATGACCTGCTGAACGCCGCGATCTGGCTGCGTCACACGGTGCTCAAGGCAGCGGTCAATGCGCGTTACGTGGCCGAGTTGCCGCTGGCACCGCACCTTGAGCGCTCCCGCGCCCAAATGGCGCTGACCCATTTCGACGAGGGCGGGGTGATCGTGTTGCTGCGCGATGCCCAGTTGCTGGTCGCCTGGGATGCGCACGACTGGCCCACCCTGTTTTTTGATCAAGCCGAAGCCTGGCGGCAAGGCCAGATCGAAGTGATCGTTTTCGGCCATGCCCTGCTCGAACATGCGCTGCGACCGTCATCGCTGTTGGTCGGCAAAGCGCTGGCGCTACTGCTGCCAGCCGTTGCCGCTGCTGATGCAGGTGCAGATCGGATCGCAGCGGTCGCCAACATCGCCGAAGCGATCAGCGCCGGGCGCGTGCTCAACGATCCGCAGGAGCTCAGGCCGTTGCCGTTGTCCGGCATTCCCGGTTGGCACGCCGCCAGCGCTGACCGGCACTTCTACCGCAGCGCTGCTTGCTTTCGGCCGCTGCGTACGGGACGCATTTATCCGCCGCCGCTAGTTGGCGCTGGCGCCCCAATCGGTGAGCCCGTAGTTGTTGAGGATTTTCTGTAGTTCGCCGCTGCTGCGCAGCTTTTCCAGGCCCGCCGAAAACATTTGCGCGTATTGCTTGCCGCGCGGTTTGGCCGGGGTGCAGGCGATATAGACATCGGTCAATTCATCGAGCTCACCGAGCTGGATCACGCGATCTTCCATCGCCATGTCTTTCAGCGTTTGCCGCATGACGTTGATGTCTTCGACCACGGCGTCGGCTTTGCGCGCAACCAGGTTGGAGATCGCGGTCATCGCGGCGCGCCGGATCGGTTTGACCACCACCAGCTTGCCATCATCGGCGTGCTTTTCAATGTAGGCATCGAGTTCTTCCGAGTAGGAATAACTCTCGATGACGATCAGTTTGATCTGGTCCAGACTTTCCATGCCGGTGTAGCGCCAGGTCGATTCCGCCATACCCCAAAACGCATTGCTGGACTTGCCCCAGGAGGCAGTGGGGAACTCGAAATCTTCGGCATCGTCTTTGGCGGCACCGACCACGCAGTCGAACTCGCCCTTGCGCACCGCTACCAGAGCGGCGTCCCAGGGCATGTTGGAATACTGGATGGTATGGCCGTTGGCTTGAGCGATGCGGGTGGCGAAGTCGAGCATGTAGCCCGCTGGTGGCCGATTGCCAACGCCGTTGTAGGGCAGCCAGGGATCGGCGCGGATGGTGATGCTATCGGCTGCGGCGGCGCTTGCCAGCAACAGCCATGCGCCCAAGCCAACGGTGCCACTGGTGATCTTTTGCATGCTTTTGTCCCTCAAAGTGAATTGAACAACTACCCCGCCCCGTGGCGTCGATTATGGACTGGCATCCAGGCCACTGGCAAGCGCTCTGGTCGCGCACGCAAAGTGGGCGCGGCGGTCCAGAATGGCTCAAGACCCGGCCGGGCGCCGATAGCTGACGGCGACGATCACAAACTCCAGCCGGCCACTGGGCAGGTCGGCGCTGAACGCATCGCCGACGCGTTTGCGTAAAGCCGCGCGCGCCAACGGCGAATCGATACTGATATGGCCCAACGGCGCGCTGGTTTCGTCGGGACCGACGATGCGGTAGTGCAGGCTGGCGCCGATGGTGTCTTCGATTTCGAACTCGGCGCCAAAGAAAATCGCTTCCGGGTCGCTGGGAACGCTGTCCACGACGCGCAAACTGGGGATGCGTTTGGACAAATAGCGCACCCGCCGATCGATCTCGCCCAGTTGTTTTTTGCGATAGGTGTACTCGGCGTTCTCCGAGCGATCCCCCTCGGCGGCGGCGGCGCTGAGTGCGCGCACCACCTCCGGGCGGAGTACGCGCCAGAGTTGTTCGAGCTCGGCCTTCAGCCGCTCGAAACCGGCGCTGCTGATGATCGCGGTACTGCTTGCAGCCGGTGGACGCCAGCGCGACATCGTCGTGCGCTTAGCGCCGCCGCCCGCTGACCCCGCCGAGCACGCCGCGCAAGATCTGGTTGCTGACGCGACTGCCGGCATTGCGCACGGCGGATTTGGCGAAGGCTTCGAGGGCGCCTTGGCGGCGTGCGGTACCAAACAGAAAACCCTTGATCTTGTCGCCCCAACCGGGATCGGCAGGCGCCGGGTCGCGCTCTGGCGGATTGGCCTTGGGCAGCGCCGCGGCTGGGCCACTGCTGGTCGGTGCGACGCTGGCGGCGCGCTGCTGCAAGCGTTCGTAGGCGGAATCGCGATTGACGGCGGTGTCGTATTTGCCGCCAATCGGTGACCGGGCGCGGATCGTGCTGCGTTCTTCTGCGGTGATCGCGCCGATGCGACAGCGCGGCGGTGCCATGTAGGTTTTTTCCACCGGCAGCGGGATGCCGCCTTCCTGCAAAGTGCTGACCAGCGCCTCGCCAACGCCGAGTTGGGTGATGACCTCGGCGACCTTGAAGTGGGGATTGGGCGGAAAGGTTTCGGCGGCGGTCTTGACTGCTTTCTGGTCGCGCGGGGTAAAGGCGCGCAAGGCATGTTGCAGACGATTGCCGAGTTGACCGAGGATGACTTCGGGCAGGTCATCGGGCAGTTGCGAGATGAAATAAACGCCGACACCCTTGGAACGAATCAGCCGCACGACCTGTTCCACCCGCTGCTTGAGCGAAGCCGGCGCGTCGGCAAACAACAGATGCGCCTCATCGAAAAAGAACACCAGCTTGGGCACTTCAGGATCGCCGATTTCCGGCAGGTTCTCGAACAGTTCCGACAACATCCACAACAGAAAACTGGAATACACGCGCGGCTTCAGGATCAGTTGCTCGGCCGCCAACACATTGATGATGCCGCGACCGTTCAGGTCCTGGCGCATGAAATCCGCCAACGCCAGTGCCGGCTCACCAAAGAAACTGGCGCCGCCCGCGTTATCCAGTTGCAGCAACGCCCGTTGGATGGCAGCGACCGAAGCCGGCGCCACCAGTCCGTATTTGGCCGAAATTTCCTTGGCGTTTTGCGCCACAAAGTTCAGCATGGCGCGCAAGTCGTCGAGATCCAGCAACAACATGCCGTTTTCGTCGGCGACTTTGAACACCACCTGCAATACGCCTTCCTGGGTATCGTTGAGCTCCAACAAGCGCGTCAGCAGGTTTGGCCCCAGCTCCGAAACCGTGGTCCGCACCGGATGGCCGTTGACGCCGTAAATGTCCCAGAACACCACCGGATTGGCGGCGGATTGGTAGTCGCCGATCGCCAGCCGCTGGAGCCGCGCGTTGAGTTTCTCATTGGCCACCGACGGCTGACTCAAGCCGGCCAGATCGCCCTTCACGTCGGCCAGAAAAACCGGCACGCCGAGCCGCGAAAACCCCTCCGCCAGCACCATCAGCGATACCGACTTGCCGGTGCCGGTGGCGCCCGCGATCAACCCATGACGGTTGCCGTATTTGGCAAGCAGATGCACGTCCTGTTCGCCCTTGCCAAGAAATATCTTGCTCACGTTGCGGGTTCCTGAAGTTGCAAGCGGTTCGGTGATTCTACGGTGCTTGGCGCTGGCTGGACATGGCCGCGTTGGCCGGTAGCTGGATTGGGCGATGCTGCGCCATGCAAGCACCTACGACTGGCCGACAGTACGTCGATGCTGAAATCACGACGGGCTTTCGCCCGCCCCACTTTCGACGGGCAGTAACTTGCCTCCATGGCGTGGCAAGCATGAAGAGCTGCATTCGGTGTCGATCAATCTGTCGTACCGCATTACGTTGGAACTGCTGATTCAGGATCAACCAATCATCCCGGTGAACGTGGGCGACCATGACGCGGTTTATTGATCACCACAGTCGTCGCCAGCAGGGAAGTCGGCGCTGGCGGGACGGCGATTTGATCCGGGAGGATCCGATGCGGCTTGCGGGCAAGCGTTGACAACCATCCGTTGTAGCCATACTGTACAACTTGGCTAGTTTTCAAGGAGCGCAATCATGATCACCGTTACCTCGGTGGAAGCCCAAAACCGTTTTGGCCAGTTGCTTGACACGGCCCAGCGCGAGCCGGTCACCATCACCCGGCACGGGCGCATGGTGGCGGTGTTGATGACGCCGCAGGCGGCGCAAGCGCAGCGGTATGGCCTTGGCGCCGACGCCGCCAGACAGGCGGGGCTCGCCGCCATCGCAAACTTTCGCGGGGCGGGACGCGGCGGTTCGGTCGCACAGTTGCTGCAGGATCGACAAGCCGATCGCCGGGCCGAGACGCGCAAGGAACCGACGCGCAAGACCCGGCGCAAGGCAAACAGCAAATAAATCCGAAAAACCATGCCCCGCTATGTGCTGGACACGTCGGCCCTGCTGACGCTGCATTACAACGAGGCCGGAAGCGAGCGCGTGGCCGGGTTGCTGACGCTGGCGCTGGAGCCTGAAACGCCGGCGCTGCCGGGCGTTGCAGTGTTCGCATGTTTCATGTCGCTGATGGAAGTGCTGTACCGCGTGTGGAAAACCGAGGGTGAAGCCGCCGGGCGCGCCGCCTACGCCGCGTGCCAAGCCCTGCCCGTCATTTGGGTGCATGAAACTCCCGCGCTGCTGGAGCTGGCCGCGAGCCTGAAGGCGCGTTACCCGATGTCGCTGGGTGACGCATGGATCGCGGCCACCGCCTTGCAGCGCGATGCGGTGCTGGTGCACAAGGATCCCGAATTTGCGTCCGTGCCGACGCTGCAGCACGAACCGCTACCGTATAAATGAATCTGCCCAAGGTCAATTTTGAGGCATGAACCTGCACAAGGAAATCAGTTTCGAGACCGAGATTTGCGAGCACCTCGCCGACCACGGCTGGCGGTATGCCGAGGGTGATGCGGCAAACTTATGACCGGGCGCTGACACTGTTTCCTGCGGATGTGTTGGCCTGGGTGCAGGCCACGCAACCCAAAGCCTGGGAAACCCTGACCAAGAACCACGGCGCCAAGGTCGGTGAAACCCTGCTCGCCCGCTTGCGCGATCGGCTCGGCACGCTGAACGTGCTGCGCCACGGTATCGAACCGGCGGCCGACAAGCCCATGGATGGGCGACGATCCCAGGGATGGGCGACGATCCCAGGGATGGGCGACGATCCCAGGGATGGGCGACGAGCCCATGGATGGGCGACGAGCCCATGGATGGGCGACGAGCCCATGGATGGGCGAGGTAGGCCGCGTCGGGAACCGGCGGCCGAGGTAGGCCGCGTCGGGAACCGGCGGCCGACGAGCCCATGGATGGGCGACGAGCCCATGGATGGGCGAGGTAGGCCGCGTCGGGAACGGGCGGCCGAGGTAGGCCGCGTCGGGAACCGGCGGCCGAGGTAGGCCGCGTCAGCCTGCGCTCATTCGAGCAAGCAAGCGTTTGTGGGTACCGGACAAGCGCAGCGCATCCAACTACTTCTGTCGTCTGTCTTGTGTCTTCTGAAAGGTGGATGCGCTGCGCTTATCCACCCTACCGTCCGGCGCGCACAAGCGGTTGCGTCATAAGGCGGGCGGAAGTTTTCTTCGGGCTGGCCATTGCGGTCTGAAATACTGTACATTTGTACACTATGAGCCAGTCCCTGACCGAACGCCAGCAAGCCATTCTCGATTTCATCCAGCTCGGGCTGCGGGCGGGGGCGGCGCCGACGCGGGGCGAGATCGCCGCGCACTTCGGTTTTGCTTCGCGCTCGGCGGCAGAGCAGCATCTGCGCGCGCTGGCGGCCAAGGGCCGGATTGTGTTGCGCGAGGCATCCGCACGCGGGATTCGGCTGCCGCCCGGGGTGGCGTTTGATCGGCCTGGCAGAAATCGTGCCGGTGCCACGGCGGCGTTGACGCTGCCGCTGATCGGGCGGGTGGCGGCGGGTAGTCCGATCCTCGCGGCCGAACAGGTCGAGCGCCAGGTCCAGGTCGATGCCGGGTTGTTTCGGCCGCGTGCCGATTATTTATTGCGGGTGGTCGGCGAGAGCATGCGCGAGGTCGGTATTGTCGATGGCGACTGGCTGGCGGTGCACGCCCAGGCCAGTGCCGAGAACGGCCAGATCGTGGTGGCCAGGATCGAGGACGAGGTCACCGTCAAACGTTTTCAGCAGCGTGCGGGTCGCCTTCGACTGTTGCCAGAGAATCCGGATTTCGCACTGATCGAGATCGATCCCGCGCGCGATTTTCGCATCGAGGGCTTGGCTGTCGGGGTGTTGCGCGCCGGTTTTGGCAGCGGCCGTCGATGAGCTGCCGGAGCCGCCCGCCATGTTGGTTACTGCCTTATCCACCCCGCTGGCTTTGCAGACCTTGCTGGCGCATCCGGCGCTTTGGCGTGGTAGCCCGCTGGCCAACGACGCGCGCCCGGTGCTCGCCACCGGCTGGCCGCAACTCGATGCGGTGTTGCCCGGTGCGGGTTGGCCGCTGGGCAGTCTGATCGAGGTTGCCATCGCCGCGCCGGGCAGCGGCGAATGTGCGCTGTTCTTGCCGGCCCTGGTCGCCGCTTCGCCAGCGCCGATGGCACTGATCGATCCGCCATTTTTGCCCTATGCCCCAGGCTGGCAGCAGGCGGGGATCGACCTGTCGCAATTGTGGTGGGTGAGCGTCGGTGCCGAGCGCGATGGTTGGTGGGCGGCCGAGCAGATACTGCGTTCGCGGGTGTGCCGGGCGGTGTTGTTCTGGCCGCAACGGCTGACCGACCACGCCGAGCGGCGCCTGCAACTGGCGGCGGTGGCGGGGGGCTCGATCGGTCTGTGTTTCCGTTCGCAGGCCGAGCTGGATCGACCTTCGCCTGCGCCGCTGCGGCTCTGTCTCGCGGCGACACCCACGCATTGGCAGGTCGATCTGTTGAAATGCCGTGGCCGTAGCGGTGGCGCACGCGTGCTACTGCCGCGGAGCGCGGGTTCGGCGGTGCCGACACTGGCTGGTGTGCGCGGCGATTCGCTGGCGCGTGTTGGTGGATGAGCCATGCTCTGGCTGGCACTGCATCTGCCACAACTGGCGCTGGATCTGGCGCGCCACGCCGCCCCCGCCGAGACGCGGGCGCTGGCGATCAGCGCCGGCGCCGCCCAGCGATTGTGGGTGTACGCGGCCAATGCCGAAGCCCGAGCGCTGGGCGTGCAGGCCGGACAGAAGTTGACCGCCGCGCAGGCGATTTGCCCGGACTTGCGGATTGTTCGACGTAGCCGCGTGCGCGAACACCAGGCGTTGGGGCAACTGGCCGCCTGCCTGTATCGGATCAGTGCCGAGGTCAGTGTCGGCGGCGGTGCCGATGATCGGGTCGATGGCAACGCCGCCGTGGCCACCGGGATCGTGCTCGAAGTGGCTGCCAGTCGGCGCCTGTTTGCCGGTGGCGTCGGCATCGTGGCGGCAGTGCGTGCGGTTTTGGTTGAGTTGGATATGGGCGCCCAGATCGGCATTGCGCCGACCCCGGCGGCGGCGGAATTGGCGGCGCGTTTTGCCGATGGTACGCAGGTGTTGTCGCGGCAGGCACTGTTGCGTTTGCTCGATACCGCGCCGCTGGCACTGGCGGCGTTATCGGCAGATAGCCAGGCGCTGCTTGCCGGTAGCGGCTTGCAGCGCATCGGCGAAGTGCTGCGGCTGCCGCGTCCGGCGCTGGCTCGGCGGATCGGCGCCGCGGATCTGTGCCGACTCGATCAACTGACCGGCGCCCGCGCCGATTGCCGGGTGCTGTATCAGCCACCGCGTCGATTTGCGCGCAGCCTGGAGATGCCAGCGCCGCTCACCGACACCCAGAGTCTGTGGTTTCCGCTGCAACGCCTGCTGCGCGATCTGGGTTTGTTTCTGGCCGCGAGCGACCGTGGCATCCAGCAATTTGAGGTGATCTTCAGCCACGTCGGTCAGGCACCGAGCCGGATGTCGGTCGGGCTGTTGCAGGTGGAGCGCGATGCCGCGGTATTGTTCGAGTTGGCCAAGGAGCGACTGGCGCGGCAGTCATTGCCTGGCGCCACCCTGGCACTGGCGGTGTGCGCGGAAACCCTGTTGCCGTTTGCCCCCATGCAGACCGATCTGTTGTCGCCGTCCACCACGGTGGGTGATTGCCCGGAGCGCCTGCTCGAACGCCTGCGGGCGCGCCTGGGCGATGCGGCGATCTGCGGCCTTGGCCGGATTGATGAACATCGCCCCGAGCTGGCATCCGCCGCCCTCGCCGGACAACACTTGCTCGACCAGCGTCGCCCGGCGGCCGACGAGTCCATGGATGGACGAGGTAGGCCGCGTCGGGAACTGGCGGCCGACGAGTCCATGGATGGACGAGGTAGGCCGCGTCGGGAACTGGCGGCCGACGAATCCAGGGATGGACGAGGTAGGCCGCGTCGGGAACTGGCGGCCGACGAATCCAGGGATGGACGAGGTAGGCCGCGTCGGGAACTGGCGGCCGGGCCGCCGGTTTTGTCACCGCGGCCAAACTGGTTGTTGGCGACGCCGCAGCCGATCAATGTCGATGGTCTGCATTGGCACAGCGGCCCGGAACGCATCGAAAGCGGCTGGTGGGATGGCGGCGATTGTCGCCGCGATTATTTTGTCGCGACCGATTCCAAGGGCCGTCGCGTCTGGGTATTTCGCACCTTGGGCAAAGGCGCCGACTGGTATTTGCACGGGGTCTTTGGATGAGCGACGCGGCCCCCGCCTATGCTGAATTGCACTGCCTGAGCCATTTCAGTTTTCAGCGCGGCGCTTCCAGTGCGCGCGAGCTGATCACCCAAGCCAAAGCGCTGGGTTACGCGGCGCTGGCGGTGACCGACGAGTGTTCGATGGCCGGTATCGTGCGCGCCCACGAGGCCGCCCGCGAACTGGATTTCAAGTTGCTGGTCGGCACCGAACTGCGGCTCGAACAAGGCAGCAAACTGGTCTTGCTGGCCGCCGATCAACCCGGCTATGGCGCGATCTGTCAACTCATCACGCGGGCCCGGCGGCGCTCGGTCAAGGGTGAATACCGCGCCGAACTGGCCGATCTGGAAGCGCTCGGCAGCGGCGTGCTGTGCCTCTGGTGTGAAGCCTTGGTCGATCCCGATGCCGCCACCATCGCGGCGCGATTGCAATGCTACTTTCCGCAGCGACTGTGGATTGCCATCGAGCTGCATCGCGATGGCGACGACGCCGCGCGTGTGCGTGCGTTGCAAGCCTTGTCGGCGCAGACCGGGCTGGCGTTGGTCGCGGCTGGTGATGTGCACATGCATCGGCGTGGTCGCCGCGCTTTGCAAGATGTGCTCACCGCGATTCGCCTGGGTTGCACGGTGGCGACCGCTGGCAGGCGCTTGTTTGCCAATGGCGAACGCTGCCTGCGTCCGCGTGCAGAACTCGCCAGCCTGTATCCGCCGGCGTGTCTGGCAGAGACGCTGCGCATTGCCGAGCGCTGTCGGTTCGATCTGCGGCAACTGCGTTACCAATATCCGCGCGAGCTGGTACCGGCCGGGGTATCCGCTGCTGCCCACTTGCGCGCATTGACCCTGGTCGGCGCCAGCAGCCGTTGGCCGCACGGCATGACGGCGGCGGTCGCGGCGCAGATCGAGCACGAACTGGCGTTGATCGCCGAGCTGCATTACGAGCGCTATTTTTTGACCGTACACGACATCGTTCGCTACGCCCGCTCGCAGGCAATCCTCTGCCAGGGCCGTGGCTCGGCGGCCAATTCGGCGGTGTGCTTCGCGCTTGGCATCACCGAGGTCGATCCGGCGCGCGGCAATTTGTTGTTTGAGCGCTTCATTTCGCGCGAGCGCAACGAACCGCCCGATATTGATGTCGATTTCGAACACGAACGGCGCGAACAAGTCATCCAATATGTCTATGCCAAATATGGCCGTGAGCGCGCCGCCCTCACCGCCACGGTGATCTGCTATCGCGCCAAATCGGCGTTGCGCGATGTCGGCCGCGCGCTCGGCCTGTCGCTGGATCAGGCCGACAGCATCGCGCGCTCGCTGAGCGGCTGGGATGGTTTGCAGGACATCGACGCACGTCTGCGCGAACGCGGCTTCGACCCCACCGTGGCAACGATCCGGCGGCTGCTGGTGCTGGCGCGCGAACTGATTGGCTGTCCGCGTCATCTATCGCAGCACGTCGGCGGTTTTGTCATCTCCGAACACGCGCTGGCGTCTTTGGTGCCGGTGGAAAACGCGGCGATGCCGGAGCGCACCATCATCCAGTGGGACAAAGATGATCTCGACGCGCTCGGTCTGCTCAAGGTCGATCTGTTGGCGCTCGGCATGCTCAGTTGCCTGCGCCGCTGCTTCGATCTGATCGCCGCCTATCGGGGCCAGCGCTGGACCCTGGCGACGCTGCCAGCGGAGGACCCGGCCACTTACCAGATGATCCAGGCCGCCGATACCGTCGGCGTGTTCCAGATCGAATCGCGTGCGCAAATGGCGATGTTGCCGCGCCTCAAGCCGCGCACGTTTTACGACCTGGTGATCGAAGTCGCCATCGTTCGGCCGGGACCGATCCAGGGCAAGATGGTGCATCCGTACCTGCGCCGACGTCAGCAACAGGAGCCGGTCGAATATCCGAGCGCCGACCTGCGCCGGGTGCTCGAACGCACACTCGGCATTCCCATTTTTCAGGAACAGGTAATGCAGATCGCCATCGTCGGCGCCGGTTTTACCCCGGGCGAGGCCGATCATCTGCGCCGTTCGATGGCCGCCTGGAAACGCCACGGCGGACTCGAACCGTTCCACGACCGCATCCTCAGCGGCATGCAGGCGCGCGGCTACAGCGCCGCTTTTGCCGAGCAGGTGTTCGAGCAGATCAAAGGTTTTGGCAGCTATGGATTTCCGGAATCGCACGCCGCCAGTTTTGCCTTGCTAGCGTATGCGTCGAGTTGGTTGAAGTGCCACGAACCGGCCGCGTTCGCCTGCGCCCTGCTGAATTCGCAACCGATGGGATTTTATGCGCCCGGGCAGATTTTGCAGGACCTGCGCCGTCATGGTGTGGCGGTGTTGGCGCCCGACGTGATGGCCAGCGATTGGGAGTCGCGGCTGGGTCCGGCCACGGCAACCGTGGCCGCCGCCAGCGGCCAGCCGGCGATCCAGCTTGGTCTGCGTGAGATCAAGGGCATGCGCGAAGCTGCTGCGTTGCGCATTGGCCAAGCGCGTGCCGAGCGCGCGTTTACCCAGGTGCAGGATCTGGCCGAGCGCGCCGGGCTGGACGCTTTCGATCTGGCACGGCTGGCCGAGGCCGGGGCGCTGAAAACTTTGGCCGGTGATCGTCATCAGGCGCGCTGGCAGGTGCACGGCGTCACCCGCATGCCGGCGGTGTTGGCCGGTGCCCGCATTCACGAACCGCAGGCGGAACTGCCGATCCCGGATGCGGGCAGCGATTTACGGCACGACTACGCCGCCCTCGGTTACACCCTCGGTGTCCATCCGATGCAGTTGCTGCGCCCGCAGATCAAGGCCCGGCGTGCGCTCGAGCATGCGCAATTGCTGCGTCGCCCAAACGGCTGCCGCGTCCGCGCCGCCGGTCTGGTCACCATGCGCCAGCGGCCGGGCACGGCTGCCGGGGTGACCTTTCTGACGCTGGAAGACGAAACCGGCTGGCTCAATGTCATCGTCTGGGCCAACGTCCATGATCGTCAGCGGCGGGTCCTGCGGGAATCGCGATTGCTCGCGGTGGAAGGCGAATTGCAACACGCCGATGGCGTCAGCCACCTGATCGCACAGCGCCTGCTCGATTGGAGTGATCTGCTCGATGGTCTGAACCCGCAATCGCGGGATTTTCGCTGAACTGCGCGGCTTTGCCGCCCTGACCTCGGAGGTAGGTCGGATCAAGCGCCGCAGGCGCGAAAGCGCTCTTCAACAGCGGAGCTGGTCATCCGACAATGTTGAAGCAGGTAGGTCGGATCAAGCGCCGCAGGCGCGGATCCGACAATGTTGAAGACTGCCGCAGCGCTGAACATCGCCGACACTCCAAGCTTGTCGGCTCCGCCGCTGCGCGGCTTGAGCCGACCTACTTCCTGAAGGAGGTAGGTCGGATCAAGCGCCGCAGGCGCGGATCCGACAATGTTGAAGACTGCCGCAGCGCTGAACCTGGCCGCCGCCACAAGCTGGTTATCCGCCAAAACTGCATCGATCATTCGCCGAACTGGGAAGGATCGGCATCGGCCGCTACACCCCAATCCGGCGCGTACCAACTTTCCTCCAGAAACGTGCGGAAAGAACTCTGGCGCCAATCTACCGCTGCCCGGCAGTGACCGTGCTTGACCGGGTTGAAATGGATGTAATCCAGGTGCCGATGAAAATCTTCCTCATCCCGAATCAAGTGATCCCAGAAACGTTGTTGCCATATCGGATGCGGCAAATCAGGTTGCCGCGTCATGAAATGTTTAACCAAGCGCACCCTGACCGAGAAATCACCGTCTGTCTCAGGCAGTTGCCAGAGCAAGTGACAATGATCTGGCAGCACAACGTAGGCAACAGTTTGCATCGGATGCGCACGGGCGACGTGTGCCACGCCTTGGCGCAAGGCTGCGTTCACTAGCGGTTGTAACAGTACGGGTGCCCGCCGATGGGTAACCAGGGTGATGAAAACCATGGCTCCTCGTTGGTGATAGCGGCGGTAGTCCATGAAAATATCGTAGCAGGTAGGTCGGATCAAGCGCCGCAGGCGCGGATCCGACAATGTTGAAGACTGCCGCAGCGCTGAACATGGCCGCCGCCCCAAGCTTGTCGGCTCCGCCGCTGCGCGGCTTGAGCCGACCTACACCCATCGGCTTGCGCCGACCAGGAGGTAGGTCGGATCAAGCGCCGCAGGCGCGAAAGCGCTCTTCAACAGCGGAGCTGGTCATCCGACAATGTTGAAGACTGCCGCAGCGCTGAACATGGCCGCCACCCCAAGCTTGTCGGCTCCGCCGCTGCGCGGCTTGAACCGACCTACTTCCTGAACCTGGCCGACACCCCAAGCTTGTCGGCTCCGCCGCTGCGCGGCTTGAGCCGACCTACACCCATCGGCTTGCGCCGACCAGGAGGTAGGTCGGATCAAGCGCCGCAGGCGCGAAAGCGCTCTTCAACAGCGGAGCTGGTCATCCGACAATGTTGAAGACTGCCGCAGCGCTGAACATGGCCGCCACCCCAAGCTTGTCGGCTCCGCCGCTGCGCGGCTTGAACCGACCTACTTCCTGAACCTGGCCGACACCCCAAGCTTGTCGGCTCCGCCGCTGCGCGGCTTGAGCCGACCTACACCCATCGGCTTGCGCCGACCAGGAGGTAGGTCGGATCAAGCGCCGCAGGCGCGAAAGCGCTCTTCAACAGCGGAGCTGGTCATCCGACAATGTTGAAGCAGGTAGGTCGGATCAAGCGCCGCAGGCGCGGATCCGACAATGTTGAAGACTGCCGCAGCGCTGAACCTGGCCGACACCCCAAGCTTGTCGGCTCCGCCGCTGCGCGGCTTGAGCCGACCTACCTCCTCCGCCGCTGCGCGGCTTGAGCCGACCTACATCCATCGGTTGGCGGTGACGGCAGCAGCAGCGGTGCTGGTGGCGCTGGTGGTTGGCATCATCGGCACCAGTTGGATGGCGATCGAAGCCAGTCAGCAGCGTGCGCGCGCCGAAGCTTCGCAACACGAAGCCGAAAAACAGCGCGATCTGGCCGCCAGTGAAAGTGCGCGGGCGCTGGCCACCCGCAGTTTTCTGGAAGAAATGATTGCCGCGCCGGACCCGTGGAAATTGCGCGGCGACAGTGGCAATGCGCGCGAAGTGCGGGTGATCGATGCGCTGGCCATGGCGGGCAGCAAACTGAAAGCCGATCTGGCCAACCAACCCGGATTGCGCGGCGAGATTGCCACCCTGCTCGGCCGCACCTTGCGCCGACTCGGCCAGCTCGATGCCGCCCACCAGCAACTGCAGGGCGCGGTTACCGCACTGGTGGCGCAATACCCGGCGTCGGCACCGGAACGCATCCAGGCGGAGATCGAGCTGGCGCTGACCGAGTCCGAGCTGGGCAACAACCAAGCGGCAGCCAAAACCCTGGATCGCTTGCTACCCAATATCGGTCAAATTGCCGGGCTCGCCAGCGGCACCGCCGAAGAAGTCCGCCGTGCGGCCGCTACCGTGGCCGCCCAATTGGGCGACAGCGAGCGCGCCGAAAAAATCGCCCGCGACAATCTGGCGTTGGCGGTCACCGCCAGCGGCGAGTTCAGCACCCCGGTCAGTGGTGCCAAGGCGGCACTGGCCGACATTCTGGGTGGCCGCGGGGCCTGGGCAGAAGCCGATCAATTGATTGATGATGCCTACAACACCGAGCGCCAACGCCTCGGGCCGGCGCATCCGATCGTGCTGCAACTGTTGTCAATGGCGGCCAACCTAGCCTATCGAAAAGGCGATTATCCGCTCGCGGAGTCGCGCTATCGCGATGCCGCGCTGGCCGCTGAATCGGTCCTCGGACCCAACCATCCGGAGACCCTGCGCTACCGCGCGCATGTGGCGATGACGATGGCCGATGGCGGCAAAATCAAGGAAGCGTTGGCGGCGTTTGCGGAACAGATTCCGATTCGCGCCAAACTGCTCGGCGCGGATCATCCGGACATCCTGCTGATGCAGGGCAATCAGGCGCTGGCACTGCGCGGCGCCGGGCGCCTGGCCGAAGCCAATACGTTGATGGATCAGGTCTTCCAGAAGCGCCGCCGCGTGCTTGGCGAAACCCATCCGGAAACGCTGCGAGCCCTCAATGTGCTGGGCATTTTGGCGCGCAAAATGCAAGATCTGCCGCGCGCCGAGGTGTTGCTGCGGCAGGCCGCCGAACTGTTTGCCAAGGCCAACGGTGCCGACCACCCAGAGACCCTGATGATGCAGAACAACCTGTACTCGCTGATCATCAAACGCGGTGATCTTGCGCGTGCCATTGTCGGCTATCGAGCGTTGTTGCCGCGTGCCGAACGGGTAATTTTGCCGGAGCATTGGCACCTGGCAGCGATCCGCGGCAATTACGGTGAAGCGCTGTATCGGTCTGGCCAATTTGCCGAGGCCGAGCCGCTGATTCGCGCCAGCTATCAATCCGTAGTCAAACAATTTGCCGCCACCGATCCGCGTGTGCAGGCGTCCAAGCGGCGCTACGCCGAGCTCTATCAGCAGTGGGGAAAACCCGCGCCAGCGCTGTCGCCGTAACTAGCCCCGCGGCAGTGCGCCACGATCACTTTGGTTGGTCGCAGCGACACCGTTGCGGTGGCCGGTAGCCGTCGTTGTTGCGCTGACCGGCATCTGCCCCCAAAAAACTAGCTGCGGCGCGCCGCTGGTCCCGATGATTGCTGTGCCCAATTCTGCGCGTTTGAGCGATTGATCCAGCACCGAAAATAAATCTGCATCTGTGTAGCTCGAGTCACATACGGCTACCGGTAGCTGTGGCAATTTGCCGCACACCGAAAAAGTTCGTCGCTGTCGGCGGCCGATGATTTCGGACATTACGTGGGTGGTGGGTTGGAGGGAGTGTTGGGGCTTTAAGGCACGGGATGGGCAGCGGCTGGGGCGGGTAGATGGCCTTCGATCCAAAGTGATCGCAAGGGAACCCTCCAGATCGATGCGGGTAGGGCCGAAAGCAGCGCAATCCTTATGGTCTCGTTGAACGCCCTGGCCACGGTCGTGGTGCAAAGGCGGCAAGGTGATTTGACATCAATTTCCAGTGCTACAGGAGCACGCAAACCATGGCTAACAGAAGAGACGTACTAAAGGCAGGCGTTGCGGTAACGCCCGCCATTTTCGGTGGAGCAATGCTCTCCGAAAAGGCGCAGGCACAATTGTGCCGACCGGAAGGACTGCGCAATCAGACCACCGAGCACGATAGCCCGCCGGTACCGTTGTGGACCCAGCCGGTCTACATCCCGCCGGCAATGGCACCGGTCAATAGTGCAAGCCTCAACCCCGCACCCAACCCGGCCCGCCATCAACGCTACAACGAGTTCCCTCCGCGCAAGTTTTATCAACAGATCATCCGCGAGGGTTACTGGAACTACCATCCGGCGCTGTCCGCCTTGAACCCGAACAATGGTTCGCTGGCGTGGATGTTCAACAACGCCGCCCCCGGCGAGACCTTGGTCGCCAAGTACGGCGAGCCCTTGTTCATCCGCCGCTACAACATGTTGCCGCAGGCCGAAAACGCCAAGATTCCATTCGGTTATCCGGCAATCACTACGCATCTACACAATTCGCACGTTGCTAGTGAGAGCGATGGTTACCCGATGGACTTCATCGAGCCCGGCCAGTTCTGGGATCACCACCATACGATGTTTTATGCCCGCAACGATTACCGCGAAGCGCTGGGCAGCCTGTGGTACCACGATCACATGATCGACTTCACCGCCACCAATGTGTACGCGGGGCTGTCGGGAATGGCGATTTTCTATGACGACATCGACTCCGGTGACGAGCGTAGCAACCGCAACGGCGCCTTGCGTCTGCCCAGTGGTTATGGCCAGTACGACCTGTACTTCATCCTGCACGACGTGCGCTTTACCGCCGAAGGCCACCCCACCTACAACGTGTTCAACACCGATGGCCATCTCGGTGATGTGATCACGGTCAACCGCAAGGCATATCCGTTCCATCGCGTCGAGCGCCGCAAGTACCGCATGCGCTTCCTTGATGGCGGCCCGTCGCGCATGTACGAACTGCAGCTGGCCGACGCCAGCCAAATGATTGCCATCTCCAACGACGGCAATTTGCTGGAAGCGCCGGTTGAAGTGAACAGCATCGTTATCGGACCGGCCAACCGCATCGATGTGATTATCGATTTCTCGCGTTACACCGCGGGCAGTTCGATCGTGCTCTACAACATCATGGAACAGGTCAACGGACAGGGTCCCACCGGCCGCGTGCTGGAAGGCGACAAGCGCATGCCGGTGATGCGGTTCGACGTGATCGAAAGCAATGTCGATGATCGCAGCCGGGTACCCGATACCCTGCGTCCGTTCCCGCCGATCGACTTGACCAAAGTCGCCGCGCACCGCAGTTGGGTGTTCGATCACGACATGGGTCTGTGGACGATCAACGGCACGTTCATGGACCCGACCATCGTGTCGGCCGCGCCCAAACAGGGCACCGCAGAAATCTGGACGTTCCGCAATGCCGGCGCCACCTGGTCGCATCCGGTGCATGTGCACTTTGAAGAATGTCAGATCCTGTCGTGGAATGGTCGTGCTCCGACCGGTGTCGGCCATGCTCGTAAAGACGTGATGACCATCGGCCCCGGCGACGAGGTGAAGGTCTATTACCGTTTTGACGACTTCCTCGGCCGCTTCCCGATCCATTGCCACAACAACACCCACGAAGACAACGCGATGATGGTGCGTTGGGACGTCGTGCCCTGATCCGCTGCAATTGCAGATCGACACTCAACTTAATGAGGAATTCATGATGAAAAGTAGAAGATCCGTTTTGGCGGCGCTGGGCACAATGCTTCCCGCCGCGGCTGTGATGGCAGCCACCAGCAAGTCTGACCCGAGCAACCCGGCCCTGTTGCAATGCGAGCGCCCGGGCAGCGGCCCACAAGCCAAACGCATGCCCCAGGTGTTGGTGCAGGATCAAGACCAGCGCAAGTTCTGGTTTTACGAGAACCTGATCCAGGACAAACTGGTGCTGCTCAGCTTTGCCTCGGTCGATGGCGAAAAGGTATTTCCGGTGATCGACAACCTGCTCAAGGTGCAAGAAATGATCGGCGATCGCTTGGGCAAAGATGTGTTCATGTACACGGTGACCACCAAGCCCGAAGTCGATACCGCCGACAGCCTGAAAGCCTACGCCGAGAAGAAAGGCGCGCGCTGGCAGTTTTTGAGCGGTGAGCCGGCCGCGGTGCGGCAGATCCTGATGACGTTTGGCGTGATGGGTAGCGCCCACGGCGTGGCTTGGGTCGGCAACGAAAAGATGGGGCGTTGGCTGCGCAAGCCAGTCCGCCTGCATCCGATCTTTATCGCCGAAGCCGTCGCCCGTCTCAGCACCGGTGCGGCGCACAAGCCGTTCCTGCTCGACATGCACGCAGCCTAAGCGGCCGAAGAACGTCATTCCATCCTTCAATCATCCGCAAGTTCGGTCCGCCAAACGTGCTGACCGACTTCGGATTAGGAGATCAAGACCATGAGTAACAAGATTCCATATGTAAGCACCGCTGCGGCGGTGGCTCTTGCGCTGGGACTGGGCATGAGCAGCGGGGTGCAGGCGGTTTCTTCCTGTATTCCGACCAATTTCGTTTCGGCCGGCGGCGTGCATCCCCAGGCGACCCAGAAACCCGGCAATTCTTGCACCACCCGTTCCGCCGATGGCAACACCACGTTTGTGGTGACGCCAGAAGGCAAGTATCCGGCGCAGGACAACAATGAAAACCTGCCCGGCTCCAACTTCCTGATGACGGTCTATGAAAACTACCGTCGCCCGGATGGCTCGGAAATGGTCAACACGCTGCCCTCGACCCCCGATGGCCGTTACAACCTGCACGATGGTCCGGTGACGGTGCGTGATATCAATCCGGCTTCACCGGAAACCGATCTGGATGTGGCAATCAGCGATATCGAGCAGGGCTATCGTTCGGCGCTGGCGCGTAAACGCCTGAAACGCCAAGCGATCAAGAATGCCATCGACATCCTCGAAGGCAATCCCTTGACCGGCAAGGCGGTGGTGAATCGGGCCTATGAGGGTTTTGCGATGCTGCATTACACCGGCCCGTTGCGTAACGGCCATGTGCAGCCCATCTTTGACGCCAATGGCGTCAAGATCGGCGGCAACCTGGATGTCGACATGATCTATTTCGGCGAAAATCTGGAATCCAGCGCCTCGATGATCGATCCGTCGGATGTGCTGGAAGTGCCGTGGACGATCACCTACCACATCAATATCCTGCACAACGGCATCGAAGACTTTTCCCCTTCGACCATGTTCCTGGATCTGCCGACCACGGAGTTTCCGGCCGGCGGCGTGATGCAGGGCGGTATCTCGATGGATCAGTCGTACTTTCCGATGTTGCGGGAAGGCACGCGTTACACCGTCAAGATCAAAGAACCACCGGGCAAGTTCTATAACCTGACTTATGTCTGGGGCTGGCGCTTGCATCCTGGCCGCGTGCAGGTCACCGAGAACTCCACCAAGTCGATCGCTGGCAAGACCCTGTTCCAGTATGAGACCGACGTATTCGGCACCAACCCACGCGCCGATCAGGCCACCAAGGAAGCTGCGATCAACCAGATCGGTGACCTGGCCCCGGCCAAGCGGATGTGGAATCGGCTGCGTGAGCTAAAAGCGATGATGAGCGCGCCCAACTTCGACGTTGATGCCGCCACACCCATTGTCGAAGACCTGCGACTTTCCTATCTGGATTGGCTGACCCGCACCAAGTTGCCGCGTGGCGTGACCGCCGACCCAAACTCGGATGTGACTTTGTTCTACGCCAACAACACGATCTATGGCGGTAGCACCAAGGCGCGCGCCCAGGGCGAAGGAAGCGGGCTCGGTGCCGAGAGCTACAAGGGTACCCAGCACGGCTTTTTGCTGGACTGGAAGGTGCGCCCGTACCTGTTCAAGGTGACCCTGCTCAACGGCGATCACTTTGTGCATGGCTATGTGAACGTGGACTTCGGCGGTTCGCGCGGCTGGGAAAATCAGTTCCAGTTTACCGATCCCACCACGGTGGTCTATGAAGGCGACGAGCCCTTGTTCCCGATCGATCGGGGTGGCCCGGACGAGTTCCTTGAGCAGACCCCGCGCAATGCCGACATCAACGCCGATCCGCAATTGGGTTCGGGTTGCTTCTTCACCTTTGGTCGCTATGACTGGTGGATCAATGCTGGCGGTCCCTGGGGCTTGATCAATGTGCCGGCGGTAGCGGCCGACGGCACCGTCGGTCGGCACAATGTGGAAATCGAATACAACTTCGAACCGTCATTGCGCCTCAGCGCTTACCAGTTCGATCCGTTTCACCACGACGTGGCGATCTGGTCGATGCACTGAGTTGTTTCGCGGTGTAGTGCTTTGGTAATGAAAAACCTCCCCCGGTAAAGGGGAGGTTTTTTCTTTTGTGCGCGCTCAAGTAGGGTGGATAAGCGCAGCGCATCCACCTTTCAGAAGACACGGCAAGGTAGGGTGGATAAGCGAAGCGCATCCACCTTTGAGAAGATACGGCAAGGTAGGGTGGATAAGCGCAGCGCATCCACCTTTCAGAAGACACGGCAAGGTAGGGTGGATAAGCACAGCGCATCCACCTTTCAGAAGATACGGCAAGGTAGGGTGGATAAGCGCAGCGCATCCACCTTTCAGAAGACACGGCAAGGTAGGGTGGATAAGCGCAGCGCATCCACCTTTCAGAAGACACGGCAAGGTAGGGTGGATAAGCGCAGCGCATCCACCTTTCAGAAGACACGGCAAGGTAGGGTGGATAAGCGCAGCGCATCCACCTTTCAGAAGACACGGCAAGGTAGGGTGGATAAGCGCAGCGCATCCACCTTTCAGAAGACACGGCAAGGTAGGGTGGATAAGCGCAGCGCA